>LUMP01000005.1_pt1 | contig 62527 bp, 78 predicted proteins | sample 729641 | NCBI WGS metagenome assembly LUMP01 (sample SAMN03860260, study PRJNA289734) | marine metagenome | biome: seawater column; feature: ocean; material: water; isolation source: Red Sea water column Station 12 - depth 47m | place: Saudi Arabia: Red Sea | collected 2011-10-15 | depth 47 m | reverse complement strand
GTGCTCAGGGATCTTGGGCAAGGGCAAGAAGAACATCAAAATCAATATGCACTGACATGCCAAAAGCAGAACTCATCAAGGCGCTCGACGGCGTTCCAGAACACATCCCGCTGTACGTTATGCTCTGAACCATTAGATACTCTATAGATATACTCTGAACATAGTGAAGAGTATATCGATAGAGAATCTTAGAAACCCTGACCCCAATGATTGACCTCAAGAAATCCCCCCGCACCATGGAACTCCCTCCGAACCCCCTCCGTACCCTGTACCGCCGCCGCTGTAGCGTGACGGGTGAAGGCATGAACTCTGGTTGGCTCTTCGAAGACGACCACGACACCATCAAGTACAAGCGTGACGTGGTCCGCGTCATCAAAGATTGCGCCCCCAACTACGGCCTCAATGTCGAGGGCCGTTCGGACGACGACATCCTGCAAGCCGCATTCGAACTCGACATCTGCTATTGGACCGAGTGGGAGGAGGAGATTGGTCCCGACGACGAGTGCTACACCCTGCACGGGGTGACCTTGCACACGGAAGCGGACCGCAAAGCCTACCGCAACAACCTCCCCTGCTCTGACGTGGAGCGGGCCGCAGTAGTCCTGGCGGACCGTGGTTACCACGTGTGGGTCATCGAAGGTGAGGGCGAGGAGTACGGGGATCCACGACTGTGGACAGGCAAGCAGTTCCTCTGCATCGGAAATATTTGGGACCACAAACTGACGGAGGCCATTGCAGTCGAGGTTGGCAAGCGCGAGTTGAAGCACTACTCCGACCACTACCTCGCCGACCCTGACAAGTTCTTGGGCACTGCGATGAACCCCAATCGGTGGCGCTTCATCGGATGGGAGAGCATCCACAAGACCCTCCCCGAACTCATGCCCAAAGAGTACGGCGCTGAAGACATCCCATTTGACTGAACCCCATTAGATACTCTAAGTATATACTCTGAACAAAGTGAAGAGTATATACATAGAGAATCTTAAACCCCTAACCCCATGAAGTTTTACAACGTCGACCCCAAGAAAGGTATCACCGACCACCTGAAGGATGCACTCGAAGACAGCATGAGACTCGAACGCATCTTGAATTACTGCGCCGAGGTTGACATCAACCCGTATGCAGAGAACCCGCTCGATGCGAGTTCCTCGACCCCCTTCATCGAGTTCCTGCCCGACACCAACCTCGCGAACGTTTCGTGGCGAGAGGAAGACATGATGACCGACGACTACACCTCCCCGTCATGGCTGATGGGGAACATCCAAGAGGCGTTGCAATCCATCATCGCACTCTACCTCGAACACGACAAGCAAGCCACCATCGACCTCTAAGCTATGGACTCATACGGAATCTACGTGATGGCTACCATCATCGAACACCACTGCGGATTGCACGGAGATGCAATGGACCTGCATTGGGAGTTTTCTGCCGCACATTATGCCAACTTCTACCGCTCCCGTTGGGATAGCGAGGACCGCAGTCAGGCCGACTGCATTGAAACATACGTCAAACACCAATCTGAGAACGACCCCGATTGGTTAAACCCTGAGTAATGATTGACAGACAAGTAAACGCTAAGGTCATCTATCCTACCCTTGGCTACACCGTACTCAGTACGGGACAGGATATCCGCCGAGACGAGAACGTCGAGGTCATCGTTCACGTTGGACACGCCGCCCATGGAAGGGCGTGGTTCGAGTTCTACGACAGGAAGACAGAGGGGGAGGCGTACCACGCCGAGGGAGAACTCGAGGTCGAGGACGGCAAGCTCGTGGGGTACGATGGTGTCGGAGAACTCCCGACTGTGGTGATGGACATCGCACGGGACAAGTTCGGTGTCGACGTGTCGGAGGTGTACCACGATGACGGACAGCCCAACGAATACGAGATGTTCATGTACTGGGTGGACGGCAAGTGCTTCCACACCATGCATGACGCCCGACAATACATCCACTCCCTCAAGCTCGATCTTGACGCGAACCGCGCCAAGTTCAAGGAGATTCAGAGGAAGTGAACGTGGTGGGGACCACGGGGAAGAGGGTGAGAGCGCACCACCCGTCATCGAATACATCGTGCGCCGAAGGGGTGAGAGGCCCCTACATGATGCGAATGGTTAATGAGGGTTCGATTCCCTCCCGCATCACCTCCTGTTCAGAGGTGTGAATTGGTATAGGGGTAGCCTATGCCCGACCTCACCACAGAAGGGAACAGGTAGCGGAACGCCTCATCCGATAAAACGACAGGGGGAAGTCGTCGAACTGCAGTCGGCGCACACTGCCCACGTAGCTCAGGGGATAGAGCAACTGCCTTCTAAGCAGTCGGTCGCAGGTTCGAATCCTGCCGTGGGTACTAACCCCCAAACACACACAATCATGGACAAAGAAATCATCGACGAACTCTGCAACAAAGTAGCAGACATCAAGTACGAACTACAACAGGTCCTTGACGTCCTGTACAGATTACAAAGCGAAGAAGAGAACACATGGACAACGAAATTATAAAGCGCCTTGAGTGGCATGACGGCGGCGATGGTGTCGATTACGAGTTCTGGAAAGACCCTGATACAGGAAAGCTGTACAAGGTGCCAATCCAAATCGAGCGGCTGTTCGACCAGGCAGAAGCAGTGGATAGAGTCTCAAAATTCTTCTACATGAATCATTTTGACAAGACCGTACTGGAGACGGTACAGAAAGACATCGAAGCCGTCGAGCGGGTCGGCAGTATGCGGGGACTGATTGGATGGTGGTCTGTCACAGACGCCCACGGTACGGGCCTCGCAGGTGAAGACCAATGGAACTTCGTCACGGATAGCTACCCCAAGTTCGTGGAGTGGGTGCTGAAGCAGTACATGGAGAACGAGCCTCACCCGATGTACACCGACCGCAAAATTCACTGGAGAGACATCGATGACTACGAGGTCATGACCGCATACATCGAAGAGATGGGAAGCATCGACAACATTTGACACACACAATCATGAGTTATTACTACACCAAACCCGACCAGCCGCTGAACGCGTACAACCAACTATGTTGCATCCAAGGCATCACCGATGACCTCGATGCTCTGAAGCCCCTGCTCGAAGAGCAGTTCGATATCCGCGTCAAGATGGCTGACGAATATTTCACTCTGCCCACCCCTGGGGAACCAGACACGGGGGGCAGGCGTGACATCCTCTTCTATGTCCACGACGACGACACCATGAAGTTCGCCGTACCTCGATTGCAGTTCGGCATCAGGTGGTGGGAGGACATCCTCGGCAACGGCCACGGCCCGACGATTCCGCAGGAGATTCTTGACAAATACCCAAACACATGGACATGAGTTTCCTTACACGCACCCCAGCACTCGACCAACACGTATCTATTCGATTGAATCTGCGTGCTGAGCAAATCTCCGACAGGGTCAAGCGCGAAAGCGAGCGACACGGAGAGAACTACAAAGACCTGGACGGCCCCCCGATGCGCTGTCTGGCGAACATGTTTGTCAATCACGCAGACACTGAAGTCATCACCGCGTGGTTGGAGAGGCAGGACACCGCGTTCCGTGACTACGTCCCGCGTATGGTGTTCGAAATCCTGAAGGACAACACGTACGAATGACGCAAGCATACCTCGACGAACTACAGGCTCGCATTGACGAGCTGTATGATAGGCTTCTCGATGATCCTGAGTGCAGGGCCACAGCAATCCTGCTGTCTGCGTGCATCGACAACTACAATGCGAAACTCAAACTCCTACAGAAACCATGCGCCAACTAAAAATCACACAACAAGTCACACGTAGAGACGCTGAGTCGCTCAACAAGTACCTGACTGACATCTCACCGATTGGACTGATTGACGCACAGCGAGAGGCAGAGCTGGCCTATCGCATCCGTGTGCACGGAGACAAGCAAGCCATGGACGAGTTGGTCAAGGCTAATCTGCGCTTTGTGGTCTCCGTTGCCAAGCAGTATCAGGGGCAGGGATTGAGCCTGCAAGACCTCATCAACGAAGGCAACCTCGGGCTCATTAAAGCGGCCACTCGCTTCGACGAGACCAAGGGGTTTAAGTTCATCTCGTATGCGGTCTGGTGGATTCGACAGCACATCTTGCAGGGGATCAGCACGCAGGGTCGTACGGTGCGTCTGCCACAGAACAAGATTGCTACGGTGGTCAAGATTCGCAACGCCACGTCAGACCTCATGCAAGAGAACGAACGGCCCCCTACGATTTACGAGTTGGCCGAACACCTTGGCGTTTCTGTAAAGGAGATTGAGCTATGCATCTCAAACACAGGGGCAGTACCGTCCCTGGACGCGCCATTGTCCTCCGACAGCTCTTCGAGTCCATTCATCGACATCGTCCCTGATTCCGAGGGCGACCACCCCGACCAACTCATGGACCTGATGTCCATGCGACAAGACATAGCTGAAGCGCTCAAGGTGTGCAGTCCGCGCGAGCAGAAAATCCTGTGCATGTGTTACGGCATTGGCACAGAACACCCACACACGCTGGATGAAATCGCCGAGCACTTCGACGTCACTCGTGAACGCGTCCGACAAATCAAAGACAAAGCCATCAGACGACTGCGCCGTCCGATGATTAACAATATGCTCCGAAGCCATTTGGGTTAGACACTCTAAGTATATACTATGAACATAGTGAATAGTATATACATAGAGAGTCTTAATGATAGAGACCATGACACTGAAAGAACAACGAGACCTGCAAGACAAACATCGAATCATGACGGCATTGATAAACAACAAGGGCCATCGACGTGCGGCCAGCATCGATCTCTGCATGAGCGAACGCACCCTGTACCGCTACCTCCGCCGCCTTGATTTGCAAAAATTTGCCAAGAGCACTTGACAAACCACCAACACCCCGTATCTTTACAAACCCTCAACACCCTAACCCCATGAATGAGAACACCGAACACAACGGCATCCTTGTCGTTGCCAACACCTACCGCCGCCCCTGGGGCACAGGAAAGACTGTGCAACAAGCCCGCAAGAACGGCTACGGAATCCGCAAGACGGACCACCAAACCATTTACTACTTCCGCCACAGTCATTGGGCTGTGAGTGGTTACGGCAACCCCGTCTACCCACCTGACGTCGAGCCCCCCGTGGAAGTGACCATGTACAAGGGGGAGATCATCAAGATGACCCTCCATGGACGTGGTGAAGCTTATGAGAATGGCTGGAAGAGCGAGGTGTACATCATGGAGCACCCCGACTCCGATGCCGCTGAGAAGGACCGCGTCAAAGGTAAGATGGTGTACGAGGAGCAGGACTCCGAGTACGAATTCAACGAGGCCAACGACAACTTCAACAGCCCGACCTACATGAAGAAGACAGACATGGTCGAGTACGAGCCAGGCAAGTGGCGTGACAAGAAGTATGCAAACGAAGCGGCATGATTACTGACGGCGAGAAAGACATCCGAACCTGCCTGTTCGAACTCGAGCAGTCCGCAGTGGGGCGTGACGACATGGAGGACCTGGAGCTGGTGCAACGGGTACAGAAGTTTGTCGACGACCAAGAGAACACCATCCTAAATCTTTTCAAGCAATGAGCGACCACATCTACATCAAGTGCCTTGGAGAACCCTTCGACGGGTACTCTCCATACAAAGTGTACGAAACCGACGACTGGCTGGCCGTCATGTACGACAGCAGTGATAGGGGCAGGCCCACTGAGCACGACCTGAACATCTGGTGGGACGAGAACAAAGAGAAGTGGCAATGGGCCATCTACAGCCTTCGTAAGGACCGCGAAGGCATGATGCAGACGGATGGTCGTCTGGCCATCGCCAGCGGTGACGCAGAAGTAGCAGAAGATTATGCAGGACACTAACGAAGAACACATGAGCCACGATCACGTAGACCCCCTATTCAAGAACATCTTGAACGCAGTCAGCGGACAGATGGAGTTCGTTGCCAAGCGCATCGACATCAAACTCAAAGAGAAAATGCCAGACACACAACGCCTGACCGTTCAGCAGGCCCAAGCACTGAACAAATTGCTCGACCTCATCCACGACCTCATGCACGAAGTGGATGACCAGCACAGACAAGACAAGTACGAACGCAGATTCCAACTCATCCTCGACAAGCTGTTCCCTGAACGCGTGCAGTGGAGAAACACCAATGCTGATGGCACGAAACAATCCTGAGGACTTCAACTACATCGTTGCCTACATGGGGGGCACGGAGATGGAGGGGGTGACCGAGGGGTTCTTTCCGTGCAAAACCATGGATGACGTGGTCGATACCATGGACGATATCAAAGAATCGCACGGCTTCTGGAAGCTGGCCGTGTGTCAAATCATAGAAGAGTATGAAAGCTAAAATTAGATTCCACTTGGGGCGCGGCCCCAACTACCAGAGATGGCAAGTCAAGTATGATGATGCCGTCGAGTACTACGACCCCGAGGACGTGATCCTGGAGATGCATGATGCCAAGCTGTGTAACAACCGCAAGACTGCCGAGCGCATCTGCAACGGGGAAAACAAAACTGTGTGCGCATGGGTAGAGTGCGATGAGGTGGTCGTCCTCCCATCGAACCCTGACAGCGCACCGCAAGTGCGTGACTTCGCTCACTACAACCCGAAGCGCCGACCGTTTTGGCACAACACCGCCCGAGAAGACTTGGACAACACCGAGTACCCGAGGCTTGCAACCTATGGCAAACTCATAATCATCCCGACATGACCGAGAAACATACACCAGCACAGCGATTCCAGCTGGCGGCGGAGAGAATTGAGATAGAGAGGAAGCAACTGAGGGGCATGTCTACCACCATGCGCATCAGAGGAGAGTCTTCGGAGTCTATCATGAAGGAGATTATGGAGATTGTCTGTAACGCCTACGCCGTGTCTAAAGAGGAGGTGTGCAGTCCAAACCGAGTGAAGGCGATTGCCCATGCTCGACATGCATACTGCTACCTCTGCACCAAGCTGGACCCCATGATCACCCTCAAAGAGGTTGGAGCGACCATCAACAGAGACCACAGCACTGTCATCAACAGTATCAAAAAGACAGAGGATTTGCGTCTCACTGATTACCACTTCATGGCCTCGTTCAATGTGTGCCTCGACAGTATCGCAGACAGCAACAGCAAGTACATGCGACGACTGGACGTAGGGGGGCACGGCCTGGAACAAGGCGGAGAAGACGCGGGAGAAAACGAACTTCACAAGTCGGTTCGTGCCCTCGGTATCGTGCATGACTTCATGCTTGCCTACTCGGCATACGACCTACGTAAAAGTGACGGTGACCCGTCGACTCACGACCTGTTGCTTGACCTTCAAGACATCAGATACAAAGCACTCAAACAAGGATTTTAATTCACACCCCCATGAAAAAGTGGAAAGCCTGGTCGGATGATGACCTCCGTATTGTGCACAGCTCAATGCGCCTCATTTTGAAAACCTCAGGTGGCCGTGGCGTCAGCCTGAAGAACAGAATTCTGCAGGCAGTGGCGAAGGATGTAGACCGTAGCGTCGACGCCGTAGCCGCCAGAGTTCGGATCGAGCTAACAAAGCAAGGGCTGTTGCCTGCACCAAAACCTAGGTCCAAGTCCCATCCTAAGATGGTCATGCAATACACCCCGCCCGAACCAACCCAAGCCAGTGTGGCCGCCGTCCCACTAAGAAAGCTGTACGGCAAAGTCGATTTTGAAACCTTTATGTCCCTCATCAATGAGTAACTACAAATTCAAGACCACGAACATCCGTGGCAAGCAGTACGTTGAAGTCAACGAACGCATCAAGTTCTTCCGTCAGGAGAAGCGCTACGAGAACTGGGCCATCAACACCGAGTTCCCTATGCTCACCACAGACGAGGCGTTGTGCCGCTGTACCATCACGGATCGTGACGGCATGGTCGTAGCTGTCGGTCACGCCCACGAGGTGAAGGCGGCCAGCAACATCAACAAGACCAGCTACGTCGAGAACTGCGAGACGTCAGCTGTGGGGCGCGCCCTTGCTATGCTGGGTATTGGCATCGATGCGTCCATCGCATCGGCCAACGAGGTTGAGACCGCCATCGAGCAGCAGGAAGAGGAGAAGCCCGCCCCCAAGAAGCGGACGACCAAGAAGGCCCCTGCCAAGAAGGCTCCCGCTAAGAAGGCTGAGCCCAAGATTGAGGTGGCGCCCACCCAACCTGTCGATGACATCATGGACAAGGCGGTCAACTACGTCAAGGGTGCGACTGACAAGCGCAAGTCGTATGACCAGATCATCGCCAAGTACGGCGACCAGCTGAGCGAGGCACAACAGGCAGGACTCTTCAAGTTTGTGCGATGAGTATGCGAGACCAACTGCAAGAGAGGTACGGGAAACCGCACCTCTCTTACTCCTCCCTGAAGCAAGCCCTCGGGGACATGCGACAGTTCGAGATGTACATGCGAGGCGAACTGTACAAGACCTCCGATGCGTTGACCTTTGGCAGTCTATACGACTGCTTGCTGTTGACCCCGAGTGAAGCGCCCGATCAGTACGTCATCCTGCCTGATGAGGAGATGATGAAAGGCATCCAAGCCAAAAACGTTAAGGCCACCAAGGAGTACAAGAAGCGTGTGCAAGACTGGACAGACGCTATGGTTGATTCTGGCAAGACTGTCGTTACCGAGGAGGACTGGACTCGAGCGCGCGGTATGATAGACCGCCTTAGCGACGAAGGTCTACTGGACGAGGTGCTGTCTCTGGGTCAGGCTCAAGTTGAGTTCAATGAGGACATCGATGGTATCCCGCTCAAGGGGTTCATCGACTACTTGCACCCCGACTTTGTACTGGACAGCAAGTCCACACGAAGTATGAGCAAGTTCCGCTACGATGTGAACAGCTTCTGCTACGATATCCAAGCCTATATCTACACGCTGGTCACTGGCAAGCGTGACTTCTACTGGTTGGTGCAGGAGAAGACCGAGCCCTTCTACCCAGGACTGGTGAAGTGCTCAGAGAAGACCCTGTTCTCAGGAGAAATGAAGTTTAACGAAGCTGTAGAGAACATCCGCGAGTGGTTGTCTACAGACGCAAGTGAACAAAATGGCATCGCCAGATTCGAAGTTTGACTGGGACTTTGACTTGGTCTATGCCATAGTCTTGTATATATTTATTCTCGCACAAATCATTTTAGCATGAGTGAAGAAAAGAAGTACGACAGCATTCTTGTCGGCTGGGTCGACGACCCGAACTACACGGAGGACGGGCAGTTGATGAACTGGCGCGTCAAACTGAAAGAGCACGAGTTGCAAGACATGCTCGACAAGTACCTCACCGCCAAAACTGAGCGTGGTGGAGGCAACGTTTACCTGACGCTGTTCGTCAGCAAGAGTGGGCGGTCGTGCTGCAGGGTCTACGATCCTAATAGCGAAGGAGCAAAGAAAGCACGAACAGAGAAGGCCAACGTGGCCGATGACCTCCCGTTCTAAGAAAATACTGTACCACACCATTAAGGTGAGTTACCTGAGGCACAAACGCGAAGTGTTCTCAGAAGAGTGGGCAGTGACTCGCCAGCGTAATCCTGAGGACATCATGATGTATGATGACCACACGATGCAACGCTTGCGCAGAAAGTTCTATGGGAACCGCAAGGTCAAGAACAAGAAGGTCACGATCCACGAAATACTCGACACGGTGGTGCTCGGTAGAGAAAACAACAGGGATGACAAGAGAGGACCAGATAGTAGCGGCCTGTAACAGAGTCAGGGAGTTGCTTCTTGAGAAGAACCATGCTTATGGAGATAGCGCGTTGTCTCCGCTAAACATTTTTTCTCAGGCCAGTGCCGAGTATGGGATACGACAGCGTATCGACGACAAGCTGAAGCGCATTAAGAATGCTGGCTTGAACGACGCTACGGAGGACACCCTACTCGACCTGGCTGGTTATCTCATCCTGCTTATCATTGCGCGCGATGAAGGCCACGATATTCAAAACCATATACGCCAAAAACGAGCCTCATCAGATATCAATCACCCGAGCACTACAGCGGATTCGCGATGGGGCATCACGTACGACGGTTGAGTCTGTACGATCGGGAAACAAAGAGGACAAACTGCAACTCCCTGCTGTTCTTTTCAGTGGGGAGTTCTCGTCTAGACACGATGATGACATCCACGAGCACAGTGGGTTCATCGTCTTAGACTTCGATCACGTCGAAGTAGAAAGCACTAAGAGAGCGCTGGCCACAGACGCTTTCATCTACAGCTGTTGGGTCTCCCCTTCAGGGACTGGCATTAAGGCGCTAGTCAAAATCGTCAGCCCTGAGCGGCATCGCGATCACTTCCGCGCACTCGTTCGATACTTCGATGAGCGCTACGGATTGAGTCTCGATGAGAGCGGCATCAATGAAAGCCGCGCGTGCTTCGAGTCGTACGACCCAGACATAATCATCAAGCAGAGCTATGAAAGCTTTGCGATGCTGTTGAGCGAGGAGTCTGCCACGGCAGAACCCGAGGGACCAACACAAACCCTTACCGACTATACCAAGCTAAACATAGCTGCCCGCATGGTGCGCTCTGCACCCGATGGGGAGAAGCACAACACACTGATCAAGGCCGCCACGCTGTGCGGTGGGTATGTGGCGGCAGGCCGCATGGAGGAAGATGAAGTCGTTCGCATCTTGTCTCGAGAGATACAGAAGCGCGACATCGACAACCTTGATGCGGCCATCTCTGACATCAAACAGGGGATTGAGCATGGCAAGACTCGACCGATACGCGACGTAGTCCAGGAGGAAGAGGAGGCTATCCGCCGCATGCAGATTGAGGACGGAGACTTCTCTTTTCTCAGCGAGGACGACAGTGACTTTGCGTGGATTCAGGCATACAGTGAAGGCAGGATCCCGCACGGGCTGGACACGGGGAGTGAGGAGCTGGACAAGTACTTTAGGTACAAGAAGGAGTTGGTCATCCTAAACGGACACAGCAACGTCGGTAAGACTACCGTAGCCTTGTACATGATCGCAAACAGCACAGTGCGGCATGGCTGGAAGTGGCTTATCTACAGCGCAGAGAACAAGACCAGCAGCATCAAGATGCAGCTGATGCAGATGTACTTAGACAAGCGCGCAGGCAGCATGTCGTATGCAGAGCGCAAGGCTTCGTACAAGTGGGTGCAGGACAACTTCTATATCATCAACAACGACAAAGTGTACAGCTACTTGGACATCATGTTGTTCATGGAGAAGGTTAAGCACCAGTATCACATCGACGCAGTCTTCGTGGACCCCTACAACTCTTTGCGTTTAGACTTGCGCAGATCGGAGATGCAGAACACGCATGACTACCACTACGAAGCAGCGACTGCCTTCCTTACGTTCAGCAACACCCACGATACGGCAGTGTGGTTGAACATGCACGCTGTGACGGAGGCTCAACGACAGAAGGGGGCCGATGGCTTGCCCCGCGCCCCGTACGCTGAGGACACCGAGGGTGGTGGAAAGTTTGTGAACAGGGCCGACTGCTTCCTCACCATACACCGTAAGGTTCAGGCGCCAGACCCACACACCCGCATGATGTCAGAGATACACGTCCGCAAGGTTCGTGAAACCGAGACGGGCGGGCGCCCCACCCCTGTCGATGAGCCGTTCAAACTGATAATGAATACCAGCCACACGGGGTTTATCGAGTGGGGTAATCAAAAGAAAATGCTTCAGGCATACTCAGTAGACACGGGCAAGCAGGTTGAGATGCCTCTCGATAGTATGCGCTTTGAAATCGGGCCCAACGAAAATTTTATACGTACCTTACCTACCGATGAAGAAGCGGAAGGCGGGGACAAGGCCCAGCAGGAAACGTAACCTGGGCAAGTTCAAGAGTGCGATCGAGAAGTATTGCAATGATTCATTGCGGGCTGCAGGTCTTGACTTCTATTACGAACAGAAAGAGTTTGAGCTGATGCCGTCGTTCAGATACCCGCAGCGGTACCTGAAGATGACAGCCAAGAAGAAGGTCCTAAGCGACAGGAGTAATTCTGTTCAACTCCCTATCCGCTACACCCCAGACTTTGTGGCGAAGGACGGGAGCTGGATTATAGAGACGAAGGGCTACCTCCCATCGCATCACGACTTTCCGATGCGCTGGAAACTTTTCCTCAAGCACCTCGTTGACAACAACCTTGACTGTGCTGTTTACATAGCCAAGAATAAGCAGCAAATTGATGAGGTGATCAAGGACATACAGACCCATGGAGAGGGCTGAGCTGAGTAAGATTTACGGGGGGGCTTGCAACAGAATGCATGAGGCGGTGACGCATCTATACGAGGCTCTGCATGATTACCAGGGAGACCCACACATTGATGTGGGGTATGTTGTAGATCGAGTATCGGAGTACCGACGATGGCTGCTGATCGAGGCAGACATGATACGCGAAGCCGTCAAAGAGTTCCATGAGTAGCCCCGTTTCCATAAGCAAGCGGATGCGCTCTTGGAAAGCAGGCAGCATGGCTGAGCTGCGATACCAGCGTTGCTACCCGAAGGCCCGAAAGTCAAGTCGGGCAGAAGATATTTTTATGCATGTCGACTTTTGGCATGGCGATGTGGGCGTCGACGTCAAGGGCAACAACTTGCCCGACGAAATCTGGGTCGAGTTCAAGAACGTAAGGGGCGAGCCTGGCTGGGTCTTTGGTGAGGCCACCTACATTGCGTTCGACATCCCTGAACTACACGGATTTGTTCTGGTGGAGAGGCAGGAGTTGCAGAACTACTGTCGTCAGAACGTAGACTTCAGTGGTCTGGTCGCCAAGCAGGACGCATACAAGAAGTGCTATCAGAGAAAGGATCGTGAGGACCTGATCACGAAGCTAATACTACAAGACCTGCAGGAGTTAAACAGCTTCACAATCACAGAGTATTGTGCTACATATTTTCACCCTGAGAGCGGGGAGATTTGTTATGTATCTTAGAGTCTCTCCCTAAGGGGTTAGGGGGGTGGGTGTTTATAACACCTTGTTGAGAAAAAGAGGGGGCGCAACGGCGTCCCCTCTTTATATTTGTGTGAGTCACAGAAGCATCGTGATGATTTTGGTTTTTGGGAGGGGGCGCAACGGCGTCCCTTCTTTTTTTACCTCACTTCTTAGCCTTCTCGATGGTACGTCCAGCGAAGTACGCACCGAAGGCTGTCAGCATAAGGATCTGCAGTAGATCCACATAGCTGTCCTTGACATTGAAGGCCCAGTTGTCCATGCTGTCTGCCACCATCGTCACCATAAACATCGTCATCAGTGAGATGAGGGTGACGGGGCGGATCAGCTTGGCCAGCTTTACGTCGCTCCCCATGTCTGCTTTCCAGCGCTCGGTCACTTGCTTTTGTGCTTCTACCTCTTGTTGCTGCTTGAGTTTTTCAAACTCCAGCTTGTCCTCTACAGACACATTCGGATCCTTGTCTACCAGGTTCTTTACCATCCCCAGCACGCCTTGGTCTGGCAACGCATCGCCGACTACATCGAGGACAGACGGGACCTTTTCTCTCAGCCACTGGCCGAGCTTCGTGTCTTTTACTTTCTTGTCTTTGCTCATTTGTCATATTTTTTTCCTGGCAGCATGTCGTACGAGATGTTCAACACCAGAGCCATGTTTGCCATCAGTAGTACCTCTGCGTCCTCAATCTCTTTCTGACGCAGGGCGTATGCCTTGAGTTCTTCATCGCTGGATAGGAACGTCACGGGGTTCTCTCTCTGTTCGTCCATAGCCATGGAGCGCAGGTTCCACAAGGCGAATGCGCTTCGATCGACCTTCTCCATCAGCTTCAGGGCGCCAGAGGGAGCAGCGTAACGGAAGTCCATGGGACCCTGCAGGTCATCTGGCAACGGGTTATCTAGCTGTCGCATCAACTCTTGAGGGTCGCGCATTTCCTTCCCGACAGGCTTGATGCGCTGCTTGAGTTGGAAGTACTGCGACATCACGTCGTCCTTCATGCCGTCGCTGTAGAAGTCTCGGACAAATGGGAGGTCGTCGGCATCAAACAGGCGGTCAGCCCTCTGTCCATCGGGAAGCTGTCTGATAGCACGCCAATCCTTAATTGACTTTGTCGTTCTGTTGTACGTAGAGTACAGGCCACCCATGTAGTACTGAGCAAAGTAGTCGCCGAGGTTGGCAGGCAGGTCGGTCGTAACTCCGTTCTTCTGACCAGACAGATACTTCGATCCACCACCCAGACTTTCGTTCCAGTCTTGGAAGAACTGGTTCATGAGCTGAAAGTCAGATTCGTTGCTCATCACCCTCGCCTTGCCTTCTCTGTCGTAGAATACGTTGCCACCAAAAGAATTTTTGTTCGTGGCAAAGTCAACAAGGCCACCTAAAGGACCGCTACCCAGGGGAATGTTAACGACTTTTGCAGCAAGCTGTTGGGCGATCATGCCTTCCTTGGCGGGGTCTTCCTGTCTCGCAGCACCTGATATGGGGGTAAGGTTATGCTCCAAAGAAGACATAATGTAAAATCCAGCGTCTTCCTCTCGGCGAATCCCGCTCATCACCTCGCCAGCAGCTAGACCAACGTCAAGGAACTGTCCGTATCCGTACGGCTTGGGTAGGGTGACGTACTCCTTAGTCCCTGGGATCATGAAGATCTGAAACTGCTTCTTCTCGTAGTCAGGGATTTTGGAGTACTCCGATCGTCCTGTCATATCCACGGCAGATACAGCTTCGTTGAACATAGTCAGGGTCATACCCCATGTTGTGATGCCGCCGAGGACTGTAGCCATAGGGCCGTACCTTGCCGCGCCTTCGAGCGGGTCACCATCTGGCGTGTATCTTGGGCGTGGTGCAGACATTGTTCCTGCCGCCTGGTCGATACCCTGAGCAGTAGCATTGTAGAAGTACATGACCCCACCCAACTCTGCACCATAGTTGCCCCTGCGGTTGAAGTCTACTGTAACGTACTTAGCCAGAGCAGCAGCGCGTTCGATACTGACTCCCTGCCTGCGGGCGGCGACGTAAGACGCAAAGCGCGGTGCCTGCTCATAGACGTCGTTGATTGCTTCGATCCACTTTAGCGGCTCTTTCAGAATGGAGAGCTTGCTGGTAATAGAGTTTCTCTTCTTGGGGTCTGTCTCTCTACGCAGTTGGTCCATGACTGACCGAAGCTCATCGATGTGGGCATAGCCTGTCTTACCTTGCGCGTTGTACTCTGCTGCATACCTGGCCATCTCTGAATTGCCAGACTTGGCAATGAGCTTCTCGTCACCCATAGCCATGAACCTCAGAGCTTGTGGGTAAAGCTGCCCCATCTCTCTCACCAGCTGCCCAGAGTTTACTGGGGTGCCATCCTCTGCGTACAGGGCGTAGCCAAACTCCCGCGAAGACTGAGATAGGGCTTGCAACAGTGCTGTCTGTCCATCACGAGCAAACGCTTTCGGACCGAACTCAAGGCTAAAGTTGGTGTGGACCTTCTTGAGCTGGGCAGCTTGACGCATAAATCGATTGAACGCAGTGTACATACTATTAGCGTCCATGCCTGTGCCGCGCTTGAACTGACGGACAACGTCAGGATCCCTAAAGTATACTTTTTGCGGAACCCCATCGAAGTATGCGGTGAGAGTGTGCGTGTCTGGAAGGTTCTCGTCTGGACCGACGAGTCTATAGTATGGGTCCGTGATGGATGGATCGACAGGGTATTGCCTGACAAACTCGACGACCGACTGGGTCAGGCGGTTGCGCTCAGACAACATGATAGAGTTGGCCTCCTGCATGACGGACTTTCCAAGGATGTCTACAGTCTCCGCCGATCTACCCTCTGCTTCGAAGAAATACTTTCCGTTCACATCGATACCCTTGGGCGCGTTAAGGTATCCAGCATCGTCACGCAACATCGGGTCATCTCCTGATCGAACCAGCATCTCATCGATAGACAATCCGTGCAGGCCGACGTAGTTCTCGAACGTGTTCATACTGGCATCGTACTGTGCCTGACTGTAGATACCAGATGCAAGGTAGTTATCCCTAGTGCGCTGCTGCATAGCTCTAAAGGCAGGCAGGGCCTCATCAAACTTAGCCCTGACGTCATCGGGTAAGCCCTCAAGGAATGCCACTGCATCGTCGTTAGACATACCGCTGCCCTTGTTGGCTCGGATTCGATCTTCAGTAAGCATCAATATCTCTTTCTCCCTGGGGGTGAGGCTGCTTTTTGCCCGAAGCTCTTCTGCAACTTCCTGATTCTTTTGTCTGATGTTCAGGTTGCGCTCTTTAGCATGCAGCGCGTACAGGTATCGCCCGAACAGCCCAACGTTGTCTTTGACGTAGCCTTCTGGCAAAAGAGCACGGAGCTCGTCAGTCATCTTGACCTCGGAGAGTTTATCCAGCAACCCAGAATCCTTTCTGAGCTTGGCTGCATCCTTCAAGCGCTGAGCAGTACGTGGTTCAAACAGGCGCAACCGTACGTCGATATCGGCCTCCTCTACCACACGTCTGCCTTCAACTCCGCCTGGCTGCTGTTTCTCAACTGCACGCTGCCATTTACGCAGAAGCTCGAAAGTGTCTACGAAATTCTCGTACATCGGGGCGCGCTTGATGTCCTCCTCGATCCTCACAAACTTCGATCCTTCAGGACGCGATCTAACCAATACGTTGTCAGGGTCATTGGGGTCGTCACCCTTGTACTTCGGCGTAAGAATTCCGACCTGTCCGATGCCGTCTACTTGCTCGTACACCATCTCCTCAGCAAAGGGGCGTTGAGCATCATATATAGACTCGATGTCGATGCGCTGGTCTTGAAGCTCGTCGAATCGAGTGGCCATAGCCTTCATCTCATCGCTCCCCTCTTTTGCCTTCATCATAGAGCGGTACAGCCTGTTCTGCTCCAGCGAAATGTTGTAGACCTTTTCAAGGTCTGTGTCTGACATCTGTTTGTAATAGTCAGCGTCGTCCAGCATCTGCTGGTTGCGAGCCAACAATAGTTGTCCGTACTGATCATTCAGGTTTTGCTGCATCAGTGGATCTTCAGTCTCAGAGAGAGCAGCTAATAGTCTATTCTCTTCAAGGGTAAACCGTAAGCCACTGCCATTGCGTCCCACAGGGTCACGAGCAACAGCGAGGTTTAGCAGTCCACCACTTGCGGCCAAACCACCACCTAACGTAGCGCCAGTAAGAGCCATGTCGTAGCCGACCTCTCTTACTTCTTGCCACGTGTACTCCTCACCAACAGCATCCTTGGCCGCCATGTATTGCTTCATGGCAACGAGCGAGCCCGTAGTGCCACCCACACCAATTGACAGCCCAGTGTTTGCAAAATTGTATCTCAACCACACGTCCAGATCGCGAGCCCCCTGCTTGAGTCCAGGCATAGGGACTTGACGCAGAGCACGCATGAACGTAAACGTAGAGAACCCGTCTGCGATGAAGGACCCACCAGCCACATTGCTGAGGTATCCTGCCTTGCCCCAGAAGTTGTCGTCCACCGTAAACTCAGACATCAACCTTTCGGGGTCGCCCCCGACAGCTTCAAGTGCCTGATTGTAACTGTAGCTCTGTCCGTCCCTGATGTACAGGTTCCATGCGGGGTTGCCTGACATGCGTGCGGACTCCTGGAACGTAGCTACCGTTGCGTTTTCGAGTCCAACCAGAGCGGCAGTAGACATAGGGCCTAATCCCAACCCGCCTGTAGCTACACCGACAGGCAGCATTACTGATAGGTTCGGTCCAGCCTCAGCGATATTACCGAACAGCTGCGCCACGCCGTTGCCAAGATTGCCGCTGGTCATCCCATCCACAAACTGCAAAGTCTCTGCACGGATCTGTTCTGCCTCTTCTCTACGCTCCACAATTTCTGGTCCGCCCCTAAAGCCTGTCATAGCATAGGCAAAGCCGTTGATCATATCGAGTTCTCCTGCCTTCCAGCGGTCAGCTAAGTACCCAGAAAACTGAGGTATGGGCATAACTACATCACCAGAACGAACGACATCAAACCCATCGAAGCTGAGAAGCGGCTTGTTGCCCACCTGCCCCTCACCAGTCAGGTCGATCATCGCGCCGTAGTCCTCCAGCATAGACTGCTCGAGATTCTTCAGTGCTTCGGGATCGTTCTTCATCTCCTCTGGCATCGCCTTGAGAAGGTCCTCTCCCATGCGGTCGTACACCACGCGAGTGAAGTGTCTATTCAGTGCAATCTCCCGCTCCCTGATGACAGTCTCTCTGGGTTTTTGGCTGACGATGGGCATCGTTCCAGGAATCAATCCCGTACCGTAGTTGGTTACAGTCTCGGTCACGTCGATCCCCATCTCTTCCATGAGAGCATCGTTGCCTGCAAGATCCTTAGACACCTTGCTGTACACGTTGTGCAGCATGGATCCTTGCAGCCCCTCTTGAAGGTGCTCTGCAACAATGTCTGCCTCGTCCCCCATCAACTGCATGTAAGGACTGAGGTCTTTGTCCAGTGCGTCTAGCCCACCGAACTGATAGAGGCTCGAGAATCCCCGAGCATCGATGTTGAAATCATACTGGTTTGGTGCTGAAGCCAAGCTGCCAGAGCTTGGTTCTGTAGGCAAGGGTGAATCCAAAGAAGGATCCGTCCCATCCAAAGGCAAGGATGCAGGTTCGGGGACCTGTGGGACGCTCTCGTCTTTTTTTTTTACGACACCAAAAAGCTCGGGGAACTTGGCGTTCACCACAGTGGTGTCCTGGCCGTATTCAGGGTTGTTGTACGTCGCCACGTAATCATGAAGCACGTTCTTGTCGTACTTAGCAAGCTCAGGAAACTTAGAATCTACTACATCCCAGTCCTGATTGTACTTAGGATTGTTGTAGGTAGCTGCGTAATCCAAAAGCAGCTGTCCCAGTTCTTCTTCTTCCATGTTATCTACTTGTTCCTGCGGATGGGGTGGTGGTAGGAGTACCGAACTTGCTGACAGCATCGTCCCACAAATCGTCGTGAGTAAGGTTGGCTTTAGCCAAACCAATATTTAGTGAGGCGTGGATCATCTGGTCCTCTGCGTTATTGAGATTGGATCGGTCGATAAGCAGCTGAGGTCCGTCAACAAGAGACAGGACGTACTTGGTTGGGTTGTTCTCATACACGCGGTACCCGTCAACAGCAGACTCAGTTTGGAAGTCCGACTCTTGCATCATCGTAGCAATAGCCTGTGCCGTAAGACGATCCTGCTGGGTGGGATTTTCTGGAACACCCAACTCGATCTTACCGAAATCGTTGATCGTAGCGTACGCTTTTCCTTCTGAGTTTGCTGTGTTCAAGTACAGGCGCAAGTCATCGTAGTACTTGGGGTTGACGTACGTGACCTTGATGTTCTCTGCTTGAGCAGTAGGAATCTCTTGAATTGGATATACCACCGAGCGAACTTTTTCGGTATCCGCATTCATGACAATCCCCTGTATAGGCTTGTTTGTCTCAGGATTGATGGGGAGATCGGTAATCCCCAGCGTACCAGAGACACCAGCGTTCAAAATGTCCAGCTTAATCTTACCTGCAGACTTAGTGTCCTTAATCTCCCACTTCGTGTGAGGCAGCGTCCCTGTAGTCCAGGCATCTTTGATCGCCCCCTTGACCAAGTCGTAGAGTGCGGCATCGCCGCTCTCTCTTTTGCGTGGGTCTAGCTGGTAGTACTCCAGGAGCTGCTCCTCGTTTTTAAAAGATGCGGCAGTAGGGTTACGATCGATAATGTCTTGTCTGGTCCTGAAGTATGAGGCAAGCCGAAATGCATACTCATCGTTGTCTGTCTCTGCCATAGCATCAAAGTCAACGTAGTTCTCGTACAGGTTTGCATACTTGCCCGTCACCCTATCAGCACTCCAGCCTGAATTGGCAGCGGCACTCTTGTCCTCACTTTTGATCCCCTCTCCGATCTGTTGCAGGCTCATCACATTGGCTCGCGTCGTACCGTACTGGTATTCGGCAGGGTCGTTGAAGAACGGAGAGACGGACAGCTCCGTAACCTCGTCCGCTACTTGCCCAGTCCTCCGATCGAAAGCTTGCCCCTCAATCTTGAACCTACCGTTGTTGTAATCCAACTTGGCATTACGCAACAGGTCTCGGTTTTGGTGATTGTCTGCTGCAAACACCATGTCTTCGGTGGCTACGGGCAGGTATAAATTACCCAGTGTCTTGTTCTCAGCCCTGTAAGCCTCGCTCGTCTTGTCGGTCATAGCCGCCAAACGGTTTCTAGACTTCATCATTTCGGCGTTCAGCTCATACGGCGCTACGCTGGCCTTGAAATCTGCGATCATGGGTTTGGCTAACTCCGCGCCGTTGGCCAAAGGCAGCAGTTTCATTACGTCTTGTTCAAGCTGTGCTGCCGCCTGCTCGACAAATGGCAGGGCAAACGGGTGAACGTTCTCATACAATCCCCCTAGCTGCGACTTGAGCGCAGCCTGGTTGGCCATCTGGTCTTGCAGCGCCTTGGTTCTGGCAGCCTGTTGCTTTGCAGCAAGCGCACCAGATCGCATTTGCAGCTGTTGCTGCCTGCTGACCTCACCAGATAGGTCACCAACCTGCTTCAGGTTAGGGATTGGGATCTTACCCGTAAATCCGAGTTCGCTCATGCGTCTTGAAATTGTTCGCCCTCAAGAAATGCGAGAAGCTCAGCAGCCTTTTTGATTTCCGCTGACGCGGAGGGGGAGGCTGCAAGTTTATCAAGCAGGGCTTTGACAGAGTTCAAGTTTTTAAACTGATTGGGGTTGAGGATACCCTCACCACCCGTGACCTCCCCTAATTTTTCCCCATCTTCCTGATCTACCAGTGCAATCTTGTTGGTTTTGTGACTGAACTCACCGTCTGTCACCCCACCTTCTTTGCCGATGTAGCCACCTAGGTCATAGATGCCGTCTCCCATGATCACTTCCTCTTCTTCTTCAGAAAAACTTTGATCTGTTGTAGGCACAAACCCTTCATCTTCATCAGTAGATCTAGTCCCGTAGAGAGTAGACATCAAATCCATCTGTCTGTCGAGAGCAGTTTGCTGATCTGCGCGAGCGTCAATTGCCCCACCCAGAGCCACAGCTGTCTCACCTAATTCAGAGAGCAGAGCCCTGTTCCCCTCTGCCCTTGCGGCTCGCTCACCATACATAGCTTCAGTAAACGTATCGAAAGAGCGACCAGCCCTCTCCATATCTATCTGATCGAGCATCATGTCTCGCTGACGTGTCTTGTCTGCAGCAGCCTCTTCGGCTTTGGTGGTGGTGGCTGTAGCGTCGACCTTCATCTGCCCTGTCTGCAACTGCGCTTTCTGCTGGGCGTCTTCAGACTGAGAAATGATGCGCGGGGCAAGGGCTTGCATCATACGCGGGGAGTCCTGCAAAGCAGACAGCGCTCGGGCTTCGCGCTCGTCGCCACGGCGTACAGATTCAGACCCCAAGAGCTCGGCCTGCAGCTTGCGCTCTTGCTCTAGCTCGTATACACCGCTGCCTGGAGAGAAGTCTATATCGGCAATGCGCTGTCGAGCTGCCTCCATAGCCCGCTCCTGATCAGAAGTTTCCCCCTTGTACTCAGCCTCTCTCCTTTTGCTCTCTCGATTGGAGAGATACTGCTGTCCCGCTTGAAGGCCAGCCGCGAGGAGTGTGGATGCTAGTAGTGCCATGTGTTGCGAAATTACAAAATTTATTGACGCCGCCTTCTGCTACGCCCACGCCTGCTGGGCATTGCAGCTGCCTTGCTGTGGTCATAGGTTGTGGGTTCGTACTCCAAGTTCACAGCAAAAACCTCCCAGTTTTGATTGCCGAAAGTGAACACGGCGTCAGCGTACTGCCCGCGAAGCATATCTCCGTTGACAACCGTAGGGGTGACAGCGTATACGTAGATGTTGGTTTGATCGGGGAGTTGAGCTGCAAGACCCTCAGATAGCTCATTGATTGTAAGCGTATTGTCCCCGCCAAAAACTATGTTGTCAGGCACCTCTGCAAACGTACCCGAGAGGTCTACGGGATCGATGGTGTTGCTTACAATCTCAGGGCCAGACTCGAGGTTGACGCCTAGAACATACGGGATGTCGTTTAGTACATGACTCTGCCCTCCATCATGGTATATGAACGTCCCGTTTACCGCACCCCCATCAACAGAAAAAGAATCGTTGACAACAATCCTGCCTACCAAATTGATATTGGCCGTGCTGTTTCTGTTTAGCCCCTGTATTACCCCGTACATAATGCCGCCGTGGTCATCGAAAGCAATGACATCTGACTGCTTCGCCTGTCCCGCTACAGTGCTGTTGTTGGCCACTACAAACGCGTCAGGAGTTGAGTTGCTTGTCCCCTCAACAGAAATGCTTTTGAGGATTTTGTTTTCAGATGGCCGTTGGTTAAAACTAACAGCAAATCCCGAGCCCGCTGGGCTACCATAAAACGTATTGTAGCCCCCAGCATTGTGCCTGTAGAACGGATTTCTGTTTTCTATTTGAGTCTGAAAGCTGGCAAACACCTTGTCCATATACGCATAGCAAGTAGAAAAAAAGCTGTAGCGCGTTTTCCAATACCCACCGCGATGAGAGAATGCAAAGGTCCTATTAGCCATTGTACGAGCTTGCTATGTTGTTAGTCAGATCGATATACTCCGCTTCAGAGATGGGGTCGGGGCCAAATTGGTCGAAGTCAGCGAGGAACGCGAGGAGATCAGCTGTGCCGACAAGACCGTCAAGATCTGCTGCCCCCCCTGCACTAGAAATAATATCTGACCTGTTCGCGGTGGACGCCCGAGCCAACCGCAAGCCACTGGTAGGAAGGGCGGGTTGATAAGAAAGCAAGGTGTTCGGTATGTTTCGGAAACTCTGTTCTAGGTCCCCTAGCAACTGCCTCAGCAAGTCACCTGTAATCTCAATTCCGTTTGAACTTAAGAATTCCAACTGCTGGGCAAGCACGTTGGCGGACTGAACATCTTCAGGCTCTATAGCCGTTCCGCTACCACCAAGCACAGCAAGCGCACCGAGTGTGCTGAAGTTGTCGTTTGATGATTGAACATTGGGGATCAGCGTATTGGCTTCGGCATCAACAACCGTAGGTGCTGAGGAAGCTTCTTCAAGCTGGTTGGTTACAACGTCGAGGCTCGCCCTAAGGCTGTCTATCGTCGCGCTCATAGAGTCAAAAACAGAATCTGGATCAGTCAGCGTGTTCGGGTCTATGGAGTTTGCCACAGTTTGCAAATCCTCGATGGCGAGCTGTACCCCGACTAGGAGTGGTCCTGGTTGATTCAGGATGTTGTTTGGTATCTCCCTATAGTCGTACCCAAAACCCGTAGGATAAACCATAGTTTCTCCTGTTTTTAAGTTCTGCTCGGTGATTTCGACGCTGCTGTATGGGATAGCGTTACTAGCAGACTGAAGAGCAGAGGTGGCGCTAATAATATCAGCACCAAAGTTGGTGAGAGTTGTATTGGTTGGGTCAAACTCCAAGGCCAGAGTACCAATTCTGTTACCCTCTTCGATCAAATCGTCTACAGCGTTTGTGATCGCCACCTCCTCTATAGTCCTGTCCTCAACAAGCCTCTCAAGAGCAGTCCCTTGCACCCTCTGTCCAAGAACATAGCAGTGATCCCCTACTGTTCTCGGTGTATCAAACTCTGCAGGAGCAGAGTAGCCTGGCGGGACCAAGTGAGCTTGAAGCGTGTTCCATAAAAGCGCCTGTGCAGCACCAGGATTTGCGCCATATTGACTCCTTATACTAGGGTCTGTAATCATCAGGTACCCCGCCCCATTATTGTTGAAGTCTGAGTTTACCACACCCCTTCCGTACCACAACTGCCCAATAACCGTGTTAGGGTCATCGTATGTGGAAACTGGTTTTGCTTGAAACCCTGTGTCAAGTTCAAGAAACGGGTTGGAGAAACCAAGACCCGAGAGATCCAACAGGAGACCTGGCCCTAAGACGGGCGGTGTTTGACTACTATGGTTGTTTTGGACAGTCACGTTTGACCCAAGAACGACGTCACTAAGTGCAACGTCTGCAGGCCACGTTGCCTGTTGGTATGATTGAATAGCGTTGTAAATGACTCCCTCGCCAGTGGTAGCTTTATAGTAAAAGGACATTGTACCCCAAGTACCCCCCCAAAAAACGACAGGGTCTAGGGCGTTAAGAGCGGCGACATCAAACCCTGACAGTGGTACATCAAACGCCTCGTCAAAAACGTCGGCATTGGGGTCTCCCCCATCACCTGAGTCTCCCCCATCACCTGGGCCTCCCCCACCAGTAAAGTCATCAGGTGGTCCGATAGGATCGTCAGTGCTGGGGTTGTACACCCCGTCTTCCGTCTCGTTAAAGTTGAACGGCTGGAGTAGCGGTTGCCTAAACAGCGTCGGCAAGGCATACGAGATGGCGTCAATGTTCAACATCGACACGATGTACTCGTCTTTGAGTGGGTCATAGCCACTGACCACCCGTACGTTCCCACCGAAAATAACATCTTGGAATGCGTCGTAGAGCTGTGCTGCTATGCCCTTGCGTCCAATCACATCGATCTTACCGCCTTGAAAGCGATAGACCTCCCCCTTTCCCTTATGAGCGAAGTACACAGACTCATCGACTTTGACCACCGACTCCCTGTTGTTGTCAGCCCCGTACTTACCACCGATAAACTTCTGCTTACCGATGATTTTGTCTGAGCTGATAAGTTGATCGCCGCCAGAGGCGTCAGCCAGAATGTTTCTGTTGATCGGGACTACACTAGCCTTGTCTTCTTGGACGACAAACACAAACTCACTGAACTCCACAAGGGCGTTGATAGCGCCATGCTGGTTGGGCAAGTCTTTGAACGGGGCTTGGAAGGGGTTGAAGCTCGTGAACCTGACCCTTCGCGTGCTGAAATCGTTTGCATCGCTGTAGGTAACCGAAGACTCTCGGCGCACCTCAGCGGCCTCAGGAGAGTAAAACTTTCGCTTCCCATAACCATTGACATCAGCCCCCGCAAAAGTGTCCGTAAAAGCCCTGCACTCCAGATACCTGTTTCGGAAACGAGGCTGATAGTCGACCTCAATGATTTCGCCGTCGCCGTCGGCCTGTTCTTGAGATTCGGGTATCAGGGATACAAATGCCTGTTCGTCTTCGGAGTACTCTTGCAGGTTTACTGGCACCCGTCGCCACCACACGTCTCCTCTGCGCATGCGGATTCGAGGAGTTTGGTGTACGACCCCAGTATTTCCAGATCGGCTGACATTAAACACCAACCCAGTTTCTTGATAGCTCCTGATATCTGCATCAGCACCTGCTTTCGGCCTTACAATCTCGACGATGCACCTTTTGCTCCAGTTAGACAGCACCCCGCTGAAGTTGTTGCCCTGAGCGTTGACAGAAGCCCAGTTGAATCCTGTCGCTTCAGGGTCGTTGCGCAACTTCAAGAACGACCCTCTCAAGAACAGGGGGGTCTCTCCACTCCCGCTGTCTAGTGGGTTTCTGGTTTCTTCTGTCTCTGCATCTCCGTTGCCTGTAAGGAGGACTTGGTCCACAACATCGAACACGAGCTGGTTGGGGAACACAGTGTTTCCTGGCTCGCTCTCAAAAGAGATTACCCTGACCTGATCGCCTGGCACAAACGTGTATAGGTCCTTGTTGCCGTTAGGATCAACAGCACCAAAAGCCTGAGCATAGCTTACATAGCGATCAGACTGCAGGTGGTTGAGACTTAGGTATATATTTCTTGCGGTATTGGCATCACCCACCTCATCGACAAAAGCGCCAGCCACAGAGTACTGCACGAAGTCCTGATATGTGCTGTTGCCTGCGTACACAATTTGATACTGGTGCGCCCACGGCGGGGGGAAGCTATTCAGCTCGATGTCGAGCTCTACCCTACCCTTGTTGCCGCGCTCTTCGTTGCTGTAGCCTGCGACGTAGACTCGAGGCAACTGGTTTACGTTGCCTGGTCGTCCACGGTCGTCGTAGTAGACAACTCCAAGGTCGTGATACGCGGAGCTCTTGAACGACCTGTACGCTCCAGAGACCTCAATCTCATCCAAGAAACCGTTGAACGACACCTCCACCTCTTGAAACTGGTCTTCTGCCCCATCGGGAACTACAAATGCAGTTTGACCCGTATACAGGACAGAGGTGGGGAACAAGGGAGAAATAGAATTTGTGAGTATGGTCGCAGCCGACCCTGCAGAAGTGCCACTGGGGCTGTATGAAACAAGGTTAAATGTTCCTTGTATATAACTTGACTGAAAGCTTGGCCCCATTAAGGACTTGAAAAACAAACTCTGTTGGGCCGCATCGTCGTTAGGGATCTCACCATTAAGCAAAAGGGTAACTACTAACCCCACTTGCCCACTAGGGCGAGCCATAACAGCTCCGTTGAGAATCATCAAACTGCTGACCCCACCTTCATCAGCATCATCGTTTTCGTACTGCAAGCGAAAAAAGATGGGATCATCCACACCCGTACCACCGAAAATAGTGCTGGTGGGTACAGAAAGTAGTTGACCTTTTACTCTGGGAGTTTGAAACTGAAACCCCCCCTCAGTATCAAACATGCTGGTCCCCACCTCATTCGTGGTGGCCAGTATCACATCGTTTACCTGAGGGATCAGAGCGAGATCTTCTCTTTTTTTGGCGTTAGTCTCAAAAAGGTCTGTGCCTGCTACCGAGCCTCCGTTCGCAGTCAAGTACCCTACTACTTTTTTTCTTTGTGACTGATGTGCAGAGAAAAAGTCTAATCCAACTGCTGGGGTGCCGAAGATAGAATTTAGACCAAGAGCATGAAAAACTGCTGAAGTAGTCTGCTGTGGAGTGCCGCTAAATGCAAAATCAGAACCCAAGCTAAAGCCCTCATATTCAGACTCTACATCTAGAATTTGGTTGTTACTAAGGTAATCTGCATCGTAAATCCTCCACTGACGCACTCTAAGATCGGGGAGAGTCATACAGGGGACGCAGGTCAGGACGTCCACATTAGTCAAAGAGCTAATCTCTAGCGTCAAGATGCATTCCCCTAGCGGGTCATTTATCATATGAGGCTGATGAACCAGCTGCATGCCGACATTAGCCTCGTTCACAATAACGTATCCCACGGGACATGGATTGGCACCTGCAGAATCCTCAAACACGGGGGTAATGCAGTCCAATGCATCAAGCTGCTCACTGCCTGCGGGGACGTTGATGGCAATTTCCCCATTGAAAGTAGTGCCCCCTTTCCCCAGTCTAAACAAGCGGCCGTCCTCGTTTCCGTTGGGGGCCCTCAGACCAAAGTTGTAGTTATACGAAGACTGCACATTAGCTTGTGCTACCTCGATTTCATCAGGCAACGAGTCAAAGTTTCCTGAAAAGGCCAAACCGATAGCAGCAGCCACCACAGAGGGGGCGTCTTCTAACTCAGCCGTAATGGCTAGTTCAATAGAAAAATTACACTGCCCCCCTTTGATTTTTAAAGGGGCTGCAGCAGAAGTTCCGATGCGGACATCAGTGACACTAGTCTCCCCTTCAATAAACCCTTCAGTTTGCTGCCACTGTAGGGAGAGGCCAACACCAGATCCGATGCCTGTAGCATTTAGAACCTTGTTCTCAGCCAACTCCGCATTGCCGTCTACGCCATTAACAAAAAGATCTGCATAAGCGGGGTTTGTTGTAAGGTCAAATACTTGACTTGCAGGGGCTACGTTGTAGGCAATGTCCTCTTTGACTCCCCCAGTAATTGTAGAGTTGTGATACCCCCCAGCAACATCGTATAGAGCCAAGTTTTTAGCTGGTTCAAATTCAAAACTGACGCTAATGCTCGTGCCAGATGCTAACGTAGCAGGCAGTGAACTGGTATCGATAGCTACTCCTGGCAGCCTCTGAGGCACCACGTCACCCTGCAGGTCCGTGCTTGTCGTACTGGCACTGATCGGGACCATAATGGGTGTGGCCGTCAGTTCGAAGGCGGACTCCGAGGTAGAGCCCTGCATGTAGACAGGCTCAACTGTACCGTCAAACGGCACTTCATCAAACCCCTCGATGTAGTTACCAAAAAACAACCTGTTTTCTACTGCCGTCAGGGCTTGCGCCACCCTAGGGAGATTGTCAAACTGCTTGTTTTCTTCAGACTCGGTGATGCCAATCAACACCTTGTCGTTGAAAAAGTCATATTGGGTCACACCCCCCACGACTCGATCTACTTCGTCAACAATAAAGAACGGACCGTCATTGCCGCGACGCACAAGGATCTTGAAGGCGACAACCTCCTCGCTGATGACCACTGCACCAGTGTTGGCCCCTAGGTTTGCATATGGCTCTGGATCGATTGTAATCGTGCATCGCTGTGGGAGGTTCAGTTCCCCCGTAATCGTGCCCTGCCGTAGATATTGTTCGGGGATGGCGATGTCGCTGTAAGTGCTGAGTGCGGATTCCTCCCCACCTGCGTATATACATTGATACGCAAACTGCACTCCAGGAACCCTTCTGAAATCGCTGGACCTGCGGTTGGCACTCCCATCAAAAGAGAATGCGAATCTTGGAGGATAGACGGGAGAGCGTGGACAGGCAGTGATAAAGTCCTTATCGTTGACATCGTTTGCCACATACCCAAAGTCACTGGGAGTGTAGCCTTCCTCTAAGCACCGCTGAACGTCAATTTTTCTCGGTTCGTTCTCGTCGTCAGTGAAGTACAGGATCGGACGGAAGTCTTGATCAGACCCGCCGCTGACGTGAACGATGTCCCCAACAACTCTGCCCGTGTCAGAAAAGTTGAACTCAGGGGTGCAATAGATGGGGCGCCATTGGTTTGCCCCACCTCCGAAGTAGTTGTACGCGTCCCAGGCATACACCCCCATTTCCTGCACGTTGTTGCTGAAAACAAAGAAGTAGATGACCCCAGCCTTGGGGTCTTCAACCTTTCCGATTACCCTTCGGATAAAATCTTCGCCTGCAGAAAAAACAGAATCTAGACTAAAGGTTTTAATCTGTGACGGCGAGTTACCCAATGCAGGCTTTACTACGCCTACGTCTCCGTCCTCCTCAAGGTCAGCCCCACCCGCTGCAAAGCCGTTGCCGTAATCAGAAGTGACTGTGACGTTCAACGCGTCTTTCATCTCCATAGCCCCTCGAACTCTACTGTCCTTCGAGGAGTTCAGGACTCTGGGGAACAACTTATTGATCATCAGTACTTAGGCGATTGCTTGAAGTTCTGCCTGATCGTCTTGAGAGCCTCTGTCTTGGTGAAGTTGCTCATGCGACCCTTGGCCTTTCTACGCTCGTTGTAGTATTCAGCTCGGGCGCGCGCCTTCTCACCTGCAGGGACAGTCGACTTTCTCTCGATCAGCTTGTAGTATAGGTAGCAACGCAGAGCCTCCTCAGCGTAGACATGAATAACGGGGAAGGTGTTGCGCGCTTCGTCAGCAACGTACTCGAGCACCACCTCGCTGATGGCGTCTTCGGTGCTCATCTCGATTCTGTTTTGGTCTAGATCGATGCGGTACTCTCCGCGTAGGTGGCCACCGCCAGCACCATACAGCCTGCCCAGCCCTCCCTGATAGAGGTAGTTTTGGAACACGTAGTAATCGTAATCCTTGTCCCCATCGCCAGAAGTTCCTGCCGTATCCGCCACACTTCTATCGCGATCAGCGATCTCATTGGCTTCAATGTTGAGCGGCCCAAGCTGACTGTCTCCCTCGCCCGCATCGCTGCCCGTCACGACAGCCATGGACATGTTCAAGTTCTTGTTTTCGCCCAGCACGTATACGATCCCGTCTGTGACAATGCCGATCTTGATGAGGTCAACATAATCATCAGGCAGAGTGACAGTATTGTTGCTTTCTACCGACAGCTTCAATGACCGAATTCGGTTGGTGACATCAAATCCAAACTCTCGGATCCCACGCAAAGCAATGTTGCGGATAGCCACGTCAGATACATTGCTGACATAGTCGTCGCCATCCATAGTAATGATGAAATCGTCGACCACCTGGCGGAGGCCGACGTAGTTCATCGCTGCTGTCTCTACGTTCTGTCTTGGCATTACTCAGCTTTTGTTTCTCCCAGAGCATACTGAACCAGCAATGGATCACGGAGACGGATACCGATCAGTTCGCACAACTCGTACACCAGTTCAGAGATGTAGTGTGCAGGGAGATCGAAGTTGATGGATTGATCTGGATCAGCGATGAACAGCCCGTCTACCTGATTTACGTCAAATGTGACAAATGCAGGGTAGGCGGTGGTATAAGTAGAGTTTTGGTTTCTGCCTCTGGGTTGGCGATAGTACCTCATGACAACCCCATCGATAGTTGATGGAAAGACTTGATAGGTGTTAGTCATGGCCAGCGCCACGGGGAAATCGTCCGTAGGGGTAGAAATATTGCTGTTCAGTAGCCTAGACAACTTCTCGTTGTCGTACAGAATCTCTATCGAAGTGTTAGTCCCAGAGACAGACATCGATATCAGCCTGCCAAAGTCGCTAGGCTCAGCAAACGTGAATGCCCCGTCAGGATTAAAGAAAAACTGATCCCCGTCCGATGAGGTCGATGAGCTAACATAGTCGTCCCCCTCGACCAGAAGTGTAGTGTCGTCAAACCCTACCGCATCCCCATCTAGGTTAATATAGCCTACATCATTACCCTCAGCATCGAACAAAAACACAATCGCAACTTGATCACTATCAGTTGTGACTTGCAAGGTTCTGATGTACGTAGACAGGTCCTCCTCCACCATCTTGTACGCAGACTTGTCTCGGCCTGCGTCACGGCGAGAGGCACGCAGGGCTACAGCCCCGCGCAGCTCGTTGAACATCTCGTTGTATACGTTCTGTTGCGCTACCCTAGCGAGGGTGTTGAACACATTGGGGGTAACGAAGCCCTTCTGGTCTTTGTTGCAGATATCCCGAACAATAGCATAAACCCTCTCTACACTAATCATGATAACAAATATAAAAAAGAAAAGGCCGCGCTAGGCGGCCCTTTCTCCTCTATACCAGCGGCTTACGCCAGCTTAGAAAGCTTCTCTTCGAGATTGCTCAGGACAGAAGCTCCCTTTTCTGTCATGCAGAATCGGGTCATCACATCTACAGGGTCCATACCTGCAGGGACTGAGACAATCAGCTGGCCGCTATCAAACCAATGCACCCCACTCTCTCTGGTGGCGATGAACTGATACTCTTTTGCCTGCTGCACCACCGATCTCACTTGCACCTGCGGGCTATCGAAGGATTCGATAAACTCCTGTGGGCTCCTCTTGGCTTTCTGCAAAAGGTTGAAGCGGATGTCGCTAGTAGAAGCGTTGATGTTATAGCCGAAGTAGATGGCTACAGGCAAGAGCTCTTCGATGGCCTTCTCCCTCACCATACTGATAGCATCGTTGAGCAAGAACTCCCGATTGAGCTCCTTCTCTGCATCGGCCTTCTTGTCGACCAAACGAAACAGTTTGCCCCCGTTGGCTTCGTTGCCTGGGTGAATCTCCAAGAACTTCTTGAGGTTTGGCTTCTCCTTCGGAACAAAGATGCGGCTATCCCTGAAGATCACTGCCTCTCGCTTGGCCTTGTCGCCTTGCTCGTCACTCCAGATGCTGGGCTCGTTAGGGCAGTAGCGGATCTCTCTTACCGTATCCTTTTCAGGATCATAAACGGTCACACCTTTTTGCGGTAGCATAGTAACGATGCCCCCTGCGTTGATGATTTCGTACTCTGCGTGGTACTTAACCTCCTGCTTACGGCGAACTACAGATCGCTTTGCTTTCGGTGCTGCTTTAGGCTCTGTGGTAGCAGCTTTCTTAGGACGGCCTGGCCGCCTTTGTGTGGTGGTTTCACTCATGTTAAATTGAATTTGCTACAAATATAATCAGAATACCTTCTTGTATTTCTCAAACAGGTCCTGAGCTAGTTTTGATGCGTTGTTGCTGCCGATATCTGTAGAAATAACTCCGATCCTTGGCAAAAAGCCACGGAACCCAGTGCCGATATCGTCCACCTTTAAAGGCCCATCGGTAGCAAAATCCCCCTGACCAGTCAAAGCCTCCACATACCCCACAATGTCGCCAGTGTGGTTGTGCAGATACAGGTTCAGGTCTTTGTCTCGACGAAGAACAAACACATACGTCTGCTGACCCTCAAACCCTATCGTGTTTACATCGGGGTCGTCTAGCATTAGGTCGGGGAATTTATATGCTTTTGTCCCACTATCAGTGTTGTCGAGCTGCATGTACGCGGGACGCCGCGCAACAGCTGTATCATGGCGCACCCAGAACTCACTATTGGTGTTCTCTTCGCCCGCACCCGCAGCGAAACCAATGTGCGTAGCCCCATTATCTAGGATGCTGTGACCTAGGCTGCCATATCCGACCATCCCGATTACCATATAGATGGTATACGCCCCCTCTATTTCTAAGGCGTTGGCCATAATGAGGTTGTCAGCAGCAGCGATGTCTACAGCGTTTACCGACGTTCCGTTGTCTCTGTTGACTGCGGGGGTGCCCGTGTCGTTGGTGATATGATAGGTGCTGCCCCCAGAACCAGAGTTGTTCCAGTTGTTTGCCGCCCCCACAGCGGAGCCATGGGAAGGCAGCGTGGTTTCGTTGTAGTCCACGATCGGCATCAACGACGGGGCAGGGAACGTGATGTCAGCGATAGTAGTCGTGGTAGTCTGTGTAAGGTCTGTAGCGGCAGGATCGTCGCTAATCTCCTGTGTAGACATGACCACAGGTAGCTTGGGGAGCAAAGGCAATAGACTCTTTGGACTAGAGTCTTTGAAACTGCTAGTGCCAGATACAGCGTCGAACTGCAAAACCCTACGGACAGGCGAGGGATTGGTGATGAACTCCGTGATTTTTCTAATCAGCTGAAACTCTTGCCCCTGACCGCATTCTATCTCCATGCGGGTTTTAATCAGAGCCTCCCTGGTGTCCCCCTGGAATCGCTCATACAGCCCCGCGTTGTTAAACACGATAACTACGCTACCCCTTTTTGCCGTGATATACGCTACATGGTCGGTACTGATAGACAGCACGGACAGGCTACTCCCAGAATCAGAAAACACTTCACTGAACTCAGTGATATCCGCTGTCCTAAACAGGAAGTACTTATCGCTTGCCATCACTCAAAAATACGAAATAAAAAAGGCCCCCGAAGGAGCCTTTCTCGTAACAGAATGGTATTGACAAATGCTTATGCAAATGGAGTGGCCAAAGTGCCATTGCCAAAGAGGACACCATTCAAGTGCCAAACAGCAGTAGCTGATCCTTGACCTCCAGCAGCAACGCCAGTACAAGTAAATGTCCCGCCAACATGACGGCCATTGTCATCAGCATCCAAAACCATTTTATCATCATCAGTTCCGTCCGCATGGAACTGCTTCAACGAAACAGTGCCTGGCGCATCTTTATCAGATATGATCACTGTCGACCCTGCTGTAAAGATATCGTTTGCAGAAGCGCCGTCAAGACTAAACGTACCAGTGAAAGTGGTTTCAATAACAAAATCATAAGTCAATCCAACTTGAGCAACTGGAAGAGTAGCTACGATGCCACCAGCTCTGTTTAATCGGAACAATGTTCCAGACTCAGAAGCCGCGATACTCTTAGTTGCATCAGTTAGATTTTCTACTTTTGTTTTTGGACCCACGTCTCTGCCGATAGAAGCAACTACAGACCCCGAGGTCCCCACGTTACTAGAAGCATACACCTTGTCTTCGTCATCTGCGATAACAAGGAACTGATCCTTTCCAAAAGCGATAGCTTCTGAAACCTCTTTCATGAATTCTTTTTCTTTGTCAGCAGCGGTAGTAACTGTAATAGCAACATTACCGTTCACCTTATCCGTTAAGAATTCAAACACAACGGTGTTAGCCCCATTGTGATTCATTGATTGCAATGCCTCTACTGGTAGCGTAACAGCGTCGTCAGCAGCGGCATTAAAGTACAAATATTTTGCAGCCATTTTTTTAGTTTATGTAGTAAAACAAATCATACGAAGAAAAAAGTAGGGCCGAAGCCCCCTTTCTTAGTTCGGTTTATCCAACCACGTCGAAGAACAACGTGACTGCAAGATCACCGTTAGTGGTGATCGCGTGATCGCTTGTGATAATTGTCACAAACAATTCTCTTTCCTCAGTGGCGTATGAAGTCGACGCAGTGCTAACCGCAGAAGTCACCCCTGCGTCGTGCTGACCGACAAAGTCGAGAATATCAAACACTACGACAGAGTTTTCTGCTGGGTCTGCTGCATTAGCCGCCATCAGGGACCCACCATCAATGATTGAGTCTTTATCTGCAGAGGGGCCGATGTCAACTGTAAACGTAGAAGTGCTGGCTGCGTTTACTGCACTAGCAAATCGAAAGACGGCTTTAGTCAGGATCGTACCTTTTGGCTGGCGGATTGCAACCTCAGTGTCTGCTGAATTTTGCACAAAGGCGTTCTTGATGAGGACGCTTCTGTTCGTTCTTACAGCACCTGGAGAGTGATCGTGAACCGTATATACTGTGTTATTTGCCATGTCTTAGAATATTATGAAGCTAAGGGAAGGGCCGAAGCCCCTCCCTTTCACTTCAAGTTATTAGCCCTTGATGACCACGTGCTTGTTAGCAGCGCGGACACAGAGAGCGACTTCAGAGCGGTAGTGGAACGTAGCCACGTCTGCACCAGCGTCACCGTTGTTGGTGTGTCCGAGGACGCCACCACCAGTGATCCAGTGCTCCATCTCGCGGCTGTATCCGTTAGCCTCCTTGTAGTACATAGCCAGCGAAGGAGCGTTACCACCCGTGCGGGGGTCAACGACGTTCGCAAGCGGCACCATAGCTCCCTGCAGGAAGTTAGAAGCACCCAAGAGGGTAGGATCATTCAGCAGCTTCCAATCGTGCTTGTGGAAGGTATAACCACCACGCGTGAAGGTTTTGAATCCCAGCTGCACCGCCATGTCGGCGTTGTTTTGGAAAGCACCAAACTGACCAGGCAAACCAGCCGAGACGGCAGAAGAGATGCCAGAGGCAAGCATATCGTCGATAGCGAGGTCTTGCTTCCGATTCAAGTACATAGCGTACTCAGCAGGAGCGCCTTGCTTGTCGAGCTCGAGGATGAGGTCGTCAAACTCAGCGAAGCTGTCCATCGGATTTGCATTCGCATTGGTGATCACAATACCGCGATCTTCGATAGCAGAGATGTAACCCTCAGAACCAGCCAGATCGGGACCGATGTCGGCAGCAACATCTTCTACGGTAGCTGCGTTCTTTTGACCGAAGAGCATCATCATTTCGCGGCGATCCTCGAAACGCTTCCGTGCCTCTTGCTCGCCGTACATAAACCAGCGGTACTCACCGCCACCGACGTTGACCCACCCAATGTTCGTGGCCTGAGAGCCATTCACTTGGTAGCGGTCTTTGACGATCATAAACGGATTGCTCCGCTTCTTAACGTCAGCGTCTTGGAATTTAGCAGGCTGATCAGTGCCCTGAGCATAAAGATTGCCCAAGTGAATCAACGTGCTGGCATTAGAAGAAGTGGATTCCGAAGGGGCATCATTGCTTCCGTCCAGAGGTTCCAAAACGATAACAGGGTCAGCTGCAGTACTTGCCGATTGCACAATGTAGCGCGTACCAGTAGCAGCAGACATAACGACATCATTAGCCTGCAGGAATCCGCTGACGTGAGCAGCCTGGTTTCCCGCATGAGCCATAGCAGAGGTGTCGATAGTTGCCTGGATTGTGCCTGGAGCATTGGCGTCACTACCTGCTGCGGCCGACGCAAATGTAACGGCGTCAAGCAAGGTGTGGCGACGGCCTGCCTCCCACCAATCGACTTGGTCAGAAGTTCCGCCGCTGATAACAGCACCAGTAAGCTGAAGGAATCCCGTGATACCCTGATCGCCGTAGGTCTCTACGAGATCGGGCATGACGAAGTCCTTCGTCGTCTTGATCAGGGTGTTGAGCGTCGTATAAGTTTCGGGCGTCAGACGCAGATCGGCAGGAGCCTGATTTACTGCGGCGTTAGTGCCCGTTCCAATTGTTGCCATGTTTTCTTATTGTTTGTTTTAGATGTTGAAGGTCATGGTGGACCGATTTCTTTGAAGGATCTGCTTGACCTGTTCGCCAAGCGGATTTGAGTTTTGCTGGCCAGACACATCGTCTGGTGCCTTAGCCTGCACGTTTGCTGCGTTCTGAACCACTCCACGCTGACCCTCGCTCATGCCTTGCCGATAGGCGGACTGAACAATTGTATCGATGTTATCGATAACAGCGCGGTGTGACGAAAGCAGGTCGTAGTCCCAGCTACCGTCTTCACGGACGTATGGGTCGAAGTAGTTCTCAAGATTTGCATTCTTGTGCTTCAACACATTTTTGTAGTCGTCTTCCAGACCGAACGTAAACGTGTTCTCGTTGCCGAGATCGAACTCGAGCCCCGTCATTGCGTCTACGTTTTGAGTCATCTCAGAGACCCACGCCTCATCAACCAGTTTCTCTGGCTCTGTTGCAGTGGGTTGCACCTCTGGGGCTTTGTACCCCTGGCGCAAATCTTCGATGGCCGCTTTGGCCTTCTGACCGTCCATCTTCATCTGAAGCTGGACCAATCGCTTATCATCTTCCGAAGCCTCGGAAGACAAGCGATACTTGCTCTGCACAAGGAGATTGATCTCATCGTTGCTTAGGGTCGGGTTGTCTGCAGCCATCTGCACACGGATAGCGGTCATATCGTCCATCTCAGACGTATTCAACCGCTGGTATGCAAACCAGTCTTCAGGTCGCTTCCCTGTTTCTTCTACGAAACGAGCGATGGTTTCAATCCTCTCATCGAGCTGACGCGGCTGTGCAAAATCATCAAAGGAAGTCACCTGCCTCCCCAGCCTCTCGCTAAGGAATCCAAGCACTGCGCCTTCAACATCTTCTTGCGTGTACTGCGCTTGTTGAGGTTCGGGCTGAACAGCCTGTGGCTCAACTGGATTGGGTGCCTCGGGTTGAGGCGTGACATCTTGCTGAACGGATGCAGCCTCTGCAGCCTCTCGCTGCATGCTGGCCGCCAGATCGGCAGGGTTGTCAAAAATCTCGAACGGAGCTTTAGTCTCAGGTGCAGGGGCTTCCTGAACCTGTGGCTCTTGCACAGGGGCTTCCTGTGGTGTCTCCGTTACCGCTTCTTGTGCGGGAGCCTGCTCGACGGCAGGCTCTTGAGTTTGTGCTTCTTCCATTTTATTTAATTAATTAGTACTCGAAATGCAGAATGATTTCTAACGCATCGGCTGCCGAAAAGTTGGGTCCAGTAGAAACAGTGCTCAACACAGCGGACGCATAAATTTTGTAACCCGTATCCACGCTTGTTAAAACAGGCCCCAGCACACGTCCTGGATCGTCGTCAGAAACATTAGCGTCTCCAAAAGTTGACAACACATAAGGGGTGAGGTTGTCGAGCTGGTTGGAGGGTGCCGTGCTGCCTTTTGTAATAGAGCCCAGATACTGGTTCAACTTAAAATTAGCATCTGTAATGTCTGCGGTTGCATTTATCGTCCCTAGCTCCGCATTGTTGACTTGAAAAAAGTGGATGTTGAAGACATCAGACGTGGTCTGCGCTTCATAATCGACAACCAATCCTCCTACCAATCTACAAGACCTAGACGGAAGTGTGACCTCAGTCATAGAGAAGAGCACGTCTCCGTTTGCGTATGCGTCGGTAGAGAGAGTAGGAGTAAATCTTGAAATTCCGAATGCCATGTCTTATCTATTAGCTGCCCCCGTAAGGATTAGCAGAGTTGTCGTTACCGAACACACCGTACTCGATCATCTGATCGACGCGAGTACCGTACACTTCGTACTTCTTGTCAGGTGAGACAGGGATGAATGCAAACTCTCCACCACCAATCTTGGCCACCAAGCCAGTGTCGGTGTCGTTGTGGATGTAGATGTAGTTCTCCAGCTCCGTCTCGAGGTTCTTGATGTACAAGTACGCTCGCTCAGAACACTGATTAGCGATGTAGATCGCCAAGTCGTTAGTGTCTGCAGCCACACCCTTGACCTTGGCGCGGATCAGACTGCCTGAGTCAACAACCAGAGAGGCGTTGACAGACAGACTCAACGGGGAAGTAAGAACCCCGTTGCTGCTCAAAGAAAGGGCGGCACGAACAGTTGCCATTAGGCTTCGTAAATAACCAAGAACTCAATAGTGAAGGCAGTCGCCACACTAGGGGTGATCTTAATGTCCTGATCTCCGTTGTAGGGGAGAAGGCACCAGTCGCCTGCGTAGAGGCGGCCAAGGAGTTGGGACTCCACAGTGATCACGGCGTTCTCCGTGGCCACAGTGCTGGTGTTCTTGATGTACACTTTGTGAGCCTTATCGTCAGCGTAGTCAGCCTTGTCGACAAGAGTGTACTGAGAAGTAGACGTGGTCGTCTTGCGACCCACGCCCGTGGTTTGATCTAATCCCGTGGTCGTGCCCGCTTTAGTGAGCGTAGCGGTGGTAGTCAGAGCAAGCGCATCACCAGTGAGGTCTGCGCTGGACAGTGTAATTGATGCGGTTGTAGTTGGCATACCTAGTTATTTACAGCAAATATAATACTATTTCTTTTTAGACTTTTTCTTGGCTTTGGCAGCAATCTTAGCGGCCTCCTTCTTGCCAAAGGCAGATTTAACCCGAGCCATAGCCCAAGCGTGCTGAGAAACTTTAGGTCTGTTTCCGCTACTCATGTACGCCGCTAGTCCACGACGATACACTTCTTTTTGAGCGGCAGACAAACCTGCCATACCCCCGCCTTTCTTTTTGGTCTTCCCGCCTTTCTTTTTGGTCTTCCCGCCTTTTTTGTAGACCTTCATTTAGCTCCCATCTGCTTCTTGACGTTGGGGTGTGCTGCCGCCCTTTTAGCCTGTGCAGGATCGTCTAGGATGCCATCTAACATCTTACCGCCTTCCGCAAAGACCTTGCCCCCGTACATGTACATAGGCATCTTGCCGCCACCTGGCATCTTCTTCATCTCACCTCCCATCATGTACTTGGGGGTGTCTTTCTTTTTCATCTTCATATCTGATCTCTTCTTTTCATGAGTTGTTTTAGCCTCTCCGCAACCGCTGGCGGGAATCCTTTCTTTTTTCTTTTACCCTTAGTGCCACGGTGCTTATCGTAGATAGCAGCAATCTGACTCATCAGCTTCTTGCGCTCCGCTACGTTCGAGCTCCCCTTAGTGTACTTCGGGTTGAACTTCTTAGCCATGACTAACGAGCTTGAAGTTGGCCTTTTTGACTGCTCCTGGGTGAGGCTTGTACTCCCCCTTCATGAGAAAGTACCTGCCGTTTTCGAGCATCCAGTGGTGACCAGCAGGCGGGTCAACGCTTGCAGTCTTCTGGCTAATCTTCAACTTTCCTCCCTTGTTATACTTCACGGTATTCATTAGAACGAACTCATTAGAATCTCATCTACACTCTCTTGAACATCAGACTTTGAGGCTTCTATAGCCATCATAATGTTTGCCTGAAATCTCTCTACCTCCTCCCCGTCGTTAAAGATAATAATAGTAGGGACCACTACGATCTTGTACTCTTGCTGCAGCTCTGGGCTAGATGCAATGTCTACTCGAGATGTGGTACAGTCGCTAAGGTCTTCAATCCATTCGACGCTGTTCGCCGCATTGAAGCTCGCGTTGAACTCCACGACGCAAACGCCAGACTCGCACACTTCACTCTCCGCAGGCACAGCCACATACACAGCAGCCGAGAACAGAGCAGAGAAGGCCAAGAGGGCAAGCACACTTTTCATTGTTCATGTTATTTGAGTTGATCGATTTTTTCTTCGATGCGTTTGATGTCCTGCTTAATCTCCCCGACGTCCTCCTGCGTAGACATGATGGTCTGACGAATCAGCTGATCCTTCATGTCGAACTCCATGCGAGAAACCTCCGACGGGAGTGGCTCAGGCAGTTCCTTCGCCTCGGCGATGTCGGCCTGCAGGGTAAACCACATTCCGATTAGAGATGCCATCCCCACTCCAATCCCCGCCAGCGACTTGATGCTGACGTTGAACCCCATATCCTCGTTAATCTCTTTTGCCATATTAGAATATTACGTAGTTGACCCCCACCGAGAAGTCGTGCCACTCCCTGTTCCAGTACTTGTTGTATCTCCCCTCCAGGAAGCAGCCAAGGGATCTGTTCAGCTTCCAACCAAAAATCAACCCGCCGCTGTAGTCAACCCACTGCCCCCCGTTGAGCTGGAAGTAAGAAAACTCTGACCCAGTATCTAGGTGACGAGGCAACACATTCCCCCAAGAGTGCAACCAGAAGTCTTTGGTGTAGTGGTAGTAGTCGAAACCAGCCACGAGAGAGTAGTTCCACTCTGTGTCTAGCTCACCACGCTTGCGCTGAACGTATTCGTCAAGGACCTGCGGTATGATAACCTCTCGCCACACCTCAAAGCTGTTGGCGACAACAGTCCCGTCGGGGTCCATGTACTCCCCCGTAGAGAAGTCGTAGCTGTACCCCTCGCTGAAGGCGAGCTGAGTATAGTGCAGGCTTCCGTTCGGGAGCTCCCATTGCTTTAGCGGATCATACCCGTATGGCTCAGAGATGCGCTGTGCCGCCCCGATATTGAAAGACAGCTTCCCCTTGCTGTTAATGCGCAGTCTCTGCGAAGCCTCGAGGTAACTGACGTCAGCAAAGCCGTCCTGCACGTACTCCACTTTGCCTACAAACCTGCCCCCGACATATCTGAGGAAGTGGTTCTGGTCTAGGTACAGCACCCCCTGCTGTCTGCGGTAGTCGCTTTCGAACAGGAACTCGAAACCTTTGACCGTACCGATCGTAGCTGCATCAGAGTACGAGTGCTCCTCACCATTATAGAACACGTTGGCCCTGTTCTCATACTTGAACCTGGCGATCTTACGGATGCCAAGAGTCAAGGAGTAATCGAACGGAGTCTCCACAATGTCCGTGGAGAGCGGTCCGTTGACTACAGAGTACGTATTGTAATCAGACAAGGAGTTGTTCCCATTGACAGCCGCGTAGAAGGTCGAGAATCGAAACGCCTTCTTCAGAGTCTGAGCCCCACTCACCAGTGGGATGCACAGAAGTAGAGCCAGTATTAGCCTCATAGCTTCACAATAGTTTGCTTGAACATGCGATTGTCAGACACCAAGATCAAGTGATACACCCCTACAGGCCACTGCGATGCGTCTTGTGTAGAGCTAGAGGACCGCAGCACCTCTCTGCCAGTAGCATCAAAGACAGTCAAAACAAACGGGTATGGGGAGTCCACATAGAACTGACGCTCTACAACCGTCGGGCGGATCGCAACCTCTTCTTCTAGATCAGGGACGCCCGTTGGCCAGCCTTGCTGACAGTAGTCGTACAGGCCGATGCACTCACTGTCCCACTCAGCCTCACAGCAGTAGGGGTCAACCTCAATTACCCAGCCGTAGCAAGAGTCGTTCAGCCAGTACGGGACACCTGGGCCCGTAGCACACCCCGCGTCATACAGGCAGTCCCCTTCAGTGTTCGCCTCAGGGTTGTAGTTGTACGCCGATACATCCATACACCCCAGCACAAACGGGATACAGCTCTCGTTATCTACGTTAGCCTCCTCGTCGAAGTTCAAGGCGTTCGGATCCGTGCAGCCAAAAACCGCAAGGGTTTCGCAACTGCCGTCATCAAAGTCTGCCACATATCCCTGCTCATAGTACTCAAGGTATCCAGCCTGCATACACCCAGCGGCATAGTAGCAACTGCTGTCAGGGCTATTAGCGAACTCGTCGTAGTTCTGAGCCAAAGTATCCAAGCACCCGTACGCATACTCTTCACAAAAGTTCCCACAATAAGTCGTGGCCTTATAAGTGTAAGGGAACGGGATGATGCTCCACTGGGGGACGTTAATGAGCGTGTCCCCCGTAGGTCCCTCAAGCATAAACCCACATTGAGCGATGCTAAACATAGACTGAGGAGTGGGGAAGAAGTAAAGCTCTACTTCCTCTTCGCTAGACAGGTACAACTCGAAAGACTCTTCTAGTCCGTCGTCGGGCCCCACCTTATACTGTGGGGACAACCACTCACCCTGACGTACCCCCAGCCAGCTACCGAACCATCCGTCTGCAGCACCGTCAGTAAGAGTCAGTGTATAGAAGCAAGAGTCGGGCTGCAGCTCTACGTTTGCGAGCGTGTCGTAGTTGTAGTACGCACTGTCAATACACCCATACACCACAGGGGTTTCACATAGCTCCTCTAGAAACAGTGTTGCGTCAGGGTTGTATTCGAGATAGTCAGGGTCACCACACCCTACGATGTCCTCCACCTGAAGGCATTCAGGGGTCTGGAAAACGTGCTGGAAGTTGTAGCCGAAGTTGGCCTGTGCGGGATCCATAGCATACACCTCCTCACCGCAAGCAAGGATGCCAAACCCACCGTCCTCTCCCCCCCACTGAGCGCCGTTCAAGCCATCACCATAGACATCGCTGATGGTAAACGAGACCTGACTGCCGATAGGAGCACAGACACTATTGAAGATCGGGATTCCTGTGGGCTCCCCCGAGTACTCGCCAGCCAAAACAGCTGCAAGGATTTCGTCGTTGGTGACATCTGCCAGTGACCACCCCGTCTCCCCTGGGTAGTTGTCAGGTACAATTACCACTGTGATCTCAGTTTCTGTGACATCACAATCCGCAGACTCAAGGATGTTGCAGTTCTGATCGAAGTTGGCCCACGGGTTCCAGTTGATTGCATCGGGGTTCGTACAGCCTGGGATAGCTCCGCAGGGCAGGCAACTCTCCCAGCAAAACGCAGGCAGGGCCATAGGGCCCTGCACGTTTACCGAGCGGTTGACATAACCGAACTCATCGAAAAGGAAACACGGGGATTCCGCAACGCCGACAGGTAGCTCCTGATACTCCCAGTTGTCGGCAGAGAACTTCCACAGGTACTGCCCCGCAGCCATGTCAACAGTGGCCTCCCACACCCCATCTCCATCGGGGTCTTCCATCGGGACGCAGGCGCCACACCAACCGAAGTAGTCTGAGTTGACCTCGGGCGTTACAATCCCCTCTGGGTGTGGGCCGTTTAGGTCTAGCCTAAACGTAACCTCATAGAGGCAAGGCTCCCCTTCGAAAATGGCGGCTGGGTTATAATTAGAAGCCTCGTCATCCATGCAGCCCAGCACGGGCGGTGGGCAAGGCAACAGGTTGATAGGGATGTCGAGCTGCGCGGTATTGAAGTCCAATACTTCGATGTTCAGCCCACACGCATTGCTTAATACGATATACCCTTCCCCGTACTCGCAACAGATTCCGTCCCCGAAGCTGTCGTACGCCACAAACGTATACGGGCCAGGTGGTAGGTTGACCAGCGTCTCTCCTGCCACACCCGAGGCCACAACAACTGTGTCCGAGAGAATCTCCCAGCTACTTTCCGCTGCGTACTGGTCAGAGACAAAGTCCACGTTCACCCAGCTCTGAGCCTGCAAGGATAGGATGGGGAAAAGCAAACACCACTTGACTTTGTTGGCCCAGTAAGCTGCGCTCATCTTGCCCTTGTTGATGTTCTTTCTGTGACGCGCTTTGAACGAAGCTCTCTGCTTTGCGTTCTGATTGGTCTTTGCCCCTTGCTCTCCGAATCGGATCAGCTTCACTTTGTTACCGTCTTTAGCCAAAACGATATGAGATTTCTTAGGGTGCTTAGGCGTTCTCTTTGCTTTGTTGACGCCCTTTAGCCCGTGCTTTTTCAGCAACCTTTTGACCCTGTTTCTTACTGGTTCTGAGGACATTACGCAAATGTAACAATCAAGGCTTTACCCCATACTCGCCTGCTGATAGTGTATACGTCGTCTCCCCGTTAGTTGGGTGGACGTATGTATAGCTTTTGTCTGAAGGCAATACCATGCTCTCGTATGTCGCGGTATACGTGCCGTCGCCGTTGTCTCGGCACTCTGACAACTCAACCTCGTTGTACCCAAAGTTCATGTGATGAACCCTAGAGTCCAACCAAGACTCCAACAGGTCTTCTTCAGATGTAATTGTAACTGAGTATGTAGCCATGATTAGTAGATTCCAGCAACCCCGTACTTTGTACTAGATCCGAAGTTCACGAATGGGGTCCAGTAGTTTCCCGAGGCAAGGTCTTGAGCATAAATCTCCGTGGCAGTAAAGGTGTTACTCAAACTTCCATCAATCACACCTCCGTATTGATTGTACCCCCAATAGAACAACCTGTTGCCCTTTTGCGCAGACATCCCGTAGTCACTACTGGACTGACCAGTTGGGTCGGCCTCTACTCTCACCCAGTTCGTGTCACTACCTATCTGAACAAAGTTGCCAGCCTTGTTGTCGGTGTTGGAGCCGTCACCTCTACGGGCTGTACCCTCTCCTGTGTGATACAGCTCCCCCGAAGTATTGATCAGAAGCATCGCATTGTTTGTAAGACAGCCCTGAACCCAATCGCTTTGTAGGCTGCCTCCGACATTCCCAGTTTGGGTCGGCTTAGTCAAGTCGGACGAGGAGTTCAGACCGAACCTTTCTTGGCTATCCTCGTCTCCCCAAGCGTACACTTCCCCACCCCTGATCAAGAAGCCTCCGTCGTAGTTGACAGTAAAGAAGGTGATGTTCGTATTGGTGAAGTTGTCGCTGTTGATGGCAGTCCAGCTGGTTGTGTTCCCACTGTTTGTGTCAAGCCCAGTCATGTACTGATAGTTTCTACCCGCCACATAAAGAACATCGCTGCTCGTCTTCGTCGCCAAGGAGTAAAACCTACTTCTCTTGACGTCTTGCCAGTCCGAGTCAGAACCAACCTGAGCCCAAGAACTATATTGGGCTGTGGTATTGCCCGTTCCTGCCTGACCATAGCTGTTTGCACCGATGTAATACATCTTGCCGCTATTGATCGCCAACCCCCCGTCATAGGTAGAAGAGGCCGCTGTCCAACCAGTATCGGAGTCTCCGACACCCGTGACTTGCTGCCAAGTGTTTGATGATGACCCCTCCATATAACTAGACTGTGAGCCGATTTCCCAAAGCTGTCCTGACGCTGTAATCGCATAGGCAGCATACCTCCCGTAAGAGATTTTAGTGAAGTCGCTCTTTGACTCGGCAACTCTAACGTATGTCCCGTCTTTGTCGCAAGACAGGTTAACTACTGGATTGGCCCCGTAGGCGTGCTTAGGTTGCATGTTACTGGAGTCAGTTCCAGTAGTGCTTATCCTCATGCCACCAAACTTTATAAGTCCAGAAGTAGGCACTGTCTCGGTGTATGTCCCGCTGTCAGATACGGGGTTGTAGGCGCCCCCTCCAGAGGCGATGTCTTGACCGTTGATTGATGCTATGTTACCCACGTCGATTGCGTTGTACGATGCTATGTCTGGCATTAGGAAAGAACAATGAAGTCATTGGACGGATTGAACCAGATCTGACCATTGGTACTGTCGAGGCAATACCCCACTACGCGAACTACGTCTCCGCTGCCAGAGGGTGCGGTACCAGTAATGTCCCCTGCCGTAGTAGAGACATACAGTTCGTCAGCGATAGTGCCTGGGTCGTGGTCCAAAGTGAACATCCCGCGAAGCAGCATTCCATCTACGTCTGGGTCTGTGCCTAACGCGATAGCCAGCAGGCACCCCCCAGAGGTAGAAGCCGCATCGGCGTCTGCAGCAGCCCAAGCCCCATCAGACTTGTAGTAGCACAGCTCACCTTGAGTCGTGCTGCCAGTCCCAATCTTTACAATATCTCCTTGAACACTGAAGTCCGTGTCTGAAGTTTTAGCAAAGACATTCTTTGTTGATGTGAGCTCACCAGTAACGTCAACACCTGTATTTGTTACGCTGAGTCTCTCTGTATCATTAATCTTAGTGTTGACCTCGTTTGCAGTGCTGAAGTCAACGTACTCTTGGTCGGTAGCCGTTCCGATCTTCGTCAGGCTGCTGTTGATGATTGAAGTGATCGTCGTCTGAGCCGCACCGACATTCAAAGTCACAGTGCCCGTGGTGCCACCACCAGATAGTCCATCCCCTGCGGTAACGCCTTCGATGTCACCGCTGCCACCACCGCCACCGCCAGCGGCGGCAATCGTAATGGCACCATCTGCATTGGTGATGGTTACGTTACTTCCTGCCGTCAAGGTGGCTACAGCAGGACCGCTAGTGCCCCCGATCAAAAGCTGACCGTTGGTGGACATAGCGGCGGCAGCAACTGTATCGGTGCCGCTGTCCTGCGTAATCAACACTGCCTTATCAGCAAACGAAGTAGCTCCCGTTCCACCCTGAGCCACGGTCAGGCCCCCGACTTCTAAGTCGATGGTGCCGTCGGCATCTTGATAGGTCGCAGTGATACCGCTCTCGGTGTTGCCAGTGAACATTCCACCAGCTATGTCTTGCACCTCCTCGGTAGTGAGTTGAGTGTCAGACGTTTGATTTACATACGACAGGTTGCCCGACCCGTCGGTCTTCAATACCTGACCGTCGCTCCCGTTAGACGTGGGGAGGGTAAACTGCACATCCCCTGCAAAATCAGCATGCGCTGGGGCCTGAACGGTAACCTTGTGTGCCGCAGAGCTTTCACAGTAAAAGTCAATCTTACCTGAACTGCCCGTACCGCTAAGGATTTCTACATGACCGTCAGAGACTTTGACTCCACTAGAAGAGCTTGAACTGTCAATTACGACCTTACCATTGCCATTCGGCTTGATGTCAATATCCCCGTCCGAAGTGCTGACAATGTCATTGCCGTTGACATCCAGATCCCCACCAAGTTGTGGGGAGGTGTCTACTACAATGTTTGTGCCGCCATCAGCACCCGCAGGCCCTTGTGCGCCAGTAGCTCCCGTGGCTCCTGTAGCCCCTGTAGCCCCTGTAGGCCCCGTTGCACCAGTTGCACCCGTGTCCCCCGTATCTCCTTTGTCCCCCTTTGCTCCTGGGCTCGATACGGATATGCTGCTCGACGCAGGTTGAGTTACCGTTACGGTAGTCCCATCAGTTACTGTGATCGTCGTAGACATCAGGCGAGGGCTTCAGAGATGTCATCGTTCACAGTAAAGTTTCCCTTTAGGATGGTTGTTGTAACGCCATCGAGGATCTGCTGCAGGTCGTACACGTACCTACCAGGCTGAACCTTTCTCATAATCGCATCACTAGCGGTAACCGTAAGGACCCCTGAATCGGTTTTGGTGAACGTAAAATTGACCCCCTCGTCCGCAGCCTTCCCCCTGTTTGTGCTCCCAATGAGAAGCTTGCGAGAGCCCTGCGACTTTTGGCGTCCCCGAACCTGCATCAAAAACTCATAGCCCGATGTGGTTAGCGTTAACGCTGTACCCGTCGAGTCCTTCAGGGTCAACTGGAGTTTAAAGGTGTCTCCTTTTCTACATGTGATGTCCAGCTTTTCTGAGACATCCAAGTTTACTTTACTAGCCATTACTGCTTCACCATATTTAGCATCTCAAGAATATTCGAGCGCTTCTCTTCTTGCAACTCAGGGCGCTTGCCAGTGCGTTGGGAGATCAACTTGCTCTGCTCCACAGCCTGCTTCTTGACTCTGTCATCCTTGCGATTGTCTTTCTGAGTTTCGATTTGACTGCGGTGATTAAACTCCTCCTGCTTCTGGGCGTCGTTGCGCTGGATCTTCATGGCCTCAATTTCCTTGTTCATCTGGTGCTCTGCCTGCAAGATTGCCAGCTGACTCTGAGTCTTGAGCTCAATCATTTTTGCATCTACCTGTGCCTGCAGCTCTACCTCTTGCGCTTTTGCCTGAGCGGCAGTCATCGCGGCTTGCTGGGCCTGCTGAGCCTGCATCTGAGAGTTTTGTAACGCCTGCTGCTGAGCCCTTTCCATGCGCTTACTGCGCCTTAGAATCAGCAGCCTCTCTGCCTGGGTCACGTCTTTGAGGGAGCGGACAGCCATGGCATCCTCTAAATCGATTTCTTTTTGGCTCAAAGCAATCTGAATGTTTTGCTCCATCACCTGCTTGTCCCTGTCCTCCATGTCTCTCTGCACCTGCACACCGAAGTTGTACATGGGCAGGTTAGAGAAGGATGTCAACACGCTCATGTTGGTAGAGCCAATCGCGTTAGCATAAGCCTTGTAGATCACGCTCTCCACGGGGAGGATCTGCACGCACTTTACGACATCCTTACAAACCTTTTTGTACAGCACCATGGCTGCGTTGGTGATGTCAAACGTAGCGTTGTTGCTTGCAGCAATAGCTTGCTGCTGAACCCCCACCAAGGCATCAGTCTTTGGTGTAGAGGCATCGACAACCTCGTTGATACCCGTGGTGTCACGGATCATACGCAGGTAGTGATTGTACAGACCAATCAGCTCGTTGATGTTTCGAATGCTGTTGCCAATCTCTCGGACTGGCGGGTTCTGGAATCCGCCCTCGGGGTTCTTGCTGCGATAGTAAAAGACTCCCGTTTGCTCATAGATATCGTGAAGGTCAAGCGGTTGAAGCTCGCCAGCCTTTCCAAGCTGCACGTTTTCCAAGCCCTCGATATCAATAATCAAACCATCAGGCTTGGCCTTAGCAATAGCTTGCTGCAGTTTCAAGTGCGTTAGCTGCAGCATGTCTGCAAAGCCTACGCAGCTGTCGACCATAGACTTCGGCTTGTTGCCAACCATGTTGGTGGCGATAACCGAGTAGGAAAGATGAGCACGACTGATATCGTGCATGTTCTTCGGGGTATTGAACTGCTTGCCGTAGTTGATCAAGTGATCAGTGCCAAGGATATATGTCCCCTTGTACACGCAGGTAATCTCCATGGTATGCGGCTGGCGGTCATAGACACTTCCCTTCCGCTCCTTGTATTCAAAACCTTCGAAGAAAAAGTTGGTGTTCCCGTACCGATTAGACTTCTCTTCGAAGTGCATGCAGTCTACGGTCAAGAACTCAAAGTCAAGAACCTCAACTACGTATCCACCGTACTGCTCCTTCTTGGGACCACCACTAGAATAAGGCGTATTGGGGTGCATGTTCGATGTGCTACGCCTAGCCTTCTTAGAGATCTTTTTCAGGTCTTCGTCGGTAAGCTGATCACCAGCGATACGGCGCAACTCGTGTAGCGGAATCTCTCTGACATGACCAGCATAAACCAGGTCATCAAAGTTTGGGTCATCCGTATAGCTGTGAACGAAGTTGATCGGGTCCACGTACTCCAACTCAATGCCGTAGTTGGGGTCGTTCTTTCTCATCACAACGGCCATGCCCAAAGCGGCAAGGTCATTTACACACCTCCGATAAGTCCCGTCTTCGAAGTTGGCCCACGAAAGAGTCAGATCCGTAGCGACTTGTGCAGCGATTTCTGCATCCGTCTTGATGTTTGTGTCCATCAAGATCTCTGCTTCCTCTTGCGTTTCTGGGATCTGCTCTGCGCTGACCCCCAACATCGGGCGGCCTAACACACCCTGCATTTCCATAAACTCCTCGCGAAGCTTAACCTGGTTGCGGATGATGTTTTTCTCCTTGTTCTTTTCGCTGGAAGACAGTGGGTCTACTGCCTCAATGTTTGGGTAGGGATTGCGAGAAAGAATCTTGTTAACTACGATACGGACGAACTTCGGGAGAACAGGGACTGGGGTGAAGTCCATGTTCATGAGGCTGCCGTCACCATTGTTTGGGTCGGCCTGATTCAACAGCTGCTTGTAGATAGCAGTGTCTTGAGTTCCGTTTGCGTAGTCCCGATTTCTGATGAACAAGTTTCTTCTGCCGCCGTAGGCCGAAGAATTCTCCTTGGTTTCACCCCACTGACTCTCAATTGCCTTCGCGTATTGAAGACCATACTCGTTCGTCAGCTTGGTCTTTTGAGGGGCAAGCGGATCTGGAAACCCCCCTGCAGAATCGGTTGTTTTATTGTACATGCGGGGATACTACTTATCCCACAAATATAATAAATTCACCCTCGTATTTTGTAGCGCCTAAAGAACACCTTCTCGTCGAAGGAGCTCACCTGCTTCGGTTTTACTTTTTGCGCAGCCAACAAAGCCAGCCCAGAGCTAATTGTAAGGTCAAATCGGGTTCTGTTGTTGATGTCATAACCGATCCAGTCCTCCATGGTCCGATTAAAATACATGCTCCCCATCTCGCCAGTATCGCGATTCAACCCCACGTGTGAGTGAATGTACGCCTCGATTGCCTGAGCGTGAGACTGGATGACATCTACCGAGTTCGATGGTATCCCCTTCGTCTTGACTTTTACTTTCTGGCTGCTGCTGGTAAGGTGTGACGGCCTATCCATGAGATATCCATCATACCCGCGAGACTCGAAATACCTGGCGATACCGTACTTATTGTTCTCGATCAGGATTGGGTAACCGTAGAAGACCGCAGCCATCAAAACGTCCTCATAAAAAATAGAGGCCAGAGGTGGCCGCGCAGCATACTCCAAAACAAACATGTTTGCTGGGACCTCCATGTTGAACTTATTGTACAGGTGCAGGGCACCCTTCGAACCCCTGCCGTCGACCGTGGCGTCAAGGTCATAGCTGTCTACCCCGCCACAACCAAGGTGAGTGTTAGGCGCAACTCTCTTCCCCCTTTCCTGAGCCTTTTTGTTTCTCAACTCTACGGGTGGCATCCAAGCAATCCGAAACCTACCCTTCGGGTCTGGGGTAAAAACAACTTCGCTATCCTTGACCCCTCCCTTCCAGGAGAACTGACCAGACACAACTGGGTTTGGAAACAGTGAGTCGTTGTGCTCTACTTGCTCGTAGATGTGCCCGATGTTGAACAGGCTCGACTCGATGCTATCACGAAACGCTTCGTCTTCGGTGAAAGGAAACTGCCTGATGGTTTCGTTGAGCTCTGACGCATCGTGCTTCAGGCTGTCTCGTTCGTTTTTCAAAAACGTCTTGGCGCCCATATGGATGTGCTCACCATCAATACCCTCGACCAACCCCTCAGGATTTTCAACTACAGGTATCCCGTATTTGTCGAAGAACCCCTCTAGCGATTCATAAGCAGGGATAAACAGTCGGTACAGCCCCGACCTAGTCCTCCCATTCGCATTCCTGTCCGTCGGATCCGAGTCCGCCCACAGGTCCTTGTATTCTCGTCCGCCTTTTCCCATGGGGTTGACGGTGCTTCCGACCATTGCCTTCCCCACGATTTTTCTTCCGACGATCAAACACGTCCTCTGAATCCTCCAAGCCTCTCTTATGTCTGTGGGTTTTTCCCATTTCCCCGCCTCGTCTAGATACAGTAGGTGTAGCTTCTCTCCGTCGTATGCGTTGTTGGTGGTGTTCTTCCAGTTGATGACCGTATTCAAGGCGTCGCCCATCGTGGCCGTCTTGTTGTTCTTGGTGATCTTCTTTGACGGCTCACGGAAGGCAAGCTCCATACGAGGGTTGGTAGTACCGTCTTGGATGGGCTTGAAGAAGAAAGGATACTTGCGGAACATGGTCACCACCTTCTTCATGAAGATGTTTTCCTGGGCATCCTTACCTGTCTTGCTCTGTATCCCGACCAGCTTGTCTTTGACCTGCGTAGCCTCGTCTACGATAACTGAAGAACAAATGTTGGTGTATCCTGATCTACGGCACTTGGTATATAGCTGTCCAATACAACGAGGGTCCGCCTCACACGCGGCCAAATGTAAGAATATATCTCTTTGAAAATCAAGGTAGTACGGCGCGCCAACGTCTAACACCGACCACTGCAGCATCATGTAGTGACGCCCCGTGATGTATGTAGCGTTACCTCGGTTATAAAACCAAACGCCCTCACGCCGACGGCGAAATTCTTCTTCGATGTATGGACGAAACTTCTCTCGAAACTCCCGAGGCATCTCCGCCCACTCATCCATAGAACGAATACGCGATATCTCTGCGGGTAGATCAGCTCGCCGCCAGTACTGATCCTGCACGGGTAGATCGCAGTAGAGGATGTCTTTGATTTTAGGGGGCTTCGGAAGCACAATGAGAAGGCCACCGATTTCGACGTGGTCACCAATCGTACCGTTGGGACAAATTGCCACCGCTTTTTCTTCATACCCTTTTAGATCAACTAACATTTATGAGGCTTATCGTACTATAGTCACATACCCGCTGATGACATAGGAGCTCCCCGCCATAGAGCACTGCAGTTGATAGTTGTATACATCGCTAGGGACATAGTATTCGTCACCACCCAACCAAATATCGTTGGGGTCTTCACTTTCCCAAACCACATCGCCATATCGAGAGTAAACCCGCAACACCCATGTGAGCCAGCAAGACTCGTTGGTTTCAGCCCCCCAAACATCGTTCAGCCCGTCGTTGTCTGGGGTGAAAGCGTTTGGCAGATAAATAGGGCACTCAGGAATCGGCTCTAGGCACGGGAGCCCTGTGTCGCACTCTACACCGACCAGGTCATATTCATAGGTGGATACGGTGTCATATACATATTCTGTGGATAGTACAGTGTCAAGTATATAGACATAGGTTGTGTCGTATATATACTGATCCACCCATGCTGTGTCATATACATAGTAGGGTACGTAGATTGTATCTGTAAGATACTCAGTTAGATAGAGCGTATCAGTGGAGTATATATAGGTGGTGTCATAGAAATACCAGTTGATCGCAACAGGTATCGTGTCATACTCATAAATGACTACGGTGTCTGGCGGCAGGTCTACATAGACCGTGTCGCAGACGGCCTCTGGGATCGGGTCGCCACATGGGCCCACAATCACCCAGTTGTCTAAGAAATTGTCGTCATCATATATGCCGCAACAAGGAGGGGTGATACCCCCACCAAGGCTCCCCACTTCTGCCCACCCTCCGTTGTCAGCGTACATAGTGGGGCCGTAACTGATCTGCCAGATTACTGCCTGTATACTCAGGTCCTGATCTAGCCAGAAGTCAAATGCATTCAGCAGATTGGAGTAAAGGCTGTTGCTGGAAGCCTGATAGAAGTCCCCCAAGGGGAACGTAATTGTATCTCCAGCATAGTACGGGGGGTCTACGTCGTAGTCCGCCCACACGTCCAGGTTGGTCCAGTTGCTCGACTCCACCGAGGTCGTGGGAGAATATATCCATCCAGGGTGGTTGCTATCGTCTGGCGTGCTCAACCCCCAGGGAAAGTCCCACCCCTGGTTCATGGCGTTGCAATCTACATCTAGGGCCTGAAACCCAAACTGCACCTCTGCTATGCCCGTTGGGCCAGCCGTCCCCCCGCAGCTCTGAGTGTTGTTGAACGCCACCGTAATGGTGCCTTCGACTACGTCAAACTCTAAAATCTCTAGGTCACACTGAGCATGTAACGAAAGAGGGAAGTACAGTAGTAAGAGAAGCCCTCTTAAAACTCGTCTGGGTGACCTATGTCGCATGCCCTGCCAAAATCTAGATCGATGTACATCGGGGTCTTCTCCCCCACATAGGCATCGAAAACATTGAATTCTAAATACTCTCGAGCGTCCTCTGGAGTCATGTCCTCTTTTCTAAAGAGATGCTCAATCATTTTATTGATGTCGTAAACCGCTACGGGGTTGATGCCCGTGGTGATGCCGATCAGGGCAGAGTCAAAGCCATCGGCCAGCAGGCACTCGTTTTCTTCCAGCGCCTCCATGAGATTGTCATAGGAAAGTGTATCGTCTACTTTCATTTTTTACTGAATTTTTCTGCGAAGCCGCCCGTGTAGTCTTTTCCTTCAGCGACGTCGTTACCCAAAGTAAGGTCCTTCATCATCTGCTCCAACTTCTGCCTTTCAACAAGCAGCTCTTTGCAATCCACTGCTGTCTGCTTAATAGATTGCAGCTCAGCCTTTCTGGCACTACCGTTTACCTCAGAGTCAACGGGTTTCTTGATCTCCTCGATCATATTGTCGATCGCGATTTCCATGCTCCCCATCAGGCGACGAGCTGCATCGATCGTGGTAAACTTCTTAGAGGGCATACAACAAGTCTTGAGTTCGAGTCCTGAAGTACTCCCTGTCGTTTGCCTTGAACGTATAGTCCATGTTTTTTCTAAACCCGACAGTATCCCCCACTTTCAGCCCCAAGTCCTCCAGATCTTTACTGGGGGCAGCCACAACCCCAGTCGTCCTGACCTTGTCTTTCAACTTAACTACGTCAAACATGGCGTGCTCGACCTCCTCTTCAAAGGCAGGCTCTAGGATACTCCACCCATCTAGCGGCAAGATGTCGTCCTTGCCTTTGGGCTTGTACGCATACGCATGACTGTTTACGGCCACCTTGGGGTCGAAGCTGACGACATAATGGTCCTTGTAGTCAGCAAACGGCATACCCCCGTTGATCACGACATTATGATGAAAGTACAGGGTGTCTCCAGGTTTGACGGGGGTGTCAAACTTGAGTGGGGTGTGAACCACCTCACCTTCGTTCACCCTATGTTCAAACTCGTCGAACTTCGTCTCGAGGTAAATTTTTTGATCGCCCAACGCGACCTCGTCGTGAAAAAGCTTCGGCAGCTTGACGACGAAATAGTAAAGTAGATTCATATTAAAAGTTGCAGTCAAACTCTACGATGCACGGCATGTCATCGACAGCCTTCCACAGAACCTGACTGTTGTCGACGTCTAGGTATACCAAGTAGCGAGTCTTGGAGTATCGATACAGGTGCTCTTCGTCGATGACTATCGCTGCCACCCTTCCGTCGTTGCCAGCTCGCATCCCGACGTAATACGCCATTGCGTCCTTCGGGTCTCTCCCGATGACGATCTTACGGATCAGGCCATTCATTAGTTTAAATTTTCGGGGGAGTCCAAGTCATCAAGCAGGTCCTTCCACCAGTTTTCGCTTTCGTATTCCTCGTCCTCATCTCGATACTCGTTCGACAACGGGAACCCTCCTTCATAAGAAAACTTCAAGAACTCAAGCGCCTCTGCCAGGATCTCCTCGTTATCTACATCAAGAGAAAAAACCGCTTTCAATATCGGCTCCCCAAACGCGTCGTAATCTACCACTCCAGTAAGCATAATGTTTACCGCCTCACCCTTCATGCCAAACGAGTGCGTCAACGCATCCAACTCGACGTGCAGGATCTGTATCGCGTGCAAAAACTTGTCTGTATGTTCGCTATCCATGCCTAGGAGTAAAGTAAGCAAAAAGAAAATGTTCAGGGAATTTTCTTTGCTAGATCAAAAGTACGTAAATCACAACCACCTAAAACACCTAAGGCTGCGGTTGACGCAGGCTGAAGAGGCGAATGAGATCTACAGAAAAGAACTTATGTTCCTACTGTGGGCGTACGACCTGGAGTTCTTTACTCTGGATTACGCATCCAAAGATTACGGCATGCGCAAAAACCACCTGGGGGACAGGATCATATACCCTCTAGTAAGAGAGGGGTGGCTATACAAGCACTTCGATAAGATGACCCCAAGCAAGAAGCGAGAAGACCACCTCTTTCGAGAAGAGACCAAGTTCAACTACAGGGTGCGATACGCCCTCACACAGAAGGCTCGGCTGATGCTGCAGCGATTCTATAACTCCCTTTAGATACAGTCGCTGTATCGGATCGTAACGCGGTTTCCGTCACGAAGCTGATTGGCAACCAGTGGGTAGAGTCGAAAATACGCTCGTGTAGAGTGGCCGATAAAGCCACCCTTCTTCACTTGGTTGTTCTCTTGCGAGTCACCCACGAGGAGACAGCCCGACGTGTGTTCGTCAGTATTTCCGCAATGAATGAGAATATCCGAGAACTCAGGGACGTCACGTACCCACAGCATTCCCAGATGTATATCAGCGAATCGTTTCGCATATCGATTATGAAATCCACCAAACGTGCGTAGCGTGATTTCATATTCTCCTTCAGGGATTCTAGTCTCCCCTTTAATCTTTTGTTCTCTAAGCTCATCCTCTAGTGTGTAGCATAAAAACTCACGGGTTCCCCCCGTGATATCGAACAGCAGGCCGTTGGTGCTGTCGCTCTCGCTGCTGAAGCGCACTACCTCGAGCTGCAAGCTTGGTTCTTTTAAGGTCATTGTACCGTTTCAGTCTGGGGTTAAAGTAGCCCTTACTCCCCATATTAACAATCACTCATGGTCGGGACACCTGCCCTTGCATTTCATAGAACCTCATGAGCCTGGGGTCGCCAAGGCTACCTGAGTACTCAAACACCCCCTTCTGTTTGTTGAACTTCGGAGCATACCGAGCCCCAGACCTCACGTATTCGTTCAACATGCCGCTGGCGTTCCTGTCTTCTAGGGCTTTTATAAAATCCGCGATTGGAACTTTAGAACCCTTAATGTAAAAGCCAACGTTCATCTTAGAGTTGGGGTCCGTTGGGTCAACGGGCTCTGGGCGCGCAAATAGATCGTCAGATAGTTTGACGTCACCCCCTCCTGGTCCATGAACTATCCTCATGCTAGAGCAGCGAAAACCTCTACTTGACAAGAAGCGGTATCCGCTCTGGCCAAGATGTTATCGATGGCGGTCAGGTTGCCTGCAGCGGCGCTGTTGTCTCCTGCTGCATTAGCATCGAGACTGCTGTTGAAGAGAACGTAGCTCTGCCCAGCTTCTAGCTTCACCATATATTCTTCAGTGCTGTCGTTCTGCACTGTGATGGCCACGAAGTTGGAGCCGTCCAGATTGGTGATACGCAAGTACTTGACGTTTGTACTAAAAAGTTTACCACCAGCTGAGTTCCCCTCTGTGGCATCCATCTCTAAGATCGTCTGTGTCCCCGAGGTCTTCACATCCATAATGCGGTGGAAGGTCTCAGTGATACTGGAAATGTCTTTAGATATAACGCTGCCACGGTCCTTACCGTTCAGGTTAAGCTTCTCAGCGATAGAAACTGATAGTGTTGACATACTACAAATATAATATGATTACCCGCTGCAGGATTCGCAGTCCTCGGGGGAGTCTATGTTACAAGAAATCTCCCCGCTCTCGAGTTTCTCTTCGGTCTTCTTCACCCGCTCAGGGTTGAGGAAGCTGATGTCGTCTTCTTCAAAGTTCATTTCTGTCTCTCATAGATAGTGCGATGGCTACGGCTTGGTCGTGTGGGCGTCCCTCTTTCTTCAGCACCTTGATTTTTTTTGCAACCTTACCCCCGACGTCATATCTGAACCTAGCTCCAGTTTCAGGGACGATCTCAATAAACGGCACTGACTCCTCTACCCCTCCAGTCCTTACGACTCTGAACGGTTGCTTAGCACTTATCTGAACCTCGCTCTCTCCACCGAAGTGAATGTGCGCCCCTTGACCTCTAGAGGGTCTAAACATATCTGCTCTAAGTACGGGGAGACCTTTAGTATCTGTAATCTTGAACCCAGGTCTGTTCGGGTCTAAAACTGGATCCCCACCTAATTTCTTTTGGATCAGTTTCATCTCATCTACACCCCCCATATCCATCAGTGAGAGATACTCACTTACTTCTTTGTCGATCCCATATCCAAAGCCCATGTCATCCAAAATCTCAGCGGCATCTAGATCTCCATATTTTTGAAGTAGCTCAATTTGGGTTTTGACGTTTTCCTTTTGAGTCTGACTAAGGGCATCAAAGGCGGGTGACTTAAAAATCACATCTTCAGGAATGTTAGTAGAACCCACATTTCCAAAAGCTGCCATAAGATGTCCGAGGTCTCTGTCTGAGAAGCTCACCATTCTATCCGTCCCCTGCATCGCACGTTCTGCTTTCTGAGATAGAGTAGGCAAGATATCTCCTGGCTGGATTTTGTGGGCGGGGATATTCAAAACATCAGAGCCTCGAATCACATTATACTTTGCGCCCGCCACGGGGACCCTCTGAAGCGAGATGTTTTCCGCCATGCGTTGCATCTCGTCAGAGGCGATGAGCCCAGTTCCTTGCGCAGTACCGTGGCTCTGGTGCCGAAGCGATTGGGTGACGGCTCTTTCTGACGGGGTCCCCTCGATCATGGACATCCCCCTGGGATCGATAGTGGTGATCGGCGGTCCCCCCAAAAGCTCAGTGCTCATCCCTGGCTGTATGCCTGCCTGAGTCAAATCGACTGGGTCGAGCCCCGTATACCCCAACTGCCTCTGTCTTGTGCTGACGACGTCAGCCAACGTGATATCCTCACTCGAGAGTCGGCTCACTGGCGTCCCAGCCAAATCGATCCCCGTCCTACTTGACTCCTCTACTGCCTCTTTCAGCGCCTGATCGAACTCCCGTGGGTTGGCGGATCTGGCCTGTACGATGTTTTGAGCCTGAACCTGCATATCACCAAGGACCTGTGCGACCTCTTGGTTTCTCTGCATGGGGTCTTTGATGGCTCGAGCTCGGCGCAATCTCTTCTGCGTCTCCAACATCCCGTCTCTTACGGATCGTGGGAGAACCATCAACAGCGGGCCGAGCGCCTGCTCAAGATCGTTGTCTGAGGCGAGGGAGGTGAGGAAGAACGCGACGTCATCGATTGGGTTGAGCGCCTGCATAGTCGCCCCCATCGGCGTCTCGACAGACCTCATCTGACCGCGAGTTGGGAAAAACGTGTCGTATCTACTCGCCGCTTTGATCGCATCAAGAGGGTTTGCGAACATGTTGGCTAAATCGGCAAACCGATCCAGGATGCCATATTCTGGGGTGGGGCGGATTTCACCTTGGTCGAGGCGAGCCCTCTGATCTGCGAGGAGCTGAGCAAAAGCCGCTCTCTCTGCCTCCCTTACGGGGTCCCCATGGTACCCACCATGGCGGTATTTCTTAACCTGTACGCCTGGTTTGCGCTTTTTCTTTTGCCGCATGACCGTAAAGATACAAATGTGATCTGTTACACGTGTTTAGTTAAAGTATCACTTTAAGTGTGAGTGACTTTTAAACACAAGCAGCCCCAATCACAACCCATCTTACCAACGATACTTGGAGGGTCCGAAATCCCCCTCCATACTCGAGTTGGGTTCCGATAGGATACTGCAAAGTTACAACAGAAAATTGACAATGTCAAGCCCTGTTAAGAAGCATAGGTGTTTTTATGCGGCCCATTCTGGTCGGCGGGGCTTTGAGAGCCCGCCACCAGGGCCGCTATCAACAAAGAAGCCCCGCATAAGCTTTCGCGTCGGCGAAATGTTGACGCTTTTTAGGCAAAAGGGCGAGAAGATCGCAGTCAGGGGATTATGTATATATACGCACGGTGCCGCGCCCAAACCGAACTCAACGCGCACGACCCCCCACCCCTCGCTAACTCGTTGATTCTCAGGAATTTCTGCCTTTTTACTGCGCGTGTGTGCGGTAGTCTGCCGTACCCTGTCCCTCGCCGATGGGGGTCAACCTACGACCCCCTAAGTCGCTGATTCCCAAGCCCATCCCGACAAGGGTGGCCTCGCACGCGCTGACAAAGACTCTATCAATCGCCTGTGCGTAGCGCCTTGCGGTAGTTTACCGTCACTCCATTGTTGATAAATCCTCCACGGTTATTTACCGCGTGTGCGACCCTCTCTTCGGGGCTAACTCCCTGATTCTCAGTACTTTCCGTTTGGAGTGGCGGCCACGGTATTCTACCGCGCGGGCACTGATTAAAGACTCTAATCAATCGGGGGTGCGATTGTTGAGAACTTTATCAACTTTTGTCTTTGAGAGTACGTCGGACCACCCCGATTTTCCGAACCATTAGTAACTCTAAGTTTAATACACTCTCTTCATTTATGAAGAGTGTATTAAACATAGAGATACTTACCCCCTAAACCCCCAACCACCATGGCAAACTCCGCCACCCCCTCCAAGACCTTCTACACCCCAACCCACAAGGCCGACGGCACGAAGCTGAGCCGAGCCGAGCGGAAGGCCGCCAACAAGGCCAAGTGGGCCGCCGAGCAGGCCGCGAAGCGCAAGGCTTCAAAGTCAAAGAAGAAGACCAAAGCAAAGGCAAAGGTCAAGACTGCCGAGGTCAAGCCGTCTGCCGACCGCATGAAGCTGACCGACATCAAGCAGTGGTCGGAAGCACACCCCACACGGAAAACTATGTCAGCTCTTGACTTGTCTGATTGGATGACTCAAGGTCGGACCAAGACCGCCAAGCGCCTCGACCGCAAGGGCCGCATAGACTCACAGATGTCGAAGCGGAACAACCGCCTCGAGGTTCAGGCTCAGTACAAGGGCGGACAGCTCGCCGCCTTCTGAGCGCACGGATCCACGGACAAGCGTACACGGTGGCCCACATGGGCGAGGGGTTCGACTCCCCTCTGCGCTCCAACAAACCCCCAAACCCCACACATATGCCCCTTTCCACCCGCTTCAGCAAGCGCCAAGCCGCCTTCCTTGAGGTCGTCAACAACTACCACGGGAACGCGCCCACGTTCAAGTTCGACCCTACCTTCGAGCGCATCACTCTGATTGAAGCACCGTCAGGCTTCCTCCGCGAGCTCATGGACGCAGACGCGTCTCTGTTTCTCAAGCGCGATGGCCTCATCGTCGAATTCCTCAACGAAAACAGCTGAACCCGACTGACCCTTACTCACTCTAAGTATACACTCTCTTCATTTATGAAGAGTGTATACATAGAGAGAGTTACCCCAACAGAAACCCCAACCCCAACCCCATGACCCAATCCCAACGCATCGCCGCCAACATCGGCGCCCTCCGCGAGACCACCAACAAGGCTCTCGACCTGCTCACCAAGACCGCCACGGACGCTTCCCGTGCGGAACTCGAACGACTTGAGGCCAAGCACGCTTGGCTCACCGCTGACGGACCTGATGCGCTCCCCACGAGCGTGTGGTTCGACCTCCCGCCGAACGAGTGGTGGGACGCCAACTAATCAGGCACTCAAGCGCACATGGTGTACAGGGGAGGTTCGATTCCTCCCTGCGCTCAAACCATCCCGCAAGGGTGCAAGTGTCCGAATCACCGACTACGGACACCCACAGACCTAAACATCGGTGTACCCCGATACTCGTGGGGGACTTAAGCATCGAGTAGAGTAGGTGAAGCGCGTGTGACACTGACCCTCTGAGGGCAGGCGCACACCGACTCGACCCTTTAAAATGCAACCCCTAAACCCCGAACAATGAAACGTTCAAACTTCGCCCCTCTGCTCGTGGGCGGCATCATCCTGCTCGCCTGCCTGGTGTCCTCGTGCGCCACGACCGAATATACTTCGAGCACCTACCGACACCATAACCACGGCGCGTGTGCCGCATACCAAAACCCCTGAAACCATGACTGAACAACAACTCGGCTACATCCCTCACGAGGGTATGCCCGTGAACTTGTACATGGGTCCGATGTCACAGCGCAACTACGATGCCCTGTGGAACTACCAAAAGACGGCAGGTTCCTTCGCATCCTCGCTCATCCAAGCGTTCTGGAACGCTGACGGCAACAACCGCATCAAGTTGCTCGATGCCTTCCCGTGGCTGTTCGTCCTGCGCGAGGAAATGATCGCGGAGGCGGAGACGTGGTGGGAGGAGTACGAGGAGGAGAACAAAGTCTGCTCCACCTGCGATGGCAACGGCTCCTACCTGAGCGGCCACTACGCTGACCCCGACTCGTACGAGGTCACCTGCCCTGACTGCGACACCTACGACCCTGACACCCGCGACCGCTGAAATCCAACCCTTAGTATCTCTTAGTATATACACTCTCTTCATTTATGAAGAGTGTATATACTAAGAGAGACTTACCCCAAACCCCAAACCACTATGGCAAAGAGAGAAAGAAAGAATGACGGCTACCTCGGGAAGGTAGAGTTCTGGACCGAGCAGTTGGCTCTCGCAAAAGAGGCGGAACAGCTCGGCCTTGAGGACCACTCACGCTACCCCATCGAGCGGTGCGAAGAGAGCCTCGCCTACTTCAAGGGCAAGCGGGCGGACTACCTCGCCAAGCACGGCGAGACCTCCGAGGCCGATGTTGAATCCGCGAAGGACCGCGCCATCCGCAAGTGTCAGGAGCGCTTCGAGGGCCTGAACGAGAGCGAGCGCATGATGCTGGCCAACAAGGTCATCAAGGATGCCACAGGCATGGGCATCAGCGTGAACGAAACGATGGCCTTCCTCAAGGACGCGGAGGTCATGAGCGACACCGAACTGATTCACTCCGTCACCTTTTAGACACTCTAATAATACTCTGAACAAAGTGAAGAGTATTATATAGAGAGTCTTACCCCAAACCCCAACCCCAATGTCAAAAGTTCCATCTCGAATTGCATGGCATGACGGCAAAGTTCTGCACGTCATCCGCCTCGGCAAGACCACCAACGCAAAGATTGCACGCCCCACAGACAAGGTGTTGCAGACCTACCACTTCGACCTTCGGCAGTTGGCCCTCGTGCGGTCACACCTCGACGGCAAGCGCAAGATTCCGATGTCGGATTTCTTCGACCTCGATGCCGCCAACTGCATGGACTGCCCGCTCTCAAGCAACAGCGGCAACGGCAAGTGTTACACACACAAGTACATGCAGTTCAGCGGGTTCGTGTCCATGCTCAAGTCCCTGTGCAACGAGGACATCCACGAAGGTTTGGATGACGTGCACCGATTGGGTATCAAGCTGATGGCCGAACGTGCGGACTTCATCCGCTTCGGTACATACGGTGAGCCATCGCTACTCCCCATCGACCTTGTGGGCGACATCGTGGTGGCAGGGCAATGCAAGTGGACGGGGTACACACACCAGGCGCGCAAGCCTTGGGCGCAAGACTACTCCGCCTACTTCATGGCTTCGGCCCACTCTGACAAAGACGCCGCATCGATTACGGGGTGGCGGGCCTTCGTCTGCGTCGAGCCTGACGACACCTCCACGGGTGTGCAATGCCCTGCATCCAAGGAACTGAGCGTATCCAACTGCTCCACCTGCGGGCTGTGCTCAGGGATCTTGGGCAAGGGCAAGAAGAACATCAAAATCAATATGCACTGACATGCCAAAAGCAGAACTCATCAAGGCGCTCGACGGCGTTCCAG
>LUMP01000041.1_pt1 | contig 62679 bp, 71 predicted proteins | sample 729641 | NCBI WGS metagenome assembly LUMP01 (sample SAMN03860260, study PRJNA289734) | marine metagenome | biome: seawater column; feature: ocean; material: water; isolation source: Red Sea water column Station 12 - depth 47m | place: Saudi Arabia: Red Sea | collected 2011-10-15 | depth 47 m | reverse complement strand
GGAAAACTTCAATGTTAGTTTCAGCGCTTATTACTGGTATTGCAGCTCTTCACTATTACTATATGAGAAACGCTGCTATGGAAGGTGATATAACTACCGCTTACAGGTATGTAGATTGGATCCTAACTGTACCACTTATGTGTGTAGAGTTTTATCTAATTTTAAAGCCATCAGGTGCTACTAAAAGCATGTTGTGGAAGTTAATCGGTCTTTCAGTTGTTATGCTTGTTACTGGATATTTCGGTGAAGCAGGCATAGGTCCTCTTGACGCTCAATTATGGGGTCTAGTTTCAGGTATAGCATATTTTGCTATTGTTGCTGAAATCTGGTTTGGAGGCGCAGCAAAACTAGCTAAATCAGCTGGTGGAAATGTTGAGAGTGCGCATAAAATGCTATGTAAATTCGTACTTATAGGTTGGGCTATTTATCCAATTGGATATATGGCAGGTACTGACGGATGGTATAGTGGAATCTTTAGTGGCCTTGCAGGTCAAATGGATCTTATATACAACGTTGGTGATGCAATTAACAAAATCGGTTTCGGTCTTGTTGTGTACAACCTTGCTGTATCTAAGTAATTTACACTCAGATAAAATAAAAGTCACCTTCGGGTGACTTTTTTTTTACATTTTATTTGGTAGATCTATTCCTAAAAGCTCAGAACATAACTTAATTACATCTCTTGTTTTAAGAGATAACAAAAGCCTAACAGATGTTGATTCTTTTGATTCAGAATTTAAAATATTAAAATTTTGATATAAAGAATTGTAGCTTTTTACTAAATCATATAAATAGTTTGCTATTAGCGCAGGAGAAAGCTCTTTATACGAATTTTTAATTACTACAGGTAAATCATATATTATCTTCAAAATTTCTTTTTCTTTATCATTAAGAGAGTATCCCTTATCAATAGAAATTTCATTATTATACTTTTTTATAATTGACTGGATTCTAACAAATGCATACTGAATAAAAGGACCAGTATTTCCGTTAAGATCAATTGATTCTTCTGGGTTAAATAGAATGTTTTTCTTAGGGTCAACTTTAAGTATATAGTATTTTAGGGCACCAAGAGCAATGCTTTTATAATCTTCATAATCTAGTGCTTCATTTTTTGATTTAAATTTATCAAGGTTCTCGGTAGTTTCTTTTACATTATCAATTAATTCAAATATCAAATCATCAGCATCAACTACAGTTCCTTCTCTGCTTTTCATTTTACCAGACGGAAGGTCAACCATTCCATAGCTTAAATGAGAAAGATAACTAGCCCAATCATAACCCAGTCTTTTTAAAATTTTAAATAATACGTTAAAGTGATAGTCTTGTTCATTTCCTACAGTATAAATCATTCCTTTAACATTTTCATTATCAGAAATTCTCTGAACTGCTGTACCAAGATCTTGAGTCATATAAACAGACGTTCCATCTGATCTTAACAATAATTTTTCATCAAGACCTTCGTCATCAAGATTTATCCATATAGATGAATCTTCTTTTGTATAAAATACATTTTTACTAAGTCCTTCTTTAATTATATCCTTTCCTAATAAATAAGTCTGACTTTCATAATAATTTTTATCAAAAGAAACTCCTAATAACTTATATGTACTTTCAAATCCTTCATATACCCATTGATTCATCATATTCCAAATTTTTAGTGTTTCTTCATCATTATTTTCCCAATTCATTAACTCATTTTTAGCATCTTGCATTATTTGAGTACTATCCTCAGCTTTATCTGTTTCAATACCAGACTTTAAAAGTTCATTTTTTTGTTGATTATGTATCTTATCAAAAAGTATATAATAATCTCCAACAAATTTATCTCCTTTGATATTTTCTGATTTAGGTGTTTTACCCTCACCATATTGCTTCCATGCAATCATTGACTTACAAATATGTATCCCTCTATCATTTATGATTTGAACTTTCTTTACATTTTTCCCATTTGCTTCGAGAATTTTTGAAATAGAATAACCCAGTAGATTATTTCTTATATGTCCTAGATGAAGAGGTTTGTTTGTATTTGGAGATGAAAATTCAACAATAAAAGTCTCGTTTTGTTTTTTTGATTTTCCAAAATCAATATCATCTTTAATTGACTCGATAAAGTCTAGGTAATATTTATCAGAGATAGTAAGATTTAAAAAACCACCAACTATATTAAAAGAAATAATATTTTCAGAACTGCTTACTAAACTTTCTCCAAGATCCTTACCAAAAGATGAAATCTGGTCTTTTTTTAGGTCTTTATAAAAAGGAAAGAGGACAATAGTTAAATCACCTTGAAAATCTTTTTTTGTATTTTGAATTTCAATTTCATTTGTTTTTAGATTAAATTTTTTTTCTAAAAAAACTGAAACTAACTTTGAAATATCTGATTTGATATCCATTGAATTTATGAAATTGACCTATGTGTTGGACCGTTATATATCTGTCTTGGTCTTCCAATTGGATTTTTAGAGTCTCTCATTTCTTTCCACTGAGCAATCCAACCAGGTATTCTTCCTAGAGCAAACATAACTGTAAACATTTCGGTAGGAATACCTAAAGCTCTGTAAATAATACCAGAGTAGAAGTCCACATTTGGATATAATTTTTTTTCAATAAAGTATTCATCGTTTAATGCTTTTTCTTCAATTGATTTAGCAATTTCAAGTATTGGATCATCAATACCAAGATCATTAAGAACTTGATCAGCAGCTTTTTTAATTATTTTTGCTCTAGGATCAAAGTTCTTATAAACCCTATGACCAAATCCCATCAATCTAAATGGATCAGACTTATCTTTTGCTTTGTCAATATATTTATCAATATCCGAACCATCATTTTTAATCAACTCTAGCATCTCAATTACAGCTTGATTAGCACCTCCATGTAATCTTCCCCAAAGGGCAGAAATTCCTGCAGATATTGATGCATATAAACCAGCATATGATGATCCTACTATTCTTACAGTTGATGTTGAACAATTTTGTTCGTGATCAGCGTGAAGAATCAAGAGTGTGTTCAAAGCATTAACAATTATATCATTTTGCTTATAATCTTGATTTGGCTTAGCAAACATCATATAAGCTATATTTTCTGTATACTCTATATTATTGTTACTATAATTTAAAGGCAACCCTTTGATTTTTCTTAACGTCCAAGATGACATAATAGGAAACTTTGCAAGAAGTCTGATTGTAGATAAATACATTTTATCTTTTTCAGTTGTACCTGCAGTATCTTTTAATGAAATTTTTGTTTCATTTAAAGGGTTAAATGCAATCAAAGCAGATGTAAGAGAGGATAATACACCCATTGGATGAGCAGATTTAGGGAAACTTTTAAAGATTTGCTTAAGATCTTCATCTACAAGGGCTTCTTCTCTAATATCCTCTTGAAACTTTTGTATCTCTGACTTTGATGGTAAATCTCCATAAATTAAAAGATAAGCAACCTCTAAGAAAGATTTTTTTTGACATAATTCATCAACAGAGTAGCCTCTGTATCTTAAAACACCATTCTCTCCGTCAAGGTAAGTTATTTCACTTATACAATGACCTGTGTTTTTATAGCCTGGATCATAGGTAATCAAACCAGTTTCTGATCTTAATTGATTTATATCAATTGCCTCTTCATTTTCAGATCCAGTAATTACAGGAAAAGTATAAGATTTTCCATCAAATTCAATTTTTGCAGATTTTCCCATAATTAGGTGTTTCTACAAATTTAATTTACCTGCAGTTAAGAAAAAAATTAATTAAAATTTAAATTAAGAAAGCTTTAAATTAAATGCCTCTTTTCCAAGGAATTTTGCATTTTCGCCAAGCTCTTCCTCTATCCTTAGTAATTGATTGTATTTTGACATTCTATCACTTCTTGACATTGAACCAGTTTTAATCTGACCAGTGTTAAAAGCTACACAAAGGTCTGCGATAGTAGAATCTTCAGTTTCACCTGATCTATGAGAAATTACGGAGGTAAAATTATTTTCAGATGCAAGATTAATTGAAGAGATAGTTTCAGATAATGATCCAACTTGATTAAATTTTATGAGAATAGAATTTCCAATTTTTTCATTTATTCCTTTAGACAATCTATTTAAATCAGTTACAAAAAGATCGTCCCCAACAAGTTGAACTTTATCACCAATTTTTTCTGTCAAGAGCTTCCAACCGTCCCAATCATTTTCATCCATTCCATCCTCTATTGAAATTATTGGATATTTTTCACATAATTCAACTAAGAAATCAACTTGTTCATTAGAATTTAACTTAGTTGAATTATTTTTTTCAAATATTGAATAGTCATAATATCCATCTTTGTAAAATTCTGATGATGCACAATCTAAAGCTATCATTACATCTTTTTTCATCTCATATCCTGCTTTATTTACTGCTTCAATAATTGTATTTATTGCGTCTTCAGTACCATCTAGTTCTGGAGCAAATCCACCTTCATCACCAACAGCTGTTGAAAGACCTCTTGATTTCAGAATGGACTTTAGATTATGAAAAACTTCATTACCAATCTGTAAAGCATTAGTAAAACTTTTTGCTCCAACAGGAACAATCATAAACTCTTGAAATGAAATTGGTGAGTCAGAATGACTTCCACCGTTAATTATGTTCATAAGTGGGACAGGCAAAACATTTGAATTTGAATCACCTAAATATTTAAAAAGAGATATATTTTTTTCATTAGCAGCAGCCTTTGAAACAGCTAGAGAAACTGAGAGAATAGCATTTGCTCCAAGTTTAGATTTATTATTCGTACCATCTAGTTTAATCATTTTTTCATCAATAAGTTTCTGATCAAAAATTGATAGGTTATTTAATTCTTTTGAAATAATTTCATTTACATTTTTCACAGCATTAAAAACAGATTTACCCATATATGAGTCCAATCCATCTCTTAATTCTACAGACTCATGTTCACCCGTAGATGCACCAGATGGGACAGCAGCCCTTCCAATTACATTATTTGTGGTGATTACATCAGTTTCAACTGTAGGATTTCCTCTTGAGTCAAAAATCTGCCTCGATACTATTTTTTTTATTTTAGTCATTGGTTAATTTAGTTTTGATAAGAATTGATCAAATAAATAATTTCCATCATTAGGGCCAGGACCAGCCTCAGGATGATATTGAACAGAAAAACAATTCTTAGATTTTATTTCAAGACCAGCGACTGTTTGATCATTCAAATGTTTATGTGAGATTTTAACTGACTTGTTAGCAACAGCAGTATCATAATCAACAGCAAAACCATGATTTTGAGATGTTATTTCTCCTTTACCAGTATTGATGTTTAAAACAGGGTGATTAATACCTCTATGTCCATTAAACATTTTATATGTTTTTATATCATTAGCTAGGGCAATAACTTGATGACCAAGACAGATACCAAATAATGGATAATTTTTTTCAAGAATTTCTTTTGTTGTTTCTATCACTGTTTTTAATGGTTCAGGATCACCAGGACCATTTGAAAGGAAAAACCCATTAGGTTTAAATTTTAGCATTTGATCAAGACTTGTATCATATGGAAAAACTTTAACAAATAGATCTCTTTTAACAAAATTATCAAGTATATTCTTTTTAATTCCCTTAGATGCAAGTTCTAATCCATTCATACTTGGAAAATTGCTAAGTTTTTTCTTGATCTCTGAAATTTTATCAACCTCTGTAGTTATAGCAGCATTCATTGCTCCATTATCTCTTATATATCTTACAAGAGCTCTAGTATCAACATCACATAAAGTAACTAGTTTATTTGATTCAAACCATTTTTTAATTGATTCAGAGTTAGATCTTGAGTTTACAGAACTAAAATTTTTACAGATTAGACCACTGATATAAATTTTATTTGATTGAGATTCTGACATTTTGATACCGTAGTTTCCGATATGAGAAGTTGTAGTTACCATAATTTGTCCAAAATAAGATGGATCAGTAAATATTTCTTGATATCCAGTTACTCCAGTATTAAAACATATTTCACCAAAAGAAGTGCCATTGATTCCGGTAGAACGACCATAAAAAATCGTACCATCAGCTAACAGTACGAGTCCTTTTTTCCTTTTTTTGTAAGTCATTTCGGAAAGTAAAATTACATAAAAAAAGGACATATGAAAATACATATGTCCTTTTGTTAATTACTTTTTATTTAGTGTTATTAAGACTCAGCTTTTTCCTCTGAATCGACCACTTGTTCTTTAGGAGATTCTTTAACTTGTTTTGAGTTATACAGGTTATTAAAATCTACAAGCTCGATCATAGCCATTGATGCATTATCTCCCATTCTATTACCTAATTTGATTATTCTTGTATATCCACCTGGTCTATTAGCTACCTTTTGAGCTATCTCATCAAATAGAGTCTTAACACCATCCTTATTCCTCAATTTGCTAAAGCATAGTCTTCTATTATGTGTATTATCATTTTTGGACTTGGTAATTAAAGGCTCAATAAAAATCTTTAAAGCTTTAGCTTTAGTTGATGTAGTAGTAATCCTTTTATGCTCAATTAATGATACTGCCATGTTAGCTAACATAGCTTTTCTATGAGCTGACTTTCTACCAAGTTTAATTGTTTTTTTACCGTGTCTCATTGTTTAATCTTTATCTAGTTTATATTTAGTAAGATCCATACCAAATGATAAACCTTTTAATATAACTAATTCTTCTAGCTCTGTTAAAGACTTTCTTCCAAAGTTTCTAAACTTCATTAAGTCATTTTTATTAAATGAAACAAGATCACCTAATGTATCAACCTCAGCAGCTTTTAGACAATTTAAAGCTCTAACAGATAAATCCATATCTATAAGTTTTGTCTTAAGAAGCTGTCTCATGTGAAGAGATTCTTCATCATAAGTCTCAGATTGAGCGATTTCATCTGCCTCAAGAGTAATAAGTTCATCAGAGAATAGCATGAAATGGTGAATAAGTATTTTTGCTGCTTCAGTAAGAGCATCTTTTGGATGTATAGAACCATCTGTGACTATTTCAAAAACAAGTTTTTCATAATCAGTCTTTTGTTCTACTCTGTAATTTTCTATATCATACTTAACATTCTTTATTGGAGTGTAAATTGAGTCAATAGCAATTACTCCAACAGACTCATTATATTTTTTATTTTCTTCAGCTGGAACATATCCTCTACCCTTATCAATGTTTAGCTCAATACTTAGCTTAACATCTTTCTCAAGATTACATATAACAAGATCAGGATTAAGAATTTGAAAACCAGATATGAATTTTTGAAGGTCTGAGGCTTTTAGTACTTTTTGATTCCCAACTATCACATTAATCTTCTCATTGTCAACATCATCAATTTGTCTCTTCAGCCTAATTTGCTTTATGTTTAAGATGATTTCTGTTACATCCTCAACGACACCTTCAATTGTAGAAAACTCATGATCTACACCATCAATTTTAATAGATGTAAACGCATAACCTTCTAAAGAAGATAATAATACTCTTCTTAGAGCGTTACCAATAGTTAAACCATATCCTGGTTCTAAAGGTCTAAATTCGAATTTACCATGAGACTCTGTAGAGTCAATCATGATTACTTTATCTGGTTTTTGAAAGTTTAAAATTGCCATATTTTTTATTTTGAGTATAATTCAACAATAAGTTGTTCCTTAATATTTTCAGGAATTTGTTCTCTTTCTGGAAGAGAAATAAATTCACCTTCAAGACGTTCTCTATTAAATTTTATCCATTCATATTCAGATATATTTTCTCTAAGAGAACTCTCAATTGCCTTTAAAGACTTAGATTTCTCTCTTATAGAAACCTTGTCTCCAGGTCTGAGCGTGTATGATGGGATATTAACAATTGATCCATTAACAAGAATATGTTTGTGAGAGACTAACTGTCTTGCACCATCTCTTGTATTAGATATTCCCATCCTAAATACAACATTATCTAGTCTAGATTCACATAGCTGTAAAAGTAGCTCACCAGTAATACCTTTTCCTCTGTTAGCCTTATCATATATGTTTCTAAACTGCTTTTCAAGAATACCATAAGTATATTTAGCTTTCTGCTTCTCCATTAGCTGAATTGCATATTCTGATTTTTTGGCTCTTCTTTTTGTATTACCATGTTGCCCCGGTGGGTAATTTTTTTTCTCTAAAGAACGATCTTCACCAAATAGTGGTTCACCGAACTTTCTAGATATTTTTGTTTTTGGTCCTCTGTATCTTGCCATTTAAATTCTATTTATTAAACTCTTCTTCTTTTAGGTGGTCTACATCCGTTATGAGGCATTGGAGTAACATCAACAATTTCAGAAACTTCTAGTCCATTATTATGTAATGTTCTAATAGCTGACTCTCTTCCATTACCAGGCCCCTTTACTAAAACTTTAATTCTTCTAACACCAGCATCATGAGCTATTTTAGCTGCATCCTCTGCTGCAGTTTGAGCAGCAAATGGAGTATTCTTTTTAGAACCCCTAAAGCCCATTTTTCCAGCTGAAGACCACGATATAACTTCACCTTTTAGATTAGTAATTGATATAATTATGTTATTAAATGAAGCGTTTATATGAGCTTCACCAGATGTATCAACAATTACTTTTCTTTTTTTACTAGTAGATTTTGCCATAATTATTTAGTTGCTTTTTTCTTATTAGCTACAGTTTTTCTTTTTCCTTTTCTTGTTCTAGAATTATTTTTTGTTCTCTGACCCCTTAATGGCAGACCAGTTCTATGTCTAATACCTCTAAAACTTCCAATATCCATTAATCTTTTAATATTTAGTTGTGTTTCTGATCTTAACTCACCTTCAATCTTAAGCTTTCCAACAACATCCCTTATACTAGCAATGTCTTTATCATCCCAATCAGAAACTTTCTTATTTGAATCAACTTTAGCCTCTTCTAAGATTGTTAATGCAAGGCTCCTTCCTATTCCATATATATAGGTTAAAGCTATTGCTCCTCTTTTATCCTTTGGTATATCTATTCCTGAAATTCTTGCCATAATTAACCTTGTCTTTGTTTAAATCTTGGATTTTTTTTATTTATAACATATAATCGACCTTTTCTTCTGACGATTTTACATTCACTACTTCTTTTCTTTATTGATGCTCTTACTTTCATAATATTTTTACATTCTAAATGTTATTCTTGCCTTTGTCAAATCATATGGACTCATCTCAAGTTTTACTTTATCACCTGGAAGAAGCTTTATATAATGCAAACGCATCTTACCAGAAATATGAGCAGTAACAACATGTCCATTCTCAAGTTCTACTCTAAACATAGCATTAGAAAGAGCCTCTATAATTTTACCTTCTTGTTCTATAGATTTCTGTTTAGCCATATTATATAGTTGGTTTACTTCTCATTGAACCAGATTTCATAAGTCCATCATAATGATGATTAAGTAAATATGCATTTACTTGCTGTATTGTGTCAATAGCAACTCCTACCATAATTAGAAGAGATGTACCTCCATAAAAAAGTGCCCAACCTTGTTGCATACCAATTAATTGGACAACTATAGCAGGAAAGATTGCTATAACTGCTAGATAAAGAGATCCAGGAAAAGTAATATGAGACATCACTGAATCTAAATATTCTGATGTTTCGTTACCTGGTCGTATACCAGGGACAAATCCACCGCTTCTTTTTAAATCATCTGACATTTTATTAGTAGGTACTGTAATAGCAGTATAGAAAAATGTAAAGATTATAACTAGAAGTGCAAATAAAACATTATACCATAATCCAAATATGTCAGAAAAACTTGCTTGAAGCCACTGACCAATTGATGAGTCACTAAAAACACTACCAATTGTTGCTGGTGCAAACATTAGTGCCTGAGCAAAGATTATTGGCATAACACCTGAAGCATTAAGCTTTAGGGGTATATATTGTCTTGTAGCCATACCAGGAGATTGAGATCCAGGTACAGAGTTTCTTCTTGCATATTGAACTGGTATTTGTCTTACAGCCATAACTAAAAGTATTGATAATAGAATAACTACTAACCATACTGCTAGCTCTATAACTACCATTATTAAACCTCCGTTACTTTCAGAAACTCTTGAGACAAGGTTTTGGGTAAACGAAAGTGGTAAAGTAGCAACAATACCAACAGTTATAAGAAGTGATATTCCATTTCCAATTCCTTTGTCTGTTATTTTTTCACCTAGCCACATTGCAAAAATACAACCAGTAACTAGAATAATAATTGATGATAGAACGAACATTGGAGTTCTACCAAAAATAAATGCACTATCAGGAACACCAAGTGCACTTAGTCCATATAAATATGCAGGAGCCTGAACAACACATATAAAGATGGTTAACCATCGAGTAATTTGTGTTATTTTTTTTCTACCACTCTCACCTTCTTTCTGAAGCTTTTGAAGATATGGAAGAGCTACTCCCATTAATTGAACAACAATAGCTGCTGAAATGTATGGCATAATACCAAGCGCAAATATGGATGCATTTGCGAAAGCACCACCAGTGAATGCATTTAATATACCTAATAACCCTCCTCCATCAGATCTTGTTGAAAGATCAGACAAAGCAAGAGAATCAACACCAGGAAGCACAACTTGTGCTCCTAATCTGTAGACCAATAATAAACCTAAAGTAAAAAGAATTCTATCTCTTAACTCTTTAATGTTATATATATTTTTTATTATGTCTACTAATTTATTCACTTTATATTTTAGTTATTTTTCCACCAGCCTTTTCAATTAACTTTTCAGCTGATGCAGAAAATTTATGAGCAGCAACATTTACAGGAACATCAATTTTTCCTCTGCCTAGAACTTTAATAAGATCACCTTTTTTAGCAATTCTTAACTCAATCATTTTTTCGAAGGTTAAATCTTTTTTGATTTTTTTATCTTCAACTAAAGTCTGTATATCATCTACGTTAATAGTTTTATATTCAATTCTATTTATATTATTAAAACCAAACTTTGGAATCCTTCTTTGAAGTGGCATCTGTCCACCTTCAAAACCAATTTTTCTAGAATATCCAGATCTTGATTGAGCACCTTTATGACCTTTTGTTGAGGTACCACCTTTACCAGAACCTTGACCTCTACCAAGTCTTTTACCACTTGTCTTATTTGAACCTTTTGCAGGCTTTAAATTATTTAAGCTCATAATTATTTGTTTACAGAATTAATCTCTACAAGATGTTTAACTTTATCTATCATGCCAGAAATTGATGGGCTTAACTCATGCTCAACTTCCATTCCAATTTTCCTTAAGCCTAAAGCTCTGAGAGTTCTCTTTTGAGACTCTAGTCTTTTAATCGTACTTCTTACTTGTTTAATTCTAACTTTCTTGCTCATCCTTTAAATACTTTATCAAGAGAAATACCTCTTTGTTTTGAAATCATTAACGGACTTCTTAAATTAAGTAGTGCGTCAAAAGTAGCTTTAACAACATTATGTGGATTTGAAGATCCCTGAGATTTAGAAAGTACATTTTGAACACCAACAGCCTCTAAAACAGTTCTAACTGCACCACCAGCAATTACCCCCGTACCTTCAGTTGCAGGCTTAATAAATACTTTAGCACCCCCAAATTTACCTTTTTGCTCATGTGGAAGTGTTCCATTATCAATTGGAATCCTTACTAAATTTTTCTTTGCATCTTCAACAGCTTTAGAAATTGCAATTGTAACTTCTTTTGCTTTTCCAAGACCATGTCCAACAACACCATTTTCATCACCTACCACAACAATGGCAGAGAAACCAAAAGCTCTACCACCTTTAGTCACTTTAGTTACTCTTTGAATACCTACAAGTCTATCTTTAAGATCTAATCCAGCAGGTTTTACAAGTTCGACGTTTTTATAATTTTTATACATAATTAAAATTTAAGTCCACCTTCCCTTGCACCTTCAGCAAGTGATTTAACTCTTCCATGATAAAGGTAACCACCTCTATCAAATTTTATTTTTTTAATACCTTTTTTGACAGCTTTTTCAGCAAGTATCTTACCGACATTAAATGAAACATCCATGTTAGTCTCTAATTTTAAATCAGTAATAGACTTGTCACGAGAAGAAGATTGCATTAAAGTCTTTCCACTAACATCATCAATTAACTGGCAATAAATTTCTTTGTTACTTCTAAATACGGATAATCTAGGAAAATCTGATGTACCTGAAATAACTTTCTTAATTCTTTGTCTAATTCTATTTCTTCTATATGTTTTAGTATTTCCCATATTAAGCTGATTTACCTGCTTTTCTTCTTATTTGCTCACCAACGAACTTAATTCCTTTTCCTTTGTATGGCTCTGGCTTTCTAAAAGAACGAATTTTAGCAGCAACATGACCTACTAGTTGCTTGTCCATTGATGTAAGTTTAATAATTGGATTTTGTCCTTTTTCATTAATAGCTTCGACTTTAACCTCTGGAGCTATATCCAATACAATCGTGTGAGAGAACCCAAGTGAAAGATCTAATTTTTGGCCAGAATTGCTTGCTCTGTAACCAACCCCAACTAGTTCAAGTTCTTTTGTAAAACCTTCTGAAACTCCTGTTACCATATTTGCAACTAGTGATCTGTATAATCCATGCTTTGATTTGTGATCCTTAGATTCAGAATTTCTTTTTACTAGAATTGTATTATCTGATATATCAAAACTAACTCCATCAAAAACTTGAGACATTTCACCATTTTTACCATTAACAGTAATAACATTATTATTAACGTTTACTGAAACACCTTCTGGAATACTTATTGGATTATTTCCTATTCTTGACATAACTTATATTTTAAAATACATAACAGATTAATTCACCTCCAATATTCTGGCTTGCAGCTTGCTTCCCTGTCATAACACCTTTTGATGTAGAAACTATTGATATTCCCAAACCATTTAAAATTCTTGGGAACTCTTGAGAGCTAGAGTATTTTCTCAAACCAGGCTTACTAATTCTTTGTATTTCTTTAATTACAGGCTCTTTAGAAATTGAATCGTACTTCAAAGCAATTTTTATACTGCCTTGGTTGTTTTTTGTTTCCTCGAACTTATAACTAAGAATGTAACCTTGATCAAAAAGTATTTTTGTAATATCCTTCTTGATATTAGAAGAAGGTATGTCAACAACTTTATGACCTGCCATGCTGGCATTTCTAATTCTAGTTAAATAATCTGCAATAGTGTCTGTATACATAATCTTTAATTTACCAACTTGCTTTAGTTACTCCTGGGATTAAACCTTTATTAGCCATTTCTCTAAACATAACTCTAGAAATCCCAAATTGCCTTATATATCCTTTTGGTCTACCAGTAAGTTTACATCGGTTATGTAATCTAATCGGTGACGCATTTTTAGGAAGTTTTTGAAGACCCACATAATCTTTTGCATCTTTTAATGCTTGCCTTTTTGCAGCATATTTTGCAACTATACGTTGTCTTTTTCTTTCCCTAGCTTTCATTGATTCTTTTGCCATAATTCTTATTTTTTAAATGGTAATCCTAAATCTGTTAATAATGCTTGAGCCTCTTTGTCAGAGTTTGTACTTGTAACAAAAGTTATATCCATACCTGCAATCTTATTTACTTTATCGATGTTTATCTCAGGGAATATAATTTGTTCTCTAATTCCAAGATTGTAATTTCCTCTACCATCAAATCCTTTTGGATTTATACCTTGGAAGTCTCTAACCCTAGGAAGAGCAATCGTAATAAGTCTATCAAGAAATTCATACATTCTCTCACCTCTTAATGTTACTTTAGCTCCAATTGGAGACCCTTTACGAAGCTTAAATGAAGCAACATCCTTCTTTGATAGAGTTGCAATAGCTTTTTGACCTGAGATAAGTGTTAATTCCTCAACAGCATGATCTACAAGTTTTTTATCACTAACTGCAGCACCAACTCCTCTAGAAATAACAATTTTTTCTAAAACTGGAACCTGCATTATATTATCCAACTGAAGTTTGTCTTTTAATTCATTAACAATCTTGTTAGAGTAATCTTCTTTAAGTCTTGGTGTGTAGCTCATTTTTAGATTATTTCTTTAGATTTTTTAGATATCCTAACTTTTTTTCCATCCTCAACTTTGTAACCTACCCTAGTTTTCTCACCATCCTTAGTCATTAATGATAAATTAGAAATATTAATAGGTAGTTGTTTCTCAACTATACCACCTTTAGGATTCTCAGAGTTTGGCTTAGTATGTCTTTTAACTGTATTAACGCCTTCAACAATTGCTTTATTAGAGTTGTAAAGAATTTTGAGGACTGTACCTTTCGCTCCTTTATTCTCTCCGGCAATAACTAATACTTGATCTCCTTTTTTAATTTTTATTTTATTCATCACATTCAATATTATAAAACTTCAGGTGCAAGAGATACTATTTTCATAAATTGCTTATCTCTTAATTCTCTAGCCACAGGGCCGAATACTCTTGTTCCTCTCATCTCTCCTGTTTGAGATAATAAAACACAAGCATTTTCATCGAATCTAATATAAGATCCATCATTTCTTCTAACTTCTTTTTTTGTTCTAACAACTACTGCAATTGAAACTTGACCTTTTTTTACAGTTCCATTTGGAGTAGCATCTTTAACAGTTACAACAATTTTATCACCTAGTCTGGCATATCTTCTTTTCGTTCCACCTAAAACTCTTATAGTTAGAACTTCTTTTGCTCCAGTATTATCTGCTACCTTAAGTCTTGATTCTTGTTGTACCATTTTATTTTGCTCTTTCTATTATTTCTACAATTCTCCACTTTTTTGTCTTACTCATTGGTCTAGTCTCCATAATTTTTACAGTATCTCCTTCATTACAATCATTCTTTTCATCGTGTGCAACGTACTTTTTTGTTTTTAAGACAAACTTTCCATAAACAGGATGCTTTACTTTTTTAACCTCTGAAACAATAACAGACTTATCCATTTTATCAGATGAAACAATTCCAATTCTTTCTTTTCTTAAACTTCTAGTTGACATTTAATCTTGTTTTTTTTCGTTTAATATTGTTTTTAACTTAGCTATTTGTCTTCTTAAAGTTTTAATTTCAAGAGGATTTTCAATAGTTTGAACTGAGTTATTAAACTTAAGTTGTGATAATTTTTTTGATGTATCAGTCAACTTTTCGTTTAACTCGTCAATGGTCATATTTCTAATTTCAGTTATTTTCATAATTATCCTTCAAAATCTCTTGCTACTATAAACTTAGTTGTAACAGGTAACTTTTGTGCAGCTAATCTTAATGCCTCTTTAGCAACTGCTATTGGTACACCCGAAACTTCAAAAAGAATTCTTCCAGGCTTTACAACAGCAACAAAATATTCAGGAGCACCTTTACCTTTACCCATCCTAACCTCAAGAGGTTTTTTTGTAATTGGTTTATCTGGAAAAATTTTGATCCACAGCATACCCTCTCTTTTCATGTACCTTGTAGCTGCAATCCTAGCTGCCTCTATCTGTCTTGAAGTTAAAAACTTAGACTCTAAAGATTTAATTCCAAACATACCATTAGATAGTCTATGTCCTCTCTGGGACAAACCTTTCATTCGACCTTTCTGAGCTTTTCTGTATTTAGTTCTTTTTGGTGTTAACATATCTAATTAACTTTTTCTTTCTCTTTGTCTATTATTCTTCTTAGAATTACCAGAAGACTTTTTCATTCCCACTAGTGGAGATAATTCTCTTTTTCCATAAACTTCACCTTTCATTATCCAAACCTTAATTCCAAGTCTACCATAGGTAGTATGAGCTTCAACTATAGCATAGTCAATATCCGCCCTAAAAGTAGAAAGAGGAATTCGACCTTCTTTATATGATTCTGACCTAGCCATTTCTGCACCATTCAGTCTTCCTGATATTTGAATTTTAATACCTTCAGCATTCATCCTCATTGCTGCTGCAATAGCCATTTTTATTGCTCTTCTGTAGGAAATTCTATTCTCAATTTGTCTTGCAATACTGTTACCTACAAGGAAGGAGTCTAATTCAGGCCTTTTAATCTCATGTATGTTAAGCTGAACGTCTTTTGAGGTAATCTTTTTTAATTCCTCTTTTAATTTATCAACTTCTTGACCAGCTTTACCAATTATAATTCCAGGTCTAGCTGTAGTAATAGTAATAATAATTAACTTAAGTGTTCTTTCAATTATTATGCTTGAAACACTAGCACGTGAAAGTCTTGCATAAATATACTTTCTAATCTTATCATCTTCTGCAAGCTTATCTCCATAATCTCTTCCACCATACCAGTTAGAATCCCAGCCTCTGATAATACCTAATCTATTTCCTATTGGATTTGTTTTTTGTCCCATTTAATTTATTGTTTTTGATGAAAGTATTAATGTTACATGATTAGATCTTTTTCTAATTCTATGAGCTCTACCCTGAGGAGCTGTTCTTATTCTTTTAAGCATACCTGCACTATCAACTCTTATCTCTTTAACAAATAGCTGAGCCGAGTCTATATCAGAATTTTCATTCTTAGATTGCCAATTAGAAATAGCTGAAACAAGAAGCTTTTCTAATCTTCTTGAAGCCTCCTTTGGACTAAATTTTAAAATAGATAGTGCGCTTGAGATATCTTCACCTCTTATTTGATCAGCTACTAATCGCATCTTTCTAGGAGAAGTAGGGCAATTATTAAGTTTAGCAAATGCTAAATCTTTCTTTGCCTCTTTTATTTTCTCAGCGCTATTTCTTTTTCTTGAACCCATTATCTTTTATTTCCAGAATGTCCTTTAAACGATCTTGTCGGAGAAAACTCTCCTAGTTTATGACCAACCATATTTTCTGTTATATAAACAGGAATAAATTGTCTACCATTATGAACAGCAATAGTCTGTCCAACAAAGTCAGGAATAATCATAGAAGATCTTGACCATGTTTTAATAACAGTTTTTTTATTATCCTCTAAATTCTTGTTAACCTTCTTTAGAAGGCTAAGATGAACATATGGTCCTTTTTTTAATGATCTAGACATACTTTTTTATTTTTTTCTTCTTTCAATTATAAATTTTGAAGATGCTTTCTTCTTCGATCTTGTTCTATATCCTTTTGCAGGAATACCTTTTTTAGACCTAGGATGACCACCGGATGCTTTTCCTTCACCTCCACCCATTGGATGGTCAACAGGGTTCATAGCAACAGGTCTAGTTCTTGGTCTAATACCTAACCATCTCTTTCTACCTGCTTTTCCTGATGATACTAACTGGTTATCTGAATTAGAGACAGCGCCTATTGTGGCATAACATGTATTTAATATCAACCTTGTCTCTCCAGAAGGTAACTTGATTGTAACATACTTACCGTCTTTAGCCATTAACTGGGCAAATGATCCAGCACTTCTAGAAATGCTAGCACCTTTTCCTGGATTAAGCTCAATACACGAAATTATTGTACCAAGAGGAATTTTACTTACAGGCATCGCGTTACCAATTTCAGGTGTTGCTTTGTCACCAGAAATAACACTCTGTCCAACTTTTAAACCATTTTGAGCAATAATATATCTCTTCTCACCATCTTTATATTCTAATAGAGAAATAAATGCAGTTCTATTAGGATCATATTCAATAGATTTAACTTCAGCAGTTACATCAAACTTATCTCTTTTGAAATCAATAATTCTATATCTTCTTTTATGACCACCACCACGGTACTTACTTGTCATTTTACCATGGTTATTTCTACCACCAGTTCTCTTTTTTGTAGTTAGTAACGACTTTTCAGGTTTATCAGTTGTGATGGCATCAAATCCATTTACAATTCTGAATCTCTGCGAGGGTGTTACTGGTTTTAATTTTCTTACAGGCATAATTATAGATTGGCGAAGAAGTCAATTCTATCTCCTTCAGATATTTTTACTACCGCTTTCTTGTATGAACCTTTCTTACTATTTTGAATACCTCTTTTGGTATATCTAGTTCTAGACTCTGCTCCATATATCATGGTTCTTACTTTCTTTACTGAAACTCCATAAGAAGATTCAACTGCTTTTTTAATTTCAACTTTATTAGCATTCTTAGACACAAGAAAAGTGTAAGTATTTCTTACTTCACTTTCGTTGGTTGCTTTTTCAGTTAATATTGGTTTTATAAGTATATCCATAATATAATTTATTTCAAGGTTGATTCTATTCCCTCAACCGCACTTTCTAAAATCAAGATGTTATTTGCATCAGTAATTTCATAAGTGTTTAATTCTGAGTTAATTATAACTTTAGAATTTTTAATGTTTCTTGATGATAAATAAATGTTATTATTAAGTTCATTTATTACCAATAATGTCTTTTTTGATTCCAATCCAAATGCTTTGATGATTTTCAAATAATCAGAAGTTTTTGGATTTGATAGCTTAAAATCTTCTAATATTAATATCTCATTATTTTTCGCCTTGTAGGCTAATGCAGATTTTCTAGCAAGCTTTTTTACCTTTTTATTTATTTTTTGATCATAAGATCTAGGTCTTGGACCAAATATTGTACCACCTCCTCTAAATAATGGGTTTTTAATACTTCCAGCCCTAGCAGTACCTGTACCTTTTTGCTTTTTTATCTTTCTAGTACTTCCTGCAATCTCAGCTCTTTCCTTTGACTTATGAAGACCTTTTCTATTGTTTGCAAGATATTGTTTAACATCAAGATAAATAGCATGATCATTTGGCTCAATACCAAATATAGCTTTGTTAAGCTTAATTTTTTTATCAGTTTCTTTACCCTTTATGTTATGTACTTTAAGCTCCATTATTTTCTAACTGTTATATATGAGTTGTTGTGACCAGGAACACTTCCCTTTACAATTAAAATATTATCCTCCGACATTACTTTAACAACTTTTAAATTCAATACCTTAACTTTTGAATTTCCCGTTTGACCAGCCATTCTCATTCCTTTAAATACTCTTGAAGGATCAGAACCAGCACCAATAGAACCTGGAGCTCTCATCCTGTTATGCTGACCATGTGTTGAATCACCTACACCAGCAAATCCGTGTCTTTTAACAACACCTTGAAAACCTTTACCCTTTGTTATACCAGAAATATCTACAAATTCTCCTTCAACAAAATGATCAACAGTTATCTTATCTCCCAATTTGTAGTCACCATTGAATCCCTTGAATTCGACAAGCTTGTTCATAGGTTTAGATTTGCTTTTCTTGAAGTGACCTTCATATGACTTGGTAGTATTTTTGATTTTTTCATCAAATCCAAGCTGAAAAGAAGAATAGCCATCTTTATCATCAGTTTTAATTTGAGTAATAGTACAAGGTCCTACCTGAAGTATAGTACAAGGGATGTTCTTACCACTTTCGTCGTAAATACTAGTCATTCCTATTTTTTTTCCAATTATACCTGACATAATGATTACACTTTAATTTCAACTTCAACTCCACTAGGAAGCTCTAACTTCATTAGAGCATCAACAGTTTTTGATGAAGAACTATATATATCTAATAGCCTTTTATAAGAACACAGTTTAAATTGCTCTCTTGATTTTTTATTTACATGAGGAGATCTAAGAACAGTAAAAATCTTTTTGTGAGTTGGAAGAGGTATAGGTCCAGTAACAATGGCACCAGTATTCTTAACCGTCTTCACAATCTTATCAGCAGACTTGTCAACTAAGTTGTAGTCGTAAGATTTTAATTTTATTCTAATTTTCTGACTCATAATTTATTTTTTATTCTGTTGTATTTCCTCTTATTTCAGAAATAACAGTTTCTGATATATTAGAAGGAGTTTCTGCATAATGAGAAAATTCCATTGTTGAAGTTGCTCTACCTGATGATAGTGTTCTTAATGATGTAACATATCCAAACATTTCAGATAGTGGAACCTCACCTTTCACAACTTTTGCTCCTGCTCTATCATCCATAGAGTTAACCTGACCTCTTCTCCTATTTAAATCTCCTACTATATCACCCATATTTTCTTCTGGAGTAATAACTTCTAATTTCATTATAGGCTCCATAATAACGGCTTTTGCAGCTTTAGCTGCTACCTTAAATGCAAGTTTTGCAGCAAGTTCAAAAGAAAGTGAATCAGAATCTACAGGGTGGAAAGAACCATCCTCAAGAGTTACCTTCATAGAATCAACTTCAAATCCAGCAAGAGGACCATTTTTCATTGAATCCTTAAATCCTTTTTCAACAGATGGAATATACTCTCTAGGGATATTTCCACCTTTAATTAAGTTTACAAATTCAAGACCAGATTTACCTTGTTCACCTGGTTCAATTGTAAATACAATATCAGCAAATTTACCACGCCCTCCAGTTTGCTTTTTATAAACTTCCCTGTGGCTTGCAGATTGAGTTAGAGCTTCTTTGTACTCAACTTGAGGTTGACCTTGATTAACTTCTACTTTAAATTCCCTTCTAAGTCTGTCAACAATAATATCTAAGTGTAACTCTCCCATACCTGAAATAACAGTCTGACCAGAAGCTTCATCAGTTTTTACTTGGAATGTTGGATCTTCCTCAGCAAGTTTTGAAAGGGCTAACCCAAGCTTATCAACATCAGCTTTTGTTTTTGGCTCAACAGCAACACCAATTACGGGATCAGGGAATACCATACTCTCCAGAATAATTGGGGCTTTTTCAGATGAAAGAGTATCACCTGTTTTAATATCTTTAAATCCAACTGCCGCACCAATATCTCCAGCTTCGATAAAGTCAATAGCATTTTGCTTGTTGGAGTGCATTTGGTATATTCTTGAAATTCTTTCTCTGTCACCTGATCTGTTATTTAGGACATAAGAACCTGCATCAAGTCTTCCAGAATAAACTCTAAAGAAAGCAAGTCTTCCTACAAATGGATCAGTGGCAATTTTGAATGCTAGAGCAGAAAATGGTTCTGTAACGTTTGGTAATCTTGAAATTTCCTCTTCAGAATCTGGCTTAGTCCCAACAATTGCATCTTTATCTTCAGGTGAAGGCAAATATCTACACACAGCATCCAAAAGAAATTGAACACCTTTGTTTTTGAACGCTGAACCACAAATCATAGGGATTATACTAATATCTTGTGTAGCAGCTCTAAGTGCATTGTGAACTTCATCTTCAGTAATAGAGTCTGGATCATCAAAATACTTCTCAAGTAAATTTTCATCATATTCAGCAACAGCTTCAATCAGCTCACCTCTAAGTCTTTCAGCTTCTTCTTTTAAATCATCTGGAATGTCAACAACATCAAATGTTGACCCAAAATTATCCTCATGCCAAACCATTGCAACATTCTTTACAAGGTCAACAATACCCTTGAAATCCTCTTCATCACCAATATTAAGAACAATTGGAACTGCTTTTGAACCTAACTTTTCAATTACTTGATTACAAACACCTAAGAAGTTTGAACCTTGTCTATCCATTTTGTTAACAAAGCCTATTCTAGGAACTTTATAATTATCAGCTAGCCTCCAATTTGTTTCAGACTGAGGCTCTACACCATCAACAGCTGAAAATAAAAAAACAAGACCATCAAGAACTCTTAATGATCTATTTACCTCAACTGTGAAATCAACGTGACCTGGGGTGTCTATAATGTTGAAATGATATGATTTGGTTGAATCAATAGCTTTACCTTGATCAGTTGGAAAATTCCAGTTACATGTTGTGGCTGCAGATGTAATTGTAATACCTCTTTCTTGTTCTTGTTCCATCCAATCCATAGTTGCTGCACCATCATGAACCTCACCAATTTTGTGACTTACTCCAGTGTAGAATAAAATTCTTTCAGTAGTGGTAGTTTTACCAGCATCAATGTGAGCTGCAATACCAATATTTCTTGTAAATTTTAAATCTCTTGCCATAATAATGTATTAAAATCTGAAGTGTGAGAATGCTTTATTTGCTTCAGCCATTTTGTGAGTATCAACACGCTTTTTAACAGCAGCACCTTCTTCTTTAGCAGCTGCTAATATTTCTTGTGCAAGTTTTACAGCCATTGACTTTTCATTTCTTTTTCTTGAAGATGCTATAAGCCACTTCATAGCTAATGAAATTTTTCTATCAGGTCTAATGGGTGTAGGTATTTGAAATGTAGCTCCTCCTACTCTTCTACTTCTAACTTCAACTTGTGGCATAACATTTGAAAGAGCATCTTTCCACAATTCAAGAGAGGTCTTTTCTTTATCTTCTTTTTTACTTTCAATAATATCTATCGCATCATAGAAAATCTTATATGCTGTAGATTTTTTTCCCTGCTGCATAAGGTTATTGACAAACCTTGTTACCAATTGGTCATTAAACTTTGGATCAGGAATAAGGTCTCTTTTCTTGGATTGTTTCTTTCTCATTATGGTTTATTTTTTTGGTTTTTTACCACCATACTTGGACCTTCGTTGCAGTCTCCCTTCTACACCAGCAGTGTCTAATGCTCCTCTGACAATATGGTATCTAACTCCAGGAAGATCTTTAACTCTACCTCCTCTTACCAGTACAATAGAGTGTTCTTGAAGATTGTGACCTTCACCTGGTATGTATGCATTAACTTCTTTTCCATTAGTAAGCCTAACCCTTGCTACTTTTCTCATAGCAGAATTTGGCTTTTTTGGAGTAGTAGTATATACCCTTGTACAAACTCCTCTTTTTTGAGGCGATTTATCAAGTGCAGCGGACTTACTCTTTTTCGACTGTGAAGTCCTTCCTTTTCTCACTAATTGCGATATTGTTGGCATACAATAATTATTAAATTCCGTATTAAAGCGTGCAAATTTAAAATTTTTTTTTGGTTATTGTATGTATTATTGCATGTTTTTTTTAAAAAAAAACAATAATAAAAGTTAAAGAATTACACCAGAGGCAATTAATTGATTTTTCTGGTAAATAGCTACAAATTGACCTGGAGTTATAGCAGATTGAAATTCTTTAAATTTTACATAAAGAAAGTCTTCAAATTTTTCAACATTTATATCTTGAAGTTTTTGTCTGTATCTTATCCTTGCTTTCAATTCTAAATCCTTTAAAATCAAGTAGTTATATGTATTATTTACCCAATTAATCTCAGAGTATTTTATTTTTAATACTTTTTTAAGCAATCCAGGGTGACTTTTTCCTTCACCAACATAAATTTCATTTGAAGATGTATTTGTAGAAATAACAAACAATGGATCTTTGTAACCACCTATTGACAAACCTTTTCTCTGCCCAATTGTAAAAAAATGAGCTCCATGGTGTTGACCAATTATTCTTCCATCATTTTTTTTGTAAGAAATTCTAGTTGAGAGAAACTCTAGTTCTTCATATTTGTCAAGTTGATTTATATCATTTTTATATAAATCTGACTCCGAGGATATCTCGATAACATCACCTGTTCTTTTCTTTAATTTCTGTTGTAAAAAATCAGGAAGACTTACCTTTCCGACAAAACAAAGTCCCTGTGAGTCTTTTTTCTCAGCTGTAATTAAATTATTTTCTCTAGCAATCTTTCTTACTTCTGTTTTACTTAGATCACCTATTGGAAAAATTATTTTTTTTAATTGACTTTGATTAAGTTGACATAAAAAATATGATTGATCTTTAAGATTATCAATACCAGCATGAAGTTGGTAAGTAACATCTTCATTATTATTGTCCTCAATTACTCTACAATAGTGACCAGTTGCAACATAATCCGCACCTAGTGAAATAGCAATATCCATGAACACATCAAACTTTATTTCTCTGTTGCATAAAATGTCAGGATTTGGTGTATTTCCTCTTGAATACTCATCAAACATATAGTCAATTATTCTTTCTTTGTACTCTTTACTTAAATCAACTGTTTGGAATGGTATATTTAATTTTTCTGCAACAAGCATTGCATCATTACTGTCTTCTAACCAAGGACATTCATCAGAAATAGTTACATTTTCATCATGCCAATTCTTCATAAATAAACCTATCAAATCGTAGCCTTTCTTTTTTAATAAAAAGGCTGCAACACTTGAGTCTACTCCTCCAGACAAGGCTATAACTACTTTATTTGTTTTCATTGAGACTATTGACCTCTACTTTTCTTTTGTTTCTCTGCTTCCTCAAGAGCCTTTTGTAGCCTAGCTCTAAATCCACCAACTTTTAATGGCTTCTTTTTATTCTCTTCGATTTCTGATAATACTTTTTGATCATCAATAATAAAGTTTTTGATAACTAGCATTAATATAATGGTTAATACATTTGAGATGAAGTAATAAAGACTTAGACCACTAGCATAATTGTTAAAGAAAAATAGCATCATTATAGGCATCATATACATTATTACCTTCATATTAACACCACCTGTTTGAGAAGGAGACATATATAAAGGTATGTAAAATCCAAGGTCTAGAATTGAATCATAAGATGATAAGTCATCAGCCCATAAAAAGCTTTTTTGTCTTAGGGAAAAAGCTACGGGGAAAAATGTAAATAGTGCAAAGAAAATTGGCATTTGAAGAAATGCTGGCAAACAACCAGACATCGGATTAGCTCCAGACTTAGTATAAAGGTTCATAGTTTCCTGTTGCTTCTTCATTGGATCATCCCCAAACTTTTCATTAATAATTTCGAGTTCAGGTTTTAAAATTTTCATTTTGATCTGAGATAAATATGACTTATATGTTAGAGGAGATATAGCAACCTTAACAATTATTGTCATTAGAATTATTGATATTCCATAGGAAAAATAATTTGTTAAAAATGAAAATAGTGGAAAGAATATGAATCTATTTAACCAGCCAAAAATACCCCATCCTATTGGAACTGAGTTTTCAAGATTTAAATTATACTCCTTTAAAGTTTCATAATCAGTTGGGCCATAATACATGCTAAAACTTAGCTGATTATTTGAGTCAAGACTTAGTGGAATATTTGCAAGAAATCTTTTTGTAAATTTTTTATCCAAAGCATCATTTCCTGAAAGATCCTCTGAGCTAATTTCAACTTGATTAGATTCATTATTTAAAATTAAAATAGAACTAAAGAAATGTTCTCTAAAAGACACCCAATTAACGTTGTCTATTACCTTATTCGTAGTACCAGCAACAGATAAGTAAGAATCTTTATTGTTTTCAAAACCATAAGATAATGCAGTGTATCTATTTTCATAGTCTATACTTTTTGAATTTCTAAATGAATCTCTACCCCATATCAACTCAACATTTTCATAATTTGAATTTGTATTATCAATTATATCTAATTCAAAATCAACTATGCTAGAATTATCTGCTAAAAAAAATGACAGCTCGAGTTCACTCCTAGAATCAATTTGAGCTTTTAGTTTTACAGATGAATTTTCATCAATTATTTCTGCAGTATAATTTAGATCTTGTGAATTAATATTTGAATTTCTTCCAACAGGAATATTAAAGCTAAAAATTGACTTATTGTTATCAATTAAAAATAGAGGGTCATCGTTATAATTATTAAAATCTTTGAGTAAAAGTTTCTTAATTTCAGCTCCCTTTGTACTTACTTCTAATAAAATGTTTGAGTTTTCAAGAACAATAATTTCCTCACTAAATTCATCATTATCTTCATAGTCATTGTATGATGAATCAACAATATTCGAAGGCTGCTCAACTACTTCAATTTGGCTATCATCAACTATTTCCTCTTGTTGATTTTCAATCATATTTGATTGATTATCATAAAACCAAAACATTAGTATTCCAGATATTAATAAAAATCCTATAAACTGAAGGGGGTCAAACCTGTTTTCTTCCATAATTATTTTTTTAGGTAGTTTTTTAAACTAGCTTTTACAAAGTTTACAAAAATTGGATGAGGATTGTATACACTACTTTTATATTCTGGATGAAATTGAACACCAACAAACCATGGATGATCTTTATTTTCAACAATTTCAACTAGATTAGTCTCTGGATTTTTACCAGCAACAATAAAGTTTTCATCAAAAATCTTTTTTGAATATTCATCATTAAACTCGTATCTGTGCCTATGTCTTTCGGAAACTACTTTTTTACTATAAATTTTATTAGAAATTGTATTCTTAAGAATTTCACAATCCCAAGCCCCTAATCTCATTGTACCTCCCTTATTAATTATTTCTTTTTGAGATGTCATTAAATCAATAACTGGATCTTTACATTTTTCTGAAATTTCTGTTGAATTAGCGTACCTTATCTTTTTTACATTTCTAGCATATTCGATTACTGCCATTTGCATACCAAGACATATCCCTAGGAAAGGAATTTTATTTACTCTAGCATATTCTACAGCTAATATTTTACCATCTAATCCTCTTTGGCCAAAACCTGGAGCAACAATTATTCCATCGAGATCAATTAACTCTTTATTAATATTTTCTTTATCAAGATATTCAGAGTGAATAGACTTAACATTGACTTTTACTTCATTTTCAGTTCCAGCATGAATTAATGACTCAAGAATTGATTTATATGAATCATTTAACTCAACGTATTTCCCAACTAAACCAATATTAATCTGATGAGTAGGATTTTTTAGTTTGTGTAAAAAGTTTTTCCATTTATCTAAGTCTGGTTCAGATTCTTTAATTTTCAATTTTTGAAGAGTTACTTTATCAAGGCCTTCATCTCTCATCTTCATAGGAACATCATAAATAGTTTCAACATCAATAGATTGAATTACACAATCTAGTTTTACATTACAGAAAAGCGCAAGCTTATTCTTGACTTCATCTGAAAGATCTCTTTCTGATCTACAAACTAGAACATCTGCTTTTAGACCAAGCTCCATCAAGGTTTTTACTGAATGTTGAGTAGGCTTGGTTTTAAGTTCACCAGTTGCAGATAAGTATGGAATTAAAGTTAAGTGAATTACCATAGAGTTTTCAGGGCCTTCTTCATAAATAACTTGTCTAACTGCTTCTATAAATGGTAAAGATTCAATATCCCCTACAGTACCCCCTATTTCTGTAATAATAATGTCTAGATTATTTTTATAGTCAAGATTTCTTATATTTTTTTTAATCTCATTTGTTATATGAGGTATAACCTGAACTGTTTTACCCAAAAACTCTCCTTTCCTCTCCTTTTCAATTACATTTTGATATATTTTTCCTGTGGTAATATTGTTTCTCTGTGAGGTATTTCTGCTTAAAAATCTTTCATAATGGCCTAGATCAAGATCTGTTTCAGCTCCATCATCTGTTACATAACATTCTCCATGCTCATATGGATTAAGAGTTCCTGGATCAACATTTATATAGGGGTCTAATTTTTGAATAGCAACATTTAAGCCCTGAGCTTGAAGAAGACGTGCTAGAGAAGCAGAGATAATACCCTTCCCAAGGGATGATGTAACACCACCAGTAACAAAAATATATTTTGGCTTATTCATCCGGATAGAATAACATTTCCGGACTCAAATTTACAAAATAATAAGGTATTATATAATTTATTATTCATTAATCTCCTCAATACTATAGTCAACATGCTTTAAAAGAAAAATAGATGAATTAAATAAACCACCTAGCGTATCTTTTTTATAGAGAAATTTAGATTCATTGTAAGTCTGCTCATCATATTTTACAGTTCTATTTAGATTATTATCAAGTAGCTTTCTAAGTAGAATATCCCTAGTAACATCATAACCCCTAGCAATATCTTTGTTTGGAAAGCTACCAAATAGATTTATATAATTACTTTCAAAATCTGTTATTGAATCCTGATTAATTTTTCTTGAAATAGAGGCATATGTGAATCTTAAGTTACCAAGATCCTTGATGTTTATACTTGGGTCGTCATATTGATTTCCCCTGTAAGTTGTGTAGAGTCTAACATCTCTCTCAGATGTAATTTGAGAGTTTAATTGAGATATGACACTGGAGATAAGAGTAAATATTTCAGATTCAACAATTACTTTATTAGGAAGTGTATCAACTAATAGAGAATCGAGTAGCTCTGGTAATATGTATCCTTCAAACTCAGGTTTAATTTTGGTTGCATTAGGAAAAATATTTGTAAGCCTATTTTCAATATCTACATTAAGTGAATCTGCTATTATTACAATATTTTCATCTCTGTTTAAATTAGCATCCAAGTAATCTAGCATTTTTTCCCTCAAAAGATTTCTGGGAGTAACAGTCTGTACTACTCCTTTTAATATTTTTATTGGGATGGTAGAAAGGGGGAAAACTTTTGGTATTGCTTCCAAGAAATCAAGACTAGAAAAAGTCTCAAAATTCCTTGGAATAAGAGGTCCAATTATTATATCAGAGTTAATAATTTTTTCGTTATTAGATATCTCAAAAATTTTATTTAATGAGTTTTCTGTATCAAAAACATTTAAATTAATTGAGACACCCATTTTCCTTATATCATTAATTGCATAAAGAATTCCCGAGTAAAAATCTAAAGCAATGGTATAAAGATTTCTATCTTCAAAAAGTGATTCAACCTCTTGAATTGAGTCAAAATTAACTTCAGATGATCTAAATGGTAAAAGTACAGATACATTCAATTCATCATTTTTTCTTTTCTTTTGAATGTAAATAGAGTCTAGAGAAGTTAATTCTGTTTCGATCAATTCGTTTTCTACAACTTTTGAATTTAAATCCTCTAAAGATTTAAATATAGGGATAAGTATAGTTGATCTTCTTCTAAGTCTCGAGTCTCTAAGCTCTGGATTTAAGCTTAATAAATCATTGATAGTTATTTTATATTTCTGAGAAATTGAAAAAAGAGTTTCTTTTCTTTCAACCTTATGAAAAATTGTATCTGTAACAATATTTTGAGAAAATATTGAAGTACTTGATAGAAGGAATATTATTAGTATAAATCTTCTCATTTATTTTTGCTTTTCAAGTTTCCAGCTTTCATAGTCCTGATTATTAACTATATATGACCAATGTAATAAAGACTGTTGAATTCTAGGTGAAATATCTTTTGAATTTTCAATTTTTAAACCTGATTTGAAAATTTTATTATAAATAGCATTTCTAAATCTACCTTTAGGACCACAAAAAGCTAGCCATCTTTTTATCTGTCTAATGTCATCTTCGTGACGTCTTCCGATGTAGTACTTACAATACCATTCAAACCAGCCTCTTGGATCATCTTGATGAATCCATCCTTTTTCCTCCCACTCTTCTTGAGTTTGTCCTGATTTAATTTTAAATAAATTAATTTTTACTAAATATTTTTTTGATAGGTAATATGATTCATCAAGATCCTTGAACCAATCTTTTGGAAAAATTCTGTAATCGACAAGTTGATTAAAATATGTACCTCCAAATATACCCTTGTGAAGCATTTGTTTTGGAGTTAACATTGGTTTAAATGAATTATGAAGTTCTTCCATTTTTATTTTATTCCCACTCAATTGTGGCAGGAGGTTTAGAACTTATGTCATAAACAACTCTATTTATTCCTTTAACTTTATTAATAATATTATTGGAAACCTCTTTCAAGAAATCATTTGGAAATTCATACCAATCCGCTGTCATTCCATCAGTTGAAACTACGGCTCTTAATGCGACACATCTTTCATAAGTTCTTTCATCTCCCATCACACCAACACTTTTAACTGGCAAGAGTATAGATCCAGCTTGCCAAATTTTATTGTAGAGATTCCATTTTTTTAAAGCATCAATATATATTTTATCAGCTTCCTGAATAAGCCCTATACTTTCATAGTCAACTTCGCCAAGAATTCTTATTCCAAGACCTGGACCTGGAAAAGGATGTCTAGATAGTATCTCTTGAGGCATTTTTAGAGAGGTACCAATTTTTCTTACTTCATCTTTAAATAACATCTTAAGAGGCTCAATAACTTTAAGATTCATTTTTTCAGGAAGTCCTCCAACGTTATGATGAGATTTAATAGTTGCAGAGGGCCCCTTTACTGATATTGATTCAATTACATCTGGATAGATAGTTCCTTGCGCAAGCCATTTTGCATTGGATATTTTTTTTGATTCTTCATCAAAAACATCAATAAATGTATTACCAATTATCTTTCTTTTCCTCTCAGGATCAGTCACACCTTTAAGACCATTAATAAATTGATCTGATGCGTCAACACCTTTGACATTTAGGCCCATTCCAATATATTGATCTAATACTTCATCATATTCATTTTTTCTTAAAAGACCATTATTTACAAAAATGCAATGTAAATTCTTACCTATTGCTCTATCAAGTAGAACAGCAGCTACACTAGAGTCTACTCCACCTGAGAGTCCTAAAATTACTTTTTCATCTAATACTTCAGATTTCAACTCTTTAACTGTCCTGTCAATAAAAGATTCAGGATTCCACTCTTTAATAAATTTTAATTCCTCTATGAAAAAGTTTTCAAATATTTTTAGACCATTATCTGTATGAAAAACCTCAGGATGAAATTGTAGAGCATATAAATTAAGAGAGTCGATTGAGTAAGCAGCATTTTTTACAGAGTCTGTACTAGCAATAACTGTTGCACCATCGGGTAAAGCTGTAATTGTATCTCCATGACTCATCCATACTTGATTATTAATTTTTATGTTATTGAAAAGCTTACAATCTTTTTCAATAAATGACAGATTAGCTCTTCCATATTCTCTTGAGTTTGAGTTCTCAACTTTTCCATTAAGGGATTTTGCAATTAGTTGTGCTCCGTAACAAATTGCGATTACAGGTTTATTACCTAAAATACTTTTAAGATTAATTTCAGGAGCATTTTCTTGATTAACTGAAAAAGGAGAACCCGAAAGCACAATAGCCTTATATTGGTTTAGATCTTCAGGGAGGTTGTTAAATGGTGAAATCTCACAGTAAATAAAAAGCTCTCTAATTCTTCTTGCAATTAATTGAGTATACTGAGAGCCAAAATCAACAATTAAGACTTTATTTTGCATGGACAAAAATACAACTATAAATTAATCTTCAAGATCTATTATTAATATTTTATCATCCATTATTGAGATTTTCTCAACTATGTAATTTATGAATGAAGATCCCTTACAAGAGTAGAAATTTCCAAAATTTAAGTATCTCTCTTGATTAATATTAAAAGGGTGAAGATAATTGTAAATAGACTTTATTGATTCGATTTCAGCTTCATGATTTTTCTTTTCAGCTTTATTAAGTTTTTTTTCAAGATCATCAATTCCCTTTTTTTGTTTTTTTTCTTGAGCATTAAGGGCACCAATAAATGACTTGTCTGTTTCAAGTGAAACCTTTCTTAACTCATCAAATTGTGATGATAAATTTGATCTTAAAGAATCAAAGTTAAGCTTCAAACTAGTGGTATTCTCTATTTTGTAATTTACTAGCTCATTTAGTTCTCCTATAAAATACTTGATTTCAATTCCAGAGTTTTTAATTTTTTTTGAAGTCTTAGAATCAATTATATATGCACTATTCCTTAATTTAAGAATTGGAAATTGAACTTTGTTGTCATCAAAATAAGTTTTTAACTGCATCCAATATCTCAATTCATTTGGACCTCCAACATAACAGACATTAGGCAATACAATTTCCTGATATAAAGGCCTCATAATTGCATTTGGAGAGAATAACTCTGGACTTCTATCAATTAAATTCAGTATCTCATCTTTGTTGTAAGAATTCTCATCATCTACATTGTATAACTTTTTATCATATCTGATTCTTTTTCTTCCTTTATCAGTAAGTTTAAAAAAATTAATATCAGATGGGTTAACCTGTACCTTATATGATTCAAAGTCTTTTTTAAGTTCAGATATTTGAGAAGTTGTATTCTCTTTACATGAAAAATTATCTATTTCATTTTTTAATTGATCTATAAATAATGACTTTAAATCCTTTTTATTAGCATCAATTATTATTAATCCATGTTCTGAGAATAAAGAATTTATAAATTTTATAGTTGAGACAGATAGGGTATCTCCTTCTTTATAAGAAAAATCAATAATTTCTTCAATTTTTTCTTTAAAATCATAATCAATTATTGAGTCCTTATAATCTTTCAACACATTCTTGAAGTTATTAATCTCAATTTCACCAACAGGTAAATTATTTGAGTTGATTTCCCATTTAATGTTTTTTTGATTTAGGTTAACCTCTGAAATTTCTTCAAAATCATGATCTTCAGAAGCTATCCAAAGAACTGGAACATATTTAAAGTTTTTAGAATCTAAGTTTAACTGATTGCTGATACTAATTACTTGAGCAATTTTAAAGATCACCATTAAAGGACCGGTAAATAAATTAAGCTGGTGACCAGTGGTAATACAAAAAGTGTTAGATTCTGAAAGGGAGCTTATATTTTCAGAAGTTTTTTTTGAAATATCAATATTAGAATATTGACTTTTTAGTGATTTGACCAAAATTTGTCTTTGTTCTTTAGTGAAGTTTTTACTTTTATTCTCTGAGTGTTTTTTCACGCTCTCATTACTGTAAAAAGAATCGATATACTTCAACACCTTTTTATCTTGTGAAATAAATTTTTCAATAAGTTCATCTCCAATGAGTTTAGAATCTCTTTGGATTATTTGACTTCTCATCACTTAATTTTTGTAAATATATCTGAATTTTTCAAAATTGGATGTAACTTAGTAGATCTAACTATAAACTATCAAATTGATGAAGAATTTAAGATTACTTTTTGCTTTAATAATAATTTCACCCCTTTCCTACTCTCAAAACTTAGAGGAAAAACTTGATGAGGTAAAATATAGAAATATAGGACCTTTTCGTGGTGGTAGATCAGTATCCTCAGTTGGGGTTATAGGAGATCCACTTACATACTATATGGGAACTGTAGGAGGAGGTTTATGGAAAACAACTAATGCTGGTGTTAATTGGTTTAACATTTCAGACGATTACTTCAAAACGTCTTCAGTTGGAGCAATTGCAGTTGCTGATAGTGATAGTAGAATAATTTACGTTGGTATGGGAGAGCACGCTCCAAGAGGAGTAATGACTTCTTATGGTGATGGGGTATATAAGTCAACTGATGCAGGAAAAACATGGGAACATATGGGTTTGAAAGATACTCAACAAATTTCAAGAATAATAATTCACCCAGATAATCCAAACATAGTTTTTGTCGCTGCTCAAGGAGCCGTTAATGGACCAACTAAAGATAGAGGTATATATAAATCTGTTGATGGTGGTAAAACCTGGAGTAATGTTCTTTTTGTAAATGAATTAACAGGTGCCTCTGAACTTTCAATAGATTATAACAATCCAAAAGTATTATACGCTACTATGTGGAAGCATCAAAGGCTTCCTTGGAAGGTTATTAGTGGAGGAAAAGGTGACGGGGTATATAAATCTGTTGATGGAGGAGATAGCTGGTTTAAAATTGAAAATGGTTTACCATCTGAGTTAGGTAAAATGGCTATATCAGTATCTAGAGCTAACTCTGATAAGGTATTTCTTCTAGCTGAAGGTAATTCAAACAAAAGGTCTGGAGGTTTATTTGTGTCAAATAATGCTGGTGAAAACTGGGTTAAAGTTAGCTCTTATGCAGAACTAACTTCAAGGGCATGGTACTATATTGAAGTTTTTGCCGATCCTAATGATGAGGATACAGTTTATGTGTTAAGTGCTAAAGCGTTTAGATCAATAGATGGAGGTAAAACATGGAAAAGAATATATAGCGGTCATGGGGATTATCATGACCTTTGGATAAATCCGGATAATTCTAAAAATATGATAATTTCTGATGATGGAGGTGGTGAAATAACATTTGATAATGGAAGTACTTGGTCTAGTATCTATAATATGCCGACTGCTCAATTTTATAGAGTCAATGTTGATAATTTATTTCCATATAACCTTTATGGTGGTCAACAAGATAATTCCACTGTTAAAATTTCAAGCATAGGATCTAGAGGAGGTATTTCTGAAAGAGATTGGTCAGCATCTGCTGGAGGAGAAAGTGCATTTCTTGCTTTCGACCCGGATAATCCAACTATTGTAATGGGTGGTAGTTATCTTGGAAGTGTTAACATATATGATACAAAAGCTAATGCTAGAAAAAAAGTTATGATTGAACCAATAAATTATATTGGAAGAGCTTCAAGAGACATGAAATACAGGTTCAATTGGAATGCACCTATTATTTGGTCTCAACATGAACCAAATACTTTTTATCATGCAGCTCAACATCTATTTAAGACAAATGATCAAGGTAAATCTTGGAAAGTAGTTTCTCCAGATTTGACAAGAGATGAAGATGAAAAACAAGGAAATGGTGGTGGTCCATATACAAACGAAGCTGTTGGTGCTGAGAATTATGGAACCATTAGTTATGTAGTTGAATCTCCTCATGAACCAAACACAATTTATGTTGGATCTGATGATGGATTAGTTCATATTACTCAAGATGGTGGTGAATCATGGATTGATATTACACCTAAAGGTCTTCCTGAAACAATAATTAATGCTATTGATGTTTCACCTCATGACAAAGCAACGGTATATATTGCAACGACAAGGTATAAGTTTAATGATAAGACACCTGGACTTTATAAGTCTACAAACTATGGTAAATCTTGGAAGGATATTACAGGTGATATTCCTTATGGTGCCTATACTAGAGTTGTTAGAGAGGATGATAAAAGAAAGGGACTTCTTGTTGCAGGAACTGAGTTAGGGGTTTATATATCATTTAATGATGGTAAAAAATGGGAATTATTTAATCTTAACATGCCAGTACTTGGTGTTACTGATCTAATGATTAAGCATGATGATTTAATCGTAGCAACACATGGAAGGTCTTTTTGGATACTTGATGATATGGGACTTATAAGGCAGCTGGATGGTGATATTAATACAAAATTATATGATCCTGAGAATTCAACAATCGGAAACTGGTATAGTCAACTAAATTCAAATTATTCAGATGGTACTTCGTCATTTACTGGAGTTAATCCAGCTAATGGTGTTGTTATATATTATAACATTGGAAAAGAAGACACTGGCAAAAAAGTTTCAATGAAGATTTATGATCAGAATAATAAACTTGTAAGGGAAATTACTAGTGAACCTGACAATAGTTTTATTTCATATAACGGAGGACCTTCAAGAGAACCTGTATTATCAAATAAATCTGGATTGAATAGATTTGTCTGGGATTCTAGACATTCTTCTTTAATTGGAGTCCCATATGCATATATCGAGGGTAGCTTTAGAGGACATAAAGCTATTCCAGGAAAATATAAGCTAACATTAGCAGTTGGGGAAACATCATATAATTCTGAGTTTGAAATTTTAAAGAATCCCAATTTTAGTGTTTCAGATGAGGACTATTTAGATCTTGATAAATATGCTACTCATATGGAGAATAATTTTAACGAGATGGCTAAATATATAAATAGCAATAAAGAACTTATAGATAAGTTAGGTGTTCTTGTTAAAGAATTAGATGAAAATCCAGAAGTTAAGGAAAATGGTAAAAAATTACTTGAGTTGATGGATAACTGGGATAAAAAAATGATGCAGAGAATGTCTAAAGCATATGATGATGTAGAGAATTTTCCTAATAAATTTTTAGCAGATTATCTTTTTATTCTTGATGAAATCAAAGGAGATATACCAAATGTAAGTGAAGGAATTCTTAAGTCACTTAAGTCTCATGATGAAAAGTGGGTTGAACTAAAAAAAGAAATAGATGAAATAAATCAAGTCAATATTCCTGAATATAATAAGGAACTTTGGAGTATTGGTATTGGTGCGTTGAATTAATGGGCAGAAACATTGTTAAAGTTTTAGAGAAAAAATTTGCTGACATGAAGGCAGGAGATAGGATGTATATCTCCTCACCAGAGGAGATTAAAAGCTTTATTATTAATATTCCTAGAGGTACGTCAAAATCACTTAAGGAAATGAGGCTTGATTTAGCAAATACAAAAGGTGCAGACAATACATGCCCTGTTACTACAGGAATTTTTTTGAGAATGGTAATTGAGGATAATATTGAAAACTTTCCTTACTGGAGAATTATTGATCAAAATCATTCTTTAGTCACTAAGCTAAACCTAAATAAAGAGTTTATCATTAACCAAAGGTCTTTGGAATCAATAGAATAGAAATATCGTTACTTTCTGTATTGGTAAGTAGAGAAAAGTTGGGAGAAATCTGAATTATTCAGGTTTATCGTCTGCAGCTGGCTCTTCAGCCTTCGCTTCTTCTGCAGATGGCTCTTCAGCCTTCGCTTCTTCTGCAGCTGGTTTTTCAGGTTTAGGTTGTTCTTTTACAATTGGCTTTCCAGCAAGCCAATCATTAACTAGATCTTGAGGTAATATTTTTTCATCAAAGGAATATGAATCAGAACCATCTTTTTTGATCATTCTAATTGCTTTCGTAAGTTTTTTCGAGCCAGTTTGTAAACTAGCAACAGCTTTTTTTGCCATCTTATTTAATTTCTTTGTGAACAGTCATCTTCTTCAAAATAGGATTGAATTTTTTAATTTCAAGTCTATCAGGAGAATTCTTTTTGTTTTTAGTAGTAATATATCTAGAAGTACCAGGCATACCAGAATCTTTGTGTTCTGTACACTCTAAAATTACCTGAACTCTATTACCCTTTTTTGCCATGATTACTTAATTTTTCCTTGTTTTCTTGCCTCTTTCAAAACTTCAGAAATACCCTTCTTATTTATAGTCTTTAAAGCAGAAGCAGAGATTTTAAGTGTTATCCACTTATTCTCATCTGGAATAAAAAAACGTTTCTTAATAAGATTTACATCAAACCTTCTTTTAGTTCTGTTTAGAGACTTTGAAACATTGTTTCCAAACATGACTTTCTTTCCAGTAATTTCGCAAGTTTTAGACATGACGTACTAAATTTTATGACGTGCAAAACTAATGTATTTAACTTTAATAAAAAAATAATTATTGTATAATAATTTTATCATAGAACAGTTGAAATGAGATATTTTTAACTGCCTCAATAAAATCCTCTCTTGACTGATTTACATTGAATTTTTCACAGAAAATTTCATTTTCTGATGAAATAGCTATAAAACAATCACCAACATTTGATTTTTGCCCATCAGTTGAAGGTCCAGCATTACCAGTAATAGAAATAGAGTAGTCAGATTTAAATTGTTTTTTTACATTCTCAGCCATAGTTATTGCAATTCTTTCACTTACAGGAGAGTATTTATCTAAATCCGATTTATCAATATTTAATAATTTTTGTTTGGAATAAGTACTGTAACTAACTATTGAACCAAGAAAAACTTTAGAAGCACCTGGTATCATTGTTAAAGAAGATGATAAGGCCCCACCAGTACAACTTTCTGCAAATGAAATTGTTTTATTTGTTTTATCTAAAAAATTAAAAATCTCATTAACCATTGTCATTTAATTTTTAGTGAAAACATTTTTTTGGAATTAATAAACCCTTCTAGAAAATCCCCACTTATCACTTTGGAGACTCCAGATGGCGTTCCAGTAAAGATCAAATCACCAATCTTTAATGTAAAATATTGAGAGACATATGAAATAATCTCATCTATTTTCCACAGCATATTAGAAGAATTACCTGATTGAACAATGCTACTGTTTTTTTTGAGCTCAAAATTTATGTTTGAGATATTTTCAATTTCTTCAACGTTAATAAAATCTCCTACCATACAAGAGTTATCAAAAGCCTTAGATTTTTCCCAAGGATGACCTTTATCTTTTAATTTATTCTGTATATCTCTGGCAGTAAAATCTATTCCTAGACCAATTTGATTATAGTACTTATTTGAGAATGATTCATCTATATATTTACCAACTTTATTAATCTTTACAACTAATTCAACTTCATGATGTATCTCATCGGAAAACGCGGGTATTATAAAGTTTTGATTTTTAGCTATTATTGAGGAATCAGGTTTAATAAAAACAACAGGTTCTTTAGGTCTTTCATTAGATAATTCTTTTATATGATCGGAATAATTTCTTCCTATGCAAATTATTTTCACTTTATTTTGAATTTAATAAACTAAGTTTTATTTGTGTAAAAATTTTCTTTGTATACTCAGGGAAATCACCATTCATTATCCATGAATAATAACCTGTATCAGTTTTAAATACATCAATAACTTTTTGACCAGTATATTTACCAAAAGCAAATACTGCATCATTATCAGAGTCTACCCTTATTTTTCCAGCAAAATCTAAATTATCATTTCTCTTTGTGAACTCACTCAGAAAATCAATATTTGGCTTAAGATCATCATATTTTTCTAATTGAGCTTTAAAAACTTCATATGTTGCTATTGTGTCATCCATTGCAGAATGTGCATTTTCTAGATCTTTATCACAATAAAATTTTAAAGCTGCTGTAAGATTTCTTGGCTCCTTCTTGTGATATATTACTTGACTATCAATTAATTTAATTTTTGTAAAATCAAATTCTATTTCTGCCCTGATTAGCTCCTCTACAAGTATTGGGACATCAAATTTTATTGAATTAAATCCAGCTAAATCACATCCCTTGATAAACTCATAAATTTCTTTTGCGTAATGCTTAAAGTTTGGCTCATCCTTAACCATTTCATTTGTTATACCGTGAACATTAGTAGCCTGGAATGAAATCTCCATTTCAGGATTTATTCTCCAAACCTTCTGTGACTCGGATTTATCAACATCTACTTTAAGAATTGCTATTTCAACAATTCTATCTTTACCAACTTTAGCACCAGTTGTTTCAAGATCAAAAAAACAAATTGGTCTATCTAGGTTTATTTTCATTTTAGATTGTTTGATTCATATCCCATTCTTCAAGATATTCAGCAACTCTTTTTACAAAGCTCCCTCCTATTGATCCATTAATAATTCTATGGTCATACGTATGCGAGAGTATTAGTTTTTTTCTAATTCCAACAAAATCTCCTTTATCAGTTTCTATTACAGATGGAAGCTTTCTTATTACTCCTATTGCTATTATACCAACTTGTGGCTGATTTATAATCGGTGTACCCATTATTGATCCAAAATTACCAACATTTGTAACGGTATATGTGCCATCTGAAATTTCCTCAGGTTTTAATGAATTTGACCTAGCCCTTTTTGAAAGATCATTAACGGCTATTGCAAGTCCTTTTAAGTTCAGATGATCTGCATTTTTTATAACCGGAACAATTAAATTACCATTATCCACAGCAGTTGCCATTCCGATATTTATTGATCTTTTAATAACAATTTTATCATCAACTACAGAACTGTTTAAAATTGGAAAATCCTTTAATGACTTGACTACTGCGCTAATGAATATAGGAGTGAATGTAAGCTTTTGTCCTTCATTTTCTTGAAATGATCTTTTATATTTTTCTCTCCAGTCCCAAACGTTTGATACATCAACCTCAACAAATGACTGGACATGAGCAGAAATTTTCTTAGAATCTGACATATGGTTGAAAATAATCTTACCCATCCTGTCTAGTTCTACAATCTGATCACCAACTGAGGATTGTGTTGGCGCATAACTATCATTAGTAATTCCAGATTTTATATCACCTTTTATATAATTTAATATATCCTGTTTGGTTACTCTGCCATCTTTTCCTGACCCAGATATCTGATCTAGTTCCTTTAAACTTATATTTTCCTTTTTAGCGATACTTTTTACTAATGGTGAATAAAATCTATCACTTTTACTTATTTTATTTTCAGATTCAATTTTTTTCGAATCGTCAAGCAGTTTAATTGAAGGTATTTCCATTTCAGGAATATTAGACTCTACCTCTTCAACATTCTCGTTTTCAACTAAAATATCTTCTTGTTTTTTTGGAGAATTATCTATCACTTCATCATCATTGTCAATTGAATCGGTTTCTATCTCTGCTATTGTATCACCAACTTTCACAATATCATTAACCTCAAAATTCTTCTTAATTAACTTTCCTTTAAATTCAGAAGGGACATCTGAATCTACTTTATCTGTGGCAATCTCAACAATTGATTCGTCAACTTCAACTATATCTCCAACCTCTTTCAACCATTTAGTTATAGTAGCCTCAGCAATACTCTCTCCCATTTTTGGGAGTTTTAATAGATATTTTCCCATTACTTAAGTATTTGCAAATTTACAATATTAATGATTAATGATTTGAAAGATTACTTTCATAAGGGCGTCTATTCTGAATACTTCTTGCCAATGTAACTTCGTCAGTATATTCAAGTTGGTCACCAACAGGGATTCCTCTGGCAAGAACAGATACTTTAACATCAAGGTTTTTCAAAGTTTTAAAAATATAAAAGCTTGTTGTATCTGCCTCAATAGTAGCACTAAGTGCAAAAATGACCTCAACTATATTTTTTTCAGATATTTTTTTTTCGAGAGTTGAAATGTTAAGATCCTCAGGGCCTATTCCCTCAATTGGAGAAATCACACCACCAAGTACATGGTAAACTCCCTTATAAAGGTTAGTGTTTTCTATTGCAATTACGTCTCTAATATCTTCAACTATGCAAACTAGTGACTGATCTCTTGAAGGATTTAGACAGATATCACAAACATCTTTATCAGATATATTATGACACTGTGAACAAAATTTAATTTGAGTTTTAAAATCATAAATACTCTCTGAAAGATCTCTCGAATATTCTTTTGGTTTTCTTAAAATTTCAAGAGCAATTCTTAACGCTGACCTTTTTCCAATTCCAGATAATTGGGAAATATTATACACTAAATCCTCAAGAAGTTTAGAAGGGAATTCCATTGAACAAATTTAGAAATATTCATGTAAGTTCTTTTGTATATTTACAAAATGTTATCTCCACAAATAATTTTAATTGCAATTATATCCTACTTTGTGGTCCTAACTGCCATTTCTTACTTTACAGGAAAAGAAGATAATAATGAAGTTTTTTTCAATGCAAAAAGAAGCTCTAATTGGGCAGTAGTTGCATTTGGGATGGTAGGGGCATCTCTTTCAGGAGTAACATTTATATCAGTCCCAGGATGGGTTGGTGACTCTCAATTTACTTATTTTCAAGTAGTTATTGGTTATTTAATTGGATACCTAATTGTAGCTAATATTTTATTGCCATTATATTACAAGCTTGGATTAACATCTATATATGAGTATTTACTATCAAGATTTGGTAAAAATTCCCATTATGTAGGGTCTATTTCATTTTTGATTTCAAGAATATTAGGTGCTTCTTTTAGATTATTTCTCGTTGCAATTGTTCTTCAAGAATTTGTTTTTAATGATCTTGGAATTCCATTTGAAATTACTGTTATCATATCAATTCTACTAATTTGGCTATACACCAGAAGAGGTGGCATAAAGACAATTGTTTGGACTGATACAATTCAAACTACATTGATGATACTGGCTGTAATACTATCAATATATTATATAAATGATAATCTAGGCTGGACCTTAAATGATTTTTTATCATCCTCAGAATTTAATGAATACAGTAAAATCTTTGTTACTGATAGCTTCATGGATCGTAGTTATTTCCTAAAGTCAATAATTGGCGGGGCTTTCATTACTATATGTATGACTGGATTAGATCAGGACATGATGCAGAAGAATTTGACTTGTAAGAACATTAATGAGGCAAAAAAGAATATGATAGTATTTAGCTTTATTCTTACCGCAGTTACATTTTTATTTATTGTTTTAGGTGCATTATTATTTATTTATGCAAATCAAAACGGAGTTAGCATTCCCTTACTTGATAACTCACCAAGGACAGATTTATTATTTCCAGAAATTGCTTTAAGATCAGGATTAGGTGAATTTTTAGGTATTGTATTTATTTTAGGGCTTATTGCTGCTGCATATAGTAGTGCAGATAGTGCTTTAACATCCTTAACTACTTCATTCTGTGTTGATATATTAAAAATCGATAGCTCTAAAGAATCATCTATAAAAACTAGAAAAATTATTCATGTATTGATGAGCATACTCTTAATCATAGTTGTTATAATCTACAGATATGTATTGGATAAAAATGTGATTGATTCTCTATTAACAGTTGCTCAATACACCTATGGGCCTCTTCTAGGTCTTTTTGCTTTTGGGATATTTACTAAATATAAAATAGATGACAAAAAGGTATTTATTGTTGTAATTATCAATATTATCATAATTATAGTAATTGGAAATCTTCCTAAGGAAATGCTAGGAGGTTATTCAATAGGATATGAGCTTTTGCCTTTCAATGGTCTCCTTAATTTTGTTGGACTTTACTTAATTAGAAAATAATGCCAAAATGTCATAAAAAAACATTGGTATTTTTTTTGATAAATATTAATTAAAAAAATTATGGCAAAAGGAAAAATTAATGTTTCAGTTGAGAATATATTCCCACTTATAAAAAAGTTTCTATACAGTGATCAAGAAATATTTTTAAGAGAGCTTATTTCAAATGCAACAGATGCATTAACTAAAATTCAACATTTATCAAGTATTGGAGAAGTTAAAGGTGAGATTGGTGATCTTGGTGTTGAATTAAAAATTGACAAAAAGGCGAAAAAACTTCACATTATTGACAATGGTGTAGGAATGACTTCAGATGAAGTTAAAAAATATATAAACGATGTGGCTTTTTCAGGAGCAGAAGAATTTCTAGAAAAATATAAAGAAACTTCAAAAGACACAGGTATAATCGGACATTTTGGACTTGGTTTTTACTCCTCATTCATGGTCTCAGATAAAGTTGAAATTATTACAAAATCATATAAGGATGAGCCAGCTGCTCACTGGATATGTGATGGGTCACCAGAATATAGCCTAAAGAAATCTGAGAAAAAAGAAAGGGGTACAGAGATAATTTTACATATATCTAAGGATTCTAAGGATTATCTTGAGGAAAGTAAGATTTCAGAGTTACTTAATAAGTATAATAAGTTTATGCCTCACCCAATTAAATTTGGCACAAAGGAAGAGACTATTCCTGGAAAAGAAGGTGAAAAAGAAGAAAAAGTAACTATAGATAATATAATAAATAATCCTAATCCAGCATGGACTAAGCCTCCTGCAGATCTCAAAGATGAAGACTATAAGCAATTTTACAGAGAGCTTTACCCTTATCAATTTGAAGAACCATTATTTCATATTCATTTAAATGTAGATTATCCATTTAACCTTACAGGTATTTTATATTTTCCTAAAATATCAAATGATCTTAATCTACAAAAAGACAGAATTCAACTTTACCAAAATCAAGTATTTGTTACCGATAACGTTGAAGGTATTGTGCCTGAATTTTTAGGACTTCTCAAGGGTGTGATAGATTCTCCTGATATACCACTTAATGTATCAAGGAGCTATCTTCAGTCTGATGCATCTGTAAAAAAGATTACTAATTATATCACTAGGAAAGTTGCAGATAAATTAAACTCAATATTTAAAAATGAAAGAGAGAATTTAGAAAGTAAATGGAATGATATAAAAGTTGTGATTGAATATGGTATGCTCACTGAAGATAAGTTTTATGATAAAGCAGAATCATTTAACCTTTATCCAACAGTAGATGATAAATATTTTACTTACGAAGAATTAGAGAAAAAAATTAAAAAGCTTCAAACAGATAAAGATGGGAATTTAATTATTCTTTACGCTCAAAATAAAGATGAGCAGTATACTTACATTGAGTCTGCAAAAGAAAAAGGTTATGAAGTTCTTCTTTTAGATTCTCCCATAATTCCTCATTTAATGCAGAAACTTGAATCAAAGAAAGAAAAAATTAAATTTTCTAGAGTTGATTCTGATACTTTAGAGAACTTGATAAAGAAGGATGAGGAAGTAATTTCAAAGCTGACTGATGAAGAAAAAGAGAAATTAAAACCTATGATTGAGACTGCAGTTGAAAATGAAAAATATACAGTACAGTTAGAGGCCTTAGATAGTAATAGTATGCCTTTTATGCTTGCTCAACCTGAATTTATGAGAAGAATGAAGGAAATGCAACAAACAGGTGGGGGAGCAATGGGTAATTTGCCAGACATGTATTCATTGATTGTAAATACAAATCATGAATTAGTTGGTAAAATTTTAAATACAAGAACTGAAAAAAAGAGAAACAGTTTGATAAAACAATCAATTGATTTAGCAAAACTTTCTCAAAATAATCTTACTGGTAAGGATCTTACTGAATTTATTAATAGAAGTATAGATTTAATCAAATAGGTAGTTAAGAACTGAGGCTAATCTTAAACCTCCTTTTAAAATTAGATCTCTTACAGTTTGAAAGTTTTCATACTGATATTCATATCCTAGATTATCATCAATTGAAACACCATTGTAAATCTTTCTTGTGTAAGAATGGATTTCGTTGACCCAACCGATTAGATCATCTCGTTCAAATTCTATTTCAAGTTTTTCAGGAGTAGGTAGGTTTTTAGCAAGTTCACTATAGCTCATATTATATCCATTTATCATTTCAGAATCCCATACTCTATGTAAATTTGAATTTCTTCCAAACCACTTTACATATACTCTATTCCCACCCCTATCTTCATACCTACCAATGTGCATTGGTTGATGAAGATCTCCTATAAAATGGATAAGTAGTTTCAAGTAAAATGATTTTTCTGAATCTGTTACTGAATCACTCTCAAGGATATCAATACATTTATTTATTGCAATGAAAACATCTCCTTTTTCTGAGGGAACAGTATCTTCATAGTCCTCATCTAATTCCATGTTTATAAAATGCCAATTGTAATATTCATCGTATCTACTATCTGATTTAATATCATCTGCATACATAGATGCGGTGACAATTGTTTCTCCATCTAGGATTTCATTTATTTTATTCTTAGCATTCTCAGTTAAATAAAATGATGCAACCTCAGCCAAAGCCCTGTGACCAGTGGATCCCCAGTTTATTATTGATAACAAGCTAGCGATAAGAAAAACAATTAATCTCATAAACTATGATTAAAAACTTAGGTCAAATATAATACTCTAATTACTTTTATTTTATTAGGGTTTAAAATATTACTTTTAACCGAGAAAAAACTAATTGAGAAAAATCCTTCTATCAATATTATTTTGCATGAGTAATGGTCTTTTTGCTCAGGAGTATACTGTTAAGTATATAAATTCAAGTATTGAGATAGACGGAATTGAATCTGAAGATGTTTGGAAGACAGCTAATGTCGGAACTGATTTCTGGCAATGGAGACCTGCAGACACCGTCCAAGCAGTAAAACAAACTGAATTCAAAGCTGTTTTTGATGATGATAATTTATATTTTTTAGTAAAATCATTTACTAAAGAAAAAAAGTTTACTGTTTATTCACTCAAGAGAGATTTTAATACAGCTAGTGCAGATTATGTTCAATTAATCTTTGATACTTTCAATGACGCTACAAATGCTTTTCAATTTCAAACTAATCATCTTGGATTAAAAGGAGACATATTAGTATCAGGTGGAAACAGAGACTATAGAACAGATAGAAATTCTTCATGGGATGCAATTTGGTATGTTGAGTCTAAGCTATACGATGATTATTTTTTAACAGAAATTAAAATTCCATTTGATCAACTATATTTTATTAATGGTACAAAAAAATGGAGATTTAATATGTATAGAAGTGACACACAATCACTTGAGCATTCTACTTGGACAAATATTCCCCAAAATCAAAGTATAGGAAATTTAGCATTTATGGGGGATTTGTATTTTGAAAAACCATTAGGGAATTCTAAAAAGCCATTCACAGTTATACCTTATATAAATACACTGAGTGGAAAGGATTTTCAAAATAGTTCTTCTTTAGACTACTTTGATTATGGAGTTGACTTCAAAATTCCTATAGCAAACTCATTAAATCTAGATGCAACAATAAATCCTGATTTTTCTCAAGTGGAAGTAGATGATCAAATCGTGAATACAACTAAGTGGGAAATTAAATTACCCGAGAAAAGACAATTTTTTACTCAAAATTCAGATTTGTTTAGTGATTTTGGTACTGGAAGAGACGCACAACCGTTTTTCTCTAGGAGAATCGGAGTAGCTCAAGACAAAAATGGTAACATTATTGAAAATAAAATTTTAGCTGGTGTAAGACTTAGTGGTAAAATTAACGATGATACAAGAATAGGGTTTTTAAATGTATTAACTGATGAAGATCTAGAGAATGAAATTGCTCAAAATAATAATAGCCTATTGACATTTAGAAAAAAAGTATTTTCAAGATCAAATATTTCTTTATTCTTTTTAAATAGAGAAAACACAAAAAAATATGACTTTGTAGATGATTCAAATAGATTTAATAGAGTTTTAGGGGCTGAATATAACTTAGCATCAAATAATGGGGATTGGGCAGGTAAAGCTTTTTTGCATAAATCATTTACATCAGATAAAGAAAAAAATGAGAAGGATTTAACGACCGGTTTAATGATATCAAAAAATTCAAGAAAACATTTCTTCATGTTTTATTCTGCATATGTTGGAGATGATTTTAGATCTGATCTTGGGTATTACAGAAGATATGGAATGTATAAGTTTGAGCCTAATTATAGATTTAGGATTTATCCTAAAAATCCAAAAATCTTAAACATAGAATTTGGTCATTATGCAGCATGGGTTTTTAGAACAACTTTAGATCAAAAATATGAGGGTAATATCCATTATACTTCTGTTGATATTAAGTATTTAAATCAAAGTGAATTATCATTTCAACAAAGAAAAACCAAAGACTTTTTGTATTACCCTTTTGATCCCACAAGAACTGAAAATAGTACTCCTCTTCCAGCAAACAAATATTATGACTATACACAGTATGTAATTTCTTATAGGTCTCCTAGCAGAAATTTATTTAATACTAGGTCTAATATTTCTTATGGCTCATTTTATAATGGAACAAAGTTTTCAATACAGAATAATTTAAGTTTTAGGAAACAACCCATTTTTAATGTATCACTTAGATTAAATTATGATTCAATTAAGTTACCAGACCCTTATCCTAGCAGAGATATATGGCTTATAACGCCTAAATTTGAATTTACTTTTACTAAAAAAACTTTTTGGACAACTTATATTCAGTTTTCCTCACAATCTGAGAACTTAGGAATAAATTCAAGGCTTCAATGGAGATTTGCACCATTATCTGACTTATATTTGGTATATAATGATAATTATTTTACAAAAAATTCAATAACACCTCAACTAAGGTCAATAAACTTAAAACTAACCTATTGGATTAATATTTAAAATGAAAAAAATATACTTTTTAACTCTTCTAATCTTTTTATCAAGCTGTAGCTCAAATAAAAATAAAATGATTGTAACAGGAAATATTGATGGACTTAAAAAAGGAACAGTTTATCTTCAGCAACAACAAGATTCAATTATTGTAAGTCTAGATTCAATTAACATTAATGGCAATAGTGAATTTATTTTAGACACTGAAATAGAAGAGCCTGATATATATTATTTATATCTAGATAAGTATGATGGTGATTCATTAAATGATATCATAACTTTTTTTGGGAATACTGGTGAAATAAATATAAATACTAGGCTTCAAACATTCGATTCCAGTTATGAAATCTCAGGCTCAAAGAATAGCGAATTATTAGGTGAATATTTAGCTATTATAAGAAAGTATAATCTTCAAAATTTAGACTTATTAGAAATATTTTATCAAGCTCAAATTGATAATAACCAAGAAAGAATTGATTCAGTTAACCAACAATTAGAAAACTTAGTTAGAAGAAAATACTTGTACTCTTTAAATTTTTCTATTACGAATTCTGAATATGAAATATCACCATATATAGCTGTAAGTCAAATACCTGACGCTAACTGGGAATTACTTTTAAAGCTATATGATACTTTACCTGAAAAAATTAAGAACTCTAAATACGGTAAAATTCTTCAGACATTAACACTAGATTAACCGCTGTACTCTACAAAATTTCTTGGAGTCTCGTACAGTGTTATTTTCAACTTGTATGAATCATCAAAATATTTAATCAATCTATTATAGATTAGTACAGCTATGTTTTCTGCAGAAGGATTTAAATTTTTAAAATCATCGATATCTAAATTTAGATTTTTGTGATCTAAATAATCTTCAACTTCTGATTTTATTATACCCTTTAACTTTCCAAGATCATAAACGTAGCCAGTCTCTTTATCAATTTCTCCAGTTAGACTAACAATTAACTCATAATTATGACCGTGAAAGTTTTTATTTGCACATTTTCCAAAAACTTCATCATTTTTTTCATCTGTCCAATCAGGTCTATATAATTTATGAGCTGCATTAAAATGAGCTTTTCTACTTACTGTAACTTTCATTTTTTTAAATAATTATAAAAATAGTCAAAAGCTATTTTAAACCATACTGTGTATTGACCTGCATTATTATCAATATCATTTTTAAGTGTTTCCATATCAATCCACTTAAAATCATCTGCTTCTTCTCTATTTAAAACAGGATCATCATTATAAACGCCATAAAACACATGATCAAACTCATTTTCTGTTAGATTGTTATCTAGATCGGCTTTATAAATAAAATCAAAAACTTTCCTGAGATTAGTTTTTATTCCCATTTCTTCGTGAAGTCTTCGATTTGCTGCATCCATTATGTCTTCTCCATCTCTTGGATGACTACAACATGTGTTTGTCCATAATCCACCTGAATGATACTTAGAGGAGGCTCTTTTTTGAAGAAGAAGCTCATAATCTGAGTTGAAAATAAATACAGAAAAAGCTCTATGAAGTAGTCCTTTTTGATGCGCCTCAAGTTTTGGCATTAATCCAACTTGATTATCTTTTTCATCAACAAGAATTACATTTTCTTTTGACATATAGTTAAATTAATAATTTAACTCTTCTTCTTCTTTATTAATAAGCAAACTATTATACTCATCTTTTGGACCTACAATAATATCATCGTACTTTCTCATACCAGTACCTGCTGGAATTTTATGTCCTACGATAACATTTTCTTTAAGACCTTCAAGTGTATCATTTTTACCGTTAACAGCAGCTTCATTTAAAACTTTAGTTGTTTCCTGGAAAGATGCTGCAGATATAAACGACTTCGTTTGTAGTGATGCTCTTGTTATACCCTGAAGCTGAGTTGAAGCAGTTGCTGGTTTTGCATCTCTAGCCTCAACAAGATTCTTGTCATCTCTTTTTAGTATTGAATTTTCATCACGAAGTTGTCTAGCTGAGACAAGTTGTCCAACTTTTAGATTCTCACTTTCACCAGCTTCTTCAATAACTTTCATACCATAAAGTTTATCATTTTCAGAAATAAAGTCATCCTTGTATGTTAGTTGATCTTCCAGGAATAATGTATCCCCTGGATCGATAATCTTAACTTTTCGCATCATTTGTCTAACAACTACCTCAAAATGCTTATCATTAATCTTAACACCTTGAAGTCTATAAACTTCTTGAACTTCATTAACAAGGTACTGCTGAACTGCAGATGGACCTTTTATATTCAGTATATCATTAGGAGTAATTGAACCATCTGAAAGAGGCATACCAGCTTTTATAAAGTCATTTTCTTGAACAAGAATCTGATTAGAAAGCTTAACTAAATACTTTCTGATATCGCCAAATTTTGATTCAACGATAATTTCCCTGTTTCCTCTTTTAATTTTACCAAATGAGACAACACCATCAATTTCAGAAACTACGGCTGGATTTGAAGGATTTCTAGCTTCAAATAGTTCTGTTACACGTGGAAGACCACCAGTAATATCACCTGATTTAGCTGATTTTCTTGGTATTTTCACTAGAATCTTTCCTTTTTCAATAGACTCATCTTCGTCAACTATAATGTGAGCTCCAACTGGTAAGTTATATGATCTTAAAGTCACACCTTTTTTATCTTGAATCAAAAGTGTTGGGATAAGCTTTTTATCTCTAGAATCAGTTATTACCTTTTCTTTAAATCCAGTTTGTTCATCAATTTCAACTTGGTAAGTTTTACCAACTTCAATATTCTCATAAACAATTTTACCAGCAAATTCTGATACAATAACACCATTAAATGGATCCCATTGACATATAATATCACCTTTAGATACTTTTTGACCGTTCTTAATATTTAAGTAAGAACCATAAGGAATATTATTTGTACTAAGAACATTTTTAGTTTTTGAGTCAAGAATTTTAATCTCAGTAGTACGAGAAATAACTATATTAGAGCTGTTACCATCGCTATCTTTAGACTTAACTAGTTTTAAATCTTCAATTTCTGCAGTTCCATCGAATTTTGAAATTAATGAGTTTTCTTCAGAAATATTTCCTGCTACCCCTCCAACATGGAAGGTTCTTAAAGTTAATTGTGTTCCAGGTTCACCAATAGATTGAGCTGCCACAACTCCAACTGCCTCACCAATTTGAACAGCCTTTCCAGTAGCTAGATTTCTACCATAACAACTTACACAAATACCCTTTTTGGTTTCACAGGTTAATGGAGATCTAACTTCAACTGAAGTTATTAATGTGTCTTCAATTTTAGCTACAGCTTCTTCATCAATTAATTTTCCACCTTCTAAAAGAACTTCATTTGAAGATGGGTCTACAATATCATTAAGGGCAACCCTTCCTAAAATTCTTTCACCTAAAGTCTCTACGACTTCTTCATTTTTCTTTAAGGCAGTTACCTCAATTCCCCTAAGTGTACCACAATCAAATTCATTTACAATAACATCTTGTGAAACATCTACTAGTCTTCTAGTTAAATAACCTGCATCAGCAGTTTTAAGTGCAGTATCTGCAAGACCTTTTCTTGCACCATGAGTAGAAATAAAGTATTCTAAAATCGAAAGACCTTCTTTGAAGTTAGATAAGATAGGATTTTCAATAATCTCACCTCCACCAACATTAGATTTTTTTGGCTTTGCCATTAATCCTCTCATTCCTGTAAGCTGTCTAATTTGTTCTTTTGATCCTCTTGCACCTGAGTCAAGCATCATATATACAGAGTTAAATCCTTGTTGATCCTCACTTATTTGCTTCATTGCAAGTTCAGTTAAGGTTGCGTTTGCCGAGGTCCAAACATCAATTACTTGATTATATCTTTCGTTGTTAGTAATTAGACCCATATTGTAATTACTCATAATACCATCAACCTGATTGTTTGCATCATCTATAAGATTTTGCTTTTGTTGAGGGATTATAATATCACCTAGACTAAAAGAAAGTCCACCTTTAAAGGCAAATGTATATCCTAGGTCTTTAATTTTATCTAGAAAATCTGCAGTCTCAGGAACACTAGTAGTTTGAAGAATTTTTCCAATGATTTCTCTTAGGTTCTTTTTAGTCAAAACTTCATTAAAAAATCCAGCTTTTTCTGGCACAACCTCATTAAAAAATATTCTTCCCGGTGTAGTTTCTATTATCTCATAAGAATCCTCTAAATCAGAAGTTTTGATTCTACATTTAATAATTGCATTCAAGTCAACTTTTTTCTCGTTGTATGCCATAGTAACTTCTTCAGCTGAAAAATAAATAGAACCTTCACCTTTTAGTTTAAGATTTTCAGATGACTTTCTTGATTTTGTCATATAATAAAGACCTAAAACCATATCCTGGGAAGGAACAGTAATAGGAGAACCATTAGCTGGATTTAGAATATTATGAGATCCAAGCATTAAAAGTTGAGCTTCTAAAATAGCCTCTGGCCCAAGAGGAAGGTGAACTGCCATTTGATCACCATCAAAGTCAGCATTAAAAGCAGTACATGTCAAAGGATGCAATTGAATTGCTTTTCCTTCAATTAATTTTGGCTGGAAAGCTTGAATACCAAGTCTGTGTAGAGTCGGTGCTCTATTTAATAGAACAGGGTGACCTTTAAGAACATTTTCTAAAATATCCCATACAACAGGCTCTCTTCTATCTATTATTTTTTTGGCAGACTTAACAGTTTTAACAATACCTCTTTCAATAAGTTTTCTAATTATAAAAGGTTTATATAATTCAGCAGCCATATCTTTAGGAAGACCACACTCATATAGTTTTAACTCAGGTCCAACAACAATTACTGATCTTGCAGAATAATCTACTCTTTTACCTAATAAGTTTTGTCTAAATCTACCTTGTTTTCCTTTCAAAGAATCTGATAGAGACTTAAGTGGCCTATTTGATTCTGTTTTAACAGCAGATGATTTTCTAGTATTATCAAACAATGAATCAACTGATTCTTGAAGCATCCTTTTTTCATTTCTTAGAATAACTTCAGGAGCTTTTATTTCAACTAACCTTTTTAATCTGTTATTTCTAATAATTACTCTTCTATATAAATCATTAAGATCTGAAGTAGCAAATCTACCACCGTCAAGAGGAACTAGAGGTCTCAACTCTGGAGGTATAACTGGTATGACTTTAACAACCATCCATTCAGGTAAATTTTCTTTTCTTTCATTACCCTCTCTAAAAGACTCAACAACTTGTAATCTTTTTAATGCTTCAGTTTTTCTTTGCTTTGAAGTCTCGTTATTGGCTTTGTGTCTTAGCTCATATGACAACTCCTCTAAATCAATTCTTGAAAGTAGCTCGATTAAACATTCTGCACCCATTTTTGCAATAAACTTTCTTTCATCTGAGTCCTCAAGAAATTGATTATCTGCAGGAAGTGTTTCCATTATTGCTAGATACTCTTCTTCTGTTAAAAAGTCCATCTTATTAACAGGCTCACCTTCAGCATTCTTTGCTTCACCTGGCTGAATTACTACATATCTCTCGTAGTAAATTATCATATCAAGTTTTTTTGAAGGAAGACCGAGAAGATAACCAATCTTGTTAGGAAGAGACTTAAAATACCAAATATGAGCAACAGGAACTACCAAATTGATATGTCCAACTCTATCTCTTCTTACCTTTTTTTCAGTTACTTCAACCCCACATCTATCACAAACAATACCTTTATACCTAATTCTTTTGTATTTTCCACAGGCACATTCATAGTCCTTAACAGGTCCAAAAATTCTTTCACAGAATAGACCATCTCTCTCAGGTTTGTGAGTTCTATAATTTATAGTTTCTGGTTTAAGAACTTCACCTCTAGAGTTACCTAGTATAACTTCAGGCGATGCTAAACCAATTGAGATAGTATTAAATCTTTTTTGAGTAATTAATTCGTTATTTTTTGACATTTTTTAACCTTTATTTATTTTTCTTCTAATCTAATATCTAGTCCAAGACCTTTTAGCTCATGCATTAATACATTAAATGACTCTGGAAGACCAGCTTCAGGAAGGTTCTCACCTTTAACAATAGATTCGTATGTTTTGGCTCTTCCAATAACATCATCAGATTTTACCGTAAGTATTTCTTGGAGAGCACTAGAAGCACCATAAGCCTCGAGAGCCCATACCTCCATCTCACCAAATCTTTGACCACCAAATTGAGCTTTACCTCCTAATGGTTGTTGAGTTATCAAACTATATGGTCCAATTGATCTAGAATGCATTTTATCATCAACCATATGACCAAGTTTTAACATGTAAATTACACCTACAGTCGCAGGTTGATCAAATTTTTCACCAGTACCTCCATCGTAAAGGTATGTGTGCCCAAATCTTGGAACACCAGCCTGATCAGTAAGCTCATTAATTTCATCTAATGTTGCTCCATCAAAAATTGGTGTAGAGAATTTTCTACCAAGATTTTGTCCAGCCCATCCTAATACAGTTTCATATATTTGACCAATGTTCATTCTTGACGGTACACCTAGCGGATTTAAAACAATGTCAACAGGTGTTCCATCTTCTAAAAATGGCATATCCTCTTGTCTAACAATTCTTGCAACAATTCCTTTATTCCCATGCCTTCCTGCCATTTTATCACCTACTTTTAACTTTCTTTTCTTAGCGATGTAAACTTTGGCTAGCTTTTTAATTCCTGGAGGAAGTTCATCACCTACACTAATAGTAAACTTTTCTCTTCTTAGAGAACCCTGAATATCATTTTCCTTAATTCTATAATTATGTAAAAGTGATGAAATAAGATTATTGGTATCATCAGATGTTGTCCATACTCCTTTAGTTAAATGAGTATAGTCATCAACACTTGATAACATTTTAGTAGTAAATTTCTTACCCTTAGGAAGAACTTCTTCACCTAAATCATTAAATACTCCCTGACAAGTCTTGCCATTTACTACTGACGAAAGTTTTTCTACTAATTTTAGTCTATGATCATCTAGAATCTTTTCATACTTAGTTTCTAATAACTCAAGATCAACTTTGTCTTGAGATCTTCTTCTTTTGTCTTTAAATGATCTAACAAATAATTTTTTATCAATTACAATTCCATTTAATGATGGAGGTGCTTTAAGAGATGCATCTTTAACATCTCCTGCCTTATCACCAAATATTGCTCTAAGCAGTTTTTCTTCAGGTGTTGGATCAGATTCACCTTTTGGAGTAATCTTTCCAATTAAAATATCTCCAGGCTTAACATCAGCACCAACTCTAATCATTCCATTTTCATCTAATTCTTTAGTAGCTTCTTCACTCACATTTGGAATATCATCAGTAAGTTCTTCAGTTCCTAGCTTAGTATCTCTTACATCAATAGCGTATTCATCAATGTGAATTGAAGTAAATACATCATCTCGAACTACTTTTTCAGAGATTACAATTGCGTCCTCAAAGTTATATCCCTTCCAAGGCATAAATGCAACTTTAAGGTTTCTACCTAAAGCTAATTCTCCATCTTGAGTAGCATATCCTTCACATAGAACTTGACCTTTAGAAACTTGATCACCTTTAACAACAATAGGTTTTAGGTTTATACATGTTCCTTGGTTAGTTTTTTGAAACTTTATTAAGTCATACACTTTACTATCTTCATCAAAGCTTAATAACTTTTCTTCTTTAGTTAAATTATATTTAATAACTATTTTATTTGAATCAACGTAATCAACAACACCATCTCTTTCAGCGTTTACAAGTACTCTTGAGTCAGATGCAACAGATTTTTCTAAACCTGTACCTACTATTGGAGACTCTGGTCTCAAAAGCGGAACTGCTTGACGCATCATATTAGATCCCATCAATGCTCGGTTAGCATCGTCATGCTCAAGGAAAGGAATTAATGAAGCAGATATTGAAGCAATTTGATTTGGTGCAACATCAGTGTAGTTGATATTATCTGGTGTTACTACTGGAAAATCTGCTTGATCTCTAGCAATAACCCTATCTGTAGTGATTTTACCAGATTTATCATAGTCAATATTTGCTTGCGCTATAAGTTTATTCTCTTCTTCCTCTGCAGTTAAATATGTTACTTTCTTCAAATCGATTTTACCATCTTTAACTTCTCTATATGGTGTTTCAATAAATCCAAGATTATTTACTCTTGCATAAACTGATAGAGAAGAAATAAGACCAATATTTGGACCTTCAGGTGTTTCTATTGGACATAGTCTTCCATAATGTGTATAGTGAACATCTCTAACCTCAAATCCTGCTCTTTCTCTTGAAAGACCACCTGGACCAAGTGCAGACAGACGTCTCTTGTGAGTTAACTCAGCAAGTGGATTAGTTTGATCCATAAACTGAGATAATTGATTAGTACCAAAAAATGTATTAATTACTGAGGATAATGTTTTGGCATTTATAAGATCAATTGGAGTAAATACTTCATTATCTCTAACATTCATTCTTTCTCTAATAGTTCTTGCCATCCTTGCTAAACCAACACCAAACTGAGAAGATAGTTGTTCACCAACAGTTCTTACTCTTCTGTTAGATAGGTGATCAATATCATCAATTTCAGCCTTTGAATTGATAAGCTCAATCAAATATTTAATAATTGTAGTAATATCATGACGCGTTAATGTTCTTTCTTCCATATCCACATCTAGATTAAGCTTCTTATTCATTCTATATCTACCTACTTCTCCAAGATTATATCTTTGGTCAGAAAAGAATAGCTTATCAATAATTCCTCTAGCAGTCTCTTCATCAGGTGGCTCAGCATTTCTAAGTTGTCTATAGATATATTCAACGGCCTCTTTTTCAGTATTTGTTTGATCTTTTTGAAGAGTGTTATAAATTATGGCATAATCAGAGTTTTGAGAATCTTCTTTATGGATAAGAATAGTTTTAACATCGGCATCTAAAATTTGTTCGATATGCTCTTGCTCAATTACAGTATCTCTGTCTAAAATAATCTCATTTCTCTCTATTGATATTACCTCTCCAGTATCTTCATCTACAAAGTCTTCATGCCATGTCCTAAGAACTCTTGCAGCCAGCTTTCTATTTAAAGCTTTCTTTAAACCAGCTTTAGTAACCTTTATTTCTTCTGCAAGATCAAATATTTCAAGAATTTCTTTATCTCCTTGGTAACCAATAGCTCTGAATAAAGTTGTAACTGGTAACTTTTTCTTTCTGTCTATATATGCATACATCACACTATTGATATCTGTAGCAAATTCAATCCATGATCCTTTAAAAGGAATTACTCTAGCAGAGTACAGTTTGGTTCCATTTGCGTGGAAAGATTGTCCAAAAAATACTCCTGGAGATCTATGAAGTTGAGATACAACAACTCTTTCAGCACCATTAATAATAAATGTTCCACTTGGTGTCATATATGGAATAGAGCCAAGGAAAACATCTTGAACAATTGTTTCAAAATCTTCATGTTCAGCATCAGTACAGTATAGCTTTAATCTGGCTTTAAGAGGAACAGAATAACTAAGACCTCTTTGGATACACTCATGCATAGAGTATCTAGGAGGATCAATGAAATAATCAAGAAACTCTAATACAAACTGATTTCTTGCATCAGTGATAGGAAAGTTTTCCTTGAATGTATTAAATAGACCTTCTTCTACCCTTTCGTCAGACTTAGTTTCTAATTGAAAAAAATCTTGAAATGATTTTATTTGAATATCTAGAAAGTCAGTTGCAACATTTGCATTTTTTGAATTTGAAAAATTTGTTCTCAGTTTATTATTAGTCATAGTTTAGAGTTTAGTTCAAACAAGCATAGGCCTTTAGAATTTATCTAAAAGCCTAATAATGAGGTTATTTTAATTTACTTAAGTTCAACCTCGGCTCCAGCTTCTTCAAGTGATTTCTTTAGTCCTTCAGCATCATCTTTAGATACTGCTTCTTTGATTGAGCTTGGAGTGTTGTCAACAAGATCTTTTGCTTCTTTTAGCCCAAGACCTGTTAACTCCTTAACCAATTTTACTACTGCAAGTTTTGAACCACCAGCTGATTTTAATACAACATCAAATTCTGATTTTGCATCACCTGAATCATCCCCACCAGCAGCAGGACCTGATGCTACCGCTACTGCTGCTGCTGCTGCAGGTTCGATACCATATTCATCTTTAAGAATATCAGCAAGTTCGTTAACTTCCTTAACTGTTAAACCGACTAACTGTTCTGCGACTTTTTTTAGATCTGCCATTATTAGAGTTTTAAATTATTAATTATACTTAACTTTTATTTAGACTCATCATTAGATTCGTCTTCAGCAGGTTCCTCTGCCTTAGCCTCTTCTGCTGCAGGTTCCTCTGCCTTAGCCTCTTCTGCTGCAGGTTCCTCTGCCTTAGCCTCTTCTGCTGCAGGCTCCTCTGCTTTTTCACCCTCTATCGGATTTTCACTTAATGTTTTTACAAGACCGGCAATTTTTCCACTACTTGATTTAAGAGCTGAAATAACATTTTTAGCTGGTGACTGAAGAAGAGTAATAATCTCTCCTATAACTTCTTCTTTTGATTTAAGGTTAAATAAAGCTTCAATTTGATCATCACCAATGTAAATCGCCTCGTCAACAAATGCACCTTTTAAGATTGGCTTTTCACCATCTTTTCTAAATTTCTTGATAACCTTAGCTGGACTATTTCCAGATTCAGATAACATTATAGTAGTGTTGCCTTTAAGCAAGTCCTTTAACTCTCCAAAATCGGTTTCAGATTCAGACATTGCTCTTTCCAAGAAAGTATTCTTTACAACAGAAAGTTTTACGTTGGAGTTAAAGCACTCTCTTCTAAGTTTAGAGGTTTGCATAGCATCAAGTCCAGCTATATCAGTTAAATAGATTGATTTATAATCATTTAACTGGCCCTTAAGTTCTTCAACAACTTTAACTTTTTCTTCTTTATTCATTATTATTCAAATTTAGAATCAATTGCAATCCCTGGACTCATAGTGCTGGACATTGAAATACTTTTAATATACGTCCCTTTTGCAGATGATGGTTTAAGCTTAACAATTGTCTTTATCAACTCATTTGCGTTATCTTTTATTTTATCCGCAGTGAAAGAAACCTTACCAACAGATGCATGCACTATACCAGTTTTGTCAACTTTAAAGTCAATCTTACCACCTTTTATATCGGAAACAGCTTTGGCTATATCCATTGTAACAGTTCCAGTCTTAGGGTTAGGCATAAGCCCTCTTGGACCTAAAACTTTACCTAGAGGTCCTAGTTTACCCATAACACTTGGCATAGTTACAATTACATCAACATCAACCCATCCCTTCTTAATTTTTTCAATATAGTCATCAAGACCAACTAAATCAGCACCTGCTTTCTTAGCTTCATCTTCTTTATCTGGTGTTACTAAGGCTAATAATTTTAGTGATTTACCTGTACCATGAGGAAGAGATACAACACCTCTTACCATTTCATTAGCTTTTCTTGGATCAACACCAAGTCTAATCGCAAGATCAACTGAAGAGTCAAACTTAGTTGTTGTAATTTCTTTTACTAAAGAAGAAGCTTCTTCTAAGCTGTATGACTTATCTGAGTCTACCTTCTCAATTGAAATTTTTCTATTTTTAGTAAGCTTTGCCATAATTATTCTGTTGGAGGTTCACCACCATTAACTTTAATACCCATTGATCTTGCTGTTCCTGCAACCATCTTCATAGCTGAGTTAACTGTAAATGCATTGAGATCTACCATTTTATCCTCAGCAATCTTTTTTACTTGATCCCATGATACTGTGGCAACCTTTTCTCTATTTGGTTCCCCAGATCCTTTTTTTACTTTTGATGCTTCTAGAAGTTGAACAGCAGCAGGAGGAGTTTTGATAACAAACTCAAAACTCTTGTCTTTATATACGTTAACAACAACAGGCAGAATCTTACCAGGTTTATCTTGACTTCTTGAGTTAAATTGCTGACAGAAATCCATAATATTAACACCTGCAGCACCTAATGCAGGTCCAACTGGTGGAGATGGATTTGCTGCACCTCCTCTAATTTGTAATTTTAATACCTTATCTACTTCCTTTGCCATAATTATAATTTTTCAACTTGCATATAACTTAATTCAAGAGGAGTCTTCCTTCCAAAAATCTTAACCATTACCTCTAACTTTCTTTTCTCTTCATTAACAACATCTATAGAACCTGTAAAACCATTAAAAGGTCCATCTATTACTTTTACACTTTCACCAACAGTAAATGGAATATTAATTTGCTCTCCTGAAATTGCTAACTCATCTACCTTACCTAACATTCTATTTACTTCCGATTGCCTTAAAGGAATTGGTTCACCACCTTTTGTCTCTCCAAGAAATCCCAAAACATTAGTTACTGATTTAATCACATGTAAAATCTCACCTGATATATCAGCCTTCATCATAATGTAACCTGGAAAATATGTTTTTTCTCTTGAAACTTTTTTTCCTTTTCTTATTTGAACAACTTTCTCAGTAGGCACTAACATCTCTTCTATTTGTTTATCTAAACCAACCCTTGTAACTTCAGTCAATATGTAGTCTTTTATTTTAACCTCTTGACCGGTTACCGCTCTAATTACATACCACTTTTTTTCAGCAACTTCCACCATTTATCCTATTAGATTAAAATATAATTTTACTACTCTTGATAATATTGAATCAGCGCCCCATATAGCTAAAGAGAAAATCACTGAAAAGACTATCACCAAAGCAGATAGATTTAACAACTCCGAGCGGGGTGTCCATTTGACATTATCCCTCAGTTCTGTTACAGATTCCTTTATAAAGTTTATAATCGACGTCATCTTTATTTGTGCACGGGTTGAGAGACTCGAACTCCCGACACCTGGTTTTGGAGACCAGTGCTCTACCAACTGAGCTAAACCCGTTTATATTTTACACAAAAGGTATCATGCAAAAAATGCAAGACACCCTTAGAGTTAATTAAACTTTGTTTATTAGTCTAAAAGTTCAGTCACCTGACCTGCACCGACGGTTCTACCACCTTCACGGATTGCAAATCTTAGACCAACATTTAGCGCAATAGGTGAAATTAACTCAACCTCAATAGTTAAGTTATCACCCGGCATCACCATCTCTACACCATCAGGAAGCACAATATTACCTGTAACATCAGTAGTTCTTACATAGAACTGAGGGCGATAATTGTTGTGGAATGGAGTATGACGACCACCTTCTTCTTTTTTCAAGATGTACACCTCAGCCTTAAACTTAGAGTGAGGAGTAACTGATCCTGGCTTACAAATAACCATACCTCTTGAAATGTCAGTTTTTTCGATACCTCTTAGAAGAATTCCTGCATTATCTCCAGCTTCACCTTTGTCAAGAATTTTTCTAAACATCTCGATACCTGTTATTGTTGATTTAAGCTTTTCAGCTCCCATACCGATAATATCTACTTCATCACCAGAGTTAGCAATACCAGATTCAATTCTACCAGTAGCAACTGTTCCTCTACCAGTAATAGAGAATACATCTTCAATAGGCATCAAAAAGTCTTTATCAATATCTCTTTTAGGAAGTTCAATCCAAGCATCAACAGATTCCATCAATTTCATTACGCTATCAACCCATTTTTGTTCTCCGTTAAGAGCTCCAAGAGCAGAACCAAGAACTACAGGAGTATTATCTCCATCGTAGTCATAGAATGATAAAAGATCTCTAACTTCCATTTCAACTAATTCAAGAAGTTCTGCATCATCTACCATATCTGCCTTATTTAAAAAGGCAACAATTCTTGGAACACCAACTTGTCTTCCTAATAATATGTGCTCTCTTGTTTGCGGCATAGGTCCATCAGTTGCAGCAACAACCAGAATTGCACCATCCATTTGAGCAGCACCAGTAACCATGTTCTTTACATAATCAGCGTGACCTGGACAATCTACGTGAGCGTAGTGACGATTAGCTGTCTGATATTCAACATGTGATGTATTAATTGTAATACCACGTTCTTTTTCCTCAGGTGCATTATCAATTGAATCAAAACTTCTAGCTTCTGACAAACCAGCGTCAGCTAAAACCTTTGTAATTGCTGCAGTAAGAGTAGTTTTTCCGTGATCAACGTGACCGATTGTACCTATGTTTAGGTGGGGTTTCGATCTATCAAAATTTTCTTTAGCCATAACAGTATATTTTTCTTGTTTTTTTACGAGCTGCAAATTTATAATTTTTTTCTTATAAACTAACCTATTTATCGTTTTTTTTTACAACTATGAAAATTTCTTTGTTATCTTTAAGATTAAATCAATAAAATGTTAACAAAAATAAGTAAGGTTTTATCCGTTATTGTTGGTTTAACAGTAATTAACGTTTGGCTATTTAGATCTGGAAAATCTACCTCATATAGGGGTGGTGATGCAAGCAATTTAATGGAAGAATTTGAAGTCTATGGACTTGGTGATTATTTCATGACAATTGGTATTATAAAAGTATCTTTAGCAGTACTTTTATTATTAAGCATATATTTCAATAAACTTAAATTAATATCCTCTCTTGGAATTGCAATTATGATGTTGGTTGCAGTTTACATGCATTTTAGTGTTGGAGATGAGCTGATCAAATCTATGCCAGCCTCTGTTATGCTTCTTAGCTGTTTAATTATTGCTTACTCAACAAAAAAATAAACTAAGTGTCTGAGAAAGTGAATGTTTACTATGACAAAAACTGTCGTTTATGTAATGTTGCTGTTAATGTTGCAAAAAAAAATGATAAGGATAATTGCTTAGTATTCATTTCTAATGAAAATATTGATATTAAGGACACTGTAATAGTTGAAGAAGGAGATGTCCGTTTCGAAAAATCAGAAGCTGTTGGTATCCTTTTAAAGAAGATTAACTTTAAATTTACTTACTTAATTGTTAATATATTTCCAAAATTTTTCAGAAATCTTGTCTATGATTTTATTGCTAGATATAGATATAATATATTTGGAAAAATCAAATAAATATGAAAGCATCAAAAGCAAACTTAATTAATTCTTTTAGCCTAATTATATTTGGAGTATGGGGGTATATTGATAGTTCATCTATTACTGCACTTATACCTGTTATGATTGGTGGACCTCTTTTAGTATGTACAAGTGGAATTGAAAAAGGAAATAAGGTTATTTCTCACCTAGCTGTATTAGCAACACTAGTAATCCTTGTAGCACTAATTGGTATGAGACTTCCTAAATCACTTGATCAAGGAGGAGTTGGTTTATTTAGAGTAATTGCTATGATTTCAACTTCTTTACTTGCAATGATTGCATTTGTAAGAAGTTTCATAAAAAACAGAAAGTCAAAATAATTGATTTTTCGTAACTTATAGTTATGAAAAAGATCGATAAGTCATACCTTCAAAAGAAAATAAATAAACTTAACAAGAAGATACATAGAGCTGAGTCTCAAGAAGAAGAAAATAAAGTTTGGTGGAGAAAGATCAAGCTAAATAAATTGAAGGATAAACTACATCATACTGATCGATAATGAATAAAGCACTTTTACTTACATTCTCAATAATATTTGTTTCATGTAATGCTATCAAACTTGATTATGATTATATAACCTCATCAAATCAAGAAATCATGACGTCATTTAGCGAAAATGATAAAAAAAATTGGCAAAATCTTGATATTAAAAAGGATTCAATTCCAGGAATGAGCGTAGAAAGAGCATACAATGAAC
>LUMP01000034.1_pt1 | contig 63288 bp, 61 predicted proteins | sample 729641 | NCBI WGS metagenome assembly LUMP01 (sample SAMN03860260, study PRJNA289734) | marine metagenome | biome: seawater column; feature: ocean; material: water; isolation source: Red Sea water column Station 12 - depth 47m | place: Saudi Arabia: Red Sea | collected 2011-10-15 | depth 47 m | reverse complement strand
AGAATTCGTTGATGGAAACATCACCTATTCAGGAACCGAAGAATTGATGTCCGAGTATGTTCAGATTGCCATGAACTCTGGCGCCAAGATTATCGGTGGGTGCTGCGGCACTAGTTTTGATCATGTCAGAGCTATGCGAAAAGCAATGGATCATCACATTGTTTCATCGCCACCAACCCTAGAAGAAATTGAAGAAAAGGTTGGAGTGATGTCAGAAGGGTCAAAGTCTATCTTTCAAGGCGATGATTCTAAGCCAACTAAGCAGAGAAGAAGCAGAAGATCAAGGTCCTAATAGTTTAGTGGTCGGTTTTAAACTGCAATTTCCTTAATTGTTAATTTTCCTTATAGTATAATTTTTTTTATTCTAAGTAAATTATTCATTAATAAAAATCTTCCAAGTTTTGGGAGTGATAAGCAGCTAGAGGCTTCAATTGGCAAGCAGGTAAGAATTGCCAGAAAGAATGCTGGCGTAACACTGCAGCAATTATCAAAACAATCCCTTCTCTCAGCAAGCATGCTCTCAAAAATTGAGAATGGTCAGATCAGCGCTTCTCTTAAAACAATTCAGTTAATATGTCATGCGCTTAATATCTCTATTACTTCTTTATTTAGGCAACACGACAAAGATGTCGAGCCAACTTTTATCAAATCAGGTAACGGCTTAACGATAGAGAGGGCCGGTTCTGATGAGAGTCGACACTATCAATTATTAGGACACACTGTTGGGGGTTCACTAAAGGTGGAGCCTTGCTTAATTACAATTAAGTCTAGAGATTATGAGTTTCCTGAATTTCAGCATAAAGGAGTTGAGTTCATTTATATGCTCAAAGGACAGATGGATTATTTTTATGGCAATAAGGTCTACCACTTTAAAAAAGGGGACTCGCTTTACTTTGATTCCGACACCCCGCATGGACCTAAGAAAATTATCACTGATGAGTGTCAGTTTCTGACCATTATTTCTTCAAATACTTCTGATTAATTTTTTAATCTCTATTTTTGGTTGATTTTCAATCAATCATTTCCTTCCTTAAATCATAAAATTTTCAGTTTTATTTCTTGTTTTTTTCTCAATATTTAGAAAAAAATCAAGACTTTTTTAAATTTCTTTAAAATAAAAAAAATTTCTTGACAATGGAATATTAACAGGAGTATACTCCCATTCATAATTTACTGAATCCTTCAGTTTTCAGGGTTAATAAATTGAATCATTATTGGAGTAATTTATTCAATTTTTAGAAGTAAATTGTCTGGTTTTTTATTTGGGTTAATTGATTCATGAATCTGAATAAAATCTACTAGGGGGCAAATCTTAAAAAGATTTTTTTTATTTTTTCGGAGAGATTAAATGACAGATTTAGAACAACACGTTAATGAACCTGGACGCGATAAACTTGTAAAAGAAGTTAAAGCTAAAATCGATGCTTTAGGTGTTACATATATATATTACCAATTTGTATCAGTTACTGGTCGTATTGTAGGAAAGGGTATTCCTGCGAGACACTGGGAAAGATTGGCTGAAAAAGGCTTCCAGTTAGTCTACGGATCAACTGCTAACTTATTTATTGATAGACATGGCAACTATATTGGATATGGACCGGAGGCATCTGAGCTTGTTGGTATTCCTGATCCTGAGACCTTTTGTCAGCTTCCATGGGATAAGAGAGTTGCAAGAGTCTTTTGTAGACTTTATAGAAACCGTGAAGAAAAAGAGAATGCGGGTGCAGCATTAACGTCTGACTGTAGAGGAAACTTATACAGACAGCACAAAGAATTCCAAGAAAAGTATGGTTTAGACATGCGTTGCGGTACTGAGCCTGAGATGATGTGGCTTAAGCGCGGTGAAAATGGTGGTACTGATGGCGGCGTGACCAAGCCAAACTGTTACCACATTGACCAGTTTGAGGAGCTTCGTCCTGTCTTCATGAAGGTTATCGAGTATGCAGAGCAAATGGGTCTTGACATTATTCAGGGTGACCATGAGGATGCTCCAGGTCAGTTAGAGCTGAACACTCAGTTCGATGACGTTTTAAGAAATGCAGATCGTTTGACTACTTATCGTCAAATTTGTGCTCAAGTCGCTCGTGAGTTTGGACTGATTGCATGCTTTATGAGTAAGCCGTTTATGGGCGTTTCAGCATCAGGCTGTCACCACAACATGTCTCTATGGAAAGGTGGAAAAGATGTTTTCCATCCAGAAATTGCAGGCGGCGACGGAGAGCTTCCAGGAATGCCTGGAGTGTTTACCTATAAAGAGGGCGGTGAAAATACATTTATGCCAGATCCATCTATCGATGAGAAAATGCCAGGACCGATTGGGCTTAATTCGATCGGTGGTGTGATTAAGCATTTACCAGCACTAACTTCTATTGGATCTTCAACAGTAAACTCGTATCGTCGTTTATGGGATACAGGATTCTGGGCTCCTATCTTTGCAGACTGGGGTTACCAAAACAGAACGTGTGCGCTTCGCGTATCTGCTCCAGGTCGCTTTGAGTATCGCTCAGTTGACTCGATGGTGAATCCATACCTAATGGGCTCTGCTCTTCTCAAAGCAATGGGTGACGGTATCGATAACAATATTGACGCTGGTGAAGCTGAAGAGAGAAACATCTATGAGGCGATGGAGGCAGGTAAGAACGTTAAGAGGCTACCGATGTCTCTTGGTGAAGCTATGAATGAGCTTGCAAATGATGAGGTCATTAAATCAGCGATGCCAGATGAGATGTACAAGGTTTACCACCATTACAAAACGGATGAGTGGGAGCGTTTCAATCACACGGTTACAGATTGGGATATGGAGACATATTTGGATTGCTTGCCATAGGCTGAATCCATTTAGGTTTTTATTTAGAGTGCCCGCCAAATGGCGGGCAATTTTCAGGGAAAGGGAGATTATTTTATGTGCGGAATAGCAGGAATTATTCATAAGAATGCCGGCAAGGATGTAAACATTGGTGAGCAAATGACAGCCATGTTGCAAGCTTTGAAGCATAGAGGTCCAGACTCAACTGGCTACGCTATGTATGGCGAAGATAATGGGAACCATGTCGTGAGATTTAAGGTTGCCGAAGCAGCTGATCTTGAGGGAAGCTTTGAAATACACGCGGCAATAGAAAATAGAATTGCAGCTGTAAACTCAAGAATGGAAGACTTAGGCGCTAAGATTGTTAAGAAAGAGAGTGCGACTGAGTATTCACATCGCTACGAGATTCAGTTCTCAGGTGATATGAAGAAGTTAGCTGACTTTGTTGAAGATATTGAAGGCGTTGAAATTTTATCAATTGGTAACTCTCTGGAGTTAATTAAGGATCTGGGAGATGCTGCTGTTGTTTCAGAGCAGTATGGCCTCAATGATTTTAGCGGCACTCACGGTATCGGTCACCTAGAGCTTAAAGGACATCGCTTTTCTTCAAACTGCGACTCTGAGCTCATTGCTGTATATATTGCTGACAGAATAAATCAAGGTCAAGATTTAGAGTCTGCAATGAAAGATTCAGTTGAGTATTTAGATGGCGTATTTACTTATTTAGTAGCAACTAGAGATCAACTTGGTATGGCCAAAGATGTTATGGCTGCAAAGCCAATGGTTGTCTACGAGGGTGACGATATGATTGCTCTAGCTTCGGAGGAAGTCGCAATCAGAACGTTATTTGATCATCACATTGAAACATTTGACCCATATCACGGGGAGGTAAAAGTATGGCAAAACTAAAACAGGATAAGTCTCATGAAATGGGACTTCATGAAGAGCAGTTAAAGGGAAGAACGCAGCAGAGATTTTTCTCGATTGATGAAAGCGAAAATCTGACGTATTTTCATTCCTTTGACGTAGACACTAGCAAGAGCGCCTCAATTGATGCTCTTGAGATGACTCCTAGAGAAATTAACCGTGAGATTAGAGCGTTAATGGAAAAAGGTATCGGTGATATTACAGTTGATAATCCGATGTCAAGGCACGGCGTTGGAGTTGGTATCTTGAACCGACTTAACTTAACTTTTAGTGATAGCTTGGGCTATTTTGGTTGTGGATTGATTGATGGACCAAACGTTCATATCAAGGGCCGTGTTGGATGGTCCTGTGGAGAGAACATGATGGCTGGCACAGTTGTTATTGATGGTAATGCCGGATCAACTTTTGGTGCAGCGATTCGTGGCGGCGACCTTGTTTGTAAAGGAAGCGTTGGCGCAAGAACAGGAATCGACCAGAAAGGCGGTACCATTATTGTTGGCGGTAAGACAGGCGCTTTCTCTGGATTCATGATGCAGCGTGGCCGTATGATCATACTTGGTGATGCAGGAATGAACCTAGGAGACTCAATGTATGATGGCACCATTTATGTGGGCGGTGAAGTTGAAGATCTTGGGGTGGACTGCGTTCCAGGCGAGATGACAGAGCTTGATATTCGTTATCTTACTGAAAAGCTGGGTAACTACGATATGAAGGCTCCAAATGGTGTAGAGAAGATGCAAAAGTATGTTTCTGGTAAGACGCTATGGAACTATGACAATTTAGAGCCTAACGAGAAAAAACTTATTCTTTAATCGGACTTTTAACAAATTTAACTAAAGGAAATATTATGAGTGATATAGACGAAAAAAGCATACTAGGTAAAAGTTTTATCTTTCCTAAAGGTGTGATGGATGACATCCATATCAAATCTGATTTGGGTCGTTACAGAATGAGAGGTTTCTCTTTATTCAAAAAGATCCCGACATGGGACGATTTGACTTTTATGCCAGGAACTCTTACGCGTTTCGTTATCGAGGGCTACAGAGAGAAGTGTTTAACTAAAACTATCATTGGTCCTGAAGCGCCAAGACCTCTAGAGCTTGACATTCCTATCTACATTACGGGTATGAGCTTTGGAGCGCTGAGCTATGAAGCTAAAACGGCTTTAGCAAGAGGTGCAACTATGGCGGGTACTGCAACGTGTTCTGGAGAGGGCGGAATGATCCCTGATGAGAGACGCTATTCAGATAAGTGGTTTTATCAGTGTATTCAGTCTCGTTATGGTTTTAACCCAAACCATTTGCGTCTTGCTGACAGTGTTGAGTTTTTCATTGGACAAGGATGTAAAGTTGGTCTTGGTGGACACCTAATGGGTCAAAAAGTGACAGATCAGGTTGCTGAGATGCGTTCTTTACCAGCAGGTATTGACCAGCGTTCTCCTGCTAGGCATCCGGATTGGTTAGGACCGGATGATTTAGCTCTTAAAATTGAAGAGATTCGTGAAGCAACAGATGGGCAAATCCCAATTCAATTAAAGCTGGGTGCTGCTCGAGTCTACGATGACGTTCGTATGGCTGCTAAAACGGGGTGTGACAGTATCTATATTGATGGTATGGAAGGTGGAACCGCTGCTGGACCTCATCTAGCGACTGAAGAAACTGGCGTACCAGGAATTGCTGCGATTCGTCAGGCTAGAAGAGCGATTGACGATGTCGGCATGACAGGTAGAATCTCACTGGTTTATGCTGGCGGTATTCGTAACGGTGGTGACGTTGCAAAGGCTGTAGCTTTAGGTGCTGACGCAGTTGCAATCGGTCACGCTGCGCTGATGGCGCTTAACTGTAACAGGGATATTCCTGAATCAGATTATCCTAAAGAAATGGGCGTTAATGCGGGCGAGTGTTATCACTGTCATACAGGTCGTTGCCCTGTTGGTGTTGCGACTCAAGATCCAATTCTTAGACAGCGTTTAGACCCTGATGCTGCTTCAGAGAGAGTATATAACTGATTTGGCTGCTTTAACTATGGAAGCATCAGCATGTGCTCAAGTTCCTATTGCAGGTTCACAGCATACTGTTGGTCGTCCAGATTTGACACGCTTTTAAGGAGAGGAGAAATTATGAGTAACAAAGAACAAGAATTTATAGTTGGAGCTGACGGTCTTGACACAGATCGTGAAAAAGACATTGGTCAGCACATTGGTTATCGATACGATGTAAACCTCGTTCCTGATCTTAACTATATCACCCCATTTTTACAGAAGTATATTGACAAGATGGGTTGGAAAGATTTGAACTGGTTAGAGGACGTTCATATGGGTTATGAAGAGGATCAAGCCGCTGTATTTGATAGAAATATTAACGGTTGGGTCACCATTCCAGATTCTATTGAATTGCCAGACAACCAGCAAGAAAGGGATATGATTGCGCGCGAACTTTTAATTAAGTTCCAAATGTCAGAAAATCATCCGATCGTCGATCTAAATAACGCTTACCGTAAATTCTAATTGCAGTAAGCAACAAAAAGGGGAGAGTTTAAGAGAGTTCATCTCATTAAATTTTCTCCTTAGTTTATCGGCACCTCACCCCCTGGGGTGCTGAAAAACTAAAATTAAATTGTCATTTATATATTAAGTATTTTCTGAATATATGGCTGTATACAAAATAATCTATAAATAATACAATGTATACTCAAACTTTATTAAAAGGGGTTTTTAATCAATGAGAGTTTCGAATATTAAGTACCATGGGGACTACGAGACATACCAAATTCATGGTGGTGAAGCAATTTCGATAGAATTAAAGAGGGGCGATTCAGTTGAAGTTGTAGATGTCGAAGGAGATCAAAATTGTAGTGTTTTGGCATTTGATTCTAAAAAAGCCTCCGCCTTAAACTCCTTAAATTGGAGGACAAAGCCGAACAATAAAGCAAACAAATTTTCTTCCAAAGATTGCTCCGAAGTCCTCAAACAGGTGCTCAATTCAAACCAGATTAGCTCAAAAGAGCTTAATAGCGCCGAGTTATTTTCAGATTCAAGTCCGGCTGAATCGAGCCAATCCTTCTATATAGATAATGACCTGTTGTGCGTTTTTGATGCTGAGGGCGGTCCAATGCTGGTCGATCAGCAGAATTCACCAACAGAAATATTAATTAACGTTCTCAGAAAAAATCCAACAAAACCTTCAGAGCGTTTACCTGAGCCCTTGGCAAAACCAACAAAAGAGATTAGGGTTAAAGACTCGACTGCAGTTGCATATAAGGTCAAGGCAGGTGAGTACATCCAAATCATTGATGTCGAGGGGCAGCAGTGCTCAGATTTTCAAGCTTTTTTGGTGGAAGATTTAAATAATAATGTAGAGTTATGTCTCGACCCAACCGTGACTCGATCACAAATGCTAGCTAGTTATCCTGCTCCAGGAACGCACGATAAGTTTTATAACCAAAACTCGATTCCACTCGTCGAGGTGATTCAAGATACTGTTTGTCGACACGACACTTTTGGTTTAGCTTGTAACGCCAAGTATTACGAAGATCGAGGCTTTCCAGGGCACATAAGCTGTACAGATAATTTTAACTCGTCACTCGCTGAGTACGGGGTTAAGCCCAGAAAAAATTGGGCTGCGGTTAATCTCTTCTTTAATACCGCCATCGAGGAGTGCCATTCACTGACATCCGATGTCTCTTGGTCAAGGCCTGGAGATTACGTTTTATTGAGAGCGGTTGACGACCTAGTATGTGTCTCCTCAGCTTGTCCAGACGATACAACCTCAGCCAATGGCTGGAATCCAACTGATATTCATGTTAGGATTTATGACGAGTCTAACAATTTTTCATCGGCAACGGCATTTAGGCCTGACCCACAATCAATTCCGACTATGACTAAAGAAACCGGTTTTCACAAGAATACTTCAAAATTAACTAAAAACTTTGACAACTATAATGGTTATTGGTTGCCACTTGAGTACACCAATTTAGGTGCAATCAAGGAGTACTGGCAGTGCCGTGAAGGTGTCGTCATGATTGACCTTGCACCGCTGAGAAAGTTTGAAGTCTACGGCCAAGATGCTGAGGCTTTGATGCAGTATGCCATTACTAAGGATGTCCGTAAGCTCGCCATTGGCCAGGTAGTGTACTCAGCGATGTGCTATGACAATGGTTGTATGGTTGATGACGGCACGCTTTTCCGACTGGATGAAAACAACTTCCGATGGATTGGCGGTTCTGACGATGGCGGCAAATTACTCAGGAAAATCGCAGATGATAGGGGATTAGATGTTCGTGTTAAATCCTCTACAGATCAGCTTCACAACGTAGCAGTTCAAGGGCCAAAAAGTAGAGAGACTCTCTCTAAAATTATTTGGACACCTAAATTACAGACTACGATAGAGGACCTTAAATGGTTCCGCTTTACGATTGGAAGAATTGGTGGTGAATTTGGTATACCTGTAATGGTTTCCAGAACGGGATATTCCGGCGAGCTTGGTTATGAGGTGTTCGCTCATCCTAAGGATTGCGAGGCCGTTTGGGATGCAATTTCTGAGGCTGGAGAGGAGTTTGGTATTTGTCCTTTAGGGCTGAATGCGCTTGATATGCTGCGCATTGAGGCCGGCTTAATTTTTGCTGGATATGAGTTTTGTGACCAGACTGATCCATTCGAAGCAGGTATTGCATTCACCGTTCCGCTGAAGACAAAAGAGGACGATTTTTCCGGTAAAGAATCTTTAATTCTTCGCAAGAATTCTCCACAAAGAGTTTTGGTTGGGTTAGAATTAGACGGTAACGAGGTTGCACTCCATGGAGATGGGGTGTATATTGGGAAACAACAGATAGGAATAATTACAAGCGCAACGCGTTCACCGATTCTCAAGAAGAACATTGCGCTTTGTAGAATTTCAGTTTCAGAATCCGAGATAGGTACTGAAGAATTAATTAAATAAAGGAGAAGTAAATGAATAAGTTTACAAGTAAAGTAGCTGCAGCTGCTTTAACGTTGTCTTTAGCTTCTGTTTCAGGTCAAGCTGTTGCAGACTCTTCAAAGCCAATCGTTATACCAATTCACAACTGGTCAAGCCAAGTGGTTATGTCCTACGTGATCGGTGGTATTTTTGAGTCTATGGGTAATAACGTAGAATACGTTCCTGCTGACTCTTCAGGTGTATATGAATCGATTCGTCTTGGAGACGTTACTATATCTCACGAAGTATGGGAAGGAGCCTTTGGCCACGCTTACTATACAGCCATGAAGAAGGGCGGTCTAATTGAGGCTGGTACTCATTCTGCCTTGACTATTGAAGATATGGGCGTTCCTAAGTGGGTAATCGACCAAAATATATGTCCTGGACTTCCAAATTGGGAAGCTCTTAAGGGTTGTGGATCAAAGTTTGCCACTGCCGATTCTGGCGGTAAAGGTGTTTGGTTAGACGGTCCTTGGCACGTTGACCCGGATACCGGAAAGAATCTATTTGAAGACCGTATTCCAGCTCTTGGTTTAGATGATGAATACACTTATAAACAAACTGGTAGTGCAGACGCTCTTTGGGCCGCTATTGATGCTGCAAAAGCTGCTGGTGAAGGTATCATTATATTTAACTGGACACCTAACTTTACGGATAGTGAAGGTTTTGTATTCATAGAGTTTCCTCCATACTTCTATGGTTGCCGTGAAACAGAAGGTGGTGACGGGGCCTGTGGTTCTCCTAGAGGTTGGTTGAAGAAGGCAGCAAACTACAAGTTCCCTAAGACTCATCCAGATGCGTATACGGCCTACACGAAGATGGACTTCAATACTTCAATGATCGGTCAGATGGCTGCTCTAGTTGATATTGATAAGATGTCTCATGAGGACGCTGCAGCTAAGTGGCTTGCAGATAACGAGGATGTTTGGAAGGCTTTCACCCAATAATCCTTTAATCTAGAACGCTCTTTATTTAATAAGGAGTGTTTGTCAAATACCCTTGCCCTCTAAATTAATAACAATGAGGGGGTAGGGGTATTTTTATATACTTGTAGTGTTTTGTTTGTTTCAAAGAATTTAGGAAGATATTATGTCTGATCAGCAACCTGTAATTAAATGCGATTCCGTTTATAAAATATTTGGCAAAAATGCCGAAAAAATGCTTCAAGATGCCAATGGCAAAGTTGTTGCTGAAGAGTTTCAAAAAGCTGGCTGTGTGGTCGGCGTTAATAATGCCTCCTTCGAGGTTAAAAAGGGCGAGATGCTTGTGGTTATGGGTCTTTCAGGCTCGGGCAAGTCGACCTTGCTTCGTTGTATTTCAAGATTAACCGATGCCACTGCAGGTAATATTTATATTGAGGGAGAAGATTTAACCTCAATGAGTGATAAGGAGTTGATAGAACTTCGTCGAAACAAGATGGGTATGGTGTTTCAGAGTTTTGCATTATTACCCCATAAAACCGTATTAGAAAATATTGCCTTTCCACTCCAAGTCAAAGGCAATAGCACAAAAGACAGCATTCAAAGAGCCAAAGAAATGGTTGACCTTGTTGGCTTAACTGGTCGTGAGAATTACTTTCCAAGAGAGTTATCTGGAGGTCAGCAGCAGCGCGTTGGTATTGCCAGGTCATTGGCTGTCGAGCCCGACATTTGGTTCTTGGATGAGCCCTTCTCAGCATTAGATCCGTTAATCCGTAAAGAGATGCAAGATGAGTTTCTAAGGCTTCAGAGTGTTCTAAATAAGACCATTCTTTTCGTTACTCATGACTTTGATGAAGCATTAAGGCTTGCCGATCGAATTGCAATCATGAAAGATGGCATTATCGAGCAATTGGATACCCCTGCAAATATCGTTCTTAATCCAGCAACAGAATACGTTCGCAAGTTTACAGAGGATGTTCCAAGGGAGAAGGTTCTTAAAATTAAATCAGTGATGGAGCCTGTTGGCGATGAAAAAGACTTTAGTGATTTAAGGGTCTCCGAAGATGCCATTATTGAAACTGTTGCCGAAGCTGTGCTTGGCGACCCTAAATCAGTTCCCGTACTCAATGCAAATGATGATATTGTTGGTGTTGTTCATTCATCTAAAGTAATTCATGTGTTATTTGGTGAAAATTCGACACTAGAAAGCAACGCTTAAGGTTAGTACCATGAACTTAATCAATTATTTATCTGAACGCCCTAAACTGACCCAATTCGGCATTGTCCTCATTGTGTTTTTTATTCTCATGTCAATGACAGGGCTCTACCATGACTTGATAGTAGAGCGTCATCTATTTGCCAAGTCTGTTGATAAGGGTGAAATACAATCTTCGGTTGGTTTTGCTGAATCCATGTCAATGATTCTGAATTGGCAACTTCCTCCTCAACTCATTAGAATTCCTGAGCTGACTTTTTATCACCCTGTCATTAACACTTCCGCCACCTATATTCTAATAGCTTTATTGGTAACTGCCGGGCTCTTATACAAAAGCTTTGCAGAGAGCGTCAATAAATCACATTGGTTACGTGTCAATTGGTTTCAAATTATTAGCAAGGGATTTGTTGGCATTATTGTGGGTCTTCTGTTTATACCTACTTTGTATAACTGGTTTTTTGGTGAGGTGACAAGAAGTACGTTTTGGGAAATACCATCAATGTTGCAAGATTTTTCTCAGTACCTCATATTTGAATTTTGGCAGACACCAGTTTACGACCCAGAAATTGAAGACTATGAAGACTATGGTCGAGTCCGATTATTTACCCGAGCTATTGGCGCCACTTTATTGTTTTTAATTAATTTAATTCGGGAATTATTGATTGGTGGTTTTGAGACAGTCGTTTCACTTGCCAATATTTTTAGTGATCAATCCGGCTGGGATTGGTTGAATGAAAATGAGGGTAAGTGGTACGCCAGTGTCCCTGCTATTCCTTGGACAGTATTAACTGCAGGTGCTTTTATTTTGGGTTATAAACTTCAAGGTGTGGGTCTTTCTATATTGGCTGGTTTTAGTTGTATTTACTTGGCTGTATTCGGCCAATGGGAACCCGCAATGCAGACACTCTCTTTTGTTTTGGTTGCTGCGCCGGTCTCTGGTTTATTAGGTGTTACCTTTGGTGTGATTGCCTACAAGAGTAGAACGTTTGAGAGAGTAATAACGCCATTTCTCCTCGTTGCGCAAACGTTTCCACATTTCGCGTATTTGGTACCGGTAATTGTGTTCTTTGGTATTGGTGACCATGCGGGTGCGATTGCAACAATAATTTTTGCAACACCACCGATGATTCGACTCACCTTGCTAGGTCTCAAAAGAGTCTCTCCAGAGGTTTTAGATGCAGGCAGGATGAGTGGTTGCCGTAATTACCAACTGATGTTTAAAGTTTTGATACCTACTGCAAGGCGCGACATTTTAATTGGTGTCAACCAGGTAATTATGCAGTGTTTGGCTATGGCAGTGATTGCTTCTTTTATTGGAGCAATGGGCCTGGGTTTTAACTTACTACTCGCTCTAAACCAACTAAGGGTAGGTCAAGCGCTAGAATTAGGAATCTGTATTGTCCTGATTGCTATAGTGTTAGATAAATTATCTTTAGCTTGGGCCAATAAACAAACCGACTACTTTGCAGACCTTTCTTTTGTTGAGAGAAATAAAACAGCTCTTTTGTTTGTTGCAGTTTTCTTTGCCGCTCTTTTGTTTGCTTGGTTTGGTAACTGGGTGTTTGCTGATACTGCAAAAGGTATTAATTATTTTTATTTGATTCCTCACAACAAAGGCATTACCACTGAGCCATTTTGGCAGGCAGGCGTTGACTACATGGTTTCAAATTGGAGAGCGGGTATTAAAATATTTAACACGTGGTTACTGGTGGAAGTGTTGATGCCAATGAAAGCGTCTTTTCTGGCCATGCCAGCAATAGCAACTTTTGTTCTAACAATGGGTGTTGGTTACATTATCGGTGGCATTCGTTCTGCGATTGTCGTTGGTTCGTTTATGTTGTTTATCGCTCTAACACCCTGGTGGGAAAGAGCCTTGATAACTATGTATATGCTGACGTTTGCTGTCATTGTTTCTGTTTTTATTGGTACGATTGTTGGTACAATCTGTGTGCAAAACAAGAGGGCAACCAAATTCATTCTTTTGGTTTGTGACACTTTTCAAACTTTTCCGTCGTTCATTTATCTTATTCCGGTGATTATGCTCTTTGGTGTGACTGACACTTCAGTGTTAATTGCGGTCATTGTCTACGCTGTGATTCCGCCTACTCGCTACACCGTAGAAGGTCTGAGAAATGTACCAGAATCTTTGCTTGATGCGGCAGATATGTCGGGCGTAACAAAACTTCAGCGTTTGTTTAAAATCGAGTTCCCATTAGCTTTCCCACATATTATGCTGGGCGTCAATCAGTGCGTTGTTTTTGCATTGTTTATGGTTATTATTGGTGCGTTTATTGGTACTGAAGATTTAGGCCAAGAAATAATGCAACAACTTTTTTCTGGAGGCAATATTGGTAGTGGTCTAATGCTTGGTTTATGCGTAGCGTTTATCGGTCTTGCGGTGGATCATTTAATCCAGACCTGGGCAACTAAGAGAAGAAAGTTGCTTGGCATTGACTAACTGCATTTCTAATTAGCCATTGAATTCAAATCTAAGTGAAATTAATTACCAAATTATTTGGTTTATCTGATGATAATAATGAACTATAGACTAATTTCTTGGAGATCTTTAAATGAAGATTATTGATGGCAGAGCGCTTGCTCAACAGCTTAGAAATAATATTGCTAATGAGGTCAAACAGTATTCAAGGCCTCCTGGCTTAGCTGTCATACTTGTGGGTGATGATGAGGCCTCTCAGGTCTATGTCAGAAACAAAACAAAAGCCTGCGTTGAGGTTGGCTTTTATTCTGATCAGATTCACAAATCAGCGAATATTACTGAAGAAGAGTTGCTCAATGAAGTCAATCGACTGAATGAGAATCCAACAATTGATGGAATTTTAGTTCAGCTCCCGTTGCCAGCTCACATCAACTCGAATAAGATTATTGAAGCTATTCACCCTGAAAAGGACGTCGATGGATTTAGCAGCGAGAATGTTGGAAAGCTGAGTCAAAACAAAGCGTTTATTTGTCCCTGCACTCCCAGAGGAGTGATGAAGATGCTTGAGTCCATTAAGTATGATTTTAAAGGTAAAGACTGCGTCATCATCGGTGCTTCAAATATTGTAGGAAGGCCAATGTCAATGGAGCTTCTCAATGCCGGTGCTACGGTTCAAGTTTGCCACAAAGGCACAAAAAACATTGTTGAGAAAGCCAAGGCGGCCGATGTCATCATTGCTGCAGCAGGAGCGGCAAAACTGGTCAAATCAGACTGGGTTAAAGAGGGCGCTGTGATTATTGATGTGGGTATCAACCGTCTTGAGGACGGCACTCTCTCGGGCGACGTCGACTTTGAGGATGTTAAAGATAAAGTCTCAGCAATCTCACCAGTCCCTGGCGGAGTTGGGCCAATGACCATCGCTGTTCTCCTTGAGAATACTCTAATCGCCTACCAAGCAAAGCTATAAGCTAGTCGCATTCTTTGACCTGAAACCTTGCACTTTTGAGGCCACCCAGTGGTGAAAGCAATGCGTGGCGCTATCCATGACAGGGGAGAACTTGCCTCCGTCGAACATGAGGCCGCTTCTTCCGCGCTGCATTCCTTCAACAACGCCAATGTCTTCACTAAATACCGTTTTCCAAAAAGACGCATTCTTATCAATCAGTCCATCAAGTTGAGGCATCTCTGATGGATTTTTTGCATAGTAAATAGAGACATGCTCTCGAGTTTTGTTGGTCGATAATGGCTCAAGAATGATTGAAAAGAAGTGATCCCTATGAACGCCCAAAAGTACATTCGGGTAAAGCGCAATATACTCACTACTCGTATCCCATTTCTCAGAGAGATGATCGAAGTCAGGAAACACGTTTCCGCTCTCATCTTTTATCTGGTTATAAATGTAAGAGCCTTGGCCTGAAAAGTGCCCTCTCTCCTCGATATGGTAATGATCTTCAATGCTTGAGGTCACATTCAGCTCGGGGTGAACCCACGGAAGGTGGTAGCTTTCACAGTAGTTCTCAACAGCAAGCTTCCAGTTGGTGTCAAGGGTCAGAGTGAAAGAAGAGCTCTGACCGCCATGGTAAATTGGCCTTTCAAATTCAGACCATCGATTAATGACTTTTGAGGCGTACTCTTCAAATTCAGGAGCACTATTCGATATGTTAACAAAGATGATGTCCTGCCAAATCGCTGAGCGTATTTCAAATAAACCCAGCTCATCATTTTTGATAGATTCATGGCTATTGGTATCGGTGCCTCCAACCATAGGGGTGGCGCAAAGTTCTCCGCTCAAATTGTAACACCAGCTATGATAAGGGCACCTAATCACCCCATTTATATTGGTCGGCTCTTCAATCAGAATCATTCCTCTATGGCGGCAGGTATTTTGAAAGACATTGATGCGGTTATTGCTATCGCGAACCATAATTAATGGCATTCCCAAAAAATTAATCGGCTTAACATCACCAACGTTTGGAATATCTTTTCCGGTTCCTATTGCTGACCAGTTATCAAAGAGTATGGCTTGTTTTTCTTCCTCAAAGACTTCTTGACTGACATAGTGCTGATTTGGCAAACCTTTGGCCTTGTCTGTTGTGGTCAGAACCTCATCAAGGTTGCTTAGTGGAATTGAAGACATATAAAAAGCACTAAAAAAAACGATATGATACTATTGCTAATCAATAAATAATAGCAATAAAATTCAAATAAAAAATTGAATTTATTTCATTAAATTGAGATAGAGCTAGGGTTTGGCGATTAAGAAATCTCTTAGTATCTTGACATTCTCTGGCAGCAGGTCCTCTTTCTCACTCATAATGTAGAGCGCAGAAGGCGCTGGAATCGAAGTGTCTCCATAGATTACCAGTTCACCGCTATCAATCTTAGGTTTACAAAGGTGCTTCCATCCTAAGACAATTCCCATCCCGTCAGCAGCAACTTGAAGGGCAATCATGTAGTTATTGACGTGAGTTCCTGGGGCTATCTTTCCTTTGTACCCAAGAGCACTGAACCATGAAAACCAGTTCGACCAATTCTTGTCTTTAGCTCTCAGATGAATAAGAGGTGCCTGAGCTAAATCTTCGATTGTAGTACTCGGGTTATCTTTGGCAAAGGAAGGACTACAAAGAGGGACCAGCTCATCCTGAAAGAGTGTGTGCTTTTGGGTCGACTCGTTTTCAACAAAACCATAACAAATCTTCAGGTCAACCGCAACGCCTTGCGAGTCAGTGTTATCTGTCACGTGTTGATTCACCGGGATCTCTGGATGTTTTTTCCAGAATTCAGCTAAGCGAGGCGGAAGCCACATAAAAGATACTGCAGTTGTTGCGCTGATAATGACCTCTTTGTCACTCGCAGATCGCCTTAGATTTGCAAGAGTCGATGAGACCGCAGTAAAGCTGCTCTGAAGAACAGCAAACAAAGATTCACCATGATCAGTTAAATTGTTACCGTGATGCTTTCTGTCAAATAGAGACAGACCCAGCTCCGTTTCCAGAAACTTAATTTGGTGACTCACCGCACCTGGAGTCACTCCAAGCTCTTCTGCAGCACCCTTAAAACTTCTATGACGAGCAGCCGTTTCGAACGTCGCTAGTGAAGTTAATGGCGGTAACTTATAATATCTACGAGACATAAAAATTTCCTAAATGTTGAATACAAGTATACTTACTTTTCATATTTTTTGTTCAAATTAGGCTATTTTTTCTAAAAATTGAGCAAACATGTTGACCAAAATGCATATAATTCATATGCTTTACTGGCGCTATATGTATAGATTTATCGCTAAAAAAAACAAAACTGAAACCCCTTTTATATTGTGTGAATAGAGTATATAAATATTTTTTTCATGTAAATAGAATTTTTTTCAATTCAATTTGAATTTTTTAACCTGACTGCTATATCAAAATATTGATAATTATGCTTACTAATTATTTAGTTTTAAATTAACCCTTTAATATAAAAAATCTTAAGGAGACAATTATGTCATTACCAAGTCAAGCTGAATACGTTATTGTTGGTGCAGGAATACATGGTCTATCTACCGCATGGCGTTTAGCTGAGCGTTTAACTGAATCTGGAGAGTCTGTTGATGGAAGAATCATCATTCTAGATAAATCTGGAATTTCAGCAGGAGCCACAGGAATCGCTTGCGGCGTTGTTCGTAATAATTATTTTCAACCAGCAATGCGCAAGCTCATGGCTCACTCCGTCAGTATTTGGGAGAGCGATCCTGAAGCATTTAGTTATCATCCGGTTGGATATATGCAAATTTCTCCAGAGAGCATGAGAGAGGATGTTAAGCAGATCCATGCTGAGCAGCAAGAAATTGGCTATGAGAGTGTCTTTATTGAAGGGGAAGACGAGTCTCGTGAGTACATGCTGAATATGTTTGACGATTGGCAGGCTGAAGGTATTACTTCGGTTCTGCATGAGAAAAAAGGTGGCTACGCTAATAACACTAAAGCTATGTATGGCTTAGCTAAAAAGGTTGAGGCATTAGGTGTAAGAATTATTACTGGAGTTGAAGTTACTGGTTTTACACAGGGTGATGATGGTTCTGTCTCTGCCGTTGAAACCGATCAAGGCGCAATTGCTTGTGATAAAGTTGTTATTGGAGCTGGGCCTTGGGTCAGAGATTTTTGGAGTATGCTCGATTTGCCTTCTCAGATAGAAGTCAAAGATCTTGATGGCAATGTTCATCAAGACGTCGACATGTGGCGTTTTTGGCAGCTTGAAGAGGGTGTTCTAAGGGTTGAGCCTGAACTATTAAAAACGAATGATGGTGAAATGCCACCAGTTCTTCACGTTGATACCGATGCACCTCTATATTCGACTGTTGATGGTTCATTGATTACAGATCAAATGTGGGGTATCTATTACAAGCCTGACTGGCATTTTGGTGGAATTCAAGGTGGCGCGTCACCTTACGAGATTAAAAAGCCAGCTGAAGAAGTTGCCATTGATCCGTATGGTCCGTCTAGCCCAGAGTTTGTTTCAGGTCCTGAGTTTGCCCATATGTGGGTATCAGCCCTCGCTCATTGTCACAAGAGGTTTGAAGGCACGATGCCAAAATATCATAAAGAGCCTTCTGGAGGTGTTGGTTGCTTTACAGCTGACAGCTTCCCTGTTATTGATACTTTTCACAACAATGTTACGATCATTGCAGATAGTAACCATGGTTATAAAATGATCGGAGTTGGCTGCCTAGTTGCAGAAGAATTGTTGGGACAAAAGCAAGATTTATTAGAGCCATTCAGATTTAGTCGCTTCAAAGAGGGTAAATTACACCCAGTTTCTAATAGCCCTTACCCTTGGAGTTAAATTGTGAGTAAAACTCGTTATTCTGCCTTTAAGGTTGTTAAAGAAGCATTAACTGGCCACAAAGGCTGGGAGCCAACCTGGCGAGATGCTGAGCCAAAAGCTGACGGATACGATGTAATCATTGTTGGCGGCGGAGGCCACGGCTTGTCGACAGCTTATTACTTGGCGAAAAATCATGGAATCACCAACGTTGCAGTCCTTGAAAAGGGATGGATTGGTGGAGGTAATGTTGGCAGGAATACAACCATTATCCGTTCAAACTATCTGCTTCCAGGAAACGAGCCTTTCTATGAATTGTCGATGCAGCTTTGGGAGAATCTCGAGCAAGATTTAAACTACAACGCGATGGTTTCTCAAAGAGGAATCATGAACCTAATCCACTCAGACGCTCAGCGAGACGCCTTCATTAGAAGAGGTAACGCGATGCTTTTTGCTGACGCTGGTTGTGAATATATTGAGGCCAAAGAAGTTAAAGAGAGGTACCCATTCTTAGATATGGACAATCCACGCTTTCCAATCAAGGCAGCGCTAGCTCAGCCTCGAGGCGGAACAGTCAGGCACGACGCAGTTGCCTGGGGTTATGCAAGGGGTGCAAGTGATTTAGGTGTTGATATTATTCAAAACTGTGAAGTCACTGGATTCAATATTGAGAATGGAAAATGTCTTGGGGTTCAAACCTCGAAAGGTGAAATTAAAGCTGGCAGGGTGGCTGTCTGTGTTGCAGGGTCATCTGGAAGGGTGATGGCAAAAGCAGGCATTAAGTTGCCGATTGAAAGTCACGTACTTCAGGCTTTTGTCACTGAAGGGTTGAAGCCGGTTATGGATAACGTGATTACGTTTGGTGCTGGACACTTTTACTGTTCTCAGTCGGACAAAGGCGGACTCGTCTTTGGTGGTGACATTGATGGCTACAACACTTACGCTCAGAGAGGTAACCTACCGGTTGTAGAAGATGTATGCTCTGGAGGAATGGCGATTATGCCATCAATCGGTCGCGCAAGACTGCTTAGAATGTGGGGCGGAATCATGGATATGTCAATGGACGGTTCACCGTTTATTGATAGCACAGAGGTTGAAGAGCTATTCTTTAATGGCGGTTGGTGTTACGGAGGATTCAAGGCGACTCCTGCAAGCGGCTACTGTTACGCACACTTACTGGCAACGAATCATTCTCACGAAGTTGCATCAGCCTACAAGCTGGATCGATTTAGGAGAGGTGCTATCATTGATGAGAAGGGCGTTGGCGCTCAACCTAACTTACACTAAGGAGGACAAGACATGATCATTAATCATCCACTGCTAGGTCCTCGAGATTCAGAAGAATTCGTCTATCTTGGGTCAACTGACCTCATCAATAGACCAACAAATTGGGAGGATGAGGCTTCAGCAGAAGACTTCTATCAGTATCAATACATCAGAGAAAATGTTGCTGGTGATCACAAAGAGCTCTGGTACCACGAGCAGGGTGACCAGTCATGGCTGGTGGTCACAAGGAATACGCTAACACACGAGATTACGAATGTTGAGCTTGCTCAAGACGTCTCAAGGGCAATGGGTAGAGGAAAATGAGTCAGATAAACAGAAAAGATGGCGGCCTAATCAATAAGGATAAAACGATAACCTTTACCTTTAACGGACACATTTTAAGGGGTTACGAGGGTGATACGCTCGCCTCAGCTTTGCTTGCAAATGATAAGCACTTGGTTGGCAGATCGTTTAAGTACCATCGTCCGCGTGGCATCGTCACTGTGGGCTCGGAAGAGCCAAACGCCATTATGGAGATTGGGAGTGGCGCATACAAAGAACCCAACACGCGCGCAACCGTAACCCAGCTTTACAATGGTTTAGAAGCAAACAGTCAGAACCATAGAGGTCCTCTCGGTTTTGATTTGATGGCGATTACAGATTTCTTCTCACCGATGCTCGGTGCGGGCTTCTACTATAAGACCTTTATGTGGCCGAAGGCTTTCTGGGAAAAGATTTATGAGCCAGCCATTCGAAACTCAGCAGGACTCGGTACGCTTGCTAAACAGCCTGACCCTGATACCTATGACAAAGGTTTTAGATACTGCGACATTCTTATTATTGGAGCTGGAGCCTCAGGCTTGTCAGCTGCCCTAACTGCTGCAAGCTCGGGCGCCAAAGTCATCCTGGCTGATGAAGACTTTTTGATGGGTGGGCGCTTAAATTCTGAGACCGCGAAGATTGATGGTATCTCAGGAAGCGAATGGGCAAAGAACGCAGTTGATAAGTTGAGCGCAATGGACAACGTGACCTTGATGGCAGATACAACTATTTTTGGTGTCTACGACCACGGCATATACGGCGCACTCGAAAACAGGTCCTCTGAGTCGAGAGAAGACTCCAAGAAGCCTAGACAGGTGAACTGGAGAATCTATGCGAAAAGGTCTATCCTCTGCGCGGGAGCCATTGAGCGCTCAATCGCCTTTGGAAATAATGATCGCCCAGGAATTATGCTCGCTGGGGCTGTCAGGTCCTACATGAATAGATTTGCAGTTGCGACAGGTCAAAAAGTAACGGTTTATACGAACAATGATGACGGCTGGCAAACTGCAAAAGATCTCAGAGCAAAGGGAGTGAAGGTCGTTGCGGTCATTGACTCACGCTCCATCAGTCCGGTGATGGGAATTCAGGGCGCTGAAATCTTTATGGGGACTGATGTAATAGACACAAAGGGCAGAAGAAGACTCAAGTCAATCAAGCTCTCAAATGGAAGAACGATCGATACCGATTCACTCGCAGTCTCTGGAGGATGGAACCCGAATTTACACTTAACATGCCACCACAGAGGTATCCCGAAATGGAATGAAGATATTGCTTCTTTTGTTCCTGATGACAAGGCGCCTCCTGGAATGTCGGTTGCCGGAAGAGCAAAAGGAACGATGGTCCTTAATGACGCAATCAAAGAGGGTCATGATCTCGGTTCATCTGTTGCACAGGATTTGGGCTACAAGGCTTCAGATCTGGAGCCTGCGACTACGCCATCGGTTGCTTACAATATTGTCGCTAACTGGGGAGTCCCGAGCGGAAAGAATCGTGCCTGGGTTGACTTCCAAAATGACGTCACAGCGAAAGACGTTAAATTAGCTAACCAAGAAGGTTTCAAATCAGTTGAACATGTCAAGAGATACACCACTCTAGGTATGGCGACTGATCAAGGCAAAACTGCCAACGTTTTAGGTATCGGAATCATGGCTGAAAACATGGGTCAGACCATGGAGGAGACAGGAACGACGATCTTTAGACCGCCATACTCTCCAGTCGCAGTTGGAGCCTTTGCTGGAAGAAGAAGAGGGATGGAGTTCTATCCTACACGCTACACTCCGAGCCACAAATGGTCAGAGGAGCAGGGCGCAGTATTTGTTGAGGTAGGTATGTGGTATCGTTCACAATGGTTTCCTCAGCCCGGAGAGACCCACTGGCGTCAATCCGTAGACCGTGAGGTCATTCAAACGCGATCTTCTGTCGGTATCTGTGATGTGACAACCTTAGGAAAAATTGATATTAAGGGTTCAGATGTCTCTGAATTCTTGAACAAAGTTTACGTCAACGCTTTTGCAAAATTACCAGTGGGCAAAACGAGATACGGCCTAATGCTCAGAGAAGACGGCATGGCTATGGATGATGGAACGACAGCTAGGCTGGCTGAAGACCACTTCGTGATGACGACAACGACCGCAAACGCAGTCAGCGTATACCGTCACCTACAGTTCTGTCATCAAGTGCTCTGGCCTGATCTGGATGTACACATGATCTCAGTGACAGAGCAGTACGCACAGTATGCTGTAGCAGGACCAAACTCTCGTAAACTTTTAGAGAAGATTGTGGACCCTGAGCACGATATTTCAAACGAAGGGTTTCCGTTTATGGCTGCTGCAGAAATTTCGGTTTGTGGTGGAGTACCTGCAAGACTCTTTAGGATTTCTTTTTCGGGTGAATTGGCATACGAAATTGCAGTTCCAACTCGCTATGGTGATTCATTGATGAGAGTCATGATGGAGGCTGGCAAAGAGTTTAATGTTGTTCCTTATGGAACTGAAGCTCTTGGTGTTATGAGAATTGAAAAAGGGCACGCGGCAGGTCCAGAATTAAACGGACAAACGAGTGCGTATGATCTGGGAATGGGCGGAATGGTCTCAGGTAAAAAAGACTTTATTGGATACAAGCTCGGATTGAGAGAAGAGTTGCAGCGTAGTGACCGTATGCAGATGGTTGGCTTCAAGCCAGTCAACAAAGGAGACCTTGTTGATAAGGGACACTCAATGGCTGGTGCTCATTTACTAGGTCTTAGAGACGAGCCAACTACTGAAAATGACCAGGGCTGGATCTCTTCATCGATCTACTCACCAATGCTAGGTTGCTATATTGGACTTGGTTTTATAAAAGATGGACTAAACAGAAAAGGTGAATTTGTCCGAGCAGTTGATTTAGTTAGAGGGAGTGATATAGAGGTTGAGATTTGTAGTCCACACTTCTATGATCCTGAAGGAGGGCGTTTACGTGAGTGATTATGAATTATTAGCAGAGTCGCCTCTTGGCGGCGTTGAAATAGAGCTTGATGGCTTTACTATAACTGAGGTTACAGATAAGTCCTTAGTGATGGTTGCTCTTCCTAGAGATAAGTTCAGTGATATTGAATCTTCAATTAACAAGTCTTGCGGACTCAAGCTACCAGAGATGCAAAATTCTACCAATTCGAAGGATTCCTCAATAACGCTTTGGCGTCTGCAAAAAAATCAAGTTTTGGCTTACTTTTCTTATGAAGGGGATGACGCTGAGTCACACCTTTCTGAGCGTTTATCTGCTCCCGCATACTATACAGATCAATCTGATACATGGGCGATGATCAGAGTTAGCGGTAACAGAAGTAGGGACGTCCTTGAGAGAATATGTCCAATTGATCTAAGTCCTGAGGTATTTTCAGTTGGAAACGTTTCTAGAACAGTTATGGAGCATATAGGAACAGTCATTTATAGAGACGGCGATGATTCATACGTTCTCTTAACAATGCGTTCATTTGGCCGCTCTATGCTTCACGCGATAGAAGTCTCTGCTGATAACGTTCTTTAAAGAGTTAAACGTTGCTATGCCAAAGAAGACCCAAGAGGTAGCCCAGCGTTTGGTGTAAAACCATATAACTCTACATCCGGTAATGCTCTAGCAACTACATCTCTGGCATCTAAAAGCTTATCAAAATCAATACCCGTTTTGAGTCCCATCGCCTCTAGCAAAAAAACTAGATCCTCAGTCACTATATTTCCGCTAGCGCCAGGAGCTGCAGGGCAGCCACCAATACCTCCCATAGATGAGTCAACTGTAGTTAATCCTACCTCCACCGCAGCCAAAACATTAGCCAAACCTTGACCACGAGTATTGTGCAGATGAATTCCCGTAAGATGATCACGACCAATTGCATCCCAAACCTTTCCAATGAGTCGCTTAACCTGAACAGGATTGGCATAACCGGTTGTATCTGAGAGGCCAACCTCACTGCATCCTGCCTCCATTAATGCCTCCGCCAGCTCAACGACCCGATCCTCCGAAATGCTGCCTTCAATAGTGCAGCCAAATGCGGTTGAGAGTGCACCTTCAATTAAAGGCCTCTCATCGATTGGAAGATCTCTAATTAGCTCGACTATTCGCTTCACTTCATCCAGCATCTGGTCATGCGTTCGATTGACATTTCTCATGCTGTGAGTCTCACTGACAGATAGAGGAATGGTCAGCTTATCTACTCCTGCCAGTATGGCATTTTCAGCTCCTTTTAGGTTTGGAACTAACGCAGCCACTTTAAGGCCTTCAATAGTTTTAGCAAACTTTGCGACCTCCATTGTATCGGCAAGCTGAGGAAAAATACGAGCTGGAACAAATGAACCGACTTCTATCTCTGGAATACCCGCTAAAGCCAAAGCCTCAATCCAACGCTTTTTAGACTCCGTGGGCATGATTTGACTAATACTTTGAAGCCCATCTCTAGGGCCAACTTCACTCACCTCAATGTCGATTTTATTCATAATGTCAATTATCTTATTGTTGTATATTCTGGTTAACTAGAAAATGGGGATTTTTACTTGACCAGAACAAATGATACAGTATGGGAAAAAGCTAGTAAGCAATAAAGTGTAATTCCTTGCCAGTACATAGTCACTTATATCGCTTTTTGCTCTTTAAGGGTTTTGATTTCAGTATTTGTCATGCCAAGTTCACTCAGAATCTCGTCAGTATGCTCTCCAAGCATTGGAGGCGGGTTATCAACAGTTGGGGCTTTTCCATCTAGCTTGATACCTGTTCGAGTAATTTGAATATCTCGACCTACTCCCGGAACATCGGAATAAGTACCTACCATTCCTCGCTCTGCAATCTGTGGTTGAGCAAGCGCCTCTGGCACGGTTAATATAGGGCCGCAGGGGACTCCTACGTCGTTTAATAATTCAGTCCACTCATCTGTTGAACGAGTCATCAGGGTTAAGTTGAGAATCTCAGAGAGCTCACTACGATTTTCGAGTCGTGCCTCTCTGGTAGCAAATTTAGGGTTTTCAAGCAGCTCATTAAGGCCTAAGACCTGACACGTTGCTTCAAACTGCTCCTGTTTATTAGCAGCAATATTCATTTGGCCATTGCTAGTTCTGAATGTCCCCGATGGGCTACTCGTAAAATTTTCATTACCCATCGCTTGAGGTTCTTTATTAGCGTTAAAGTAGTTTGAAATCTGAAAACCCATCGTACACATGACAGACTCAAGCATCGAAACATCTATAAAGGTTCCGCGTTGGCCATCTTGTTTTGCTAGTGCTGCTGAAATTGCGAAGGCAGCGGTCAAACCTCCAATGGTGTCAGCGATAGGGTAACCCACCCTTAGAGGGGCTGATTCTTTATCACCTGTAATATTCATAGTGCCTGACATGCCTTGAATGATTTGATCATATGCTGGGCGACTCTTTAACGAGCCTTCTTGTCCAAAGCCTGATATTGCGCAATAAACTAGATCTGGATTCAAATCTTTAAGTACTTCGTAGCCAACACCAAGACGATTCATTACTCCTGGCCTGAAGTTTTCGACCACGACATCAGCAGTTTTGACTAAGCGCTTAAATACATCGACACCCTCTGCTGACTTAAGATTAATGGTAATTGAGCGCTTACCTGAGTTTTGAGCGAGAAAAGTAGCACCCATAAGTTTTTGATTGAGCTCACTATCCAAACCCAACTGCCTAGCTAAATCACCCCTAACAGGTACTTCAATTTTTATTACCTCTGCTCCAAGATGAGCTAATTGACAAGCGCAGAATGGTCCAGAAAGCACATTTGAAAGATCAAGTACACGATACCCCGCTAGAGATTTCATGATTCCTCCTTTTTAGAATTTAAGCGTTTTCCATAATTTGCATGAACCACCTTTGTGTTTGTAAAGAATTCACGGCAATAACTACTCTTTTCAGGTGGTCCAAATGATGAATTTTTACGACCAGTAATTGGGGCGTGAAAATCCATACCAGCAGTTGGAAGATTAATCTGCACCATTCCAGAATTTATATTGGCTATAAAGTGATCAATTATCGAGCGATCATTTGTAACAATCCCTGCTGAAAGACCAAATTCTGTGTCATTTGCGATTGAAAGCGCCTCATCGTAATCACTTACAGACATTACGGCAGCAATTGGTCCAAAAATCTCTTCACGACAAATCTTCATCTCACTCTTTGCACCAGTAAAAAGTGCTGGCGATAAATACCATCCAGGTGTCTCCTGTTCAACTTGAAGCCCACCCGTTAAATGCTTGGCACCATCATTCAAACCAACCCGAAGATACTCAAGGTTTTTCTTTAGTTGAGCCTCACTAACAACGGGACCTATATCTGTTTTTGGATTTCGAGCATCTCCAATTCTAAGAAGCTCCATACGTTTCAACATTGCATCAACAAAAGAGTCATGAATATTTTCAGTGACAATGAGTCGAGAAGATGCAGTGCATCGTTGTCCACAAGAAAAGAATGCGCCATTGATTGCGTATTCGACAGCTTTATCGAGGTCAGCATCATCAAGCACAATGAGTGGATTCTTACCGCCCATTTCAAGCTGTATCTTGCCGCCTCGTGCAAATACACTGGCGCCAATCTTGCGACCAATATCTGAAGAGCCAGTGAAGGTGACGCCTGCCACATTTGGGTGTTCAACTATAGCAGCGCCTGTTTCCGAGCCTTGTCCCATCAATAGGTTAAATACGCCATCTGGGAGACCTGCTCTAGAAATAATCTCTGCAAGAGCCCATGCAGAACCACATACCAGTTCAGAAGGTTTGAAAACAACGGTATTGCCATAAGCAAGCGCTGGTGCAATTTTCCATGCAGGAATCGCCAATGGAAAGTTCCAGGGTGTTATGGCAGCAACTACACCGATTGGTTCGCGCTGAACCTGAAGCGATACGCCTTCCCGAAGTGAACGATAACCCTCTGTATCAGAGCGATAAACTTCAGCTGCAAAAAACTTAAAGAGGCTACCCGCACGATGAGCCTCAGCCACCGCTTCTTTGAGTGTTTTTCCCTCTTCGCGAGCTAAAAGGTCGCCTAATTCCTCTTTACGTTGAATAATCTCCGTGCCGATTGCATCAAGAATATCAAATCTCTCTCCAGAAGTGCTGGATGACCATGCTGGTAGTGCACTCATTGCTGCCAAAACTGCATCTTGAACGTCGTCTTTTGTGGCAATTGCGTAACTAGCGATTACATCATTTGTGTCGGATGGATTGATATTTTGGATGTGATTTGAACTATTACGCCATTCACCTGCAATGAAGTTATGTTTTGTTTCTTGATCATTGTTATGTTGAATAGTCATAGTAATTCCTCTAAAACAGGTCGCCAACCAATATCCTCATGCCGATGATCAAAGGTATTTAAGTAAAAACACTGACCGGCCTCGTAACCTCGACAACAACGAGCATTGTCCCGGTTTAAATATGGCATTGAAGTCCAGCTGTATGCACCAGCCCAATTCCAGAATTGATTATGCGGTGCTTGAAGTACCTCATCACTTAAGACTCCAATCTTATCATTGGACGTCAATGACGGCAAACCCTTAATCGTTTCTCCACCAGAGACAAAACGATCCCATTCGTTATCAGCTGGAAGACCGCCACTTAGACCATTATCCTCATCATAAAAATCATTACCTCCAGTCATTAATCGACATTTATAGTTTTTTCCATCAATGACGATCATTTTTCCATCAACATATCCCGCATCATATAAATCTTGCCAACTAACGCGAACAAGAATCATGCGATCACAGATATAAAGACGGCGAGTATTGTCACTAAGCACAATCCAGTTTAATGTATTTTTAGGATTGCTTGAGGTATCTCCCAACCACCATCGACTCCAATCAGGACTAGGCTCAAACTCTGCAATATTGCCAGGTTTCATACCCTCATAGGGTACTGGTAATATAGAGAAATCAACAACCCATGGGCGAGTTGGAAGGGGCTGAGGCTCTTTGTCATGATATAGAGAGCCAAAAGATTTAATACCTTCAAAAATGTGCATAATCAATTTTACTCGCCAGTTTGGAACATATACTTACGAAGAGTGCGCAAGAGTAGATGTCCAGCAATTTGTTGTGTGCGTCCTGAAGGGTCAAGTGGTGGGCAGGTTTCTACAATATCCAGCCCATCAAATGGTGCTTCAGAGAGAATATCAAGCATTTGGCAATATTGTCTTGGAGTAATCCCACTATGAACAATTGAGCCTGTACCAGGTAAATAGCCAGCATCCATAGCATCAATGCAAAGAGAAACATATAGGCTTTCGCATCCTCTTGTTGCATGCTCAATAGCAAGCTCCATAACTTTGGCGGATCCAAGGCGATGAACATCCTGAGAAGAGAAAACCTTTCCTCCCATACTCTCAATCAGCTCATACTCGCCTCCATCAATCCAGCCTGAAATGCCAATCCAAACCATATTTGCTTGAATAATATTAGAGACTTCAGTAATGCGTCGACCATTAGTAGCATGATTGTATTTACCCCACGCTCCAAGACGATTTGTAAAATCTAAGTGTCCATCAACCTGGATGTAGCCAAACTTTCGATTTGGATCCCGATCTAAAAGACCTCTTGAATAACCAAGGCAGGAAGGGTAACCGTTGTAGTGGTCTCCTCCTAATGCAAGAGGTATTCCTCCATTAGCAGTAATTGCTCTTGTCATAGAAGCTATTGATTCAGTTGTATCCTCAACACTATCAGGGAAAATATCAGCGTCACCACAATCAATAATCCAATCATCTTGTCGTTTTCGAAGTACACTTTTCAGAGTAGGGTCGAACAATTCAGTTTGATCATTTGCTGTAGATTTGGATATTTCTGTTGTTGCTGCTCTAAGTGCGTCTGGACCAAAACGAGTTCCAATACGGCTAGAATGCGTCCAATCAGATGGCATTCCAACGACTCCAAGAACTCCCGGTTTAACCTGTTCTGGTGACCCTAGTGGTGCTCCAAACAGAGAGGAGGCAACAGTATTCATTTTTGGATAATTTGACATAAATTAAAGTTTTCTCCTTTGTTTAATGACCATTAGATTTGAAATCGTTAATAAGTCCCAGGCGTGAACAGAGGTATCCAACCAGCGCAGTAACGATTAGACGCTGGCCAGTTTTTACTATGCTTAGTCCATTGACTGTTGGGTTATGACCCGTCAAAATTAGGGTGGCTATAGGCGCTTTGGCAATTGCCACTAAAACTCGCCTTAACAGTTTTAGGCTCATTCCGTCAAATACTGGCTTATCCGACATGCCATGAAGCTCTGAAGATACTGATGATAGGTCAAGGTTAACAATGACTGGTAGATTACGTTTCGATAATGTTTGGCTTAAATCTGCAATCTCATTAGAGTCCATGTCACTGAGTTGGCTCGATGAAAATATTTTTGCGCTAGCGCCTCTAAGCTCCTTTAAAAATTCTACAGAAGGATTCTCAGAAGGGGCAAGGATACATGTATCTTTCAGTTTAACTTCTCCGCTTGATAACAGAGAAGCAAGTGGTACAGAAGTTTCTTGACTCAGCTCTGTATTCGAAGTACCTGGCGTTTTCCCACCAATCTGAATATATGCGGCAGACTTACCTTTTGCAATGCCTCTTGAAACTGGAGCAATAATGCTGCTATCTCCGCCAAGGACAATGCTCGTTGCATTGCGCTTATAGACTTCTTCAATTGAACGAGTAATTAGCTCATCAGCTTTGGATTTAGTTTGTCCTAAAATTGGAATATCTCCAAGATCAAACAGTTGTTCGTTGATTGATGATGTGTCAAACAACTCTAGCTCATCAATATTAATTGGATTACTGAATTGTGGATTGGCATACCAACCGAAATAGACTGACGTTTCTCTTATTGCCAAAGGCGAAAAGCGTGCGCCAGATTTTAGATTGTTACTATCTTCCATCGGAGCACCAATGACTGCTAGTGATCCAGATGATAAATCCTCAAAATTTGCCCTAACTGACCTCATAAATGACAAATGGCCGGCCATACGTGGAATTGGAGCGGTTCTCAGTGGCATAAGGCACTCTCCTGAGACATTGCTTCAATCACGCTCCTAATAATCTCGATAACAGTGAGGCTCGCAGCGCTGCCCGAAAGATCTAGGTCCGGTATAAATCCAGTAACATCAGCACCTATGATGGGTAGCTTTCCAAGTTCAGAGATGAGTGAGGCTAGCTGCTCCGGCGAAAGACCAGTTCCAAGGTATGGAGAATTAGAGCGAATAGAAGGTAATGCAAGAACATCGACATCTACACTAAGATAAACGCCAACCTCTTGATCTTGCAGATCATCGACTATCTGTTCGGATAATCCTGTTAAGGATTTTGAAAGTTGATGAGCAGAACGAACAAAGCCATCAGATAAATATTCATACTCCTCTATGGAGCTTAAATCACTAACACCAAGCATTGCAATTGAACTTGCACCACCGCAGAATTCAGCAATTTGCCTTGTTGCAGATGACCGATTCATTGGGTTTTTTTGCGTATCAAGGATTTCTGCTGCATCCAGATTGCGTGAAATTCGAATAAATTTCAAATGACAATCAGGATTTGCATTTAACTGCCCAGATACCAAAGCAGGAATGAGGCTATAGTCTCCACCCAATGCGAGAAGTCTAGCACCGGTTTGTTGAATCCTATAGCTTTGTTCTTCTAAAATTGACTGCGTTTTTATAGGCTCAATTGGAAAAACATTTAACTCACCAACGTCAATAATGTTGCTTGGAGTAGAAATTTTGAGGCCATTAGCTAACAACGGAAGAGACGCATACCTTAATTGTCTTGCAGCATATCTCGCGCCTGGCTCACCCTCAGAAAAATGGTCACAGAATAGCCCTGCAACAGCTATTTTTTTCTCTGAAAGGTCTTCAATATCACCAATTGGAGCACCAAAAAAAGATGGTACTGACTGCATTGATAGGTTTAAGTCGACTGTACTCATCACGAAATATCCTCAAAAAGCTTCTCGCCGAGTATTGCTAATAGCGCCTCAGCGCTAGCGTATTGAGAATGACCTCGAGCATCAAGTGAAGGCGCAACATTTGATACACAAACACCTACTAACTTTTCAGCAAAATTAGTTTTAGAAAGAATATCAATTAACTGCAAAGGTGATAGACCGCCGACGTTTAGACTCGGTGTTCCTGCTGCATATCCAGTATCCAAAACTCCAGCATCTACTACGCACAAAATTTGCTTGTTCTGAAGAGAGAATTGTTGAATCTCATTTGAGGCAGCTTCTATACCCTGATCATGAATATCATCAGCGGAAATAATGTTTCCATGAATCATTTTTATTTCCTTCCAGTTTTCATGAGGTTGGATGCCATTTACACCTATAGCTAGCAGAGGATAACTATCAGAGCTAGGCTTCGATGTGAGAAGCGTTGAAAGTGCTTTAGAGTGTAGATTGTTTGCTTCTGGTAAATCTAATCGGTTAGAAAAAACAAGCAGTCCAAGCTCAGGTAAAGAGCTCTGGAGGCCATTAATAAATCCCTCTAGAATTCTTCCATCTCCCCCAAGCAGAACTGGCAGTCCACCCTGATTATTAACCCCGGCAGTTAATTTTTGAACTTGTGTTAAAGTCTCCGATGTAACTTCAGTACAGTCTGCAAGGTCTCCAAGATCTATCCCAACCGCTTCACTTCTAAATCGAGTAGTCTTTCCTGTGTCAATTGATACGACCGTCTTTGATGGAGAATTAAAGTAACAAGATAGGGCACTCATAGTAGCTTGTCTTATGGCTTTGGGACCCTTTGAGCATCCACTTCTTCGAGGCAAAGTAGAGTCAGCAGGTGCACCAAAAACAACAATACTCCCTTGAGAAACCGTTTCTAGACTTCTTTCAGGAAACCCAGCAAATGTTGCGCTGGTAGTTGTAGATTCTCCAAAATTTTTAGACATAAGATTTCAACCCATTTTTGATTGCCTGTATATATATTATTGATATATTCAAAGTAGTCATGACTGGTCCTTATTTTGATTTTTATTAAAAATAAGTACGGTAACTAAAGCACTGACAGAAACAAAAATTAGACAGGTTGATATTGCAGCAATTGTTGGATCAACCTGATCTCGCAAAGAATTGAACATTCTTCTTGTAATCGTAGCATTTTCTCCACCCGAAACAAACATCGAAACAACTACCTCATCTAATGATGTAATAAATGCAAGCAGCGCCCCTGTTTGGATTGAGAACTTAACTTGGGGGAGTGTAATAGTTAAAAGAGCTCTTGGACGAGACGCACCTAGACTTCGTGCAGCAAGCTCTTGATTAAAATCATAATTCTTTAAACCTGCAAGTACAGTAATAATTACAAATGGAACCGCCAATGAAGTATGAGCAATAACAATTCCAGTGATTGTGTAATTCAAACCAAGTTTGGCATAAAGATGAAATACACCTATCGCAATCAGTATGACCGGTACTAGAATAGGAACAACAACAATTAGCTGAGAAGCATTTCTAACGCGTGCTGATGTAAATGTTAATCCATAGGCTGCTATTGATCCTAATGGAGTGGCTATAATTGTGGTCAAAAAGGCAACGAGCAACGAAGTTCTGGTTGATCTCATCCACTCACTCGAACCAAAATAAGACTCATACCATCGAAACGACCAAGACTCAGGAGGAAATTCTAAGTATGAGGCTCCAGAAAATGACATTGGAATTACAATAAATGTCGGAAGTGCAAGAAAGAAAAGTATGCAAACTCCAACAAATCCCAGCCAGAGATTGTTATTTCTTCGCTTACCTACCATTTCGATTGCAGCCATTCTTTCTACCTCATGAACAATTTATCAATACCAAAGGCTCGGTTGAAAATCCAAATTATCGCAAATGCTAAAACCAGAAGAACTACACCCAGCGCGCTCGCTGCGCCCCAGTTCGAATAGAGCATTATGGTTGAATCTATTCGTTGAGCAAGCATCTGTATTTTTCCACCTCCAAGCAAGGCCGGTGTTACATAAGTGCCTAAAGCAAGAACAAATACCAGCACTGTGCCGGCAAAAAAACCAGGCAAAGACATTTTGAAGAAAACCCGCCAGAAAGCTCCTCGAGGTGTTGAACCTAGACTAATTGCGGCTCTAATAAAATTGTTATCAATTGAGCGCATTGAGGCGAATAGAGGAAGAATAAAGAATGGTAATAAAATATGCACCATACCAATAATACTTCCGGTTAGATTATGAGCTAACTGAAGAGGTTCATCTATCCATCCGATTGAAAGAAGTGTGTCGTTGATAATTCCATTGCGTTGAAGAATTACCAGCCATGCATACGTTCTAACAAGGATTGAGGTCCAAAATGGCAACAAAACAAAAATCATCAGTATGCTTGCTAATCTGTCAGGAAGTTGTGACAACCAATAACACAATGGGTAGCCAAGAAGTATGCAAAAGAATAAGGTAATAAAACTTATTTTAAGAGTAACTATGAATGTCTTGATATAGAGTTGGCTTTGAAAAATCCGATCATAATTCTCCCAAGAAAAGTCACCTGCACGGTCAAAAAATGAAAGGGATGATAGCCAGAATACTGGAATAAATACAACAATCAGAATAGTGATAAGTGAAGGAAGTGATAAATTAAAAAACAACCGACCTTCTTTTCGACGTGCTTTTGCAAGTGCCTTGCTATTAAGACCTTCTAATTGATTGTTGGTAGCTAAATTCATTCAATACTACCCTCAACAATAATGACATCATCAGCATGAAGACCAAGATGTATTGGTTTACCTACATCTGGAATAATATTACTACTTTGTGACTTGTTAGCAGGTAATCTGACACTAATTTTAATGTTGTCTCCAAGATCTACCATTACTAGCACGCTTTCTCCCTGATAAACCGATGCACTGACTATTCCGGAAAGATCATTCAAAGAATCATTCTTTGAGTTAGACATCACTAGTAGTTCAGGTCGAATAACAAGGCAGTGTGGATTCTCACCTTTAGGTTGAGGATTTGTCATCTTTATGGGCTTGCCACGAAGAGCAAGTCCATTGTTTGAATTCTCTAATTGAAGAAGAACTGATTCCCCAATAAAATCAGCAACAAATAGGTCATTAGGATTATCATAAAGAGCCTTGGGAGCGTCCACTTGAACAAGACGTCCATTATTAATAACCGCGATACGATCGGACATAGTCAATGCTTCTCGCTGGTCATGCGTTACATAAACAATAGTTGCTTCAAGTTTTTGATGAAGTGCCTTGAGTTCAATTTGCATGTGCTCTCGTAACTTTTTATCCAAGGCAGAAAGAGGCTCATCCATCAAAATAATCTTGGGTTCGAACACCATTGCACGTGCGAGAGCGACGCGCTGCTTTTGACCGCCCGAAAGTTGATGAATTCTTCGCTCACCATATCCTCCAAGCTGAACCATTTCAAGGGCCGCTTCAATTTTCGATTTTTGATCTGCTTCAGTCATGCCTCGAACACGAAGCGGATAACCTACATTTTCAGCAACTGACATAAATGGAAAGAGTGCATAATTCTGAAACACCATTCCCAATCCCCTCATATGAGGCGGCGTCATGGTCATTTCTTGCTGGCCAAAGTAAATACTACCCTGGTCTGGACTAACAAATCCTGCTATAGTCATCAATAAGGTTGTCTTTCCCGATCCAGATGGGCCGAGTAAGGTTATAAATTCACCAGCCTTAATATCTAATGAAACATCCTCAAGAGCATAAACATCGCCATAAGACTTGCTTAAGTTTTTGATACCGATGGGTAAAGATTTTTGATTTTCGTGCTCTGTATTTGACATACACTTTATCCTTGGTTAAATCCAAAAAAAAATAAAAAATAACACAAATTTTAAGGGTGCAGTAACTAAACTGCACCCTTACATTTTATCCTTTCTATTGCTGGATAAGCGTATCAAAGCGCTCTGTTAGCATATCCAGTTGACCAATATAGAAATTTGGATCAACTAACAGTTGCTTATCATAATTGTCTGGATGAGTATTAACATTCTTTGCTTGCTCAATACTTAGAACACCTGCATCAAATGCATACTTGTTTACAGGTCCAAGAGGCATTGTTTTAGCCAATGTAGCCTGAGATTTAGCTGACAATACAGAATTGATTAAGTGCATTGCATTCTCATAATTTGGCGCACCTTTTGGAACAAGAAGGCAATCAACATCCATCGTACCATCTTGGAATGTATAAGCAACATCTACACCAGAGTTTGCAACACTCTCAACACGGTTGTGTCCCATATGGACTACATCCACTTCACCATCGCGAAGTATTTGTGCTGATTGAGAACCCCCACGGTACCATACTGTCACGTGTGGAACGATTTCAGCAAGTTTTGCCCAAGCGCGCTCCTGTCCTGCTTTAGTAGAAAGAACACTATAAATTTCGCTCTTATCTACACCGTCAGCCATAAGAGCAGCCTCTAGGTTATAGTTAACCTTTCCATGCATACCTCGCTTTCCTGGGAATTTTTCAACATCCCAAAAATCTGCCCAGCTTTGTGGACCGTTATCGCCAAACTGATCTTTTCTGTAAGCGATTACTTTTGTAAAGTTAATAAAGCCAATATAGTTGTCTTGTCTTAAATCAGATGGTATTCCTGATGCATCAACCATTTTGTAGTCGATCGGCTCTAACATTCCATCTCTTGAAAGAGTTTCACATGCAGAAAGTTCCATTTCAGCTACATCCCAAGCTACAGCATTAGCAGAAATCTGTGCACGAATATCTTGAATACCGTTCGTTGTGTCTTCTTTGACTTCAATGCCTAGATCTGCTGCAGCTGGAGCTAGCATAGATGATCTAAGCGCATCTTGGAACGATCCGCCCCATGATGCAAACATTACAGAATGTCCATCAGCTTTAGCAACATTACTAAGACCAACTGCCATTCCCATTGATAGTGCTAAACACACTATTTTTGAGTATTTTTTCATTTGTAATCTCCTTTTATATTTTTCCTGGTTAGAAATTTAACCCGGATTCTCTCCTTAATAATGTTTCACTCTACGAAACATAAGTTTCATTTTGCTGTATAATGAAATAAAAGTCAAGACAAAATATAAAAAATGTTAGAGTGAATTTGTTTATATTTAAATCATCAAATTAATATAATAAATAAATGAGTGAGTCGATGGAAAAATCAAAACCTATCAAAAGTGGAGTAGAGTCAGTGGAGAGGGCGCTGAGTTTACTTGAAGCATTTAATATGGGTGATAATGGTCTTGCACTGAAAGAGCTTGCTCAAAGAACTGGCCTGAATAAAGCTACAATTCTGCGACTTAGCACATCTCTTGAAAAGTTTGGCTATCTTTCTCGGGATCATGATGGTATTTTTCATCTAGGTTCTGCACTCTGGAAAGTTGGATTAATTTATAGAGATTTTCAACTTGGAAATATTATTCGCCCTGTCCTTATAGAGCTCGTTGAAAAAACCGAAGAGACTGCTGCATTTCATGTTTTAAGAGGTAATTCTGGCGTAGTTCTCTATTGTGAAAACTCCAAAAGAAGGATGCGTTATCATATCGATGAAGGAGAAATTACTCCGCTCAATGTTGGTTCTTCTGGGAAAGTATTAGAAGCGTTTGTTAGTCCTGAAACATCTCAGTCTAAGATTATTCAAGAACAGGGATACTATATTAGTCTTGGTGAGCGTGACCCTGATATTGCAGGTATTTCAATTCCTGTCTTGGGACGTGAAAATGAATTAATCGGTGTAATATCATTGTCGGGTCTTGTAAATAGATTTACTGAAGATAATATAAAAAACTATCTAAAAGTTTTGCTAACTATCTCTAAAAAAGTTTGTAAAGCTTTTGGAAATTAATTTTTTATTTTTGAGTTTTTTAGTTTCTCAATAGATAAAAGCATCATCAGCCAATTGATTTCAAACCCTGAATTAAATTAATGTAGAATGATATTTCTGTTTATTTAATTTACTCGACATGTCTCAAGCAGATCGAATATATAAAATGAGCTTCGCAAGTATTTATCCGCTTTACATTTCTAAAGCAGAAAAAAAAGGGCGCACTAACTCAGAAGTCGATCAGATTATTTGTTGGCTAACTGGTTACACTAAAAAAGAGTTAAATAATCAAATCCAAAAAGAAATTGATTTTGAAACCTTTATTCAAGAGGCTCCTCAGTTAAATCCCTCACGAGCCTTGATTCAAGGTGTTGTTTGTGGCGTTAGGGTAGAGGATATTGAAGAGCCCACCCTTAAAGAAATTCGATACTTAGATAAAATGATCGACGAGCTTGCAAAGGGCAAATCGATGGAAAAAATTTTAAGGATCTAGCCTCCTATAGGGAAGCCTCACTTTATTAATCATTATTAGCGTGAACTGCTTTTTTCAGGTTGCTTATATCGTAACCAAGAGAGACAATATGATTGACCAATTTTGAGTAGTCATCTTCAGAGATTTTCGGTGTTCTCGCCATAATCCAAACATAATCTCGACTATTTCTTCCAATAATAGTTTGTTGATAGCTGTCATCCAAATAAACAATTCTGTAATCAGCCTTTATTGGCCAAATGAATTGCATACCCCAGATTGCATTCGTTTCCTTATCAGTCACAAAACCGCGGGGGCGATATATCTTTTCGGGACCATCCAAACTACCTTTATTAAAAGTAAACGTGGTTGAAATAGTTCCATCGTTTTCGAGCTTATAATTTTCGAGAGGGTTGTATGCATCTTTTTCAAGAAATGTTGGGATATTGGCAATTACATACCAATCGCCCATAAAACGATCCAGATCAACATAGTCAACGACTGGCATCGAATTTGGAGATGTGCCATCTATAGTTTGGTTAGCAGATGATCCAACTGAATACATAATCAACGTTAGAAAGACGAGTAATTTTGAATACATTTCAGACATTGTAGATTAAAAATATAAAGACTAGATGAAGAATAGGAGTTGTTAAGGAGAAGTTTGCTTCTGATTAATTTATTGCATAATACAAAACTTATACTTTTAATCGCTTTTCGCTTGTCAAATCAAACAAGTGAATGTTGTCAGGATCAACAGAAAAGCATTTTTTAGTATTCTTCTTTTCAGGAGAGTAGACACCCGGAATGCTTGCTGTAATGGCATCACCTGTTGATGTTAGCTTTCCATGCAAAAGCGTGTTTGCTCCTAGCGGCTCAGAGTTCTGGATTGTCATTTCAATTGGACCCTTGGGGTCAAGAATCAAATGTTCGGGTCGCAGCCCAATTTTCACAGAAATATTTGCCTTTGGTCCTGGCCCAATCTTTGAGTCATGAATATAGGTCTCTTGATTGTTGACACTTCCCTCAATAATGTTCATCGCGGGACTTCCAATAAATTGTGCTGCAAATACTGAGCTCGGCGTTTCATATACCTCAAGCGGCGTACCAATTTGTTCAGCAACACCAGCTCTCATTACAATCATCCGGTCTGCCATAGTCATTGCTTCGACCTGGTCATGAGTTACGTAAAGTGATGTCACTCCTAGTTTTTCTTGTAACTCTCGGATTTCCAGTCGCATTTGAACTCGTAGTTTTGCATCAAGGTTTGATAAAGGTTCGTCGAATAAGAATACAGCTGGTTCGCGCACAATCGCCCGACCCATTGCAACTCGCTGACGTTGTCCTCCCGAAAGTTGTTTAGGTCTTCGGTCAAGCAATGTTTCCAGTTGAAGTAATTTTGCAGCTGCAACTACTTTGGTTTCAATCTGATCTTTTGGCATTTTGGCTATCTTTAGGCCATATCCCATATTTTGGCGAACTGACATATGTGGGTATAGCGCATAGTTTTGAAAAACCATAGCAATATCTCTATCCATGGGTTCTTTCTCATTGACAAGGTCACTATCAATAAAAATTTCTCCCTCTGTAACAGTCTCTAAACCAGCAATCATCCTAAGTAAAGTCGATTTACCGCAGCCTGAGGGCCCAACAATTACGATAAACTCACCATCTTTAATGTCAGTTGAGATGCCTTGGATAACTTCTGTTGAACCGAAACTTTTTTTGACATTTTTAAGGGAAACTGTAGCCATATTTGATCCTAATATTATTTAATTTATTCTATTTTTCACTATCTACCAAGCCTCGAATAAAGAGTCTCTGCATACCCACAACAACAATTACAGGTGGAATCATCGCGAGGATAGAGGTGGCCATAATCACAGGCCAATCAGCAACATCATCACCCGATGGAAACATTTGTTTGATTCCCATGACAATTGTATTCATCTCTGGCTCTGTCGTTATTAGTAATGGCCAGAGGTATTGGTTCCAACCATAGATAAATAAGATTACAAATAAGGCGGCAATGTTTGTCCTACTCATTGGCAAAACAATATCCCAAAAAAATCTCATTGGGCTGGCACCATCGACTCGTGAAGCCTCAGCCAATTCATCGGGAATAGTCAAGAAAAATTGTCTGAACAGGAATGTAGCAGTAGCTGAGGCAATTAAAGGAAAAATTAGTCCACTATAGCTATTGAGCATACCAAAACTGGCGACAACTTCATATGTCGGCACAATACGAACTTCAACAGGAAGCATCAAAGTTAAAAAGATCATCCAGAAGAAAAAATTTCTACCAGGAAAACGAAAATATACAATTGCAAATGCAGACAAAAGTGAGATGATAATTTTGCCAACTGCTATGCTTATTGCCATTACGAAACTGTTCACTAGCATTGTTGAGACAGGAACATTGATACCAGAGACAAGAGCCTTTGAGTAATTCTCCCAAAGCTGATCACCCGGCCATAGCGGCATAGGCGGTTTAACAATTTCAGGCTGAGTCACTGTGGAGGCAACGAAAGCTAGCCAAATGGGAAAGAAGATTATCAGAACGCCAATAACCATAAAGACATGGGTTAACCATAAACCCGAACCTCTTTTTTCAACCATTCCGTTAATCTTATTAGCCATCAGTAGTGCACCTTTTTTTCAATATACTTAAATTGAATAATAGTCAGTAGTCCGACTACAAATAACAAGATGACCGATTGTGCAGCAGAAGAGCCAAGATCTTGACCAACAAATCCATCAGCAAAGACTTTATAGACTAATATAGTTGTTGACTGCTGAGGTCCGCCTGATGTAATGGTATGAATCACACCAAAAGTCTCAAAGAATGAGTAAACGATATTTACAACCAACAAGAAAAAAGCGGTTGGCGATAAAAGGGGAAGGACAACTGTCCAAAAACGTTTCCAGAATCTTGCGCCGTCAATAGCTGCTGCTTCAATCACAGATCGAGGTACTGCTTGGAGTGCTGCTAAGAAGAACAAAAAGTTGTAACTAATACGTCCCCAAGCCGATGCAACAACCACAAGACCCATAGCTTCACCACCATTCAATACATGGTTCCAATCATAACCAAGTTGTCCAAGATACCAAGATACGACTCCTACACGAGTATTAAACATAAATAACCATAAAACGCCTGCAATAGCTGGAGCCACTGCATATGGCCAAATTAACATTGTACGATATGTACCAGAGCCCTTAATTAGTCTGTCAGCCATAACCGCAAGAAATAGCGCTGGAATCATTGAGCACAGAGTTACGAGGATTGAAAATACTGCAGTGGTTACGAAAGACGCACGATAAAATTTATCACTAAAAAGAAATTCAAAGTTGCCTAGTCCAACAAAGACTGAAGATAGACCAAAAGGATCAGGGATAAAGAGTGACTGCCAAATCGCCTGACCGGCTGGATAGAAAAAGAAAACAGCAGAAATTATAACTTGTGGAGCAATTAGTAAAATGGGCAACCACCAGCCACGAAATGTAACGCGTTGATTCATACGCTCTGCCTTATTAAAGTAGGCAGGCCATAAGTAGGCCTGCCATTGTTTTTATATCTTAACGATTTGCTGACTCAAAGCGGCGTAGTAATGCATCACCACGCTCTTTTGCGCTATCCATCGCTTCTTGGGCTGACTTATCACCAGACCAAATAGCCTCAAGTTCCTCGTCAATGATACCGCGAATCTGGTCATAAGATCCAAGACGTAAACCATTAGAGTTTGCGGTTGGCTTATTAGCAGTCATCTGCAGTACAGCAACTTCAGTACCTGGGTTCGCAGCATAGAAGCCAGACGCACGTGTTGCATCGCCAGCCTCAGCTGTAATAGGCAAATAGCCAGTATCCTGGTGCCATTGTGCCTGAACATCAGTTGACGACAAGTAGCTCAAGAACTCACCTGCACCTTTATACTCAGCGTCACTATGACCTTCCATTACCCATAAAGAAGCACCACCGATGATAGTGTTCTGAGGGCTGTTTCCAACTCCTTTCCAGTATGGTAATGGGCGAACTTCAAAGTCGAATTCCGCTTCTTTTTTGATACCAGCATATCCAGCTGAACTTTCAGTGAATAGTGCACACTCGCCAGCACGGAAGTTTGCACCGCCTTCGTTTCTACGACCAGTGTAGATGAACTTACCATCCTTAGCCCATTGACCCATCGCTGAAAGGTGAGCAACCTGTGCTGGACCATTTAAAGTCAGCTCAGTATCAAGACCTGCAAAGCCGTTGTCTTTTGTTGCAAAAGGCACGTCATGATAGGCTGAGAAGTTCTCGAGGTGAATCCAGCTTTGCCACGCAGTAACAAGTGGGCACTCTTCACCACCAGCTTTTAGTGCAGTTAATGCTGTACCAACGCTCTGCCATGTTGAAAGGTCAGTATCAGGATCAACACCAGCTGCAGCCATTGCATCGCGGTTTACCCAGAGAACTGGAGTTGATGCGTTGAATGGAAGAGACAGCATGTCACCCTCTGTAGAAGTGTAGTACCCTTTTACAGCGCCAATATATGCGTCTTGGTCAAATTCTGCGCCACTTAGTTTCATGACTTCGTGCATTGGGCGAACTGCGCCACGGGCTGCCATCATTGATGCAGTACCAACTTCAAAAACCATTAGGATATGAGGTTGTTCATTGGCACGGAACGCTGCGATACCAGAGTTAAGTGTTTCAGAATAGTTACCCTTGTGAGTTTGAACTACTTTATAGTCGCTTTGGCTTGCATTGAAATCATCAACTTGTGCTGCAACTAGTTCACCTAGGCGGCCAGTAAAAGCATGCCAAAAGTGGACTTCAGTAGGTTCAGCTACTGATACCGGCGAGTACAATGTTGCCGCTATCAGCATACCTGCAAGATATTTTTTCATATTTTTTTCTCCTTTGCATCCATCTAGATGCTTAGTTAAAAAAAGAAGCCAAAAAAATTTGACTTCAGCTCTTTTTTTATTTTTAAAAGTAAAAAATGGTGTTACCAAGTTTACTTTTTGTGACTGCATATTTAGAGAAACAAATTTAAATATGGCAAATCGAAAATTAGTATACATCAATATCTATTCATTTAAACGAATTTTGACCAAATAATAGTACCATGTTCCATTATGTGGAACTAATTAAATTTTTCATACTAGAAATCAATTTAAAAAAAATATAAAATAAATCAATATTAGTAATTCTTAGTGGTGATTCTTATAATCATTTGGCAAATGGAATTATTAATTCTGCTTCGGTGCCAGACGCAGTTAAATTCAAAGGCAAAAATTTAATTTATTATGTAAATGGTGACTTTGATAAGCATTCAATTTATGTTTCCGAATTAGGCAATGATGGAAAATCTCCAAGAGTCCTTGGCCCAATTAAGTTAGATGGAAAAATTATTAAAGACGCAGTCGACCCTGATTTGATAGTTACCTCAGACGGAAAACTTAGACTGTTTTATTACGTTGGTTTGTTTACTAAGCCTGTTGTATATCCGAAGCCAAACAAATTCTACTCGGCTATTTCTGATGATGGAATTAACTTTAAAGTCGAGGGTGTTGTTGCTCAGTTGGATAACTCTACTGACCCAACAGTTGCAAGATTAAAGGATGGTTCATATCTACTCGCTATTCCTCAAGGTAAAGAACTCAAAATCACCATAATGCGCAGCATGGATGGCTATAAATTCAAAAAAATAGCGAGCATTCGAGGAGGAATACCTGAGCTTGGAATTAATTCGGATGGCAACCCTGAAATACTTTTTCAAGACCAGCAGGGTATGGTGCGTCAAGCTTCAACTGATTTTGGAAAGTCATGGAATACGGTTAGTAAAAATGTATTAAACAACGCACCTGTGGGTGCAGCAAGTCCAAGCATACTTGAGGTTTCTGATAATAAGCGCTTTCTATACTATTTTTCTGCAAAGAAAGGATGTACAACTGATCCGACAGCTTATTTGGAAGATAAAAATGCATTAATTCCCAAAGGTCATAAGAGCCAAGGAAAGGGTGAGCCACCTCTTGGACATAAGAATCAAGCAAAGGGCGAGCCGCCACTTGGTCACGGAGTAGATCCCAAACCAAAGAAAGCTAAATAAATTCTTATTTAAGTTTAGCCATCTCCAATATGTGAGAAGGTCTGGTTTCGCAACAACCACCCAAGATCGTTGCTCCAGCTTCTTTAAAGGCCTTTACAAACTCTGACATCTTTTTTGGAGTTAAGTCTTCTCTCACCCCTAAAAACTCATTGGGATTTCCAGAGCTACTTTTATTAAAAGTAGTTGTATAGCCAGCTTTAGGCTTGGTTGTTATAAATGCATTTAACTTAAAACCAAAAGGGACACCAAGATTTTTTACTTCTTCTAGGTTTTGTTCGTAATTTTCTGGAGATACGCATGAGAGCATTAACCCTAAAAGATTATTATGTTCAATTTTGTTAACAATATCTGAAATTGTTTCACCACTTGGTAATTTAACTCCTTCAGAAATATGAGCACCTATTAAGTAGGGTTTATTAAAAGATTTAATGGCCTCTATTGCTAATTGAATCTCTCTAACACTGCTTAAAACATCAAAATAAAAAAAATCAACAAAAGGATCTAAAAGTTCAGCTTGTTCATAAAAATTTTCTTGAATCTCATGATCAGCCCTAGTATCTGACTCATAGGTTAAATTCTGAGGTGGGAGGCCTCCTGCAACCAAAATATGAGGATTTAAATCTTTAGCTTTTTTTGCAATTTCACCTGCTTTAGTATTTAAATATTCAAATTGATCCTCAACATTATTGTCTCTGAGTCTCAACCTTCTTGTTGTAAATGTCGCTGTTACAATAATTTCAGCTCCAGCATTTATGAAATCTAAGTGCGTATCAAGTAAAAGTTGATGGTATTGTTCGTCAAGTAAAGCATTTGCACTCCATAGAGTTCCGTTAGGCTCCATACCTCTTGCTAGTAGCTCTTGACCCATTCCGCCATCAAAAATTCTTGTTTTTCTAAAAAAATCTATATCCATGTTTATCCAATGTTAATTTCTATTAGGAAATTATAAAATCAAAATTGTTTTTAATGGACTGGTCTGGCGTGATTAATAATTATTACCTTTGTTGAACCGAATGCTTTTGATCACCTTACAGAAAGTTGCAGTCAACACAGTAATGATAAAAAATGTTGATGCGGCAACAACAATACTTGGTCCTGCTGGCGTATCCCACTGAAGCGAACCAAAGAGTCCTCCAAAAACTGCTACGACACCAATTAAAGCTGACAACAGTGCCATCTGTTCAGGACCACTTGCGAAACGGCGAGCAATAGCGGCAGGAAAAATAAGCATTGAGGTAATCAATAGGACGCCAACAATTTTCATTGAAATCGCAATAACGGCTGCCATTAAGAGCATAAAAACAACATTAGCCTGCTCAGGCTTCATGCCTTCAGCCTCAGCAAGTTCAAGATTTACCGTGGCTGCAAATAATGATCTCCAAAATATCATCAAAATGATCAATACTACTAAACCACCGCCCCAAATGATGGCAATATCGAATGGCGTAACCGCTAATATGTCACCAAATAAGAAGCCCATAAGGTCAACTCTTACCCATGACATAAAGCTCAAAGCCACCATACCAAATGCTAGTGCAGAATGAGCAAGAAGACCCAACAAGGCATCTGTAGAAAGAGTAACCCTTCTTTGAAGTGTTAATAATGAAAGAGAGACAAATACTGATACTAAAAATACGCTCAAGGTAATGTTAACCTGAAAAAGTAATGCTAACGCTATTCCAAGAAGGGCTGCATGAGAAAGTGTATCTCCAAAATATGCAAGCCTTCTCCAAACGATGTAGCAGCCAAGCGGTCCAGCAACCAGAGCAACACCAACCCCTGCAATTATCGCGCGACTAAAAAAATCATCCATCATGTTGATCACCTATTGAATGATGGTTTTTATCGTTTGAGTTATGGCTGTGAACCAAACTACTTTTAACACCTTTATTGTCTCCATTTTCAGTGAAGATCTCTCCGTTTGAGAAATGCTGATGGTCATGATGGTGTTCATATAAGGCTAGACCAGATGCTGCTCGAGCGCCAAAAAGTTCCTTGTACTCTGGACTAACGGCAACCTTCATAGGGCTTCCACTACAACACACATGGCCATTAAGACAGATAACGCGATCTGTAGCGGCCATAACAATATGGAGATCATGTGAAATAAGCAAGACACCGCACTGAAGCTCGTCGCGAATCTTTCTAATCAGTTCATACATTTCAATCTCGCCATTAAAATCAACCCCTTGAACAGGTTCATCCAGAACCAATAGGTCTGGTTTAAATGCGATAGCCCTGGCAAGCAAGACTCTCTGAAACTCGCCTCCTGATAGAGTTCTAACCTCCGAATTGGCTAAATGTAATGTGCCTGTTAGAGTCATTGCTCTGTCGGCTTCAAATTTACTAACTCGACCTGTAAGACTCATCAATCTTCTGACTTTCAATGGGACAGTCCAATCTATGGAAACCTTTTGTGGAACATATCTAACCTTCAGATTATTTCGTTTATTAGAAGAGCCTTCATCCGGCGTAAGAATACCCAGTGCCATTTTTGCTGTTGTTGACTTCCCTGAACCGTTAGGGCCAATCAAAGTAAGAATTTCACCTTGTGCTAAATCAAATGAAACGTTGCGTACAAGCCATCTATCAGACCTGTAGATACCTGCGTTTTTAAGAGATATGAGAGGTGTGCTTCCTGTCGCCAAAATTAACCGATACTATCTGAATCTAATTATTTAGATAAAAATGCAATTATATATTATTATTGCAATATTATTGCAATAGAATTTGATTCCTGATAACATTGCAAGTTTGTCAACTTTGAAGTGAAAATTATGAATCATTTAAAATCAAAAATCCTTATATCAGCTCTATTTTCTGGTCTTGCATTAACAACTTATGCTGACATAAATGTTGTCGCATCTGTTAAGCCAGTTCATTCATTAGTCTCTGGAGTGATGGAGGGTGCAGGAAAGCCTGATTTGATTGTTAAGGGATCTGCTTCACCTCATACATACTCATTGAAGCCTTCACAAGCACAACAACTAGAAGATGCTGATTTAGTGTTCTGGATGGGTCATGAGCTGGAATCTTTTTTAGAAAAGCCACTTGAGGCAATTGCAACTAGCTCAAACGTAGTGGAACTTATCGATTCTAATAATCTCAAAAAAATAGAAATGCGTGAAGGCGGTATGTTTGATGCTCATGCTCACGATGAGCACGAAGGACATGATGACCACGACGAGCACGAAGGACATGATGACCATCATGACCATGGACATGGTGAGTTTGATATTCACGTTTGGCTAGATCCTGAAAATGCAAAAGTATTGGTTAATGAAATCAAGCTTGCATTAATTGAAAAGGATCCAAGCAATGCTTCAACTTATGAAGCAAACTCAAAGAAAATTAATTTAAAGCTTGATCAACTGATTGATGAAGTCTCAGCCAAACTTGAGTCAGAAAAAGGTAAGGGATATGTCGTATTTCATGATGCTTATCAGTATTTTGAAGAACGATTTGGTATGAGTGCTGTTGGGTCGATTACGGTTTCTCCTGAAGTTGTGCCTGGAGCAAATCGAATTAGAGAGCTAAAAGAAAAGATTGTTGATTTAAATGCATATTGTGTCTTTTCTGAGCCTCAGTTTGAACCTAAACTTGTATCAACAGTCATTGAGGGTACTCAGGCTAATACTGGAGTTCTTGATCCACTTGGCGCATCTATTAAAGATGGTCCTGAACTTTACTTTACTTTGATTCGTAATATGGCGAACAGCCTTCAAGATTGCTTATCAAATAAGAGCTGACATGAGAGACGGATTTCAGACTGAGTTTTTAGGAAATGGAGGACTTATCTCTTAAATTGGAATTGCTTGATTTCTATTTAAGCCTGTATTTGGATCAATAATTGGTTCTGATGAATACTGAGCTAGATAAGCGGTTCTTGTTCTGGATGATTGATTTGCTCCAGATGCATGAGGCGTCAGACTAGAAAATACAACAAGAGTTCCTGCAGTGACAAGCAAAGTCTTTGATTTGGTTTCATCGACCTCAATAAAAAGGTCATTTGATTTGTCTGACCAATGGTGAGTAAATACTTTTGAAGTGGTCTCTATATTTGTAGGGATCACTGATAAAGGTCCATTCAATGAATGGGTGTCATCAAGCGCCAGCCATGTTGTCAAATAGGGTTTATGGTCAAAATTTATGTACCCTGAATCTTGATGCCAATTAAAACTCGACGGTGTATTTGGCTCTTTAATTACGAATTGTTCATTGAAAATAAATGCTTCACCATCAAGCAACTTTGTCACAATTTCCTTTATAGGTTTGCTTTTAAGGTATCTCTGAATCGCAGGGTATCTGACAATACTTCTGAGCTGACAAAATCTTCAAATATAAGATAGCCTTGAGATTTGAATTCATTGACTTTTTGTTGAGCTAATTTTTGCATGCTTAGAATTTATCTCGAGTTGTACTATAATTCAAATTTCTTTAGATGTGTCTGAGTTATTTTGATTAATAATTATTTTCTACACACTGTGTCATAAATATTTGCGTAATTTGAAGAGGCCGTTAAATAAAACATTGCTTTTTTTTCATTTTCTTTCTTCCACTCTTTGTCAGCTAGATAAAGAAAAGTTCCAATCGCTCCATAAATTTCTTGACAAGATTCTTGCGAATAAGGCGCTATTTCTTTGTTCGCTAGGGCGCTGCTAGTCAATATTAAGCAGATTGCTAAAGATGAAATGTACTTCATAATTTCTCCTTAAATAAAAACTTAAGTTTACTTTTTTTCATGAGCTATAATCCAAATTTATTTTGATGTATAAGATAAATTTGACTTTACTTAGATTAACTTAATTAGGACCTGTGATGAGCTTGCTATTAGCGATACACATTCTTGCAGGAGCAACAGCACTATTTGCAGCAGCTTTTGCAATTATTTCTGAAAAAGGAAAGAAAACCCATATCACTGCTGGAAGAACATACTATTGGGGGATGGTTGGTATATTTTTGACGGCACTGCCTATGTCAATTATTACTAGCAATGTGTTTCTTTTTTTAATTGCCTTCTTTTCTTTTTATCTGGCTTATGCTGGGAGACGTTTCGCTCAAAATAGAAAAGGTATAGCATCAATAGCCGATTGGATAGCAGTAGGATTGATGATTGCTGCTGGCTTAGGTATGTGGGTATTAGCCACATACTATTTTCTTCAAAGCAATTCGCAATCTATTACTCTCACTGTATTTGGTTTTATTGCGATCTCAATAGGGTACACAGACTACAAAACATACAAACGAGAAGAGGCTACAGGCAAGAAGCGTATTGCTAGACACTTAAGCAATATGCTAGCTGGAACTATAGCAGTAGTAACAGCCGTTCTGGTGGTTAATGTTCATATGGAGCCACAATGGTTGCCTTGGATATTGCCGACTATCATTTTAGTTCCCCTTATCAGTTGGTGGAACTGGAAGATTATGAAATAGACAAACTCAAAGTCCAAATTTCGTTTTAAAGGTCGAAACTTCGTTTAATCAAGTGAAGATCTAACTAGCAGCCCAATAAGAAGATAATTTTCCTTTTTCAGGTTTGCCGGTAGATGTTCTTGGCAATTGATCCAGGAATACAATATGTTTTGGAATCATAAATTTTGCCATTCTGTCTCTGCAGTGCTGAATTAGCTCTTGTTCACTCAGCTTGGCATTAGTCTTCTTAACAACGAATAACGCAATATCTTCTTCAACCATCTCACCTGGAACGCCGATAACAGCACAGTCTTCAACTTGTGGATGAGTCAGTACCCCTTCCTCAACCTCGTAAGCAGAAACCATTTCACCTTTTACGCGAATTCTTTCACTCATTCTGTGCATGAAATAAAACCTGCCTTGTTCATCCAGGCGAGCTATATCGCCCGTATGGAACCATAGATTCCTCCAGCTCTCAAGGGTTTTCTCAGGCATACCAAAATAACCGCTAGACATGACTCCAGGCTCGAGAGGTCGAACCACCATTTCTCCTGGCTCGCCGGGAGGTAATGGGTCATCATTTTCATCGTGGATGGCCACTTCAAAATGAGGTAGAACGATTCCGCCAGGGTGATCCCATTGAGGTGCAACTACCCATCCAGCATCGGTTGACCCGTAGCCACCACCAGGAACTAAATGCAAATTAAACCGCTCATCAAAATCTTTCTTGGGGACAGGGGCTGGAGTGCCCCAGCACCTTGTCACTTTGTGCTCTTTTTCTTCTGGACAGAACGGATGTGCCCATAAGAGCTGTTGAACAGAGCCCAACATCATGAACCAAGTGGCTCCATATTTTTTGGCTTCTGGCCAAAAATTTGAAACACTAAAACGCTGACGCAGTATTACTCGACCTCCGGTCATCATAGTTGGAAGAATGTCATAGTAGGCAGGACCAATATGGGACAAGGGATAGAATGTATATACAGAATCGTTTATAGTAATCCTGTTGGGCTCAATTAAGTTTTCAGCAGTCCTGACAGCGTAACGATGAGACAGGAGGCATCCTTTTGATACTCCAGTCGTGCCAGAGGTAAAAAGGATTGTTGCAATGTCGGTATCTTTTGCAAGCGAATCAACATGATCTATACAATCTGATAGTAAATCTTCAAAGGAAATGACTTGAAGTTCTGGGAAAAGTTTTTGAGCCTGATCGACAGAATCCAACATAATTAAAATTTCAATGTGTGGTATCGATTCTCGAATTTGATCTAAGGCTTCAAGCTGAAGTCCTGAAGTGAACAATAATTTTGACCCTGTTTGGTCAATCATTCGAGCCAGAGATTCACCGCGCATAGCAGGGTTTATCGAGACCTCTATCGCGTTCGCTTTTTTTAGAGCGTAAGTTAATGCGAGATATTGAGCGCTATTTTCAAGAAAAATATCAACGTATTCTATCTTTTCAGAGAATTGCTCTAATAAACCATTCGTAATTCGATTGGTTAGAACCTCAAATGTATTGTAAGTTAAAGACTCACCAGTTTCAGCAATAACCAAGAATTCACGCTCAGAAAACTTTTCTGCACATTCATGAAGAAGGTTTCCAAGTGTGATTCTCAATGGCATAGGCTGCCCCTTTAAAAATAGCTAGTTTTTCTTGTAGTGGACAATGTAATTCACACTGACATCATCTCCAAGCTTGTATTTCTTTGTGATTGGGTTGTATGTCATCCCAATCATAGAGCTGATCGATAAATCATATGGCCTTGCCCATTCATCAATCTCACTAGGACGAATAAACTTTTCATAGTGATGTGGGACATGCTCTAACATCTCAAGACAGGCAATGACGTCGAAAGAGCCTGACTCAGACTGAGCAAGCTCTTCGGCAGAAATAAACTGGTAATCAATATCCAATCCGGACTCTAAAAGGTGAAGCTTTGCGACCTCTAAGCCCGCCTCTGCAAGGTCAATTCCAACAACGCTAGCACCCTCAAGTGCTAATGACTCGCTGAGAATTCCGCCGCCGCAACCTATGTCAAGAATTCGTTTACCCTCTAAAGAGCCACCGCACTGCTCTTTGATGTAATTAAGACGAAGCGGGTTAATGTCGTGAAGTGGTTTAAACTCAGAATTTCTATCCCACCAGCGCGCAGCTAGTGCTGCAAATTTATTTACCTCTTCGTGGTCAACGTTTGGATTCATAGAGTCTTTACGAAGTCTAGAACTTCCTCAGCGTGCCCATCCACTTTGACTTTATCCCACTGTTTGAGAATATCACCCTCTGGGCTAATGACAAAAGTAGATCTAACTATTCCAATGTGCTCCTTGCCGTACATTTTTTTGAGCTTTAAGACATCGAACTGCTTGCACAAAGATTCGTCCTCATCCGAGATTAAATCGATCGTGTAGTTAAACTTATTAATGAATTTTTCATGGGACGCAATCGAGTCTCTAGAGACGCCATAGACTACCGAATTATTTTCAGCAAAAGAGTCATTCAGCCTGGTAAAGTCGTTACCTTCAATCGTGCATCCTGGAGTGTCATCCTTTGGGTAAAAATAGAGCACAATATTCCTTCCTTGGTCGTCAGGAATGTTGACATTTTGATTACTTGTTGCAACACATGTAGTAGGGTTTACTTTATTCATATACGATATAATCTCATGGTTTAAATTAAAAGCATTCATTTTATCATTGATATGCAAAAAATCCGAAATTTTTCTATCATTGCTCACATCGATCACGGTAAGTCAACGATTGCTGATCGATTCATTCAATATTGCGGTGGTTTGAGTGATCGAGAGATGTCATCTCAGGTTCTCGACTCGATGGATATTGAGAAAGAGAGAGGGATTACGATCAAGTCGCAAAGCGTCTCACTGAACTACAAGGCTCAGGATGGAGAGACCTATCAGCTCAACTTTATTGATACGCCAGGGCATGTCGATTTTTCCTATGAGGTATCCCGCTCGCTCTCTGCCTGCGAAGGCGCTTTGTTAATTGTTGATGCGTCTCAGGGAGTTGAGGCTCAGACCGTTGCCAACTGTTACACCGCTATTGATCAGGGTCTTGAGGTTTTAGCAGTACTGAACAAAATTGACTTGCCTGCTGCTGAGCCTGAGAGGGTGGTCGATGAAATTGAGGATGTCGTTGGGGTTGAGGCTCATGACGCTGTGCATGCCAGCGCCAAATCTGGAATCGGTATTGAGGAGATTCTGGAGCAGATTGTGGAGAGGATTCCTGCCCCAGAGGGGAAGATGGACGCTCCAATTAAGGCGCTCATTATTGACTCTTGGTTCGATAACTATCTTGGGGTGGTATCTCTAATCAGAGTTATTGATGGCGAGATTAAAGCTAAAACAAAAATTAAAATCTTTTCGAATAAAAATGAGCATCTGGTTGATGAGGTTGGTATTTTTACCCCGAAAAGAACCAAAACCGAAAACCTCAAGGCGGGTGAGGTTGGTTACTTAATCGCCAGTATTAAAAATATCGACGGTGCTCCGGTTGCTTGGAAAGTTGAGGCTCAATGACGCCGCTTTACAGTACGAACCTGAAAATTCTGACGCTTTGGGTTTTGGTTTTCGAATTGGATTCTTAGGTCTTCTACACATGGAGATTGTTCAAGAGAGGCTTGAGCGTGAATATGATCTTGATTTGATTACAACGGCGCCAACGGTAATCTATGAAATACTCGATACTAAGGGCAATATCTCAAAGATTGATAGCCCATCAAAGCTTCCCCCAGTTCAGACTATTGCAGAGTTTAGAGAGCCCATCATTACAGCAAATATACTAGTCACCAGTGAATATGTTGGCCCTGTAATTAGTCTTTGTGTTGAAAAGAGAGGGGTTCAAAAAAGCATCAACTATATGGGCAGACAGGTATCGATTGTTTACGAGTTGCCTCTCAATGAGGTCGTTCTTGATTTCTTTGATAAACTGAAGTCAGTCTCTCGAGGATTCGCATCGATGGACTACCAATTTGAGCGCTACCAAGCCTCTGATTTGATTCGTCTTGATATACTCATCAACGGTGAAGGGGTTGACGCCTTGGCACTCATTATTCATAGGGATAACTCTGTCTACAAAGGCAGAGAGATCGCTGAGAAAATGAAGGAGCTCATTCCTAGGCAAATGTTTGATGTCGCTATACAGGCCTGTATTGGCGTTAAGATTATTTCTAGAACCAACGTTAAGGCGCTCAGAAAAAATGTGACCGCAAAGTGCTATGGCGGAGATATAACGCGCAAAAGAAAGTTACTGGAAAAACAGAAGAAGGGCAAGAAAAGAATGAGGTCGATTGGAAGGGTAGACATTCCGCAAGAAGCATTCCTTGCTGTTCTGCATATTGACTAAATAATTTCCTCTAGACCGCTAAACCAGTCAGTATGGTCTTTAGCACAAACCAGTGTTGGTTTAATTTCAGGAGCATCCATAGTGCTTCCTAGCGGAGCTAACATCCATCCTTTAGAGGGTATAAATCTTGGTGCCCTTGAGCCACAGTTTTTACAAAAAGCATTCCCAAAAGTGTTTGGTGGCTCCAAAGCATATTTACCGGTATTGTCTTCACCCGAAATCCACTTAAATTGATTCGCTTTGACAAAGAGATTCGTTGCAAATGCAGCGCCCGTGACCTTTCTGCATCTTGAGCACTGACACATACCGAAAAACTCATAAGGTCCCGAGAGCTCCCATGATACTTGGCCGCACAAGCACTCTCCTTTTAGTGTTTTATATTCATTCATGACTTAGTTATTCATACTGCTAAGACTTCGAAAAAGAACTTGTTTCCAAAGTAAGACAAGACCAGAACGGCAAAGGCGACTTGAGTTAATAGAACGATAAGCTTTCCTCTGATGCCAAAGACCATGTGCACAAAAAGGATTCCAGCAAAACCTATCCAGGCCATCACAGATAGGATGGTTTTAAAGGTCAGCTTCTGAGTAAAGAAATCACTGATATAGAAGTAGCCTGAGATGAGCGAAAGTGTGAGCAATAAGAAGCCCATTTTGAGAGTCTGATAAAGAAAATCCTCCATCGTTTGAAGTGCGGGAAGTTTATCGACAAAGGTGTTGTAGTTGTGCTCATGCAAGAATCGTTCTTGAATGTTGAGAAGCAGAGATTGACCCACCGCTAGGGAAAGCAGGGCATAAGCTCCAATTGAAAGGAAGACGTGCGCAGCAATTGAAATAGAGAGGAGTTTGCCTTGAGAGCCTGGATAAAGAAAGGCAACTATCACTGCAATTGCGCTCAAAGGGTAAACGATGATTCCAAGCGAATGTATTGGCTTTGCAAACGAGGTTAAAAACAATAGCGTTGCAACAACCCAAGCCACAAATGAAATACTCACTGTCAATCCAAAAAATACGCCTTCATGCTGCCAAAGCTCAAACAAAATATAGCCGTGAGATGTGCACGCGACAAAGAGCAATAAATTAACAATAATTCGATGTTGATTGGTGACCTTATCTAGAACAAAATATCGGGTCAGCAGAAGCCCAGCTAAGAGATAGGTGATGAATGGAAGAGTGTGTAGTAATGGCATCTCTAGCAATGGCTATGCAAAAGATTATATAATAATATATTTCAACCAACCTGAACGTAATGTTTGATAATTTAACAGATCGACTTTCCAATAGTTTTAAGGCCCTTCAAGGAAAAAACAAGTTATCAGAATCCAACATCAAGGAGGCCATTCGTGAGGTAAGAAGGTCACTTCTTGAGGCTGATGTCGCGCTTGATGTGATTAAGCATTTCATTGACAGAGTCCAAGCCAAAGCCATTGGACTCAAGGTGGGTGAAGGGCTCAGCCCCTCGCAAGCCTTTATTAAGCTCGTTGAGACTGAACTCACTGAGGTTATTGGCGGGCAAAATGAGTCTTTAAACCTTGCAACACAGCCTCCAGCCGTTGTTATGGTTGCAGGTCTTCAGGGCTCTGGTAAGACGACCTCGATTGCCAAGTTGGCGAGATTTTTAAAGCAAGAGCAAAAGAAGAAAATTCTCGTAGTCAGTGCTGACGTTTACAGGCCTGCTGCGATTGAGCAGCTAAAGGTTCTTGCTACAGAGATTGAAGTTGATTTTTTTCCATCGAATGCAGATGAAAAGCCTGAAAAAATTGTCGCTGACGCTAAAAAACATGCTCAATCACAATTTCATGATGTTCTTTTAGTTGATACTGCTGGAAGGCTCGCTATTGACGAGCAAATGATGTCTGAAATTCAGGCGCTTCAGAAACAAGTCAATCCGATCGAAACACTCTTCGTTGTCGATTCAATGACAGGTCAGGACGCAGCTCACACTGCAAAGGCATTCTCTGACAGGCTGCCTCTGACTGGCGTGATTCTAACTAAAACGGATGGTGACGCTAGAGGCGGTGCTGCGCTCTCGGTTAGACACATCACAGGCAAGCCCATCAAGTTTATGGGTGTGGGAGAGAAGACGGATGCTCTAGAGCCGTTCCATCCTGACAGATTGGTTTCTAGAATTCTTGGAATGGGAGATGTGCTCTCACTGGTCGATGAAATTTCTAAGAAGGTAGATCACAAGAAGGCACAAAAAAGTGTCCAGAAGATGGCAAAAGGTCGATTTGATCTTGATGACATGAGAGATCAGCTCATTCAAATGCAGGACATGGGAGGTATGGGTGCGTTAATGGATAAGCTCCCCGGCATGGGTCAAATACCGCAAAGCGTTAAAAATCAGGTGATAGGAGATAAAGAGAGCTCCAGAATGATCGCTATTATTAACTCGATGACCCCCAAAGAGAGAAGCCATATCAACTTAATTAAAGGTTCACGTAAAAAAAGAATTGCCGCTGGATCGGGTACCGATGTTCAGCACGTCAACAAGCTCCTAAAGCAGTTTGAAAAAATGCAAAAAACAATGAAAAAAATGAAAGGCGGCAAGATGAAAAAGATGATGCAGCAAATGGAGGGTATGCAGGGGCAGGGCGGTATGCCTGACTTATCTAAAATGCCCGGATTTGGAAAGAAGAAGTTTCCTTTCTAGGTTGTAATTATTTTTTATTAATGACCCTTGCAGTTTGTTGTTTTTGATATAAAATTCGACCTTTTAGACAGACTTCAAAAATCAATGAACTTAAACCTTAAAATCTTATCGATATTTTTGATTGGTTTATTCTCATTTCAGCCATTATCTGTCATGGCAGAGAATTCAAACGAGACGGTGCAATTGTCCTTGGCCATTACCTCAGGTGATCAAATCAATTTAACTGCTGTCAAACAGGTTGAGAAGGGGATGAACTCTTACGATGCTATCAGGCAGCTGGTTGTTGTTGGCGTTAAGGATACAAGTTTTGGCCCTCAGATTATGTCTTTGGGCGGGATAGAGGCTGTTGGGAATACCTACTGGGCATTGTACGTAAATGGCTCAATGTCAATGGTTGGTGCGCATGATGTTATTCTCAATGAAGATACATTTATTCGCTTGAACATGGAAGCCTTTTAAGATATGATTATTCGAAATTATTTGGAGAGAAATGATGGACAATCAAGATTACAAACTTAATTCAAGTTTTAGTTATTTAGTTATTTTGGCAGTCTTAATTGCCCTTGGTGTCGCTGGAAGGCTTTTGCCTCATCCGCCAAACTTTACTCCAATGGCCGCAATCGCGCTCTTTGCGGGCTTTATTTTTGTAAAAAGATACATGGCCATTGTTGCGGTAGTAGCGACTATGCTGCTGTGCGATTATTTCGCTTTTGGTTCACTCTCTGCAAACTGGTTTGGCTCAAAATCAATGTTCGTTGTTTATCTCGCCTTACTGTTTCCAATTGTTTTTAAAAACTTTCTTCAAAGAAAGCTGGGTGTGCTTAGAATTGCCGGTGCAGCTCTAGCGAGCTCAACGGTCTTCTTCATTGCAACTAACTTTGCTGTCTGGGCCTTCTCACCAATGTATGCCAAAACCCTAGAAGGACTTGTTCTTTGTTACACGATGGCGATTCCTTTTTTCCAGAACACAATTGCAGGCGATTTAATTTGGTCTGGCGTCATCTTTGGTGCGTATTTCGCTTTACGTCATTATTCAAATTTACAAATCTTAAATCGAAAAGACTCACTCATTTTCAGCTAGGTTTGCTTCTTATAATTTGATCGATGGAATATCGTTCAAAATATTCAAATTTGAATCGTATTCATTGGAATGAGCGTGCTCCAATTCATCAAAAGAAATATGTCGATGACTTGGTTCTTGAGGTAGCTAGAGACGACTTTACAACTTTCGACTTTGTAGAGCAAAAGCTTTTTAAAACTATTCAGTTATCAGGCAAGTCGGTTGCACAAATTAATTGTAATAATGCAAGAGAGCTCATCTCTGTCAAGAAAGCGGGAGCCGGTCGCTGCGTTGGTATTGATATTAGTGATCAGTTTATACAGCAGGCTAGAGCCTTAGTGAAGGCTTCAAATGTTGAAGTTGAGCTTGTTTGCAGTGATATTTACGAGCTAGGTAATGCTTATGATAATCAATTTGATTTACTCTACATCACGATTGGAGTGTTAGGTTGGCTTGAAAACCTAAAAGCTTTTTTTGATATATTGGATAAATTATTGAAACCAGGTGGTCAAATTTTTATGTATGAGATGCATCCAATTTTGGAGTTGTTTGAAGAAGATTCAGGAAGCAAAATTGTGAATGATTATTTTAATAGCGAGCTCTATGTTGAGGAGAATGAAAGAGACTATTTTGATCAGAACGCAATCATTAAATCTCCAAGTTATTGGTTTCATCATCCACTGAGTGAGATTTTTGAGAATGTTATCAGTCATGGCTTTCGTATTACTCATTTTGATGAATATGCCCATGATATATCTGGAGGCGGTGAGTTTTTATCGAGCCAAAAGAGTCGTCCGCCGATGTGTTTTAGCCTAATAGCAACTAAGGTAGGTGGGAAATGACAAGGCACCTTAAGGGCTTACTGATGAGCGTTTTTGCGGTAGTCATTCTGAGTCCAGACTCCGTTCTTATTCGGTTGGTCGAAGAGGCTTCTCCAGAAGTTGATAGCTGGACTGTTTTATTTTGGAGAGGTTTGCTCTATGCGGTTGGCGTTTCATTGCTTGTCTTTATGAAGTATGGAAGTAAAACGATCGATGAGTTTAAAAATATTGGAAAAGGCGGGCTAGTGATTGGTTTCTTTTCTGGAATCAGTACAGGAACCTTTGTCTTTGCGATTGTCTACACCTCTATCGCAAATGCTTTGGTTATTATCAGTACTGGGCCCATTATGATTGCTATTGTGGCCTGGTTTCTACTTAAAGAGAAATCCAGCGTCATCACGTGGACATCCATGATTATCGTCTTCATTGGTATTTATATTGTTATGAGTGGTAGTTTTGGAGGTCAAAACCTTGTTGGAGATTTCTTTGCTTTGATTACAGCAGTGATGATGGGCTTTACCTTTACCTTGACTCGAAAATATAAGCATATCAATATGGTTCCTGTGAATGCGATCGGAGGTCTAATTGCCGCGCTAATTGCCTTTGTAATGGCGAATCAGATTAGTGTTCCTGCAGAAGTTGTTGGTTACATCATTGCTATGGGAGCAATACTTTCCATCTCATTTAGTTTAATTACGATAGCACCAAGATATATGCCTGCTGCAGAGGTTGGAATGATTATGCCTTTAGAGACTGTTTTGGGTTCTCTCATCGCTTGGTATTTCATCAGTGAGGTGCCTTCAACGAATGCCATAATTGGAGGAACCATTGTAATAGTGACACTATTTTTACATTCTTGGTATAGCACCAGGCTTGCTAAAAACCAACTCAACTAAAGCAATATTAATGATGACTAATCATTTAAAAGGGCTCTTGATTGCATTTTTTGGCGTCTTAGTGCTCACACCTGAAGGCATACTCGTTAAGTTAGCTCACTCAGATAGTTTCACTGTTTTGTTTTGGAGAGGTATATTTTTTGCACTCAGCATTCTGATTATTTTGTTTATTGGTTATCGATCTAGAGCAATCAATGAAATTAAGAATATTGGAAAAGAGGGTATCTTGATTGGCTGTTTGACAGGGCTCGGCGGAGCAACCTTTATTTTAGCCATTCATTACACTACCCTTGCGAAAACACTAGTGATTATTAGCGCTTCACCCCTCATGGTCGCTTTGGTTTCGTTTTTTTTGTTAAAAGAAAAGCCAAAATTTTTTACCTGGCTTGCAATGATTATTGTCTTTTTTGGAATTTATATTGTTATGTCTGGTGACACCAGTGGTGTTAATTTGACAGGAAGCTTGTTTGCGCTTGCATCGGTCACTACAGGTGGTTTCTCTTTCACTCTGCTTCGAAAGTACAAGGAAGTTAATATGGTTCCAGCTATGGCAATCAATGGCTTATTCATCACCATAGTTGGTCTTCTCTTTGCAGAGTCATTAGCGCTATCCTCGCAAGCAATGACCTATATCATTATAAGTAGTATTCTTGTTGCAATCTCATTCACCTTAATTACAATTGCACCTCAGTATATTCCCGCGCCCGAAGTCGCTATATTTTTTCCAATGGGGACAGTTATCGGTACTGTGTTAGCATGGCTCGTTCTTAAAGAGGAGTTATCAACTAACGCGGTATTTGGTGGTGTGATTGTTGTTTTAACTTTATTCATTCACTCTATTTATAGTGCGAGACAATTTAAAAATTAAATATTATGAAATCACAAGCCATTAGAGCCGACCTTCTCATGCTTCTTGCTGCAGCAATCTGGGGCTTCGCCTTTGTTGCTCAGAGAGAAGGTATGGAGACGATGGGCCCGTTTCTATTTAACACCGCCAGGTTTTTTATTGGTACGGTTTTTTTGATCCCGATAGTTTGGTATTTGTCGAAGAGAAACAAGGTTCAAGAAAATAAGGAAACGTCCACCAAAAAGCTCTTATTTGCTGGTTTTGTTGCTGGGTTATTCTTGTTTATTGCTTCAAGCTTTCAGCAGGTTGGAATCCAATATACAACAGCTGGAAAGGCTGGCTTTATAACGGGTCTTTATATCTTCTTTGTTCCGCTCATTGGCATCTTTTTTGGTCAAAGAACTGGCTCAGGCACTTGGCTTGGTGCTTTCATAGCGGTGATTGGTTTATATTTGCTCAGTATTAACGAAGACTTCAGCATTGCTAAAGGTGATTTACTTCAGCTGATCTGTGCCATTTTCTTTGCTGCTCATGTCTTAGTTATCGGTTATGTTGCCAAAAGAATGGATCCATTAAAGCTCTCTCTGATTCAGTATTTTGTCTCGGCGATCCTCAGTTTATTGATAGCAATTGCTATCGAAGTCATTACTTGGCAGATGATCGTTGATACTGCGATTCCGCTTCTTTATGCAGGCATTATGTCTATTGGAGTAGGCTACACGCTTCAGGTTGTAGCTCAGCAGCATGCTAAATCCTCGCATGCAGCCATTATTTTGGGCCTAGAGGGTGCATTTGCTGTTCTTGGTGGATGGCTTATTCTGGATGAAAACTTGTCAACCAGAGGACTTATAGGGTGCGCATTGATGCTCTCTGGTATGTTCCTGTCTCAGCTATTACCTCGACTCAGTTTTAAGAAAGCAAGTTAAAGCTTTGTTTCTTTCTCATGGTATGATGAGTTAGCTTCTTTGCTATTAGATGTTTTAGAGGATATTGATGAATATTATCGATCTTCAAAATATAACGGTATTTCAAGGAAGAAACAAAGTCCTTGACAACTTCTCACTGACAATTGATGAAAGTCAAAGCACAGTCATCCTCGGGCCAAATGGTTCTGGAAAGACGACTCTCTTAAAGCTTCTGAATCGTGAACTTTACATCGTTGAAGAAAAAAATAGCAGCATTAAAATCTTTGAAAAAGAAAGGTGGAATGTTGATGATCTTCGAGCAAATTTGGGAGTAGTTTCTCAGCACCTGCAGTATGGATATTCGAACACTGCATTAGGTCTTTATGTTGTACTTTCGGGTTTTTATTCAAGTGATGGTATATGGCAGCATCAAGCTTTTGATGAAAGCAAGATGACTCGTGCTAAAGAGGTAATGGACCTATTGTCTATTACTGATCTTCAGGATAGAGAGTTTTCCACAATGTCTACTGGCGAGCAAAGAAAATTCTTGCTTGCAAGATCACTTGTAAACGACCCTGCTGTCTTGGTCTTTGATGAACCCACTAGCGGCCTAGATATGAGTACTTGCTTTCAGTATCTTGAAATCATTAGAGAGCTCATCGGGATGGGTAAAAAAGTTATCTTGGTCACTCATCACATACATGAAATTCCACCTGAAGTCACAAGAGTGATTCTTTTAAAAGAGGGCAGGGTGATTGAGGATGGAGATAAAGATCAAATCCTAACAAACACAAACCTGACCAACCTCTTTGATTGGCCTATTCAGGTGATTCAGGAAAACGGTTATTACCAGGCAATACCAGGCTGACTAGCCCTTATCTGTCCGGTACAACGCTGATTTAGCATGCGCCTCAAGACCCTCTCCATAGGCAAGTACTGAGGCAGTTTTACCCAGCTTATTAGCCCCATCTTTTGATGCCATAACAATGCTGGACCTTTTAATAAAATCATATACTCCTAGAGGTGATGAAAATCTTGCAGTACTCGATGTTGGTAGGACGTGGTTTGTACCAGCGCAATAATCGCCCAGTGCTTCAGAAGAGTATGTGCCCATAAATATTGCTCCTGCATGCCTAATGTCATCAATGATAGATTCGGGATCCTCAACTGAAAGTTCAAGATGCTCTGGAGCTATTCGGTTAGAAATTTTTATTGCTTCATCAATATCTTGCGTCAAAATGAGAGCGCCTCTCTTTTTAAGAGAGGTTTTGATGATTTGCTCTCTCTCCATCGTAGGAAGAAGTTTTGAAATGCTTTTTTCAACTTCTTTAATGAACTCCTCATCGGGGCACAGAAGGATTGCCTGAGCATCCTCATCATGCTCAGCTTGAGAGAAAAGATCCATAGCTACCCAATCTGGATTGGTTTTGCCATCACATATGATGAGAATCTCTGATGGACCAGCAATCATATCAATTCCAACCTGTCCAAAAACTTGCCTCTTAGCAGTAGCTACGTATATATTTCCTGGACCAACAATCTTATCAACCTTCGGAATTGACTCCGTTCCATAGGCAAGTGCAGCAATAGCTTGAGCGCCGCCTATGGTTATGACTAAGTCAACTTCTGCAACATAGGCTGCTGCCAGGACTAATTCGTTGACGATGCCTTTTGGCGTTGGAACGACCATAATGAGCTCTTCAACTCCAGCGACTTTTGCTGGAATACTGTTCATAAGAACTGAGGATGGGTAAGCTGCCTTACCTCCAGGAACATAAAGCCCCGCTCGCTCAAGCGGCGTAATTCTTTGTCCTAATACTGTGCCGTCATCCTCCGAGTAATTCCAAGACTCTTGAACTTGATTTTGGTGATAAGATTTTATTCTCTCAGCCGCAATCGAGAGGGCGTCTTTTTGTTCCTTCTCAAGATTATCAAACGCTTGTTTAAGTCTCTCCTTAGGCATGGTCAGCTCTGAAATGGACTTTGCCATAATTGAGTCAAACTGCTTGGTGTAATCTAGAACTGAGCTGTCACCATTTCGCCTAACGTCATTAATGATTTTTTTAACAGAATTATTAATTTCTTCATCAATTGAGCTATCCCATGCAATCAATGAATCGAGCTGAATATCAAAATCACTGTCTAGAGTCGAAAACTTATTAATCATATACTCTGTTCAATTTTTTGAATCCAGTCACTAATTTCAGCATGCTTGGTATTAAAAGCGGCTGAGTTAACAATGAGTCTAGAGCTGATTTCATGGATTAACTCCAATGGAACTAGATTGTTTGCCTTTAATGTGTTTCCTGTATCTACTAGGTCAACTATGCAGTCAGAGAGCCCAACTATAGGTGCAAGCTCCATAGCCCCATAAAGCTTAATGACCTCAATTTGCTTGCCTTGCTGATAAAAATACTCTTTTGCTGATTTAACGTATTTTGTGGCGACCTTGAGAGTGCTTTTGTTGAGATTCTTATTCTTCTCAGCAGCAACCATAAGCTTGCATTTTGAGATTTCTAAATCTAGAAGTTCAAACACACCGTCAGCCCCATGCTCCATCAAAACATCTTTACCAGCAATCCCAAAGTCTGCAGCGCCATGCTGAACGAATACTGGAACATCACTCGCTCTAAGAACGATGACCTTTATATCTGCAATGTTGGTATCTAAGATTAGTTTTCTACTCTCTAATTCACTTTTAGGAATGCTGATTCCAGCCTTCTCTAAAAGCGGCAAAGTTTGGTCTAAAATTCGACCTTTTGATAGTGCAATCGTTAGCATGCTGTTTTTTAATCTAGTTGTCTAGTATAGTTTTAGTGCTGAACGCGTTCTATATTGGCGCCAAGCATTTTAAATTTTTCTTCAATCATCTCATAACCTCGATCGAGATGATAGACGCGCTCAATAGTTGTAGTCCCATGAGCCGCTAAACCTGCCAAAACAAGGCTAGCAGATGCTCTTAGGTCAGTAGCCATCAAATTCGCGCCAGACAAAGATTTTACCCCTTTACATACAACTGTGTTGCCTTCTAGCTTCAGGTCTGCTCCCATACGACTGAGTTCAGGTACATGCATAAAACGATTTTCAAAGATTGTTTCTGTGATGGTGCTGCTTCCCTCTGCAATGGAATTAAGCGCCATAAATTGAGCCTGCATATCTGTTGGAAAGTTTGGATAGGCGCTTGTTCGAATATTGACTGGATTAGGTCTCTTACCTTTCATATCTAATTTGATAGAGTTTTGATTAGTCTGAATATCCGCGCCAGTTTCTATGAGTTTGCCAATAACCGCTCTCATTGAGTCTGGCTCAATGTTGTTCACAGTAATTTTGCC
>LUMP01000004.1_pt1 | contig 63298 bp, 55 predicted proteins | sample 729641 | NCBI WGS metagenome assembly LUMP01 (sample SAMN03860260, study PRJNA289734) | marine metagenome | biome: seawater column; feature: ocean; material: water; isolation source: Red Sea water column Station 12 - depth 47m | place: Saudi Arabia: Red Sea | collected 2011-10-15 | depth 47 m | reverse complement strand
AAAGCCATTTTGACAGCAGAAGTTTTATTTCCTGGAATTGTCTTCCATTGGAATTGTTCTTCTTCATAAAAATTTACATATTTTATTGTTGTAGGTTTTACTTTGTAATAACCAACTACATCATTTTTGATTAAAAATTCGTCTTCCATATATTCTTTGAAAGCGTCAGTAGTTTTAAGAACTAGCTCATAAGCTCTTTTTTTCTCATCTTCATCTTTTATTTTGTAACATTCTCCGTCAATTTGAAGACCTTCAATTCCTTCTTGGCCTTTAGGCCATATGACAACATGAACACGAGGATTCAATCTAATCTGCTCTGCTTTACGAGTAGGGTGGAAGGTAAAGAAAACTAAATCTTCTCCATCTCTACTAAAAAATACAGAAGCTCCTGAAGAGTTCCCACCAACACTGGTCGCAATGAACATACGATCAGCTGAATCTAATACATTTTCTATTTTGCTATCTAACACATCAACCATAAGTTGAACGATAATACGCTTGTGAAATAATGCACAAAGTATTGTTAGAATATTTTTAAATTTTTAACCCATTTAATATTGATTAATATGTTTAAAGTCTTTAAAACACCGGAATTTAAAAAAGCGTTAAATTTCTACAAAGCAGAGATCATAGAAAATAAAAGAAATTTTATAATTGCTATGTCATCAGCAGTTTTGTGGTGTTTTCTTGTAGTTGTTCAACCATATTTAATAAAAATAATTATTGATGATGGAATTGTTACAGGAAACCAAAGAAATCTTATTGTTTTAATTTCATTTATGGTTTTGGCTGGATATTCAAGAGCGATTTCCATTGGTACAAGAAGATACTTTGGCATGCATGTCTCATATAACGTTGAAGCAGGAATAAGGAATAAAATTTTTACTCATATGCAAAAGTTAGCTTTCAATTATCATGACAAAGTTCCTACTGGTGAATTAATGGCCCGTGCATCTAGTGATGCATCTCAAGTAAGACTTGCTTTTGCTATTGCCCCTCTTGCTACAGCTAATATATTTTTGCTATTAATTCTAAGCATTACCCTTTTAACCTTAAGCCTCCCACTAGGTGCAATTGTAATACTTTCCATCCCTGCGGTCCTTTGGTTAGCATCGAACTTTTCATCAAAAGCAATGGGTGTATCTTTAAAAGTTAAAGAGTCAGAAGCAAGAATGACAACTGAAGTTGAAGAGCAGCTAGGAGGAATCAGAGTTGTAAAAGCATTTGGCAATGAAGAATATGCTTCCAGCAAAGTAGAGTCTGCCGTCTCAAACATATATGATACATCACTTGATTACTTGAAACTAAGAACTCGCTTTGTCCCGATGTTTGAGTTAATTCCAATGATTATCACATTAGCTGTTCTACTTCTTGGTGGATATTTGTCAATAAATGAATTTATTTCTCTAGGCGAATTTATTGCTTTTACACAATATGTCTTTCTACTTTTATGGCCATTAAGAATTACAGCTTGGTTCTTATCTGAAATTCCATCGAGTGTTGCAGCTGGCACAAGAATTTTAGAGTTGTTAGATGAGGTCCCTTTAATTACCGATAGTGAATCTACAAAATCTCTTCCAAATGATGGCAATGGAAGTATCTCATTTAATCAGGTGAATTTTAAATATGGTAAAGAAAAAATATTCGATAATTTAAGTTTTAATGTTGACGGAAAGAAAACGGTTGCAATTGTTGGCGCTACTGGTTCTGGTAAATCAACTCTAGCTTATTTACTGCCAAGACTTTATGAAATAGAATCGGGATCAATAGAAATCGATGGTGTCAATATTAACGATCTAAAACTGAATGAATTAAGAAGTAACGTTAGTCTAGCTTTTGAAGAAAGTTTCTTATTTTCAAATACAGCTCGAGAAAACATATCTCTTGGTCTAGGAAATGCCACTCAAGAAGAAGTTGAAAGAGCTGCTTTAACTGCAAGAGCACATGAATTTATTTCATTACTACCTGAGTCTTATGAAACAAAAGTCGGTGAAAGAGGCTATGGGCTATCAGGAGGTCAAAGACAGAGAATAGCTTTAGCAAGAGCAATCCTGAGAAAACCAAGAGTATTAATTTTAGACGACGCTCTTTCCGCTGTTGATGCATCAACGGAAGAAGAGATAAGAAACGAATTGAAAACTGTGATGAAAAACATGACAACATTAATTATCACAAATAGAGCTCCTACTATTGAGCTTTGTGATGAGGTGGTGTTTATTGAGGATGGATCTGTTAAAGCACAAGGTACTCATGCAGAATTAATTGATAATGTTGACACTTACAAATCTTTGTTTTTAGAAAATGAATCAGTGGATACCCAATAATGATAGATAATACTTTTTTGAGATCATACAAATTAGTTCCAGAAGTTAATAGACCATTTTTGTATAGCTCTTTAATTGCGATGGCTGCAACCCTAATCAGAATGATTGGTCCACAATTAATTTCTAGAGGAATAGACAATGGAGTACTTAAATCAGATTACAACTACTTACTTGAACAAAGTTTTTATTATTTTTTAACATTAATTGCTTTATATTTTGTAGCTAGCAAAGCACTTTTATCTATCGGATTGGTTGGAGAGTTGTATGTTAGAAGAGTCAGAGAAAAACTATTTAGACATCTTTCATCATTAGATATTAATTATTTTGAAAAAAATAAGACAGGTGTATTGGTTGCAAGAATGACCTCAGATATGCAAAGCTTAAATGAATTTGCAAGAGAGGGTGCAAGCAGTATTATTACTGCACTACTAACAATTTTTGGAGCTACAATTGCCGTATTTCTTGTAGATGTTCGACTTGCTTTTTTGTCGTTTTTAATCCTTCCACTACTTGGAATTGCAACAAAAATTTTCAGAAACTATGCGGATAAAGCTTATTGGTCTGTTCGCGAATGGATTGGACAAGTTTTATCATCACTACAGGAAGGAATTTCTGGGGTTAGGATTATACAAGCTTACGCAGATGAAACTTCTCAACTAGATAATTTTAAGAAAGTAAATAACGAGCACTTCAAAGCTAATATGCAATCTGCAAAGAATATTGCCTTTTATTTTCCATTTTTAGAAATAACAAGAGTAACTTCTATAGCTATTGTTATCTGGTTTGCTGCTCAAAGAATAGATCAAGGAACATTAAGTGTTGGAGAACTAGTCGCATTACTTTTTTACTTAAATTATTTTTTTGATCCATTAATAATGCTTTCATTTAATTATGACTTGTTGAGATCTGCAGGATCTTCTATGAAAAAAGTCTTTTCAATTTTGGATGAAGAACCTGTTCTTAGTAATACTGGAACAATTACTCCAGATATGCAAAACAACAATGCAATTGAGTTTGATAAAGTTAACTTTTCTTATGGTAGAGAAAGGGTTTTACATGATGTTTCATTTTCTATCAATAAAGGTGAAAAAATTGCGATTGTCGGGGAGACTGGTGCTGGAAAAAGCACTATAGCAAAACTTATTTTAAGATTTTATTTACCTAACGAAGGGGATGTCAATTTTTATGGTGAATCATCAAGAGAAGTTTCACAAAAATGGGCTAGAAAAAACATTGCTTATGTACCTCAGGAAAGCTTTTTATTTAGGGGCTCAATCAAAAATAATTTAATATATTCAAATCCGGAAGGTATTGATTTAGAACAAGAACTTCAAGAAATTGGAGTACTTGATTGGTTTGAAAGATATGAAAACGGATTAGACCAAGAAGTTGGTGAAAGAGGTGCTAATGTCTCAGCCGGGGAAAGACAATTTATAGCCTTACTAAGAGCTGTTTTGGCCAAGAGAGAGATAATTGTTTTTGATGAGGCTACTGCAAATCTTGATATTGAGTCAGAGAATTCTATTCTTGACGCGACAGATACATTACTTGCATATCAAACTTCAATCGTAATCGCACATAGATTAGAAACAATAATTAACGCTGAAAAAATAATGGTTATGCATGATGGAAAATTAGTAGGTTTCGATAATCATAAAAATTTATTAAAAGATAATGAAATCTATCAAGAATTATTTTCAGCTTGGAATTTAGTTAACTAGTTTCTGCTTGTAACCTCTTATTAGCAATTTCAATATAATCTTTATTTATTTCATAACCTACATAATTTCTCTGCATTAATTTAGATGCTACTGCTGTAGTGCCACTTCCAATAAAAGGATCAAGAACTAAGTCGTCTTTAAAGCTATAAAGATTGATAAATCTCTTTGGAAGCTCAACAGGGAATGGTGCTGGATGGCCAATTTTTTTTGCCTTTTCGGGATTAATATTCCATATTGACAATGTAGATTCCATAAACTCATCTTTTTCAATTGTTGAAACACCTCCGCTAGAATTTTTCATAGAATCTTTTGAAAAAACAAGACAGTACTCGTGTATATCTCTAATAACTGGATTTGAGGCTGAAAGCCAGCTTCCCCAAGCAAAATTAGCATTTGCTCCTTTAGATTTTTGCCATATAATTTCACCTCTCATAATGAAGCCAATTTCGGTTAAAACGTCTGTAAAATATTTTGAAAACGGAATATAGGGCTTTCTACCTAAATTTGCAACGTTTACTACTAGCCTTCCTCCAGAATTTGTAACTCTATAAGTTTCTGAAAAAACTTTATTTATCATTTTCCAATATTCTTCGTCACTTAAATCTAAATCACTATCTTTTCCAATATTGTATGGAGGTGAAGTGACTGTAAGCGAAACACAGTTATCAACAAGTTCTTTCATACTTTCAGAACTTTTGTTAAATATTTCATTCTTAACAGTGGAGGTATTATTATCTTGATGTATTTCTTTTAGTTCTTTCTCCTTTTGAAAGCTTGATACAAAAGCTTTTCTCGAGCCAGACCCACTTTTGAAAAAGGAACTTTTTTTCATATCTAAATTTTATATAGGTAAGTCATTTGATGTTTATCAATATATAAAAGATTCATGTTTTAGATTTGATCAATGTATTCGTTTTTCTAAAAGAATTGGCTTAAATTTATTTTAAGTCAATAAATTTTTCATTAACTTCTTCAACTTCTTCAAGACTTAATACCGTATTAAAATAATCATTTTCGCTTGAATGTTTAATATAAGTAAGATTATCAATTTCTAAAATATTATTTCTAGGTTCTTCTTTTGAAATCCATAGAATTCTTTGCAAATTCGAATTTTGAATTGCATTTATAAAAATTTCACTCAATTTCTTGTTTTCTTCCTCGAAAAATATTCCACAATATGCTCCCTCAGATGCTGTCGAAATATGTGAATCATCTGTTATATCACCGATGGCCTTTTTACCAGGAATTTTATCGATAAAATCTTGTGAATTTTTATCTGATACAAATACCCTTAAATCTTGATTTTGCACATCAAGTCTATTTAACAACTCAATATGTTCTTCATCTATTGGATTAATAAAAAAAGCAGGCATAGTAAAAGAGTAATCAAAAACAGAAAATAATTTAAATCAATACTTTTTCTTATTGGCTCAGCACTTTATTAATATAAGGTCATGGCAAATGTTGATATTGATTTAGGAAAATACTCTTTAGGATGGTCTGACCCTGAAAAAAACGTGTTTAAACCTGAAAAAGGTTTAAATGAAGAAATTATTCGTAAAATGTCTGAAATTAAGGAAGAACCTGAATGGATGCTTGATTTCAGACTTAAAGCATATAAAAGATTTCTTGATAAGCCTATGCCAGAATGGGTTGCAAAGGAAAAATTAAGTCAATTAGATTTTGATGATATTTATTACTACATAAAACCTACTGAAGATCAAGCAGACTCATGGGATGAAGTACCAGAAGAAATTAAACAAACTTACGAAAAACTTGGTATACCTGAGGCCGAGAGAACCTATCTTGCTGGAGTTACGGCACAATATGAGAGCGAAGTTGTTTATCACAAAAATAGAGAAGATTTAGAAAAATTAGGCGTATTATTTTGCGATATGGATACAGCAGTTAGAGAGTATCCTGAATTAGTTCAAGAATATTTTGGAACAGTTATTCCTCCAGGTGACAACAAGTTTGCTGCACTAAATTCAGCTGTTTGGTCAGGTGGATCATTTATTTATGTCCCAAAAGGTGTACATGTCGAAGATCCTCTGCAGGCATATTTTAGAATTAATGCAGAAAATATGGGTCAATTCGAGAGAACCTTAATTCTTGTCGACGAAGGAGCTTCTGTACATTACATTGAAGGTTGTTCAGCACCTGTTTATACAACGGATGCTTTGCATTCCGCAGTTGTAGAGATTGTTGTCAAAGCATCTGGGACTTGTAGGTACACAACAATTCAAAATTGGTCAAATGATGTTTATAACCTAGTCACAAAAAGAGCACAAGCTTATGGAAATGCAACAATGGAATGGATTGATGCAAATCTTGGTTCAGGTCTAACAGTTAAATATCCTTCTGTTTATTTAATGGAACCCGGTGCACATGGAGAAGTGTTATCCGTAGCTTTTGCTAACTCAGGCCAACACCAAGATACAGGAGCAAAAATGGTTCATCTTGCTCCAGATACAACTTCTTTGATTACATCAAAATCAGTTTCAAAAGGTGGTGGAAGAGGCGCATATAGAGGCTTAGTCAGAGTTGAAGACGGCTCAGAAACAGCAAAAAGTTTTGTAAGATGTGATGCTTTGATTCTTGATGATGAATCAAGATCAGATACTTATCCGTATATGGAGATAGAAGAAGCATCAGCAGTGATAGGTCATGAGGCAACAGTTTCAAAAGTGGGAGAAGATCAACTATTCTATCTTATGAGCAGAGGTCTTTCAGAATCTGAAGCAACATCTATGATTGTCGCAGGATTTGTAGAAGAATTTACTAAAACGTTACCAATGGAATATGCCATGGAATTCAATCAACTGATTGAATTAAACATGATAGAAGCTGGCGCCGTTGGTTAATGAATAGGTAAAAATTGAAAAATAAATTATTTGAAAAAAAATTAAAGTCACTTTCATCCAAAGACTTCAAAAACATTACTGCTAAAGATGAAGACTGGAAGTATCTTGGAAAGAAGATATTTGAACTTAATGATATTGAAATTGGTAAATCTAGTGATATAGAGGCTTCTAAAACATTTGATATTGATTCCAATTGTTTTACTTATGAAATCAATACAGAGCATGATCATATTGAAATAGTTAATATTGATGAAGTCAAAAAACCTTTAATCAAAGAGTCAATAAAAAGGCCGTTTGATAAATTTAATATTGAACAATTTGAAAAAGTAACGGGTGGCTTTCAATTAAGTGTAAAAGGAGATAGCGAACAATATTTTTCAGTAAATTTCCAATCAGAGGATAATGCGATTCCTTACATTGGAATTAGTGTAGATAAGAACAAATCTGGAAAATTATATTTAAATTTTGACCAATTAGTTATAGGAAACATTTATCCAATTATTGAAATTTTTCTAAACGATAATTCAAATTTGGAAATAATACTATCTGTAACTTCTCCAAAAGAGATCAATATTGTAAATTCCATATATGCACAGCTAGAAAAAGACTCAAATTTAACTATACACAATATAAGCACAGGAGCAGCATTGTCTCGTTCAAGAATGGACATAGATCTTTTAGGCAATGGTTCAGAATTCAGTTTAGATGGAATATATTTTGGTGAAGAGTCACAAATTCACGACAATAGAGTATTTGTAAATCACTTAGGAAAAAATACGTCATCAAACATGATTACTAAAGGTGTATTAGGTGACCAAAGTAGCTCAATATTTACTGGCACAATACATATAGCTGAGGGAGCAGAAAAAACAGAATCTCATCAAGAAAATAGGAATATATTACTGAGCGAAGAAGCAACTGCTCAATCTGTACCTAATTTAGAAATTTTATGTGACGATGTAATTTGCAGTCATGGATCTTCTGTAGGCCCAATTGAAGAAAATATATACCATTATGTTATGTCTAGAGGTATCAAAAAAGTTGATGCAGACAAACTACTTATAAAAGGATTTTTTAATGAAGTAATTAATAACAGTAAATGGGATATAGTTCATGATAAAGTTTCTGAAATTATCGATAGAAAATATATGAATTTAATTGGACGTAAAAATGGCTAGAGTAAAAACTTTTAATACAACAGATATAATGCAAAATGCTTCAAAAGTTTTCAATATCGATGACAAAGAAATAGCTTTAATTAATTGTGAAGGTAAATTTTATGCAATTGACGACCTCTGTTCTCATGCAGAAGCTAGTTTGTCAGAAGGAGAAGTTTACGACTGTAAAGTTGAGTGCCCACTTCATGGGGCAGAGTTTGATCTAAATACAGGAGAAGCCGTAACATTGCCTGCAACTAAACCTGTTAAAACATATCCTGTTTATGTTGAGGATGGTCATTTGTACATAGAAATGAATGAAGATGCTTAATATAAAAAATCTTAAAGCTTCAGTAGGTGATGTAGAAATACTTAAAGGCATAGATTTATCAATAAAACCTGGAGAGCTCCATGCAATTATGGGTCCGAATGGATCTGGAAAATCAACTCTTTGCCATGTGATTATGGGTAACGAAAACTTTACACATGAAGGAGTGATCGAAGTAAATGGCAATGATATATCAAAAATGAAACAGAACGAAAGATATGATTCTGGAGTTTTTCAATCATTTCAGTATCCAGTAGGACTTCCAGGGGTTACGCTATTAGAGTTTTCTCAAAACATTAATCCCGAAATTACTGAGGAAGAAATCTTGGAAATAGCTAAAAAATTTAATGTTGACGAATTTTTAGATAGAGAAGTTAATGTTGATTTATCTGGTGGTGAAAAAAAGCGATGTGAACTTTTTCAACTTGCTTTAAGTAAACCGAATATAGCACTGCTAGATGAAATAGACTCAGGATTGGATATTGACGCAATCAAAACTGTTGCAGAGCTAATAAATAAAAACAGAGATTCTGAAACCTCTTATTTAATCGTTACCCATTACAGTAGAATTCTTAAATATCTCGAAGTAGATAAAGTACATGTAGTTGTAAATGGGAATATTGCAAAGTCAGGATCAAAAGAACTCATTGAAGAAGTCGATTCTGGTGGATATACTCAGTATTAGGGCATAAATGACAAAAGAATTTAGAACTGAAAAAGACTCCATGGGAGAGTTCCAGGTTCCTATAGACGCAAATTACGGTGCATCAACTGCAAGAGCTGTTGAAAACTTTCCAATATCCAATTTAAAATTTACTAGATCATTCATTAGAGCACTTGGCGAAATTAAGAAAGCTTGTGCTTATGTTAATTTAAATCACAATTTGTTAAATCAGGAAATAGCAGAAGCAATTATCAATTCCTCTCAAAAAGTAATAGATGGAGTTAATGATGACGATTTTGTTTTAGACATATTTCAAACAGGTTCGGGAACCTCAACTAACATGAACGCCAATGAGGTGATTGCTGCACTTGCTTCACAAGAGTCAAATAAAGAAATTCATCCTAATGATCATGTAAACATGAGTCAATCATCAAACGATGTTATTCCTACAGCTACAAATATTGCCGCCGTGGTAGAAATTAAAGAAAATTTGATTCCAGCGATTGATAAATTAATTGTCTCCTTTGAAGAAAAAGGAAAACTGTGGGAGAAGGTATATAAGAATGGTAGAACACACTTAATGGACGCTACCCCTGTATCTCTAGGTCAAGAATTTAGTGGTTATGCAGCTTTAATTAAAGAGAGGAAAACAGATATAGAAAATTCATTAGTAAATGTCTCAAAATTAGCAATTGGTGGAACTGCAGTTGGAACTGGAATAAATGCACCTGAAAACTTTGGAAGTGATGTTTGTAGCGAAATTTCTAAATCTTTAGAAATTTCATTTCAAGAAATTGAAAATCATTTTACTCGCCAAGGCTCTCGTGAAGAAATTGTACATCTCTCAGGTTGCTTGAAAGCATATGCAGTTTCAATGTTTAAAATAGCAAATGACATTAGATGGATGGGAAGCGGTCCTGTTTCTGGACTAAATGAATTAAAACTGCCTGCACTACAACCAGGTTCTTCAATTATGCCAGGAAAAGTAAATCCAGTTATATCAGAAATGATGATGCAAGTATCAGCTCAGGTTATAGGCAATGATAATACTATTACATTTTCCTCTGCTAATGGTAATTTTGAACTGAATACAATGTTGCCAGTAATGGCGCATAATTTATTAGAGAGCATTTCAATTCTTTCAAGTAGTACTGATGTTTTTAATGATAAATTGATTAAAGATCTTGAAGCTAATACTGAAAAGTTACAGGAAAATATTCAAAGAAATTCTATATTAGTTACTGCGTTAGTACCTCAACTTGGATATGATAAAGCTGCCGAAATAGCAAAAGAAGCTATGAGTTCAAACAAAACAATAAAAGAAGTTCTTTTAGATAGCAATCTTTTTTCTAGCGATGAAATAGACAATCTATTAGATATAGAAAAACTTATTTAATGATTCAAAATCTCGCAATTGCTTCGGATCACGCTGGATACAATTTGAAAACATTTTTAGTAAACCAATTAGATTCTGATATAAATATAAAAGATTTTGGTACTGATAATGAAAATAGTTGTGATTTTCCTGATTTCGCGCAAGAATTATGCAATTTTATAAATGAAAACAATTCTTCTTATAGAGGTCTATTAATTTGTGGTAGCGGTGTTGGTATGTCAATTGCAGCAAATAAAATCAAGGGAATCAGAGCTGCTAATGTTGTAGATGAATTAACCGCTATTCAAAGTGTTGAGCATAATAATGTCAACGTATTGTGCTTGGGATCTAATAATGTTTCGAATGAAAATGCATTGAGTATCGTTCTAAAGTTTTTGAATACTTATATGCTTGAAGATGAAAGATATATTCGTAGAGTTGGCAAATTAGAAAACTAGATTGCCATTTGCCAAATAGCTTTTATCCAATCATCATTAATTTCATTTCTTGCAAATACAACTACTCCGATCGCGCCTTCTTCGTAAACTTCTCTCATTGAAGTTCCAGTAGTATAGACATCATCACATATAAGCAAAGGATCTGATTCATTGTATGTACAGTATTTTTTTAAAGCTTTTTCAAAGGGAATTCCCCCTCTAGGAATACCTTTAACATCACAAAAAGTAAGTTTTTCGCTTACAATTTTTGCCAGAGCTTCATAATCTTTTTCGGTTAAAGCATCACATTCTACCTTCCAAGTTAATGGAAGTCCCGCATGTGAGATAAAGTCTTCTTTTATAAATAAGTTCATACTAACTTTCTCAATTTTAGCGGATTAAAACATACAGTTCCAAGACTTACATGATCGGCTCCAATATTTGCATAGTTTTGAATATCTTCTAAGGAATCTATTCCTCCGCCAGCAATTACTTCAACTTGAGGAAAATGATGTTTTATGTGTTTAATAAACTTTTCAGTATAAGGAATAAGTTCTTTTCCACTTAGACCACCTTTCTCAACAGGCAGAGTGTTACAAGCATGAATTTGTTTAAAGTTAAATTTAGTAATGTAATTTTCGAGCTCAATAAAAGTTGTAAGTGGTGAAATTTTTCCAATGAACCAATCTCGACTATCAGGATTAAATTTTTCAATACCATCTACGTAATGTTCATCAATGTTTGGACATGACATATTGACTTCAATATTAAAATTTTCTGGCAATTTTTCCGCAAAAATTCTCCAGTCGTTTCTTTCAATACCTGCGATTGAAAATACTTCATCTTCTTTGTGTTTGACAAGTCCAATATTTAAGCCAGGATTTCTTAGGCCAATTTTATTTACCCAGCCTCTTTTGGTGTAGCGCAGAGTTTTCGCTATTTGTATTATTCGTCCTGTTCTTTTTTCAATAGTCCAGCTACCTGATACGGAAATTGTATTTTTTGTTTTTATATAATTTCCAAATGGTGCAGCTATAAATTTTTTCATATATCTAATTCATTCATTACATAATCCAAATTATTTATTATGGATCTTCCCATAACTATATATTTTGCTCCTGCAATTATTGCATTTTCTGGAGTTGTAGTATTTTTTTGATCATCTTTAGTATCGTTGTTTAATCTGATTCCTGGTGTAACAATTAAATCATAAAGATTTTTAGTTCTCTCTATTTCACTTGGAGGACAAATAACACCGTCAACGCCACATTGCTTAGCCAAAAGAAAATCTTCAGATACACCCTTACTCATTTTTGCATCCATTGTTGAGCTTGTAAGTGCTTGACTAACTCCTAAAATTTTTAAAGAATCATTTTTGCTTGAAGAGGCTTCTTGTAAAGCGTCTTTACCCGACGCAATGTGTATAGTTAAAAAATCTGCTCCCAGATTATTTGCACTTTTTGTGGCTTTTTTTACTGTGTTGGGAATATCATGAAGTTTAAGATCAAGAAAAACAGTCCATCCATCTTTTTTCAACTGTTCAACTACTTTTGGCCCCTCAGAGATAAACATTTCAAGACCAACTTTTACTCCAAAAATTTGACCCTCTAATTTTTTTAACATAAATTCAAATTCGTTAAGATTAGGTCCATCTAATGCAAAGAATATTGGTTTAACTGACATTTTGTATAGCCTCCATATCCTCTAAAACTTTCTCCTGAAGTAAAAATGCCTCTAAAAATGCTTCTGCTTCTCTAACTGAAGATACTACTGCGACTCCTGAATCGTGCGAAAGTCTTCTAATTTTCCATCCGTCAGTGTATTCATTCGCATACGTTGGAGTATTTATGACTAAAGAAATTAATTTTTCTTCGATAATAGTTAATGATGTAGGGGATTTATCGTTGGCTCTTCCTACATTTATAGAATCGACACCGTTTATTTTTAAATATTTACCTGTACCTTCAGTGGTGTAGATCGAAAATCCTAATTCAACATAACGTTTAACTATTTCTATAAAATTTGGTTTTTCATTGTCACTTAATGTTACAAAAACACCTTTTTCTTTCTCACCAATACTTACTCCAGCCGCAGCATAAGCTTTGTTTAGTGCAGTTCCAAAATCATTTCCTATACCTAGAACTTCACCTGTAGCTTTCATTTCTGGTCCCAGCATTGTATCTTCAGCTGGAAATCTAGACCATGGGAAAATAGCTTTCTTCACTGCAATTTTTTCTGTTGTACTGTTTAAATATTTTGTCTTGGCTTTAATATCTTCTAAAGAGTGACCAAGCATTAATAATGTTCCAGCTTTTATTATTTGATTTCCTGTTACCTTAGCTACAAATGGCATTGTTCTGGATGCACGCGGATTAGCTTCAAGAATAAATAGCTCATTATTTTGAATGGCGAATTGAATATTTAGTAATCCTATTACATTTAAACCAAGTGCTAACTTAATACTTTTATTTTTAATTTCTTCAATCATTGTTTTATCAATACTAAACGGAGGAATAACTGCAGTTGAGTCTCCACTATGTACACCAGCTGGTTCAAGGTGTTCTAAAATTCCAGCAATAAAAACCTCTTCTCCATCTGAAATTAAATCAACGTCAATTTCTATTGTGTCAGTTAAAAATTGATCAACCAACAAGGGTCCGGATTTAAATGGATTACCATCTTCATCTGCACTTGCCAATATATCCAGATAATTATTAAGTTCATCATTGTTCTGTACTACTCTCATAGCTCTCCCACCAAGAACATAGCTAGGTCTTAAAAGAACTGGAAACCCAATGTGGTTAACTGAATCCACCAATTCAACTTCACTGTTTGCAATTCTTGATAGAGGTTGTTTGATATTTTGCTTTGAACACAGCTTTTGAAATAAGTCTCTATCTTCTGTAGAATCTATAACTTCTAATGAAGACCCTGCAATGCTAAATCCAGCGTCATGAATATTTTTTGCAAGTTTAAGAGGAGTTTGTCCTCCCAGCTGAATAATTACTGAATCAGGTTTTTCTCTATTGAGAACTGCTTTTACTTCATTCCATGCAAGTGGTTCAAAATATAATTTGTCTGCGGTGTCATAATCAGTAGAAACAGTCTCAGGATTTGAATTAATCATGATTGCTTCATAACCATTTTCTTTTAATGAACTTACTCCGTGTACGCAGCAGTAATCAAATTCTATTCCTTGCCCAATTCTGTTTGGTCCTGACCCAATCACTACAACTTTTTTTTGTGTACTAGTTAAATCATCATGTGAAACCCCATTAGTTGAATAAAGATAAGGCGTTTTTGATACAAACTCAGCAGAACATGTATCTACTAACTTATACACTCGATTATTCTCTAATTCTTTCTTCGATTCTTTATTGTCTAGGTCCTCATCGGTCCAACCGAACATTTTAAGTATTGATGATGGTGTTGATTCAGGATTAACATTGAAGCTCTTTTCTATTTCTCTTAAAAACCATACGTCAATTTTTGACAATTCAGATATATCTTCAATTGGCCAATTCCTTCTGATTGCTTCAAAAATTGCAAATATTCTTCTAGGTCTAGGAATACTTATTTCTTTTTGAAGTAGATCTTTATCTAAATTTATAAATCGATTATCTATGTTTCTTATTCCAGTCTTACCTATTTCAAGAGACCTTATTGCTTTGGTTAAACTCTCGGTAAATGTTGATGCTATAGACATTACTTCACCTACACTTTGCATAGAAGTGCCTAAAATATCATCTGTAGAAGGAAATTTTGGAAAATCAAATCTAGGTATTTTGACAACCACATAATCTTGAACAGGTTCAAAACTAGCAGGAGTTGTTCCTGTAATATCATTTTTTAATTCAGTAAGGTTATATCCAACAGCTAACAAGGCCGCAAATTTTGCTATTGGAAAACCGGTTGCTTTAGAAGCTAAGGCTGAAGATCGTGAAACTCTTGGGTTCATCTCAATAATTCTTCTATCACCATTTTTAGGATTAACTGCAAATTGAACATTACTTCCACCAGTAGCTATACCAATTGTATCTAAACAAAGCAAAGCTTCATCTCGCATTTCCTGATACTCTTTGTCTGACAAAGTTTGAATTGGAGCAACAGTTATTGAGTCTCCAGTATGTATACCCATTGGATCAAAATTTTCGATTCCACAGACTATTACACCATTTCCATCACTATCTCTCATTACTTCTAACTCATACTCTTTCCAGCCATATACTGATTCCTCTATTAAAACCTCTTGAGTTGGTGATGCGTTAAATGCTTCTTGAAGTTTTTGTTCGAGTTCGTCTTTATTGTTTACCAAACTTGTACCACCACCACCTAGTATGAAAGATGGTCTCAGCATAAGAGGAAATCCTATATGACTGCTTGCTTTGATTCCGTCTTCTAAAGTTTTAACATATTCAGCTTTTAAAGTACTTATGCCTACATTTTCCATGGCGCTTTTAAATTTCCACCTATTTTCAGCTATTTCTATAGATTCAGCCGAAGCGCCTAAAAGTAGTATGCTATTTTCTTTGAATACATTGTCTTTTTCTAATTCAATTGATAAATTTAATGCAGTTTGACCTCCTAACGTTGGTAATACTGCATCAGGTTTTTCAATCTCTATTATTCTTTTTAAAAATTCTGGAGTCAGTGGTTCTATATATGTTGCGTCTGCCATTTCCGGATCAGTCATTATAGTTGCTGGATTTGAATTGACTAATATAACTCTGTATCCTTCGTTTTTTAGAGATTTAGCAGCTTGCGAACCTGAATAATCAAACTCACAGGCTTGTCCAATGACAATTGGACCTGATCCAATTATTAATATACTTTTAATATTTTTATTTTTTGGCATAATTTTTTTCCATTAATTCAACAAACGGATCAAATATTTGTAAACCATCTGAAGTACCTGGTCCTGATTCAGGATGAAACTGAACAGAATAAGCCATAGAATCCCATATGCTAATTCCCTCATTACTACCATCATTCAAATTTTTTGCGTAGACTTCAACCCTCCCATATTTATCGTGCTTGTAATTTGAGTCAAAATTCTCTACGGCAAATCCATGATTTTGTGCTGTTATTAATGCTTTTTTAATGCCTGATATTTCTACAGGATGGTTGGAACCATGATGCCCAAAATCAAGTTTTTTTACTTCAAGTCCACATGCAAGGCTTAGAATTTGATGTCCCAAACATATCCCGAAAATTGGAATTTTTCCTATTAATTCACTGACAGTTTCAATAACATTTTTAAGAGATCTAGGATCTCCTGGTCCATTTGATATCAAAATTCCCCTGAGATTCATTGAAAGAATTTGTTTTGAAGAAGTACTTGGTGCGATTGCAATGGTTTCAAAATTTAGATCATTTAAGACATTGACTATGCTTTGTTTAGCTCCAAGGTCAATGATTCCAACTTTTCCATCAGTATTGGAATCCTTGGTTTCTAAACTCCCTGCGGTTAATGCAGAATCATCACCAATTATATTTTTTGCTTTCTCAAGTAAATTTAATAATGATTTTTTATCTATATTTTGCCCAACCGCATACATACTAGAACCGTTGTCTCTTAAATGTTTTGTAATTGATCTAACATCGAATCCTCCACTAAAGGGGATTTCATATTCTTTTAGCCAAGAAGTAATAGAATTTTCTGACCTCCAAGAAGATGGTCTACTTGTAAAAGAGTTTCCTATTACTGCTTCAACTCTAGGTTTATTTGATTCATAATCTTTGCTGGAGATACCATAATTACCAACATGTGATGATGTAAAAGTAAGGATTTGGTTAATATATGATGGATCACTGAGTATTTCAACAAAGCCAGTCATTGCAGTATTAAATATCAGTTCACCAGTTGCAGGATTAAAATTGTCAATTGACCAACCTGTAAATTCATCTCCATTTTCATTAATGAGAAGAGTTTTGTTATACATGGGTAATATCTTTCTGTATCTTTACTTTTGAATTTTCAAATAAAGAATTTTTATAAATTGACCTAGTAACAAATATGTCTTCAACCTCTAACCAATTGCAGTATGAATTTTCAGAAATGTCATAGCCAAGTTTATGCAGTATTTCTTTTGGCTTTGTAGACATAAATGCTACTAACTCCTCTAAGGTAAAAATATTTGAAGAATACAAAACTGCAAAAGCTGACTCTAGTCCAACAACACCTCTAGCTGAATTCTTAAAACTTAATGTTTTAGTTTCCTGTGGATGGGGAGCATGATCAGTTGCAATTATGTCAATTACTCCAGTTTTCAGACCCATAATCAATGCTTGCCTATCATCCTCAGCTCTAATTGGAGGATACATTTTATACTCACCATCTGATGTATGAATTTTTTCATTGTTGCTCATTAAATGATGAGGTGTTACTTCTGCTGTAACGGGCAGACCTTTATCTTTTGCTTTTTTAATAAGTTCAACACTTTTTTTTGATGAGAGATGTTGTGCATGATATCTAGTTTTGTATTTCTCTACTAGAGTTAAATCTCTCTCTAAAATTTCAGTTTCTTCTTCTTCTTCAATAGTAATTAATTCATTAGAGAAATTTGGAGGTGCGATATCACCTGGATTTGTATGACAATTCTTTTCACAATGCTGAAATACTGCTCCATCAAGTTCTGCAATTGTTTTAAATGCTTTATGGGCTAATTTATCATCTACAAGAGATTTTCCATCATCAGAAAATATTCTTATACCTTCGTTAATAAATTCACTAAAGTTTATTAGCTTTTTACCTTCAAGATTTTCTGTCAAAGATGCAACTCTATGAACTTTGATGTTTAAATTTTGGTCGATTTCTCTGGCTAATTTTAAATTTTCAACTGAATCAATTGGTATTTCAGAATTTGCCATTGCTAAAATTTCACTATAACCACCGTTTAATGCAGCTTTTTCTATGTCTTGACTAGGAAAGTTACTATTATCTGGATATCTAGTATGTGTATGCAAGTCAACAAATGTTGGTAATTTTATCATATATTTCCTAGTGCATATCTGTAACTAATTATTCTTGCTGGAATTGCAAACTTGAGTTGCTCTGCATATTTAAATTTTTCATTTTTTGCTGCAATTTCATCGATTTCTATACCAATATTTATTGGCATTGGATGAAAAACTGCAAAATCTGGTGGAGTTTGCGAAAGTACTTCATTGCTTAGTTGGAAATGTTTTTTATATTTCTCAAAGTTAAAGCTAGAAAGATTTTCTATTCTTTCTTTTTGAACTCTTAATAATTCTAAAGATCCAGAATTGTCTATTACTTCATCCCAGGAATGAAAAATATTAAGACCATCTGTATTTTCAGGGATAAGTTCTTCATTTGTAAAAACTCCAACTTTAAAACCTAGTTTATTCAAAAGCTCTCTTCCAGAAGAAAACACTCTTGAATGCTTCAGGTCTCCTACATAGGTAACAGGGATATCATAATTAAATTTACCAAGTTTCATTAAGGTAGCTGCATCAACTAATGCTTGTGTTGGGTGAGATGAGTTTCCAAAACCCCCACTAATTATTGCTACATCTTTATAATTTTTGTAATCTTCTATGTTGTTTTCACTACTTCTAATTACGACTGTTTCAATCCCCATAGATTGATACGTTTCTAACTCATGCATCAATCCTTCTCCTTTAGATTTTGCAGAAATATTGTCAGTTGATTCAACAATATCTATTCCAAGCCTCTTTGCTGCAATTGCAAAAGACAGCCTTGTCCTTGTTGAGTTTTCATTAAATTGCAATAGAGTTAATGATTTGATTTGATTCAATTTATATAAATCTACTTTTAAAATCTCTTCTATTAGATTTTCCATTTCTTTTTTTTGAATATTTTGAAAATCTAAAAGATGTTTCATATGTTTGTAACCTCAACCTTATCGACATCATCAATCTCTTGAAGAAAAACTGATACGTATTCATTTTCGTTCGTTGGAATATTTTTTCCTATAAATTTGGGTGAGATTGGTAACTCTCTATGTCCTCTATCTATTAAACACAAAAGAGATATAGATTTTGGTCTTCCCGAAAATACTACTGCCTCAATGGACGCTCTTAGTGTTCGACCCGTATATATAACATCATCTATTAAAATAATTTCTCGACCTTGAGGATTGATAGATAAATTTGTTTTCTTAACTTCTTTCTCTAGGTCGTCTCTAAATGGTAAATAGTCAACAGTATCCAAGTCGTGAGAATAGTTAAATTGAATAAGATTATTTGATAATCTTTTCGCTAACAAATCTCCTCTTCTTGGAATACCTATCAATAAAGGATTACTGAATTCAGATTCTGTGATCTCTTTACTCAGGCGAAAAAGAGCTTTGTTTATATCCAAGTTATCTCCTTTTGATACTCACTGGTATCATTTAAAGTCTTTTTTATAATAACAGAAATATTGCTTTTAAATTAGCACATTTATCTGTTTTCTCTAAAAAATGGAATACCAATATTTCTCGGTGCACCAGTATCACCATTCTTAAAGATTGTTAAAAGAATCAAAACCAAAATAGTGATTATGTAGGGAGTAATTTTAACTATATATGGACTCATTTCAAATCCATAAGTCTGCAACCTGGGACCAAGTGCTTCTAAGAATCCAAACAACAACGCACCAAAAGCAGTTCGGTATGGCTTCCATCCTCCAAAAATAACCAGGGCTAGGGCTATCCAGCCTCTTCCAGCTGTCATGCCATCAGTCCAGTAAGGTACATAACTTAATGTAAGGTATACTCCAGAAAGCCCAGCAAATGCACCACCAACACATGTTGCTATAAATTGTGTTTTTGCAATTTTTAATCCCATTGAATCAGAAGATTTTAAATCTTCTCCTATAGCTTCCAGCCTCCTACCAAACATGGTTCTTTTAAGCACATAAGCAGTAGCTACCATAAGTAAAATTCCAAGATAAAAAATAATATTTTGACTTAAAAAGATATCAAGAATACTATCTGGTTCAGCAATATTGACAACACTTTCTAGCTTCACATCAAGTTTTTTACCTACATACTTCTTTCCAATTAATGATGAAAGAGAAAGACCAAGGATAGTTAATATAAGTCCCGAAACTGTTTGGTCTTGTTTAAGCACTACAGTAACAAAAGCATGAATTGAAGCAAATACGGAAGCACTTAATACTCCAATTATTATTGCAAAAAATAAACTACCTGTATTTATTGCAGCGATAAATCCTGATACAGCACCTATAGATATCATTCCTTCAACACCTAAGTTTAAGATCCCTGACTTTTCTGTTATGAGTTCTCCTAATGCAGCAATAAATAATAATGTAGCAGCCTGTAATGTCGCATTTAATAAACCAATGAATTGTATATCAACCATTCTCTACCTTTTTTTTAATCTCGTAAGAGAAAAAGAATTGTGCGACTAGAGCTCCAAATAATGTAGTTGCCTGGATAATTTCTGCAATATATGAACTCACTCCTATAGTTTGAATTACAGAACCACCAATCGTTAGTGCACCAAATAAACAACCAACTAGAAATATTCCAAGTGGGCGCATACCAGTGATTGCTGCAACAATAATTGCTGTATATCCAAAACCTTGTGATATACCAGTTGAAACCCTGTGAGTTTGGCTAAGTAGTTCTATTCCTCCTGCAAGTCCAGCAAAACCTCCTCCAATTAGCATTGCTAAAAAAGCTTTTTGTTTAGCACTAATACCAGCATAGATTGCTGTTAATTCTGAACCTCCGGCAATACGCATTTCATAACCAAAAACTGACTTATCTTTTATATAAAAAGCTAACAAAGTGAAAATTATACAAATTAGAAAACCAGAACTTAATTTTCCAACGATAATTGGTAAATAAACCGACTCATTTACATAAGCAGCTGCAGGAAAGTTTAAAGATGCTGGATCTTTCCAAACACCATTTATAAGGTATATTGTTAATCCAAAAACAATATAATTTGTTAACAATGTTGTAATGATTTCATTAACACCAAATAAAACTTTTGTTAATGCTGGTATGAGAATACATATTGAGCCTCCAATGAAGGAAGCTGTAAGCAGTAGAAATATATATAATGTTGAGTTTTGTATTGAAGAATTTATATAGAAAAAGTTGAGCGCTAAAGCTCCCATAAATATTTGTCCTTCAGCACCAATATTCCATAATCTAACAGAGTTGATTATGGATATTCCAAGTCCTGCAAGTATTAGTGGAATAGCTTTATTCAAAGAATTACTCAAACTATTTATACTGCCAACTGAAAGTTTTAGCATTAAAGAGAATACATCAATTGGATTTTTGTCCTGAATTAACAAAATTAATGATCCTACAAATAATGCAATTATAAAACCAATTAAAAAAGAATAAAATGTAGACAGTTCATTTCTGAAAAGTTTTTTTGAGAGGATATAATTATTCATTTATACCAGCCATCGCTAAACCTAAGGATTCTATGTTGGCCGACTCAATATCAACTTCCTTAATTATTCTTCCTTCGTAAAGTACAATTATTCTGTCACTGAGCTTGAACAATTCATCAAGGTCTTCAGATATTAGCAAGACTGCAGAGCCTTCATCTCTTTGATTAATTATCAATTTATGTATCGATTCAACTGCACTTACATCTAGACCTCTAGTTGGCTGTGCTGCAACTATAACTTCAGGATTTGAAATTAATTCTCGGCCCATTAGTAGTTTTTGCATATTTCCACCTGATAAAGTTGAAATTTCCGCTTTTACGTCAGGAGCTTTAATTGAAAATTGTTTTATCAAATCATTTAAATAATTTAACATTTTCCCTTTTGATAAATGAGGACCGTAACTTGCTTTAAAATATTCTCTAATTGCTGAGTTATCTAAAACTGATACTCCAGGTGCTAAACCCACTCCTAGTCTATTTTCTGGTATATAAGACAAGTTAAGTTTTTTACGTGACTTAACACCTTTCCCTGAAACATCATTTGAATTAATTAAAACTTTCCCATTAAATTCTTGCTGGATTCCACATATAACATTTGAAAGTTCAACTTGTCCATTTCCTGAGACACCTGCAACCCCTAATATTTCACCTGATTTTATATTGAAAGAAATATCTTTCAGAACATTAACTTCATCGTTATTTATTAAAGAAATATTTTGTACTTCTAATTTAGTTTCACCTTTTAGATTGTCTTTTTTAAAACTCATTGTTTTTATTTCACCCATCATCAATTCAATGAGATGTTTATCTGATACTTCGTCGGTTTGTAAATTCTCAGCGACCATTTTTCCATTTTTCATTACAAATATAGTTTCTGTAAAATCCTTAATTTCTTTTAATTTATGCGTTATGAGGACAATTGTTTTTTCATCTTCTTTAGAAAGTGTCTCCAAAGATATTTTTAATTGTGAGGTTTCTTGAGGAGTTAAAACAGCAGTAGGTTCATCAAGCAACATAATTGCACTGTTTTTAAAAATTAATTTCATTATTTCAACTTTTTGTTTTTCGCCAACAGAGAGGTCTTTAACAAGAGTGTTATAGCTTGAATTTAGAGAGAATATTTCTGAGTATTTTAGATATGCCTCTTTAAAGTTTTCTAGAAAAATATTTGCCTTTGATAGCGTTAAATTATCTTTTATAGTGAAGTTTTCAATTAGTCTAAATTCTTGATGTACCATCCCTATACCAAGGGATGAGGCTAATTCAGGGTTCAATCTTTCTATCTTTTTATTTTGTATCTTGATAGTTCCTTGTTCTGGAATATAAATACCAGATAGAACATTCATTAATGACGACTTACCGGCACCGTTTTCACCAAGTAATCCGTGGACTACTCCTTTTTGCAGATAGAAGTCAACACTATCAAGTGCCTTTACTTTTCCAAATGTTTTGGAAATACCTTTTACTTCTAAAATTGGGACTGTCATTAATTAAAAATAAGCACTCCAGCATAAACTGGAGTGCTTATAAAAAACATGTTAAGGATTTACAGTACCTATAACATTGTCAATAAATTCATCTTCCACAATTGGAGGATCAAATGAACCACTAATAATTTCTTCTGTTCTTTCAGAAATTAAAGTAGCGGTATCAGCAGGTACATCTGAAGATAGTTCGTAAAGAGAAACTAATCCAGTTTCCATACCACCCCAATATGCTTCCGCAACAAATTCATCATTCACAATAGACTCAACTACCTGTACATAGTAAGGACCCCAGTCCCAGACAGGTGCTGTTACGAAGGCTCCAGGAGCAGCATCTTGTCCATATGCGGTATTGTAAGAAATCCATTTAGCACCAGCAGCTTCAGCTGCGATACCAGTTGATGGTGAATCTTGATGTTGAGCAAGTACATCAACACCAGTTTCAAGCAATGCATTTGCAGCTTGTGTTTCGGCTTCTGGACCGAACCATGTAAATGTCCAAACAACTTCTACAGTTGCATCTGGATTTACCTCTTTAACACCAGTAGCAAAGGCATTTATTCCTCTAATAACTTCAGGAATTGGAAACGCAGCAACATAACCTATTTTGTTAGACTCTGTCATTGCTCCAGCTGCTAGACCGGAAAGATATCTTGGCTGATACATTTTTCCAAAATAGTTACCAAAGTTTGTATCATTTTTTAGATAACCTGAACAATGTAAGAAAATAACATCTGGATACTCCTCTGCCATTTCTGCCATTGCATCTAAATAACCGAATGTTGTACCAAAGATAATATTGTAACCTTGTTCAATATATGCTTCAGCAACAGTTCTGAATTCTGTAGCATCTTCCGGAACAAGCTCTGTATAAGCTGTTTCAATTCCAGTCTGATCTACAAGAAATTGTCGACCTACATCGTGTGCTTGTGACCATCCACCATCATCTGCTGGACCTACATACACGAATGCAGCTTTGTAATCATCTACGGATGCGGCTCCACCGCATGCCATAGCAAGAATACTGATAATAATTAGGCCTACCGCCCAACTTCTACGCATCCTTACCTCCTCTTCATAGAATTCATTATAGAACATACTCTTGCTACGCAATTTATTTTGAAGTTAAAAATAATTCAATTTTTTGATGTTCAGTTTTTGATAGTTTGATAAAATTAACACTTACGAAAATGGAAAAATTAATTTACACATGGGAGCAACAAGTCTCTGACACAAATAAAATTTGTGATCAAATTGAAAAGGATGAATTTACACCAGATGTAATTGTTGGAATTAGTCGAGGAGGATTAATACCTGGAGTTATGATTTCACATAAATTGAATATACCATTTAAACCTGTTCATGCTTCAACAAGAGATTTTCCGCATTGGGAAAATTATTTACCAAAACCAAATGATTCAAAAGTATTAATAGTTGATGACATATGTGATAGTGGTGAAACGTTTGAAAGACTATCTAACTACATTAAAGAAAATATAAACCATGAATGTGAAGTAAGATTTTCAGCACTTTGGTGGAATAATGAATGTGATTTTGAGCCTCATTATTACACCAGAGATCTAGCTAAAGATACAGAAGATGTATGGATATTTTTCCCACATGAAAATTGGTGGGAAGAGGGTTCAATCAGTTAATTTAAGAGCAAATTCTCTTATAGTTTTTAACATACTGAAGGCACCATTTCTTCTGGCAGGGCTTAATATCACACCTAACTCAAACTCTTCCATTAAATCAATTTGAGAGTTAGCAATATCTTCTGCTGTTTCGTTTGAGTAAATAGCAGCTATTAATGTTACAAGTCCTTTAGCAATCAATGCATCTGAGTCGCTTTTAAAAAACAACTTATCATCTTTTTCTTCTGGTACGAGCCAAACTTGACTTTGACATCCATTTACTTTGAATTCGTCTACCCTTAGTTCAATAGGAAATTCATCACTTTTCTTTGCCTGTTCAATTAAATATTGATATTTTTCCTGCGGATTAGGAAAAATTTCTAAAGTTTTTTTATAGTTTGAAACTTTTTCTTCAATACTCATTATTTAAGCATTTTCATACTATCTTCAATAGCATTTGCAAGAATGTCAAAGTCTTCTTCATCATTATATATATATCCAGTAGCTCTAAAAGTCGCATCCAAATTCAATTTCCTGTGAAATGGCTGAACACAATGATGACCAGCTCTTACGGCTACTCCATAAGTATCAAGCATCAAGGAAACATCTGTTGCATGGGCTCCCTCTATGCTCATTGCAAAAGTACATCCAGCATTTTTTGATAAAGAGTGAATAATATTTAAACCATCGATATTTTCAAGTTTATTTTTTGCGTATTCTCTTAGACTGTCAGAGTGTTGTTGAACCTCATTCATGGAAATATTAGTTAAATAATCCACAGCGGCACCTAAACCTATTGCCTCAACAAACGGAGGCGTTCCAGCTTCAAACTTATGTGGAACAGGTGCCCAAGTTGCTTTGTCGTAGTAAACTTCTTCAATCATGTCTCCACCACCATATACTGGATCCATAGAGTCCCAGAGTTCTTTCCTACCCCAAACAACTCCTATTCCTGTTGGCCCAAGCATCTTGTGTCCGGATACACATAAAAAATCTATACCAAGGTCTTGAACATCTACTGATCTATGAGGTACAAGTTGAGCACCATCAAGAATGAATAACGCATCCGATTTTGATTTTACAATAGCTACTATTTCTTTAATGTCGGGTAACATTCCAGAAATATTGGACTCACCAACGATTGAGACAATTTTTGTCTTCGAACTCAATAGACTTTTTAAATGATCTATATCTAAGTTGAAAGATTCATCGACATTTATAAACTTGATATTTAAATTGTATTTTTCAGCTGCCATTTGCCATGGAATTATGTTTGCGTGGTGTTCGATTTCTGACAAAATTATTTCATCACCCTGACTTAGGTTTTTACAAATAGAATTTGAAAGTAAATTAAAACCTTCTGTACATCCTTTAGTAAAAATTATTTCATCTGAATCATACGCATTAATAAATTTCTGAAATTTAGTTCTAACATCTTCGTATTTACCTGTTGTTTCAGAAGATAATACATAAGTTCCTCTATGGACATTTGCATTATTATTTTTATAAACATCAGACATTACATCTATAACTTGATTTGGTTTTTGTGATGTTGCTCCAGAATCAAGATATGTTAATTTGTTTCCATTTATCTGACGTTCAAAAATTGGAAAATCTTTTTTAATATCTGAGACTTTTATCATAAATAAGATTCGTACCCATCTTTTTCTAGTTTATCAGACAGTTCAACACCACCAGATTCAACAATTTTTCCATCAACAAAAACATGAACAAAATCTGGCTTAATGTACTCAAGCAACCTTTGATAGTGAGTAACTACTAAATAGCCTTTGTCATCAGTTTTCAATTTACTTACACCTTCACCAACTACTCTAAGTCCATCAACATCTAAACCAGAGTCAGTTTCATCCAAAATCGCTAATTTTGGATCCAAAACAGCTAATTGCAAAATCTCATTTCTCTTTCTTTCGCCACCAGAAAATCCTTCATTTAAATAACGATCAGCAAAATCCGCAGATAGTCCAAGTTGTTCCATTGATTCTGCTACTTTTAGTCGAAGTTCTAATGTGGTGTACTCAGTTTCCTCTATATTCGTAAGAGCAGTTTTTAACATATTAACAATTGTTACTCCTGGTATAGATTCTGGATATTGAAAAGCTAAAAACATTCCTAATTTTGCCCTATTATCGACAGGCTCTTCTGTTATGTCTTCACCTTCAAAAATAATATTTCCTTTTGAAATCTCATACACAGGATTACCCATCACAACGTTTGCAAGAGTTGACTTACCAGAACCATTCGGACCCATAATTGCATGGACTTCACCAGGATTAATTTTTAAATCAACACCTTTTAGAATTTCTACATCATCAACTTCAGCGTGCAAATTTTTAATTTCTAACATATGTACATAATAATTATCATTTGAAACAACTTGAATATGATTAGCGAAATAAAAAATAAAAATTACAATTAGATAATGCAATTTACTTTAAATGAAATTCAAAAAGAAATAAAAGAAAATTCAACGAAACTCCTAAAAGAGAATATTGACTTATTAGAGACAATACAAAAAGTTGATGATAATTGTAGGTTAGATGAAAATATATGGAAATTAGTAATTGAACAAGGGTGGTTAGCACTTGATGTACCGGAATCAGATGGCGGTTTGGGATTTTCGAACACTGACACTGCAATTCTCTCAGAGGTCTTAGGGTATTACATGCCAATCATTCCTCTTTTTAGTTCTGGAGTGGTATTCAAGAATTTACTTTTACTTTCAAATGAAAATATAAAAAATACTATTTTGCCGGAAATAATTAGTGGTGAAAAAATTGGTACCTATTGTGTTTATGAAAATGATAAATACCTAACTAGTAGTGATGAAATTTCCACAACTTTGACAAAAGATAAGAATGGTTACATTCTTAATGGGCAAAAAAAATATGTAATGTTTGGCGACGTCTCTGATTATTTTGCAATTCTGGCGAACAGTGAAGAGGGGTTAATGTTTGTTTTGGTAAATAAAGATTCTGAGGGTCTAGAAATAAAACAAACTTCTTCACTTGATCAAACACGACCTATGTGTGAAATAAATATGAAAGACATTTTAATTTCTGATGATGAAATTATGATAGGTTCTGATTCATGCATTAATACATGGGAAAAAGTAAAAAATATTTCACTTGGTTATTTAGCAATGGAGCAAGTTGGTGGTGCTCAAGCATGTTTAGATATGTCAACACAATACGCAAAAGAAAGAATACAATTTGGAAGGCCGATAGGTTCATTTCAAGCAATTCAACATATTTGTGCAAATATGCTTGTACAGCTGGAAAGTGCAAAGTCTGTTGCTTATAGTGCAGTGAGAACAGATACTTCAGACGATTTAGAAGTTGAGATGAGTGCGATGTTAGCAAAATCATACTGTTCTGAGGTTTTTAACAAAATCGCTGGAGACAATATTCAAGTACATGGGGGAATTGGTTTTACTTGGGAGCATCCAGCACATTTATTTTTTAAAAAAGCAAAGTCTGACTCTTTACTTTTAGGGACTCCCAAATTAGCAAGAGATAAGATTGCAGAATTACTGAGCCTATAAATTTGAATAGATTAAATCGTTTTGAACATCATAGGTATGTTGGTATAAGAAAAAACATGAAGGTATACGACTGTGATGATGAAAACCAGTTTGCATTATTGAATGAGTATCTAAAAGATTACGATTACGTTAGTTTAAATCTAGTCCAGTCGTTTTCACCTGATACGATTGATGAAGCTAAAAATAGAGGTTTTAGACCTATCAAATAATTTTCCAATATATGGAGTTATTTTTAGTTTCTTGCTTGATTTTTCCTTTATTTTCTAAGTAAATTAAATGAGCCATAGTCTCTTGAAAAGCAAGTCTCAGATTTAATGCATCTAGTTTTCTAGGAAATAAATTTTCAACCATTTCCCAACCAGTAAAGTCACTTTCTTTAAGAAAGTTCAAAATTTTTTCAGTCCTCCTTTTATGATGAAGTTTCATTTGCTCAATCCTGCTGTGTGGTTTGCTAATTATATCTCCATGACCTGGTGCAATTATTTCATGGTCAATTTCATAAATTTTATCCAAAGACTCAGTGTAATTTGCAAGCATGTCTTCATTTTCATTATCAGTTGGAATAAAGGGAGTAATTTTTGGCAATATATGATCGCCTGAAAATATTATTTTTGTACTTTCATCAAACAAAGAAATCTCTGTACGATCATGCCCCGGAGTAAAAATAGTAGTTAAATTTCTTTTTACATCTTTTATTCTCCCTTCATCAAGAAGAATGTCAGGCTTTGAAATTTTTCCAGCATATGAGGGTGTTTGTATAGAGGCTATATCATTCAAGAAGCTAGTTGGAGCATTATGTTTTTCTGCATAATCTTTTAGATTTTTGAATCTTAAAGACCAGTCATTGTAATCATCTATGAAATCCACTGAATTTTTAAAAAGTGCAAATGGAACACCCGATTCTCTTATTTTTGTAGATAAACCAATATGATCAGAATGCATATGTGTTCCGATTAACAAATTAATATCACTAATATGAATTTCTAATTTTTGAAGATATTCAAGCAGTAAGGAGTAATAGCTATCACCATTGACGCCACAATCTACCATGATAAATCCATCTTTGTCTTCAATTAAATAAACATTAACAAAGCCAGGAGACGACCAAGGGAGCTCAAGAGGTATATGATGGATTCCGTTTTTTAAATTAAAATTCTTCAATTCAAAAAGTGTATAGCCATACACCAAATGCTACCAGTATGAATAAACCAGTAATAAGTGAGGCAATAATTAAATGTCTTGTTTGCATAGTTACATTGTAATGTTTTTAAAGATAATCTTAATTTTGAACATTGTCCAAAGTTTAGTAAATTTAAAGGTGAAAATAACAATAATCATTTTTATTGGGAACCCCATTAAAGAATGTAGTTATTATCTCGATTAGATAGCGATCCTATCTAGAAAGAGGTAATTTGAAAAAATTAACCATTATAGGCGGAGGTCCTGCAGGATATGCTGCAGCATTGTACGCAAGCAATTTTGAACTTGAAATAACTTTAATTGAATCTGATACCTTAGGTGGGACCTGTTTAAACCGCGGCTGTATACCTGCAAAATACTGGCTTCATGTTGCAGAGCTAAATCATGAAATTGATAATTCAAAAGATTTTGGAATTGAAATAACAGGTAAAAATATTGATTGGAAAGCAACTGCACAAAAAAGACTAGATACTGTTAACAAACTAGTTGGTGGTATCGGCATGCTATTAAAGTCAAAAAAAGTTAATGTTATTGAAGGCTGGGGAACTATTAAAGATAGCAATAAAGTTATTGTTAAGACTACTGAAGGCAAAGAAGAAGAAGTATCTACAGACTACATTCTTTTAGCAACTGGGTCAAAACCAAGAGAGATCCCAAACATAAATGTTGATGGAGAGTTTGTTATAACATCAGACACCGCGCTTAGCTGGGAGGAGCCTCCAAAAAAAGTTTGTGTTATTGGTGCTGGTGCAATTGGTTGTGAGTTTGCAAGTTTGTTAAACGATTTGGGCTCAGAAGTCACTGTTGTGGAGCTTGATAAAGAAATTTTACCCGGATTGGATAAAAGAACATCAGGAGAACTTAGGAAACAGTTATCTTCTAGAGGTGTTGATTTTAAATTATCTACATCAGTTACAAATATTAGTGACAAAGTTGTTAATTTTTCAGATGATACCAGTGATAGTTTTGATTGTGTTCTTGTTGCAGTCGGAAGAGCACCTTTAACTGAAAATATTGGTCTTGAAGAAATTGGGGTAAATGTTAACAAAGGATTTGTTGAAGTAGATTTAAAAACAATGCAAACAGGTGTTGAAAATATTTATGCCTTAGGAGACATTGTTTATGATACTCCTCAATTAGCTCATGTTGCATTTGCTGAAGCAATTAGTGCGATAACACATATCGCAACAGGTGAGAGTAGTCCTGTTAACTATAAAGCAATTCCGTATGTTGTTTACACAAGACCAGAACTTGCAGAGGTTGGATTGAACTCTGAAAAAGCAAAGGAAATTGGAATTAAGCTTAATCAAGCACAGCATAGTTTTGCTGGCATCGGAAGGGCATTACTTCAAAATCAAAATAAAGGAATTGTAAAAGTTTACTCAGAAGAGGATGGCCCAATAGTAGGTGCAAGTGTTTGTGGACCTGCAGCAGGAGAGATGATACATGAGCTTATGTACATGGTAGGCTGGGAAGCTTTACCTAGTGAAGCATCTGAATTTATACATGCTCATCCAACACTGAGTGAGGCTATAGGAGAGTCTTTGTTAAGTTTGAACGGTAGGGGGTTACATTAATATGAAGATCGAAAAAATTACCAGAAAAGGGTATTCGTCAACTCTTTCTAAAGAGCAACTTTGGGATGTATATAAGTCTATGAAAACCCAGAGGCTTTTGGAAGATAGGCTCTTAAAAATGTATAAGGGTGGGCAATTAAGTGGTGCAGTATATCCTGGAATTGGTCAAGAAGCATCTATGGCTGGCATAGCGGCTGGAATGGCAGACATAGATATATTTGGTGGTACACACAGAGATCTCGGTGTGCAAATTAAAAAAGGTGTGACACTTAAAGAGATTGCACTTAATTTTTTTGGAAAACATGATGGACCATCTAAAGGTCGAGATGGTAATAGTCATTTTGGAGTAGTAGACAAGGGAACATTGATGGTTGTATCTCCGTTGCCAGATTCCGCACCTGTAGCTGTTGGTTGGGCTCTAGCTTCTCAACAAAGTGGGTCCGGGGTTGTCGCTGTTGCTAATTGTGGTGAGGGAGCCACTGCAACTGGTACTTGGCATGAAAGCATCAACATGGCCGGAGTGCTCAATCTTCCAGTAGTATTCACAGTGCAAAATAATCAATTTGCCTATTCATCTCCAAACGAAACAGAGTTTGGGACTCCAAACGTTGCAGATCGTGCAGCTGGATATGGAATTCCAGCAAAAATTATTGATGGTAATGACATTTATGAAGTAATTGATGTAATGCACGAAGCATGTGAAAATGCAAGAAATGGTAATGGGCCTTCTCTAATTGAACTTGTTACATTTAGACATCATGGACATGCTGGTCACGATCCTGCCGAATATGTTAATGATGAAGTAAGAGAATTCTGGATGAAACGTGATCCTATTGCACGCTTTGAAGACTCATTGGTTGAAGAGGGTTTATTCACTACAGAACAGTTCGTAAGTCTTAATGAAGAGCTAGATGCTGAAATTAAAGAGACATTAGATTGGGCAAAGAATCAAAAAGATCCTGAACCGCAAAATGAAGTTCCTGATATGTTTGCTGAAAGAACTAAACCAGCAATACAAAATGATGGAAGCTCAAAAGAAACTATGAACTTTATTGAAGCAATTACAAACGGTTTAGATGAATTAATGGAAGATGATGAAAATGTTTTCATGATGGGTGAAGACATAGGTGTGTTTGAAGGAGCATTTAAAGCTACTAAGGGGTTATTTAATAAATACGGACCATTTCGAGTAATTGATACATCAATTTCTGAGGGAGGTTTCACAGGAGCTGCAGTTGGAGCAGCTCTTGCAGGAAAGAAACCTATCGTGGAATTACAGTTTTATGATTTTGTTTATCCAGCTTTAGATCAAATTACTACTGAAGCCGCAAAATACCATTGGAAAGCAGGAAAGGCCGTACCAATGGTTGTTCGAGGTCCTACTGGTGCTGGAACAAGATCTGGACCTTTTCATTCAATAAGCCCAGAATCTCTGCTAGCTCACCATCCTGGTATTAAAGTCGTTGCACCGTCTAATCCTTATGATGCTAAGGGACTTTTAGTCGCTGCAGTAAATGATCCAAATCCAGTAATGTATCTTGAACACAAAAAACTCTATAGAAAACCTGATATCAAAATGGAAGTTCCATTGGGTCTCTATGAAGTTGAAATAGGGAAAGGAAAAATTGTTAAAGAAGGTAGTGATCTTACAATTGTTACCTGGTCTGGCATGGTTTCTGTTGCGACTGAAGCAGCCAAGCAACTTGAAAGCGATGGTATAAATGTTGAAATTGTTGACATAAGAACAATAGTTCCTCTTGACGAGGAGATAATTCTTACATCAGTTGAAAAAACATCTAATTTGTGCATCCTACAAGAAGATGTCCCTTTTTCATCAGTAGCCTCTGAGATATCTTCAGTAGTTGCTGAAAAAGGATTTTGGAATTTAGATAATCCAATTGTGAAGGTTACTCCACCTAATACACATATTCCTTTTGCACCAGTTCTTGAGGATGCTTTTATTCCTAGTGTTGAAAAAGTTGTTAAAGCCGTGAAAGAATTACAATAAGTAAATGAGCAACATAATAACCATGCCTCAGCTCGGAGAGACAGTCACTGAGGGCACAATCCTAAGATGGCTTGTAAAAGTTGGTGACGAAGTAAAAGAAGATGATCCAATTCTTGAAATTTCTACTGATAAAGTTGATACTGAAGTTCCTTCACCATTTAATGGAACAGTAACATCACTTCTTGTTGAAGAGGGTGAAACTGTAGAGGTTGGGGCTTCACTTCTTGAGCTTGATGGAAGCGCAAAAGAATCTAATAATGATACATCAGAGACAGTTGAAGAAGTGCAAGAAACTGCTGAAGAGATTGTCAAAGAAGATACACCAAAAGAAGATGTTTTGCCAAAAACTGATAATGTCAGAAATACAAAAAACTTAAAGCTTTCTCCAGTTGTAAGAAGACTTGCTTCTGAAAATAATATTGATTTGAATAATGTAGTTGGTACTGGTCAAAATGGAAGAATAAAAAGAGAAGATATTGAAAATTACATTTCATTAGGAAATCAAGACTCTGCTACATCAACTAAATCAGAGGATTCAATTAAAAAAGAAACTACTAAATCAGCTGATACAAATAAATCAATATCTAGATTGAGAAAAAGAATCGCAGAAAATATGGTTTTATCAAAACAAACATCTGCACACGTCATGACCTCTGTTGAAGTAGATTATGAAAATGTAGAAACAATTAGATCAAAACAAAAAGCTAAATTTAAAGATGAAAACGGTTTTTCGCTAACCTATTTACCATTCATTTCATTAGCGACAATTTCTGCATTAAGGGAGTTTCCAACTGTTAATAGCTCATTTGACTTAGAAAAAGGCATTCATGATGTTCATAGTCATGTAAACCTTGGTATTGCTGTTGATTTAAATCAAGAGGGGCTGTTAGTTGGTACTATAGCTGAAGCAGATTCCTTTAATTTGAAAGGGCTAGCAAGAAAAATTTCAGAAATTTCAAAGCTATTAAGAGATGGTAAGTATGGTCTAGAGGATGTAACTGGAAGTACTTTTACAATATCAAACAATGGCTCATTTAACTCTTTCATTACATCGCCAATAATCAATCAACCAAATGTAGCTATTTTATCAACGGAATCTGTTAAGAAGAGACCTGTAGTAATACAATCCCAGGATGGTACTGATTCAATAGCTATAAGGCATACAGGAGTCCTAAGTTTAACTTGGGATCATCGAGTTTTCGATGGCTCTATTGCTTTGTTATTTTTAAATCATATAAAGGATAAATTAGAAAACCCTGATTGGTCACAGGGATTAGATTGAGAGATCTAAATATACGTTGGTTGGGTAAATTACCTTATTCTGAAGCATACGATTTACAACTTGGATTACACAGATCAGTCTCTCAGGAAGATTCGAAAGATGACTATCTTTTACTATTAGAGCACAATAATGTAATTACATCCGGCAGATCTAGCAAAGAAAACAATTTACTGGTTTCAAAAGGCCAATTACATGAACTTGGTATTGAGTATTTTGAAACCGATAGAGGTGGTGATATAACTTATCATGGTGATGGACAATTAATTGGATATCCAATAATACGACTTTCTGATCCAAAAAAAGTCATTCCATTCGTTCGCAACCTAGAAAATGTAATAATTGATTCCTTAAGAAAATTTAAAATTGATTCATTTACAAAAGAAGATGACACAGGTGTTTGGACAGCAAAAGGTAAAATTGCTTCTGTAGGAATTAAAGTCAGCAAATGGACAACCTACCATGGTTTTTCATTAAATATTTTTGATTCATTGGATGGATATCAATTAATTAATCCTTGTGGAAACCAATCAGAACAGATTACATCCATTCACCAATTTAACCCAGATATATCATTTGAGGAAGTTGCAAGTGAAATATCAGATAACTTTGCAAAAGTATTTGGTTATACCAATACTGATAGACAGTTTTCTCAATTTACCCCTAGGCAGTTAAAGAGAACTAAAGAATTCAATATTGATCAAATGGTGAAAGACGGAGTATTTAAAATAAACCAAAATAAAATTCCAGTAACTGTAAGAGGTGTTTTGCCAAGTGAACCTAAAAGACCTGAATGGATGAAGGTTAAGGCAAATCTAGGCAGTGATTATGTTTCACTAAAAAATTTATTAAGTGAAAAAAAATTAAATACCGTATGCGAGGAAGCTTCATGCCCAAATATATATGAATGCTGGTCAATGGGAACTGCAACTTTTATGATTATGGGCGATGTTTGTACTCGTGCTTGTGGTTTTTGTGATGTAAAAACTGGAAGGCCTGGTGAACTTGATTTAGGAGAACCACTTAGAGTAGCAGAAAGCGTCCAGGCAATGAATTTAACTCATGCAGTTATTACTTCAGTTAATCGCGATGACCTTGAAGATGGAGGGTCTATGTTCTTTGCTGATACGATTAGAGCTGTTAAAGATAAAAATAGTCATTGTGATGTTGAAGTATTAGTTCCTGATTTCAAAGGTTTAAGATCTGCAATACAAAATATAATTGATGCATCCCCAGAAGTTTTTAATCATAATTTAGAAACTGTACCAAGACTTCAAAGAGAGATTAGAACGGCTGCTTCTTATGGAAGGTCCCTTTCTTTGCTTGAGTATGTAAAAAAACAAGGATTTATGGGTAAAACTAAAACTGGTTTAATTGTTGGTATGGGAGAGACTAAAGAAGAAGTTATATCAGTATTAAAAGATTTATCAAAAATTGAAGTGGATATTGTCACTATTGGTCAATACCTAAGACCAACTGCAAAACATAGACCAATAGATAGATATGCGACAATTGAAGAATTTGAAGATTATAAAATCATTGGTGAATCTTATGGCATTCCACATGTTGAATCTGGGCCGCTTGTTAGATCTTCATATCATGCAAAAGATTCTTTTGCCTCTGCATAGATTCTTATATACTTAATCTGTGTTCGATAATGTAACTAAATCTATAAGAGTTCTTTCTGCAGGTAGTGTAGAAAAAGCAAATTCTGGTCATCCTGGCATGCCGTTAGGAATGGCGGATGTAGGTACAGTTTTATACAAAAATTTTTTAAAAGTCGCAAACGATTGCCCAGACTGGATTAACAGAGATAGATTTGTTTTAAGTGCCGGACATGGTTCTGCATTGTTATATAGCCTATTGCACTTTAATGGATTTGATATATCAATAGATGACATGAAAAACTTTAGACAATTGAATTCAAAAACACCTGGGCATCCTGAGTTAGACACAAAATTAGGGATTGACATAACAACAGGTCCACTAGGACAAGGTTTTGCAACTGGAGTTGGACTAGCTTTAGCAGAATCATATCTTTCAAATACATTCGGAGATAAGATTATTAATCATTTTACTTATGGAATTGTATCTGATGGGGACTTGATGGAAGGATTGTCTCAGGAGGCAGCAGAACTCGCTGCTTTATGGGGATTAGGAAAATTAATTTATATATTTGACGATAACAATATTTCAATTGATGGCAATGTAGACAAGGTGTCAGTAACTAATCAGAAAACAAAATTTGAATCTTTTGGCTGGGATGTTCAATCTATAGATGGTCATAATGAGAATGAAATAATCAAGGCAGTAAACAATGCAAAAGCCAACACATCTCAACCTTCTTTAATTATTGCTAAGTCCACAATTGGTAAATTCTCACCTAATAAAGAAAATACAAGTGGTGTACACGGTTCACCACTTGGTGAAGAAGAAATGAAACAATTTTTAGAAAACCTAGATTGGTCGACTGATCTTTTTGAACACCCAAAGGAAGTATATGAATATTTTGATGAGAAAAGACAAATAGATAATGAAGAATATAAAAAATGGAAACAAGAACTTGAAAAAAAATTATTGGAAGATTCAGAATTTAAACTTTTATGGGATCAATTTAACGAAAAAAACATAGCAAATATAAATACATCCCTTAGTGAAAAGAAAGCAACACGTGTAGCTGGTAGTGATGTCCTAAAAGATATTGGTAAGTTTAATAAATTTATACTAGGTGGATCAGCAGACTTAGCAGCATCAACAAAGCAGATTATTTCAGATACGGTTTATTCATCTGACAATCAAACTGGACAAGTTCTTGAATATGGAGTCAGGGAACATGCTATGGCTGCAATTACTAACGGCATAACCCTCCACAGCTCACTAATTGGGTTTGGATCAACATTTTTGGTATTTTCAGATTATATGAGGCCAAGCATAAGGCTTGCTGCATTAATGGAATTAAACTCTGTTTTTATATTTACGCATGATTCTATTTATCTGGGAGAAGATGGACCTACACATCAACCAATAGAGCATCTTATGTCACTAAGACTTATACCTGGTGTTGACGTGATAAGACCTTCGAACAGTGAAGAAATAGTGTATTCATATCAATACATATTTTCAAAAACAAATAATCCAAAAGCTTTAGTTTTAACGAGACAAAATATTGACTATTTAGAGACCAACACTTCTTATGAAGATTTTAAAAAAGGGTATTATGAATTAGCTCATGGAACTGATGCGACAATTTTTGCTTCGGGGTCAGAAGTTAATCTTGCTATGGAAGTTAGTAAGTTGTTAAAAGGAAAATCAATACAGATAATTAGTACCCCAATACTTAATAAATTGAAACCAGAGTTAATTGACTCTTTAGGTATTAATAATAAAGTTTTCACTATTGAGTTAGGAAGATCGATAGGCTGGCAAGACTATGTAGGACCAGTAACAAAAAGTTTTAGCATAGATTCCTTTGGGGCTTCAGCACCAATTGATCAGTTAGAAGACAATTTCAATATGGAAGCCAAAAAAATATCTCAGCAGATTTTAGATCTATTGTAAATTAACAACCTGTATAAGCGCGCATAGCGGATTTCGTTCTATTTCCAGCCACACCATCAGGTATTAAACCAACTTTTCTTTGAAATGCTTTTATAGCTTCTTTTGTATAAGAACCCATTTCTCCGTCAATTATTCCAGGATTAAATCCGTTGTTTGAAAGATATGTTTGGATATCTGCGACTGAATCCAATTTGGCTCCGGTATTATCTCTCGCATTACAAACATTAGTACTTCTACAACCTGTATAAGCACGCATAGCTTCTTTGGTTTTGTTACCAACAATACCATCTGCTAGAAGGCCACTCTCTTTTTGGAATTCGATAACAGCATTTTTAGTTTTTGGCCCACTTTGTCCATCAATTGGACCAGGATTGAAACCGTTATTCGATAAGAACTGTTGTACGTCTAATATTGAATTTATAACCAAACCTGAATTGTCTTTAGGAACGCATGCATCGTTACCTGCATTCGGATTGGAAACTGCAGTTGCACTAGCATCTTCAACTTCTGAACCATTTGCAGACCACCCTTCTTGAAAAGGATTTGAATTAAATGTATCGCTTGATATTAAAGATTTACTCACCATTTGGTTCACTATGTATGCAACTTCACCAATAGAGATTTTTCTACTTGGACAAAATTTATCTTGAAGAGAACTACAAGCTGGAATAACATCATTTGCAGCCAAAACATTAATTTCATTTGTCCATTTACTTGCACCCTCATCAGAGTATTTATCTATTGCTCCTGATAAATTTGTTGTAGATCCTGCTGTAATGGCTTTGACAAGCATACATGCAAACTGGTCTCTAGATATGGTCTCTGTTGGTTGAAATTGGAATGGACTGCCTATACACACTTGTATTCCATAATAAGGTATGCCATTAATTGCTTTTTGAAAAATGCTTTGATCATCATCACTGTATGCATTTGGTGCATCTAATGAAATTCCTCCGATAACTGTGACCACAGCAGCTGCTTCTTCTCTGGTCATAGTTTTAGCCTGACAAGCTGATGAAGTTTCAGTACAGTTATTTAACAATCCAGCTCCAGATAAATAATTTAATCCTGCTGTAGAAGTTGCATACTGAGCAATATCACCAGTAGTACTTGTAACACTTGTACCATTAGTAGAAGTAGTGGGTGAATTGTTAACTGTTACTGGTCCAATTGAAAGGTTAGACACATCTGATTGACTAGATGTTTTAAAATAATGAGAAGTAAATCCTAATTGAGATTTAATATTTCTTCCTGATTTTGTAACAGTTTTTGAAGAACCATTTCTAAAACCTTTCATTGTTACTTCAATAGCCGCACCAGATTCCGCTACAGATGAAATATATATATCAGTGATTGAATCAAAACAAGGAATATCTCCACACAATATGTTTTTGGCTAATTGATAAGATGAGAAGTCATAAGACCATGCAGCTTTTGGATTCCCTACTCTGTTGTCAACTGACCAAGGATCATCAACTGTTTGAAGATATGGCCATGCCGTAGCAGACCCAAATCCAACTGCATTATTATTAGTTTTTCCACCAGTAGATGAAGAGTAGAACGCTTGAATTACAGAGCTTTGAGTGTAACCACCAGAGTATGTTATGACTTTTCCTGATGTGTTATTTACAGCTTGAACCCAATTAGGACCAGCTATTTCCTTTAAATACCCATAATAATATTGACTTGATGCGGTTGAACCAATATGACACCAACAATATGCTTGCCTAGATGTAGATAAGCCCGCGTTCAGATCTGTAGATTGAGCTGGTATATTTTGTTTTAAATATTGATAAACAGCATAACTTCTACCAACAAGTGCCTGAGCTTCTAATGCTTTCACATTCCAGTGAGATGGCATTTCTGCTAGTCCATATAAATACTTTTCTATATTTACAGATAAAACAACATGAAATCCTGAAGAGACATTTTGGGAACGTAATTTAAGTACACCATGTTTGTGTTCACGAGGTCCAACTCTAATTCTTCCACCGTCAGACCAACTGATACCAATATTACAACTAGCTGTTGTTCTATTAACAAGAGGATGGCCATTAAAGTAGCATCCATTTCCATTTGAAATTACATTAATTGTTGCCCCACCACTTATTTTTAGCGGTCCAAATATAGATTCACATGAGCCATCAGAACTTGCCTCGGACTTGATTTTATTTAATGTTTCAGTATCAATACTCCCTGACTGACTCAGGCCAACGGATGCTTGGTAATTTTTTAAAGCATTTGATGTTTTATCACCAAAAGCACCGTCAACAGGACCGGGTTCGAAGCCTCTAGAAGTTAAGAATACTTGAACTCCTGCCACATCAGAAAGTCCATCTTGGCAAATAGAGAGCATAGGTGGACTAGATGAAGGAAGTGTAGTGAGATTTATACTCTTAGCATTTCTTGCTAGTCCAACCCACAAAGCATTATTATCAGTGGCAATATCTGGAGATGATAAGCTAATTTCAGAAAGATTTTTTACGGTAGTGTCTTTGAAGTAATAATCCACAACCTCAGTAGATGTACATGAGCTATTATTGCTACAAAAACTTGCACCAAGTTCTGTTAAACCTTTGGCACCATATTGGCTAAGTCCAACACCATGACCCCAACCACTACCAGTGAAAGTAAAAGACACTGTACTGTATCCTCTCATTGCTTGTTTTGTCGCTGGACCAACAACACCATCAGGAGTCAAACCAACTGATTTTTGAAAAGTTATAATTGCGTTATTAGTTCTCGAACCACTCAAGCCATCAATTGGTCCTGGATTAAACCCATTACAACTGAGAAATGTTTGAATATCTAAGAGATTATTAAGCGGAGCCACTGCATTATCCACGCAGAACATATTTGAGTCATATTTAATCTCTAGTGCTTTTGCTTCTTCTTTTGGTGACAGTAGCAATGCGAAAGCTATTAAAAACGTAAAAATATAAGCAGATTTTTTTAATAACCCCTGTTTCATGTAATCATTTTAGATAAATTGATATATATTTCACAATCCAGCATTATTTTTCCAATTTCTAAACATATTCAATCCATAAGTAAAAAAAAGATAAATGATAAAAATTCCGTAAGTCAGCGGAAATAATTTTCCTGCAAATTCTGGAAAAATTGCTGGTGGTAAAAATAATAAAGAAAAAGACATCAATAATCCCAAGAATTTATTTTTATCAAGTGCATCAAGTGATATTGCAAATAATATCAAATACATTAGAAAAGTTAGTAAAAATTCAGGTGAAAAAAAGTTAATTGAACTATTGTCTTCAAGAAAATAAATTAATCCAATAAAAGCAACGGTTAACAAGATTGCTTTTTTGAAATTTTTTTTCAATATCAATATAAACATATATATTATTGTAAAGAATATATGCAATTGAGTGAGTTTACCTATATCTTTCTAGCACTATGTGTGCCGTTTTTTGCTTATATCATTAAAAGCACTGAACCGAAAAAGGGCTTTAGTATTTTATTTTCTGCTGTTATTGCAATGAATATTTTTCTATATATGAATCAGTTTTCATATATTGGAGCATTTTTTCTTGCTATGTATTTAAATTTATTTAAAAGATCAGAAAAGCTTTACCTTTTATTTCTAAGTTTTATTAGTTTTGCAGTTGGAGCATACACTTTGGTAGGCCAAACCTTATTGATGTCTTCATTGCCAATAATGATGGTATCTTCTGTATTTTCTTTAATGATGATAGGACATTGGTTTTTGGTAGATCCTACAATAAGTAGAGAGGGTATGAAAAATATAGCTTTATTTTCAACCTATTTATCAATTGGAATCTCAATACTTGTATTTTCCGGTTTGTATGAGAGTTCATCAAGTTTATTTAATTTAATTTCTACAAATATGCTAAATAATATAATTATATTTTTATACCTCTCTGCAGCACTATTATCTTTTGGTTCATATAAATCTTTACAGGAAAAGTCGTATACGGGTGTAATGGCCAGTACAGGACTGAGTTATTTGTCATTAATTGTATCAATGGGTGCATCAGGAACATTAATACTTTCCATTTAACACTAATCTAATAGTATGAAAATTTATACAAAGAAAGGCGACAAAGGTGATACCAGTCTTTTATATGGTGACCAGGTCTCAAAAGATAATATAGCACCAGAAGCATATGGATCAGTAGACGAACTTGTTGCTGCGCTTGGCTTAATAAGGTGTGAAGATAAATTGCCGATTGAAGTAAAAGATACTACTCTCCGAATTCAAAGAGAATTATTTATTGTTGGTGCAGAACTAGCGACTGACAAAGAAAAAAGAAATAAATTAGAAGATGGTAAAACAAGGGTAACTGAATCTATGATTAAAACTCTCGAGAAAGATATTGACTTTCTCACTGAAAAAAATGGCATTCCTACATATTTTGTTGTCCCCGGTGAAAATGTTATATCGGCAAAATTTGATTGGGCAAGAGTGGTTTCCAGAAGAGCTGAAAGAAAATGTGTTACATGGTATAAAACTTTACAAATTGAAGACACAAAAGTTGTAACCTACTTGAACAGGTTGTCAGACTTTCTTTGGATGATGGCACGTGAATTTGAAGAAGATTGGACACCAAGTAGCTAATGAAAGAACTGTCTATTTTATTTGTAGATTCTGTGAATGATAGTCTATTAAATAATTTTAAAGACGAAGAGCAAATCAAAGATTATTTTGAAATAAATAAATTTAAAGCAAGCAAAAAAGAGATGTTGCTTGTACCAAAACTATATTTAAAAAATGAAAAAGATACAATTCTAGTGTCTATAGATGATTCTTTAAATAAGAATGAATTATGTGAGCTTGGCTCAAAAGTAAGAAATAAAATCCCTTTTGATTGCAATATAAGTTATCTTTTGAATCTGGAAACTGAAGTAGATCTTCAGGAATTTACACTTGGATTAATCCTATCAGGTTACAAATTTGAAAAATACGTTGAAACTGACTCCAAAGAAATCAATATTCAATTTGATGAGTCAATAAACATCGATGAGCAAAAATTTATAAAAGATTCAATCTATTTTGTTAGAGACCTAGTTAATTTACCAGCACTTGATAAAACTCCAGATTATTTTATTAATGAAGTTAAGCAACTTATTGATAATGAAAAAATCAAATTAACAATATTTGATAAGAAATGGTTGTTGAAAGAAAATTTTGGTGGTGTAATTGGTGTCTCGCAAGGTTCCTCAAAAGACCCCTACTTTCTTGTTGGTGAATATAACACTGGTGCTGATTTTCAAATAGCACTAATTGGTAAAGGCGTACTGTTTGATTCAGGTGGACTTTCGTTAAAATCTCCATCTGGAATGGAAACCATGAAAACAGATATGGCAGGTGCTGCAACTGCTTGGGCTGTTATAAAACTTGTTGCTTCACTAGGGCTAAATGTTGGCGTAAAAGTTTATACGCCTTTGGTAGAAAACATGCCAAGCAGTACTGCAATTAGGCCGGGTGATGTTTTAAAAATGAGAAATGGAAAAACTGTAGAAGTTTTAAACACTGATGCTGAGGGAAGATTAATTATGGCAGACGCTTTAGCTTTTGCTGCTGAAAAAAAGCCAGATTTAATATGTGACGTAGCAACATTGACTGGAGCTGCGTATGTTGCTTTGGGTGTTGATATAGGTGCAGTTATTTCCAATTCAGAAAAGTATGCAGCTGAATTCATAAAATCTAATAAAAATCAGGTTGAGTCTTATCACGAACTTCCTTTATTTCAAGGTTATAAATCTTTAATAAAATCTAGCATTGCTGATATGAAAAACACGGGTGGAAGATTTGGAGGTGCAATTACTGCTGCATTAATACTTGAAGAGTTTGTTGATGAAATTCCTTGGGTTCACTTAGATATAGCAGGCCCAGCAAGAGCCAGAAGTAGTTCCGCTTTAAACCCAGAGGGTGGCACTGGATTTGGTGTTATTGGTTTGGTAAATTTCTTTAAGCTATTGTCTAAGAATCCTCAGTAAATTTACTTATAACAAAAACTAAAGTATCACCAGTTGTCATAACTGCACCTTGAGCAACATTTGTTCCAATGATTTTTCCATTACAATTATCTAGCTCATTTTCTTCGAACTCTTCTTTGAGGAAAAGAATAACATTATTATCTCTCATAAAATCTCTTATTAGACTTTCACCTTCTTCAGGTGTCAAAGTACATGGTGTAATACTTGGAATAGCAGCTGAAAATTTATTACCTGAAACTTCTAGGATTACCTCTGTTCCTTCTGGTAATTCTTCACCATTTTCAATATCCTGAGTTAACACTAGACCAGGAGCCTCATCAGATTCTACTAAATTTATTGTTGGTAAAATATAAGATGAAAAGGCAATTTCTTCTGCATCTAGAATATTTAAACCAACTAATTGCGGAATTTCTATTGTTGGTATTTCATAATATTTATCTATATCACTTGGATCTAATGGCCAGTTAACAACAGGTAAGTCTTTAACTACTTCAGTCATAAATTCTTTCCACATAGGAGCAGGTACTCTTCCTCCAGAAACATTTCTTATGACTTCTCCTTTTATTTCTACATCTGTGAGAGGCAACTGTTCTTCGGCAAAACCAATCCAAACAGATGAAGTATATTGGGGTATAAATCCGATAAACCATGCTTCTCTAAAGCCTTGATGAGTTCCTGTTTTTCCAGCAATCTCTCTATCATCAAGGACAGCTCTTGTACCAGTTCCATACTGAGCTGCTACCTCAAGAGTTTTTCGCACTGCAGCTGCAGCACCTGGGTCAGGGATACTAGTCCTTGGAGATACAATATGCCGATAAAGAACATTGCCTTTATCATCCTCAATTTTTTCAATTAAGTATGTAGGTGCTAAAACACCATTTGTGGCGAATGATGAATATGCAGAAGCCATCTCAATTGGTGTTGCAGCTCCAGCGCCTAAAGTTAAAGAAATAACAGGATCTAATGATGAATTAATTCCTATTCTTTTTGCAGTAGAAGCTAATTTTTCTCCACCAAGCTCAGATGCAAGCTGTGCAAATACAGTATTTATCGATCTCCTTGTTGCTTCTTCCAAAGATATCATTCCTGATGTATCTAATAGTTTTATAGATCTGTTGTATTCAGCTTTATCTTGGCAAGGTTTAAAAATATATTGAATTTCTGACTCTATATCAATTTGAGTTAGATTTAGTTGATTTTCAATAAGTTCGGGATCAAAAATTATGACTTGATCTTCTGGAATTTCTTCTCCTTCTTCTAATTCTCTATAAATTATTAAATTACCTTCAGAATCATATTGGCCTAATGCTTTTGCGATTTCCATAATTTTTTCTTCCTCAGTTTCTAACTCATCAAGATTTAAACCGAGAGGGAATTGTTTTATAAAATCTTTATTTTTAATTTCTTCAACGTGAAAATCAAAGCATTGAAGTTCAATAGCTCTATCTTGAGCATCAATTTTATTAAGGTATCTATCCGCTGTAATTGACGTTCCATAATTTCTTACAACCCATTTTTCTCCTACACCATCAGGAGCACAAGGATAACCACAATTAATTTCAACTGGACTTCTAGAATCTCTATAGCTGTACAACTTTGCACCTGATTCAAGTGCTGCCAAAAGAGTAATTGGTTTAAAAGCGGATCCAGGATTTCTTTTACCTTGTGTTGCTAAATTGTATTGTTCTTCATCAAAAGGCAATCCAGAAGCCATTACCTCAATTGCACCTGTGTAATTGTTGATTAATGTAATTACACCTGTTGGTTTTGGTTCATCTGGGTTTTCTTCATCAGGATCAGGCGGAACCCATGTATTGAGTACAGTATTTGCATGTTGTTGCAATGACAAATTAAGAGTCACATATACTTTTAAACCTCCACCTCCAAAACAATTCGTATCATCAGAGGGACAACCAAAAACTGCTTTCTTTCTCTCTTCTTTTGTATTGCCTAATACAGCAAATTGGGGATCATTTAATAATTGTCTTTTTACTTCTGCCACAACATGTTCTGCCTGTGCTACAAAATTTTTGGATTCAACAACATTTAGAGGAGCAAGCTTTGCTGATCTTGCTTGGATATCTACTATAAACCCTTCTTTTAGCATTATATTTATAACATCGTTTCTTCTTTCAAGAACTCTATCTGGATATTTTCTTGGGTTGTAATAAGCAGGGCTTCTAATAATTACAACTAAGGTTGCTGCCTCATCAAGTGTTAACTCCTGAACAGTTTTATCAAAGTATTCATAAGCTGCTGATTGGATTCCATAAGCACCTGAACCCCAATAAATTGAATTAATATAATATTCAAGAATTTGATCTTTTGTGTATCTTCGTTCAAGTTCTGCTGCTACTACAGCTTCAGCTACTTTTCTTCTTATTGAAATTTCGTCACCAACAAAAGATTGTTTTGCAACCTGAGAAGTTATAGTTGAACCACCTCTCGTAACGCCTCTAAGATTATCTAAAACAGCACTAAGAATTGCGATAAAATCTACTCCTTCGTGCTGGTAATAGTTACTATCTTCAGCAGCTAAAAGTGTGTTTATTACAAAAGGCGGAACATCTGACAAAGCAATTGGATCCCTGTTTAATCCATCATGCAATTCATCAAGAATTTGATTATCAGAAGTGTAAATAATCGAAGGTTCAGATAGTGAAACAAAATTTAATACCATTCCCTCAGCTCTTGGGAGAAATTTTTCTTCTAAATCAGTTACGACTGACATTGCAGATTTTATAGGGAGGAAGACAAAAAAACCAACCCAGGCGGCAAAAAGAAAACTACTGAGTATTAATAAAAATCCAGCTATGTACCTTGAGCCAAATCTAGTCTTATTTTCAAGGTTATGTATTTCTGCCATGAGAAAATTCTAATCCTTATATGTAACAATATTGTACAATTAGACATATGGAATTTTCACCAGGCTTAAGGGGAGTTGTTGCTGGCGAAACCTCTATCTCAACGGTTGGAAAAGAGGGCACTTCTTTAAGATATAGAGGTTATGACGCAACAGATTTAACAAAAAATAATACTTATGAACAAGTAGCATCATTAATTATTGCTGACTCACTTAACGACAAAGACTTTAGAAAAAGTTTTGCAAAATACTATCTTGAGATAAGCAAAGACCAAAAAATTAATGACTTGCTTAGCGAAATAAAACAAACATTGCATCCGATGGATGTAATAAGAACAGTAGTGTCTTATAAAGGTGAATTAACAACTTTAAGAAAACAACAACTTGATAAAGAAGATAAAACTGAATTATCTGCAAGGATTAATGCAACAGTTTGTTACATAATCGCTTCTTATCATGAAGAGAGTTGTGACGAGTTAGATAGCCAGTATTTAGTTGCTAGTTCGCTATTGCCTAATAGCTCATCAAAGGACCAACTCGAAGCACTAGACGACATGTTAATTCTTTATGCAGAGCATGGATTTAACGCATCAACCTTTGCTACTAGAGTTACTGCTTCAACAAGAGCAGATCTTACTGGTGCAATAGTCTCTGGAATTGCAACTTTAAAAGGGGAATTACATGGTGGTGCAAATGAGAGAGCTGTTGAGTTAATAAACTCTTTTGATAGTGTCGAGGAAGCTATAGACGGAGTTAAACAATTACTTGAAAATAAGAAAAAAATAATGGGATTTGGTCATGGAGTTTATAAAGTCCAAGACCCAAGAAGTCCAATAGTCAAAAGTTGGGTAGAGAAGTTAGCTCAGAGTGAGTTTTCTAAAAATAGGTTTGAAATTGCAAAGAAAATTGACCAAATTATGGATGAAGAAAAAAATCTTTTTCCAAATGTCGACTTTTATGGAGGTCTGCTTTTAGCTGAATTGGGATTTGAAGTTGACCTGTTTACTCCAATATTTGTAGCAGGGAGGTCTGTTGGATGGGCTGCGCATTACTTTGAACAACGCGAACAGGATATTTTAATTAGGCCTGCAGCAAAATACATCGGTCCCTCTGAAAGATAGTTTTTGCAAAATAATAATTTAGATACACAAATAAACAATTTTCTTTCAAAACCTTTAAAAAATGATGACCATTTTACTTCTGCCAAGCTTGCAATCCTTGATACCCTAGGTTGCATAATTGAAGCAAGTACCCATGACGAAGTCAATAATTTTGCTATAGAAGATAAATCATTTGAATTATTTTCAAACCCTTTCTTAAATGTTGGGAAATTAAATTCCTACCAAGAAGTTGCATGGTATTTAACTGTATTAACTAGATGGTTTGACTACAACGATACTTTTCTTGCAAAAGAGTGGGCCCACCCATCAGATAACTTTGGGTCCATATACAGCTATTTTTATTCGAATCCAAATTTCAAATTTATTGATTTTACGACAGCTTTAACAAAAGCTTACGAAATTCAAGGTTCTTTATGTCTTGGGACTTCATTAAACAAACTAGGTTATGATCATGTGTTTTATGTGAAGTTAGCATCTGGAGCTGTTTTCTCATCTTTATTAAGTAAAGGAAATGAGAAAATTGTTCATAGAACTATTAATCATATTTTACTTGATGGTCCGTCCCTCAGATCATATAGACACTTTCCAAATGTAGGAAAAAGAAAAAGCTGGGCAGCAGCAGATGCATCAAAACGAGGGATTGAACTCGCTAAAATCAGCCAATTAAATGATGAAGTTTATAGCTCCATCCAAGATGACAAAAATTGGGGATTTGAAAAAAATTATCTAAATGATTCTGAAATTAAATTTGGTAAAGAATTAAATGATTGGGTAATTCAAAATGTATTATTTAAAGTTTTATTTCCAGCCGAATTTCATGGGCAGTCAGCAGTAGAAGGTGCAATTGAGTTAAGTAAAGAATTCAATCAAAATATTGATAAAGTAAAAAAAATTAATATTTTTACACATGAACCCGCAATAAGGATAATCGCAAATAAAGAAAATTTATCTAACGCATCTGACAGGGATCATAGTCTTGAATATATGGTTTCAGCTGCTCTTCTTTTTGGAGAATTAAAATATGAAATGTACGGAAACGATTTCTCTGGATTAAACAAAATAGAAAGTTTAAGAAAAAAAATTGTTGTTAGTGAAGATTCAAATTTTACTAAAAATTACTATGAATTTTCTAAGAGACATATATCAAATTCCATAGAAATTGTTTATGATGATAACTCCACTTCTGAAAAAATCACTATTGAAAATCCTATAGGGCATCCATCTAGAAGAGAGGAAGCCATTCCATTATTAAAAGAAAAATTCATAAGAAATGTGCAAAACGTTCTTTCTTTAGAAAAATCAATGTCATTATGGGAACAGGTTATCAATTTAGAAAAAGATGACGAATTAACTAAATTCTTTAATATCCTACAAGATGATGAATGAAATATTTCTTCTTGTTGGGGGAGAGGCAACTAGGCTTCAACCGTTATCTAGTGGAATTCCAAAAGCACTTCTAACAATAAGAGGTGAAAAGATAATTGATAAGATAATTACTCAATTCTCAAAATTTTCTGACTTTACATTTAATCTAATTTGCTCTGAAAAGCACAGACAGCATTGGAATGATTATGAAGCGTCATCAAGCAACAATATAAATTTATTATTTGAGCAAAAAAAATTAGACACAGCTGGTTATATTATTGAAAATATTCAAACGATGCCCAACAAATTTCTATGCATGAACGGAGACCTTTTGTTAGACGTTGATTTGGAAAATTTCATTGATTCAGCTCGTAGCTGTACTAATTCATTAATTGGTTCATTTGAAGTTGAAAATCCATCAAGATATGGAGTTTTAAAAGTAAATGAAAAAATGGAGGTTGAAGCTTTCATAGAAAAGCCAGAGGATGACAGATTTGGAAATAAAATTAGCTTAGGACTCTATCACCTTTTCAAAAAAGATATTATGTCCATCCTTTCTTCACTTGATGTTCCGTGCTCTTTTGAGAGAGATATATTTCCTAGACTGTCAACAAATCAATTGTTGAATACGTATACCGTTAAAGGAAATATGATTGATGTTGGAACTAGAGAGGCATTTATTCAAGCACACCTTGATGATGGCAAAGAAAATTGGATATCTCCAAACAATACAAAAATAAATCAAGATTCAATTATTAAAAACAGTGTAATTTTGGATGGTTGCAAAATTGCTGAAAATGTTGTGATCGAAAATTCAATTATTTCCAATAATTCAACAATTGAAAGCGGAAGTATAATTAAAAACGAAATAGTTAGAACAAATTAAAAATGAAAATCTTAATTACGGGTGGAGCAGGTTTTATTGGCTCACACCTATTAGAAGAACTTTTATCATCTGATAATGAAATATTAGTATTTGATAACTTCTTAACCGGAAAAAAAGAAAATATTGAATTCAAGGGTAATTTTAAATTAATTGAAGATGATTTTGGTACTAAAAATTCATTAAATTTAATTAAAGAATTTAATCCTCAAATTTGTTTTCACTTGGCAGCCCAATCTTCTGTTGTAGTTTCTGTAGATGATCCGTTACTTGATTTTGAGCATAATATCTTACAACCAGTCCAACTTATAAAAACTTTATTAAGCACTGATTGTAGTAAATTTGTTTTTACCTCTTCTGGTGGAACGATATTTGGTGAGCCAAGCATTTTACCAACTGGCGAAGAAGATTTTGCAGGCGAACCTGAGTCACCATATGGTATTGGTAAAAAGAAGTTAAACGAAATTATCACAAGTATGACAATTAATACACATTTGTCATATTCAATTTTGAACCTCTCAAATGTTTACGGACCACGTCAGGATCCCCACGGCGAAGCAGGAGTAGTATCTATATTTTCAAATAAAATTTTAAAGAATGAAAAACCAATTATTTATGGCGACGGAGAACAAACAAGAGACTACATATATGTGAAAGATGTTGTAAATGCATTAATTTTATCTTCAAAGATTGACTCCAATTTATTTCTTAATATTGGGACGGGGATAGAGACATCGGTAAATCAATTGTTAGAAACGATAAAATCTGAATTTGCATCTGATGTAGAACCAATATATAAGGATTCAAGAAAAGGTGAACTTCTACGAAGTGTTTTGAATAGTTCTAAGGCACAAAAAGAATTAAATTGGGAATCTCAATTTTCATTAAATAGGGGCATAAAAGAAGTAGTAAGCTGGTTAAAAACTTAAAGAAAAAAATCTTCTTGATCGTCTCTAATTAATATCTCCGCATTTTCATTTGAGGATTCATATTTAAGTCCTCTTATGATAGCTATTGGAATATCAATCGACTTTTCCATAACTAATTCTGCTGCACTAGCAATTTCGTCAATTGTTGCAATTTCTGTTGCAAATAGTTCATTATTAAATGAGTCGTATTTTCCAATGTAGTTTGTAATAGGAGAAATGCCAGAGGAACCTATTGCAAAATTAACCTGACCTTTTCTCCATGCTCTTCCAAATGTATCAGAAATCACTACAGCTACTTTTTTTCCACTTGCAGTTTCTATTTGACTTCTAAATTTATGAGCTGATTTATTTGGATCTTCGGGTAAAAGAAGAGCTTTGTTTTTCTCAATATTAGATTTATCTATTCCTGCATTTGCACATATGAAACCGTGTTTTGTTTTTGCAATTATTAAATCTCCTCGTTTTCTAATAATTTGTTTCGTTTCACTTTTAATTAAATCTTCAAATTCATATTCATTTAAATCTCTTTCCATACCTTCACTCTTTGAAACAATTTTTTGTGTAATTACAAATACATCATTATTTTTAATCTCATTTCCTGATTTACTAATTAGGTCAAAAGTCATTGAAGCTAGGTCATCACCTTTTTTGACTTCGGGCAATCCTTTTACTGGAATAATTGAGATTTCATTCATAACTAAGTAATTTTGTAGCTAATTTCTTTGAATCTTCAATTGTTTTAAAAAGAATGTTCTCTTCGTAAGTATTGCTTAAATTATCAGAATCTCCAAAATGTACGATATATTTGTTAGCTACATTTTTATAGAATTTCTTAATTCCTTTAATATCTGCTGTGAGGCCCATATCTGTAAAGTTTTTTTTCGAAGGTCCTTTTATGGCATTGTTATTAATAAATGGGCTGATAACTATTACATTTTCATGTTGAATTAATGCATCTTTTATTTTTCTTAGAGACAAAATTGGCCCAATTGATAAATAAGGATTAGAGGGGCCAATGATAATCGTATCGCTTTCTTTAATTGTTCTTATTAGTTTGCTACTAACTTTTGCTTGACTTGATCCCTTATAAGTTATATTTTTTAATCTTGGCTTTCCTCTTTTTTGAACAAAATAGTTTTGAAAATCAAGCCTTTCACCCTGCTTTGTAATCAATTTTGTACTTACCTTGTCATCAGTCATTGGAATAATTTCACAAAGAATGTTGAATTTAGATTTTATTTCATTAGTAATTTCTGTCAAAGTTTTTCCCTCATGTAGCATTTGGTTTCTAAACAGATTGGTAGCCAAATCTTTATCGCCAATCATGAAATTAGTATTTAAAAATTTATTTAAATGTTCATGAACTGTAAATTTATCTTTTTTTATTCCCCATCCAAATTCACCTTCAATTCCAGCTAGACCGTATATTACAGTATCTATATCTGGAGATAGTGAGACACCATTTATATATTCGTCATCACCAGTGTTAACAATTATCGAAAGTTTGTTCAAACTTGCTTTATATAAGCCTTTAGCAAATTTTGCACCACCTACACCACCGCTTAAATATGTAACTTTTTTCAATTTTAAGAACCTATTATTTTTGACCTTTCAACTAACATTTTAATAATGATAGATAAAGATATTCTAGAAGGTTTAGCTGAACTAAACGAAACAGACTTAAAGAGAATAAAGCTTCTAGTTGATAATAAATTAAATCTTCATAAAGACATTAACGTCTCATATAGGTCAAAAAATATTAAATGCGGTAAAGAATCATGCCAAAAATGTCCACACGGTCCATATTGGTATGCTGAATGGACAGAAAATGGAAAAAGAAGAACAAAATACTTGGGAAAAACCTTAAGTGAAGTTTAACTTTCAAACAAATAAAATTGCGACTGTATTTCCGTTTGCAATACTCTTAATATTTTTAAGAATTGATTTAATACTTCTTAATACACTCCCAACAGGTGGTGATATGGGTGCTCATATCGTACCAACTAAATTTTTTGTTGAAGAGCTTTTTTACAATTTTAAAATTAGCGGTTGGTCAAATGACTGGTTTGCAGGCTACCCAGCATATTATTTCTATTTTCCATTACCGCCATCGATTGTTGCAATTTTAAATATTATTCTTCCCTTCAATGTCTCATTTAAAATTATGGTTTTAATTGCTTTAGTTCTTCTAGTTATTTCTATAGAAAAGTTAATAAACTTTAAAATTGGTACTTTATCTTATATTGGATTTGCTGGAGGATTGTTATATTTATTAACTGAGTCTTTTACTATTTTTGGGGGTAATCTAGCATCCTCTCTTGCAGGCCAGTATTCATTCACATATTCTTTAGCATTTGCAAATTTATCCATTTATTACATACGTAATAACTTGATAAAGCATTCAGTCATCAAAGGGTCAGTATTGTTGGGATTATCTTTGCTTTCTCACATAATTCCATTTATGATCTATGCACCAATATTTTTAATTTATTTTTTGTCTTCAAAATCTATAAATCTTGAAAAATTAATTGGGTTATTGATTTTTTTGTTTCTAACTTTGCGCTTTTCTATCTCTTTGTTTCTAAATCTAGAATTTACAACAAATATGACATACTCTCCTTACACAAAAATCAAAGATTTAATAAAGCCTGATATCCTTCCTTTTGCAATTGCGATATTTTCTTATGGAATTTTCACAGCAGGAAGAAATTTGAAAAATATATTTCTATCAACCGAAATGTACTTAATTTTTGTATCAACATTGTTATTTTTTTATGGCCCAGAGGGTGCTTTATGGAATGGAAGATTAGTACCTTTTTTAAATTTGGGTCTAATTATCTTATTTTTCAAAATCTTTGAAGAGAAAATGGACTTGTTAATTGAAAGAATAAAACAAAAATATTTGATTATATTGTTTTATCTAATATGTTCATCATTCTTTATTTTTAATTATGTTCAAAAATGGCAAGAAAGGTATGCAATTACAGTTTATTTCATTGCTTTTATAATTTTGCTTTCTTTCATAATTACTATTTATAAACCTAAATATGGATTAGGAATAACGCTAATTGCATTAGTTCTGTCTTCAGTAAATTTCTTACCACATTGGTTGAATTGGAATTTTACGGGGTATGATCAAAAAGATGACTGGAGCGATATAACAAATTTATACTCTGGATTAAATCAACTTGAGCCTGGAAGAATAATGTGGGAGCCAAATTCAGATTTAAACAAATATGGTACACCTATGGTTTTAATGACAATTCCTATGTTTACAAATCATGAAAGTATTGAAGGTCTTTATTTTGATTCGAGCATAACTACCCCTTTTCACTTTGTGACTGTATCTGGTGTTGCAGAAAGTCCATCGAACCCAGTAGGAGGACTAAGTTATATAAATGGTGATTTTGATAGAGGAGTAAGATACATGAAAGAGTTAGGAGTTGATTATTTTATTTCTTATACAGATTCGATTACTGACAAAGCAATAATGTCAGACGAGTTAGAGAATTTATTCCAGAGCTCTCCATTTACAGTTTTTAAAATCTATTCTGACAAAGTTCAAGTTGTTGATGCTGAATTAGTAAACTTTAGTCAGCCAGAATTATTTGAAAGAATTTCTAATTCGATATTTAGACAAGAAAAAACTGATAGTTTTTTCAGTCTTGCAATGAAAGAATTCAAGTTAGATAATAAAAAAAGAATTATTGAAGGAATAGATGCTGAAGAATCTCAGATTCAAAACAGACTTTCCAACAAAAAAAGTGAGATTAATAATGTCAGAATTTCAAACAACAAAATAACTTTTGAAACTGAACACCCTAATGAACTTCACATTGTCAAAGTATCATATTTTCCAAATTGGAAAATAGAAAATGGTTCTGGCCCATATAGATTGTCACCATCATTTATGGGTGTTATACCTTATTCTAACGAAGTAAGCATAACATTCGAAAATACATCTTTAGAAAAATCCTTAAATATTATTTCGTTAATTATTTTTTTACTTACAGCATATCTTTTAGTATTTAGAATTAAAAAATATGCTGAATAATCTCATTAATAAACTCACAAAAAGCGACAGCTCATTTGCTGAATTATTTAGAACATATATTGTTGGAGCATTTAATTTAACATTCGGTCTTTTTTTGAATTATATTTTTCAATTTTTAATTTTAACTATGATTAGTTTTCCTCTTAGAACTTATTTAACTAATACATTTTCATTTGCAATTGGTGTTGTAGTATCTTATTTTTTATCAAGAAAAATTATTTTTCAACTTTCATATCGTGATGGCTCATGGAGGGAATTCATAAAATATATTTCTGTTAGCTTACTTAATTTAGGAATCCCAATTCTTGTTTGGTTTTTAATTAATTTATGGAATCCTGAATTTCAAAAAAACGAGTTGTATTATTTGGTAATTACAGTTTTAATTCATGGATCAATACTTCCAATCAAGTATTTAATTTATAAATTTTTTGTTTTTAAAGACTCTTTATAAAACGCAATTTTTAGCTTAAATAAGCTCTTTAAAGTTCTTGGAATTCTTTTATATATAACTGAAACACTTGGTCTTATTTCGTTAATTTTGGCGGGAACTTCCTTAAATTCATTTCCAGTTTTTTCAATTCGAAGTAGTAGCTCTGTATCAAATAAATCTTGTGTAGAAATTACTAAATTAATATGATTATTTACAAAACTTTTCCTGACTGCTTTCATTCCATGTGTGTCAGATAATTTAGTTTTAAATAAAATTTTTAAAATATAAACAAAGAAATTAGTGGCCAATTTTCGTATTAGTCTTCTTCCGTCTTCAGAATTGCTCAATCTTTTTGAAGCAATTAAACCTGCATATTTATCCTCAAGCAATAAACACTCTTTTAAAAAACTTTCAGAATAATAGTCAATATCAAATGAAATAATAATTTCATTTTTGCATTTTAAAAATCCTCTTTTAAGTGCTTCACCATAATTTGGATGATCGCTTTCAATTAAAACTATTTTGGAATTATTTTGTTCAAAATCTCTAGCGAGATTTTTTGTATTGTCAGTAGACCCATTTTCTGAGATTATGATTTCATATTCGACAGATGTTCTTTCACAAATAGAGAGAATATTATTTATCGATTCTGCAAGAATTTCTTCCTCATTATAAATAGGAATCACAATTGAAAAGTTATTAAAACTAGAGTTTGAATCCATGAACAGTACAATAATTGAGTAATGACAAAAAATAAACTAGATTTAATTTTTAAATCTTATGATATTAGAGGCGTTTATGGTGACAGCATAGACCAAGATATAGCATATAAAATTGGCAAAGCTTTTGCAGAATTTGTTCCAGATGACACTATTATTGTTGGTCATGACGGGAGAGTTTCAAATATTGAAATGCTTGATGCCTTTACTTCTGGAATTAAATCCATTAACAAGGAAATTATTTATGTTGGATTAGTCCCAACAGATACTGTCTATTCACTATCCGGCTTACTTAAAAAACCAGGGGCAATAATTACTGCTTCGCATAATCCAAAAAATTATAATGGCTTAAAACTCTGTAATGCTGGCGCAATACCAATAGGTGAAAACTCTGGCCTAATGGATATCAAAAAATTAGCCGATAGAAATGTAGAGATACGTATTGAGAAATTTAAAATTAACGACAAATACTTAGGTAATGAATATTATGAACATCTCAAAAACTTAGTATCTCCAGAGAGTATTTCACAAAAATTAAATTTTGGTATTGATGGAGGAAACGGTGTATTTGGTGCGGTATTTGATACTTTAAATAATATATACAAATTCAATGTGAAGTCTATATATTTAGAAGTTGATGGAAATTTCCCTAATCATCCTGCTGACCCATCAGACGAATCAAACTTAACTGATTTAAAAAATCTAGTAATAGATAACGATCTAGATTTTGGAATAGCATTTGATGGGGACGCTGATAGAGGTGTATTTATAGATAATCTTGGGAGAGTTATTTCAGGGAGTATGATGACAGTCTTAATATCAGAATTTTTGTCTTCACAAAAAAATGAATTTAGAGTAGTCCACAATGTAAACGTCTCTCCTCATGCTTTAAAAATGATGAAAAACAACAATATTGAATTATATAAATGTAAAGTTGGTCATTCCAATATAAAAAAAATGATGCGTGATGTAGATGCTGATTTTGGGGGAGAACATAGCGCACATTTTTATTACAGAGATAACTTTTATGCTGATTCTGCAATTCTCACACTTTTGATATTTATGAAATTGCTTTCCAGTAATAAAGAGAAACTCAGTTCAATAATTGATAACTATAACTTTCCACCTAGTTCTGGTGAAATAAATTTTTCTGTTGAAGATATTAATGAGTCAATCAGCAAAATTGAAAGCATTTTTGAAGGGGAGTTTGATCAAACTGACGGACTTAGTTGTCTGCATAGAAACTTTTGGTTTAATGTCAGGGGTTCAAATACTGAAAATAAGTTAAGAATTAATGTTGAAGCTGATACTCAAGAAATTCTTGACCAAGTTTTAGAAAAAATTTCGAGTAGTATTTAGTTGTAAATGTTAGAACATGTTTTAAATTTAGGTAATCAATTAACAACTGATTTAGAAACTTCAGAGGGATTTGCATCAGTTGATTATGAGAGAATTCTTATTGTAGGGATGGGTGGTTCTGGAGTAGCAGGTGACGTTCTTAAACTTATATTAAATCAACATACCAATATAGATGTAGAAGTTAGGAAAACATACAATTTAACAAAAAACCAAATTGCAGCCCGACCTTTTTGTTTATTCATTTCGTATTCTGGAAATACAGAAGAAACAATAAGTGTTGCTAAAGATGCAATAGATGAAAATTTGGAATGGGCAGCAATCTCTAGTGGTGGAGAACTTCTAGATTTAGCAACTAAACATAATAAAAAGTTTGTCAAAGTTCCAGAGGGGCTTCAGCCTAGGGCTGCATTTGGTCTTATGACCAAAGCAGTTGTTAATTATTTACCAAATCCAACTAAAGAGATTTTTATTAATGCATGTGAGGAAGCTGGAAGTTATTTAAATAATTTAACGGAAGACGCTTCAAATGAAGTTTTTGAAATTTCTAAGAATATTGCTAATCAAATAGGAACGAAAACTGCTGTAATTTACGCTGGTTCAGATTTAACCTATTTGGTTGCTCAAAGATGGAAAACACAAATAAATGAGAATTCTAAATCTAAAGCTTATGTTGGTTTCATGCCCGAAGTACACCATAATGAAATACTTTCATGGGAAGCAGATCAAGAGGGTTCAAAAAATAATTTTATTTTAATCCTTCTTAGAGGAGATGACTTTAAAAAGATAGATAATAGATTCGAATTTACAAAGGAACTTATAGGCTCAAAAGTAGACACGATTGATGTTAGGAATATTTCATCTGACAATTTAATTATAAATTTGTTTCATTTAGTCTTAATAGGTGATTTAGTAAGTGTTAACTTAGCAAATCAATTAAATATTGATCCATTTAACATTGATGCTATTGAAAATTTAAAGAAAAAATTAAAAGGATAGGTAATGTCAACAATAAAAGATTCAAAATTAGCAAACATAGGACATGAAGAAGTAAGTTGGGCTAGCAGACAGATGCAAGTTCTAGAGGAAATAAAAAATGAATTTTCATCTACTAAACCTCTAAACGGCTTAAGTATTGGTGCTTGCATGCATGTAACAAAAGAGACTGCTAACTTAATGCTTACTTTAAAAGAAGCTGGAGCAAATGTAGCTCTGTGTGCATCAAATCCACTATCTACAAAAGACTCAGTTGCAGCTTATCTTGCCGAAAATGATGTAGAGGTTCATGCTGTACATGGAGTATCTAATGATGAATTCTTTAAACACCTCAACTCTGTTTTGGATACAAAACCAGATATTACAATGGATGATGGGGCAGATTTAGTCACTTTATTACTTACAGATCGATCTGATATTCCAATAATGGGTTCAATGGAAGAAACTACGACTGGAGTAATAAGGCTAAAGTCTATGGAAAAGAATAATAAACTTCGATTCCCAGTTGTGGCTGTAAATGACTCTGACACAAAGCATTTATTTGATAACAGATTTGGTACGGGACAAAGTGCAATGGACGGTGTTGTTAGAGCTACAGATCTTTTAATTGCTGGATTAAATGTAGTTGTGGTTGGTTTTGGTGATTGCGGAAAAGGAGTTGCAGAGAGAGCCTACGGCATGGGTGCAAAAGTTACTGTTGTTGAACCAAACTCGGTACGCGCACTAGAAGCTTTAATGCATGGATATGAGGTTAAAAATAGTATTAATGCTGCAAAAATTGCTGATGTTGTTGTGTCAGTAACTGGAAATATGCACGCACTTGACAAGCAACATTTTGATGTAATGAAAGATGGTGTTGTTTTGGCCAATGCAGGACATTTTGATGTAGAAATAAATTTAGAAAGACTAAAAGAGGATAGTTCAGAGGTTAATAGAGTTAGAGAACATGTTGAAAGTTATAAATATGATGGAAAAGAAATATTGGTACTTGCTGAAGGAAGACTCGTAAATTTAGCCGCTGCTACTGGGCATCCAGCATCGGTTATGGACATGTCATTTGCAAATCAAGCTTTGGCTGCTGAGTGGATTAAAGAAAACCATAAAACATTGGAAGCAAAAGTGTACACCCTTCCAAGTGAAGTTGATTTAAAAATCGCTGCAACTAAGTTAGGACTCATGGGTGGAGAGTTAGAAATACTCACAAAAGAGCAAATCGAATATCTCGACTCTTGGGAGCATGGCACCAGCTAAATTTGAATTTATTTAAAAAAGCACTTTCAGTTGGTAGTGGGAAGTTAACTTCTGAGCTAAATGGGATTGTTGAAGAGATAAATAAAAAAGAACAATCTTTTGAAAAATTATCCGATGAAGAAATAAAAACTAATTTTCAGAATCTTTCTGAAAAAATTGTTGATTCACCATCAGATATTGAGGTAGAAGCATTTGCATATATAAGAGAGGCTGCAAAAAGAACACTAAATCAAAGACATTATGATGTTCAACTATTTGGAGGACTGGTTCTTCTTAGAAATAAAATATCTGAGATGAAAACTGGTGAAGGTAAAACTCTTGTTTCAACCCTGCCGATCTCTTTAATGGCTTTATATAAAAAAGGCGTTCATGTTGTAACAGTTAATGAATACCTCGCAAAAAGGGACGCAGAGTGGATGAGCCCAATTTATAATTTTTTAGGTCTTGAAGTAGGCCTGATTTATTCAAATCAAGATTATGAAGAAAAGATTGAAGCATACAAAAAAGACATTACATATGGTACCAACAATGAATTTGGTTTTGATTATCTCAGAGACAACATGGCAATTTCAAGTGAACAACTTGTTCAAGGTGATTTGTTTTACAGTGTTATTGACGAGGTAGATTCGATACTAGTTGACGAAGCAAGAACTCCTTTAATTATCTCTGGCAAGGTAAGTGATTCAACAAAATGGTACACAGAGTTCACCAAGATTGTAAAAGGAATGAAAAGAGATGTTCACTATGATATTGATGAAGCTAAAAAACAAGTCCATCCCACGGAATTAGGCATTGAGTATGTAGAGTCAAAACTAGGTATCTCAAATTTATACGAAAACTCTCAAACAAACTTTATTCATTATTTAACAGCATGTCTGAGAGCTAAAACAATATTTGCTAAAGATGTAGATTATATTGTCTCAAATGGCCAAATCAATATTGTTGATGAATTTACTGGAAGAGTACTTGAAGGACGGAGGTATTCAGACGGATTACATCAAGCATTAGAAGCTAAAGAAAATGTGAGAATTCAAGATGAAAATCAAACACTAGCATCAATAACTTATCAAAACTATTTCAGAATGTATGAAAATTTGGCAGGAATGACTGGTACTGCAAAAACTGAAGAAGAAGAGTTTATTCAAATATACAATCTTGAGGTTGTTGAAATTCCTACCAACCTACCGATACAAAGAATGGATCAACAGGATGCTGTATATAAAACGAATGAAGCAAAACTGAACGCAGTTATTGAAGATATTATTGAAAGAAACAAAAAAGGACAACCAATCTTATTGGGAACTGTATCTGTTGAAGCTTCAGAAGAAGTATCTAAACAATTAACTAGTAAAGGTATTGTACACAATGTTTTAAATGCAAAAAATCATGAACAGGAAGCGCAAATTATTGCACAGGCGGGAAGATTGGGTGCGGTTACAGTTGCGACAAACATGGCTGGTAGAGGTGTAGACATAAAACTAGGAGGAAATCCTGAGGATATGGCAGTTCAGCACCAAATAAATGAAAATAAATTAGACGATCCAATGTATTTAGATTCAAAGATTAATGAGTTGGAGTTACAAGTAGCTGAAGAAAAAAATAAAGTATTAGAACTTGGTGGATTATATGTTTTAGGTACAGAGAGGCACGACTCAAGAAGAATTGATAATCAGCTAAGAGGAAGATCTGGCAGGCAAGGTGACCCTGGAGAGTCAAGATTCTATATTTCACTTCAAGATGATTTAATGAGAAGATTTCAAGGTGAAAGAATTGAATCAATAATGAATAAACTGAATCTTCCAGATGAAGAACGAATAGAACAATCAATGGTCACTAAGAGTATAGAAAGAGCGCAAGCGCAGGTTGAATCACTCAATTTCGAAATCAGAAAAAATGTACTTAAATTCGATCAAGTTCTAAATCAACAAAGAGAAGTTATTTACAAATGGAGAAGACAACTTCTTAGGTCAGATAGTATTGAAAATTTAATTTCGGAATGGTTTGATGATGTTGTCAGCACAATTTCAAATAATATTGAACTACATAAAAAAAATTATGAAAACTTAGAGCATTTTAACCAATTAATTTCTGATGAACTAAGTAATTTATTAAGTGATGGAGTTAAAAAAGAATTTGTAAGAAATATCGAAATCAATGATCAATTGCAAATTGATCATGAGCTGGAGAATCTTTTTAATAATAATGAATCACAAGACTCTGATACATTTTGGAAATTAGCAAGAGGTTCATCTCTATCATTTGTTGACCAATCTTGGAAGGACCATTTAGCTGAAATGGATTATTTAAGATCTGGAATTGGACTAAGGGCAATGGGTCAAAGAGATCCGCTTGTTGAGTATCAAAATGAGGGATATACACTTTTTGAGGATTTAATAGAGAATGTTAAATTTTCAGTAATCAGAATTCTTATGAATTTTGATAAAAGTTTTATCATACAAAATCAAGAAAACAAGGATAATGTAAAGACTACACAAATAATTAAAGATAAGATTGGTAGGAATGATCCTTGCTATTGTGGTTCAGGTATAAAATATAAAAAATGCGGAATGGTTGATAAATGTATAAAGAAATCTTAAGTAAAGTTAACACTTTTAATGAAAGATTGATTTCAGCAAAGGGGTATCTTTGACTTTGAAAACAAAAAAAAGAAGCTTGATCAATTAAACCTTGAGATAAATAAAAAAGGATTCTGGGACAATCCGCAGTATGCCCAAAAGGTATCAATTGAAGCTTCTACTATAGAAAAATTGATAACATCTTTAAGCAGTTTAGAAAATGACCTCAAAGAGCTTAAAGAATTAATTGAGCTTACTGAAGAAGAAAATATCAATGAAGAAGACTATCAAGAAGAAATAACCAAATTAGAAAATATGATTGAGGAGATTGAAGACGAAGCACTTTATTTCGATAAGTATGATGACTTGAATGCAGTTTTGACTATTAATGCAGGTGCTGGTGGAGTTGATGCTCATGATTGGGCTGAGATGCTTTTAAGAATGTATACAAGACACCTTTCCAGTAATAATATAGATCATCAAATTGAAGAAATATCTCAGGGCGAAGAAGCGGGAATTAAGTCAGCATCTATAAGAATCAATGGATTTAGAGCATATGCAAATTTAGAGAGTGAAAGAGGAGTTCATAGATTAGTAAGAATTAGCCCTTTTGATAGTAATAAAAGAAGACACACTAGCTTTGCAGGAGTAGATGTAATTCCTTTAATTGAAAATAATGACGAAATTAATATCCAAGATGATGAAATAAGAATTGATGTTTATAGATCTTCTGGAGCTGGAGGACAGCATGTAAATACTACAGATTCAGCTGTACGAATTACACATATTGCTACTGGAATAGTTGTGGCTTGTCAGGCAGAAAGATCTCAGCTTCAAAATAAAACAAGAGCATTAGAACTTTTAAAGACAAAATTATTATTAAAAAAAAGAGAAGATGAATTGAAAAAATTGAATGAAATAAGAGGAGATCAGCACGAGGCTGGATGGGGCAGGCAAATTAGGTCTTATGTACTTCAACCATATCAGCAAGTAAAAGATGCTAGAAACAGTGTTGAGGTAGGCAATGTGCAGAATGTTCTTGATGGAGATATTTCCATATTTATTAAAGAGTACCTAAAATGGCGTAGACAGGGAATAAATGATTAAGTTAGATAATGTTTCATTAGTATTTCAAGGTGGAAGTGTTGCACTTTCAAATATAAGTACGACTATAAACGAAGGAGAATTCGTTTATCTTGT
>LUMP01000006.1_pt1 | contig 69638 bp, 65 predicted proteins | sample 729641 | NCBI WGS metagenome assembly LUMP01 (sample SAMN03860260, study PRJNA289734) | marine metagenome | biome: seawater column; feature: ocean; material: water; isolation source: Red Sea water column Station 12 - depth 47m | place: Saudi Arabia: Red Sea | collected 2011-10-15 | depth 47 m | reverse complement strand
GGAAAAACCAGTTGCTGTTGAACCACTTACTCCTGAAGAGCTAAAACAAATTATCTCTCAATCTAAAGAGAATGAGGATGATGACTGTCTTATGTGTGGCTCATAATATTCTGAATTAAATTTTTAAATTTTATAACTCAAACTTTACATACTCTTAATATAAGTTTGATTATTAGTAATGATATTTGAATAAAATTTAAAAATGAGGAATTATTTACTTTTAATTATTGCAGTATTTTTTACCACTTCAATTTATTCTCAGAAAATTGGTTATGAATTTCGTACAAACGGAAAAGCATATATATCTACATCTTATGCTGGTTTTGAAGTAAGACATAGGACTGATAAAGAGGAAAACAGATTTACATATAGGTACAAAATGTTGGACTCTGAAAAGTTTACATTTAGTTTGCCTCTACACTATAAAGTAGAAAAAGAAAAAGCAACTCTTGAGCCAAGATTGAAGTATCATTTAAATAAGTTTAGTTTATGGGCTCAAAAAGAATTTAATCTTGAAGAAAACATGAATGCAGCTTTTGGTATAGATATACCTGTAAATGATTTCACTTACAGGATTGGATGGGACTCTTCAGATACAGTAAGATTTAGATTAGTCAAAAAATTTTAATTAAATGGAAAGTATTTATTTATTCATATTAATCGGTTTAATTACACTTGCATTTGCAGACCTAATTGTAGGTGTAAGTAATGATGCTGTAAATTTTCTAAATTCAGCAATTGGCTCAAAAGTTTTGTCATTTAAAACACTTATGATTGTTGCAAGTATTGGAGTTTTTGTTGGATGTGTGTTCTCAAGCGGTATGATGGAAGTTGCAAGGAAGGGTATCTTTAATCCTGGTGAGTTTATGTTCAATGAGATAATGATAATTTTTATGGCAGTAATGATTACTGATATATTCATTTTGGACTTATTTAATTCTTGGGGTCTTCCTACATCAACTACTGTGTCAATTGTTTTTGAATTGTTAGGAGCATCTGTAGCAATGGCATTAATTAAAATTGGGATTGATAGTGGATCTTTTTCAGACCTTGCAATCTATATTAACACCTCAAAAGCTACTCAGATTATAATGGGAATTCTCCTCTCAGTATTTATAGCTTTTTCCGTAGGTGCAATTGTCCAATGGGTTTCAAGAGTTCTTTTATCATATAATTATAAAAATAAAGCAACATGGGTAGGTTCAGTTTTTGGAGGAATAGCTCTTACGGCTATATCATATTTTATTTTAATTAAAGGTATAAAGGGAACCTCATTTGCAGGTGAAAGCTTTGATTTAATTGGTGGAATGACAATTAATAATTTTTTAGAATCAAATGTTATATCAATAATAATATATAGTTCAATAATATGGACATTAATTTCATTTTTGTTAGTAAAACTATTTAAAACAGATATATATAAAGTTATAATTGCCGTTGGTACTTTTGCACTTGCTCTAGCTTTTGCAGGAAATGACTTGGTTAATTTTATTGGTGTGCCAATTGCTGCATGGCAGTCTTATGAGGCATGGGTTGCTTCAGGGGTTGCTGCTAGTGAATTCAGTATGCAAGTTTTAGCTTCCAAAGTTCCAACGCCAGATTTCCTTCTTATAATTGCAGGATTGGTAATGGTTTTAACTTTATGGTTTTCAAAGAAAGCTAAGACAGTTGTTAAAACAGAACTTGACTTATCTAATCAAGGTGAGGTTAAGGAAAGATTTAATGCGAGTGTTTTATCAAAACTTGTTGTTAGTATTGGTTCAAGTATTTCAAGTTTATTCTCAAAAATTCTTCCCAAATCTACTAGGCAAGCAATTGATAAGAGATTTGAAGTTCCAGAGATCTTTACAAATAAAATTTCATCAGAGGATAAACCTTCATTTGATGTAATAAGGGCATCAGTAAATCTAATGGTTGCAGGTATATTAATTTCTTTTGCAACCTCATATAAACTTCCACTTTCTACAACTTATGTTACTTTTATGGTAGCAATGGGGACGTCTTTATCTGATCGAGCATGGGGAAGCGAGAGTGCAGTTTACAGAGTTTCAGGTGTGCTTAATGTCATAGGGGGCTGGTTTTTTACAGCTCTATCTGCATTCACTATTTGTGGGATAGTAGTTTTTATTATTTACAAGCTTCAATTATTTGGTATAGGGATAACGTTAATTATACTAGGATTTTTACTAGTTAAAAATTACAAAAGCTTTAAGAAAAAAGGTAAGGTAAAGATATAGATAACAGGGAGTATTTATAATATTGCTCAACCCCATATTTAATATCTGATTGATTAAACAGCTACTTGTGCTATGCATGCAAAAACAAATAACATACATGCAAGTACCAATCTTATTTTAATTATTAGGCTCATAATTTTTGCTTTTATAACATAAAGTTAACTCTAAATTAACAAATTACAAACTTTTACATAACATTAAGTTAACATTAAAACATAAAATATTGATTATCAGTTATATATAAACTGATATTTTTGCCTCCTTAAAAATGATAAATGTAATTCTAGGATTTAAATGGAAAAAATTTATAATTTCGCCTAAAATATACTTATATGTCTAAGTTTGGTGAATTATTGGATGAAAAAAAACCACTATTACTTGTGTTTTTTAGCGAGTATGATGAGCTTTCTTCCTCATTGCATCCAGTTCTTAAAGATGTAGCTGCTGCACTAGGTGACAAAGGCAAAGTAATAAAGATTAATACAGAAAAAAATATTAAGCTCTCAGAAGCCCTCAGAGTCAAAGTTATTCCTACTTTAATGATCTATAAGTATGGTGAAATGGTTTGGAGACAAAGTGGAGATCAAGATGCTAATACACTTATAAGCTTAATGAAAGATCAGCTTAATTAGCCTATTTAATTTCCTTTAACAGTTTGTGTTCTATAATTTCAGGAATTTCAATATTAACATCTATCAATTCCGGAGCATTTTTTCTTATCCAGTAATAGATTACCCCATTTAAAAATTGCTTTTCTGTAGGAAATACACCAAAGCCCTTTTTTGAGGCATTAGAACGGATTGCTTTATTTATCAGATCATGCATCTTATCAGATAATTCGTAATTTATATTCATGGTTGTATCACATTTTTTTATTCTACAATATTTTTCAAAAGCTCATCGAGATTCTTTTTATAACTTTCATATAACTCACTATTAAAGAATTCTAAGCTATTTATAATCTTACTATAATTATTAATATCAGAAGTAATTCCCTCGATGTAAAAAATTTGTTCATCCTCATCTAGATTTGAAAAAACTGAAACTCTTCTAATTAAAAGATCTTCTATTTTATCAATAATCTGTTTTGAATATTCAAGCTCATTAGACTTTACAAGAGAAACAATAAAATCGGATACTGACATATAATAATCAAACTCACCATATATAAAGTTAAATTTCTCAGAACTAGAAATAAACCTTTTTATTTCTTCAACAGTTATTTCACTTGTATCAAAAACTAACATAGTTTCTATAAGATTTCTATATCTCTCAATGTCAGATATTATCTCCTCACCAACATTGTATTGGTTAAAAATTTCAAGAGACGAATAATAATTTAATCTGTCAGAATATTTTAAAGAGATCTTTTTTACTACATCCTGTGCTTTTAAATCTCTATCAATTTTGTAATATCCCTCTATGAAAGGAGTCCACAAACTATAGTATCCATAAAAATCAATTGGCATTTTTTCAAATGCAAGATCTATTATCTCTTCTGCTTTATCATATTGCTCTTCTAGAATTAGAGCCTCTGATAATCTTGATAAATTACTTCTAAATGAAATACTATTTTTTCTAGTCTCTGGGTCGTGATAAATCTCAGTGCTTTCAGAGTTACCCCATGACCATTTTTTTACAATATCATACATTAGATCAGAATCAACTCTCCCCATTTCATATGGGTTGCTTCTATCAATAGGAGTTCTAATTGGAACTAATTTATATACTAGCCCATCTAGTTGAAGATAATCTTTCATCCATATATATTCAGAATCCTCATAACTACCTCCGGTAAAATATATTGGCCTCTTCCAATCGTTATTAGCCAGAATATCTAACATTAAAATTTGATTTTTTGTTATAATAGATTCAGGAAGATCAATATCAATATAATCAACTATAAGATCTTCATCTTCTTTATTTACAATTCCACTTTCTATTACATTCTCTTTATTAACAGGAAGTCTAATTTTATTTGTTGGATAAAAAACAGTTTCAAGTGCATTCTCAGGATAATCGCTTGTATCACCTCCTGCTTGAGTTATTAAGTTCCTATATTTAGTTCTTGGATTATCGCTTGCAACCCAGTCAACAAAGTCTCCAATATCCCATCTTATAGAGTCAAGCAGATTCTCATATCTTATATAATCTCTTATACCAAATGCATAATTTTCATGTTCCATTTGTGAAGGTATAGGACTACTTTCATATGCTCTTCTTTTCATCTGATCAATATACCAGTCAGTTGCTAAAAGAGATGTATTAATTGTCCTAATATCAGTTCTAAATTCTTCAATTTCTTGTGCATACCATAGAGCAAAAGTGTCATTATCACCAATTGTAAAAATCATTGCATCCTTGTCCTTATCAATTGACTGCAGGTAAGCTCTTGCTAGAGATTGTGCAGTATATCTATCTGATCTATCATGATCATCCCAATTATTACTTGCCATTAATAAAGGAACCGACAATAAACACAACGAGTAAATACCTCCTTGTAAAAGTTTACTATTATATTTTTTCAAATAATATGAAATTGCTGCATACCCCATACCTATCCAAATGGAGAAAACATAGAAAGATCCAACTAGAGCGTAATCTCTTTCTCTTGGCTCAAAAGGTCTTTCATTTAAATAAAACTTTAATGCAAGACCAGTAAACAAGAATAGTAGTAATAATGTCCAAAAGGATTTTATATCATACTTATAGCAGAACATAAGTCCAATAATTCCAAGTATTAGTGGTAGGAAAAAATAAGTATTTCTTGCTTTATTATTTTTCTGATCCTGATCTATTGAATCTTGATTCCCGATTCTTAACTCATCAATAAACTTAATACCACTTATCCAATTTCCATTCATAATTGAATAGTCACCTTGAATATCATTTTGTCTACCTGCAAAATTCCACATGAAATATCGCCAATACATGTAATTTATCTGATAGGAAAAAAGAAAACTTAGGTTATCAAAAAGGGTAGGTTTACTAATATTAAGATAAGGGCCTAAAGATCTAAAGAACTCATTGTAATCATCACCATCAACTTCACCTTGTAACTCTCTATTTAGAAACTCATTTACACTTTCGACAATTACCTGTTCATTTTTATACCTATCTAGAATCTCAAACTTTAAAGGATTAGTAAAGTTCATATAGTTTGCTGCATGATTAGAGCTCCATAACCTTGGAATCAAACCTCTATGTTTTGAATTTGAATTTATCTCAGAATCCTCCCAATAATTTACAACCTTATACCTTCCTGTAGTATAATCTCTTTCGTATTTTGGTTTTCCATCAACATATGGTTCTTTGTCGTCTTGGGGCGCATATATATCAGAGAACATTGGTCCATAAAAAAGATAAGTTTTTGGATACTGCTCTAGCCTGTAATATGCTAAAAGTGTTCTTGCATCGGATGGTGAATTCTCGTTGATTACAGTTTTGGCATTAGATCTTATAGGTATCATTAACCATGATGAAAACCCGATAAACACAAATAGTACACATAAAAAAAGAGTATTGAATTGAACCATTCCTTTCGATCGAGTATATGACAATCCCTTATAAAATATTACAATCATTAATAGACCGGCAATTATTGTTCCGGAGTTAAATGGTAACCCAAATGAGTTTACAAAGAAAACTTCTAGTTGACCAAAAATCGATAAAGTTGAGGGTAATAGCAGTTTAAAAATAAACAGTAGTACTGATACAGATATTATGTTAGCTAACAAGAAACCCTTTAAAGAAACATCTTTATATTTTCTAAAATAGTATATCATTCCAATAGCTGGTATTGTTAGTATAGCCATAAAGTGAACGCCGAATGATAAACCAATTAAAAATGAAATTAGTAATAACCATTTATCACCTCTTTCATTTTCAAAGTCTTTATCCCATCTTAATCCAGCCCAAAAAGTTGAAGAGAGAAAAAGCATAGCTAATGCATATACCTCAGTTTCAACTGCGTTAAACCAGAAGCTATCAGAAAAAGTAAATGCTAATGCACCAATTGATGCACTTAAAATTATAGCCCATGAATTCTTGAATTCATTCTCCTTGAAAATTTTATTTAAAATCAAGGTTGTTGACCAGAATAAGAATAATATTACAAATGCACTAGATACTACTGATAAAAAATTTACTGCAAGTGCTATTAACTCATTGCTTGGGGCAAATAATGAAAAAATTGCACCCATCATTTGATGAAAAGGAGCTCCAGGTGGATGACCAATCTGAAGCTTTGCAGAAGTTGAAATATATTCACCTGCATCCCAGTAACTAGCAGTTGGCTCTACAGTTAATCCATATGTAAATAGGGCAACCGAAAACAGAATCCAACCTGCTATATTGTTAATTTTTCGAAACTTAGTTTCGGACATTATTTGATTAATTAATTTAAGTTCAGGTTAATTTAGTTACATAGAAACATTTAAATAATCTAACTCAAGTTTCTTAAAGCTTGAATTAAAACTTGGTATATCGTTAGAAATAATAGTGTCATATATTTCCAATTGCTTATTAACCTTTTCAATTAATTCATTCTTTACATTAATGTCTTGGTCTGTAGGACTAAAATCACCACTTCTAAAAGCAGAATTTAGATTACCTAAGTTATTTGTTAGTTTAACTCCATAATTTAATGGATCCTGATTACTTTGATTCTTTGTTTGATATAATTCATTTTCAACCTTGTCTAAAGAACTTGAAATTGACTTGGACTCTTCGATTAGATCCTTTGTAAGTTCATTGTCAGAATATTCTGACTGAAACTTTTTAAGATCATTTTTAATTTTTCTAATGTTAATTATTGCTTTGTGAGCTTTATCAACAACTGCATTAATCTCATTAACAAAATCGAATTGAGCTTTAATATCATCAATTGATCCTTCTGAAGTTGGGTCTTTTAAAATTGTAAAATCTTTAGAAAGCTCTTCACCATTAGTAGATAATTTCACAATATAATCTCCTGGAACTGCTTTAGCACCAGAAAAATCTGCTCCCCATAAAACCATTTTATCAAGTCTTTTTGCTCCCGGATATTTCATGTTCCAAACAAAAGAATTTCCTCCTTGTTTAACTTTCATTGAGTTCTCTTTGCTTTTATTTGAAAACTCCTTTATCAGTTCACCATCATTAGAGTGAATTGAAAGTTTTACCTCATCATTCTCTTTATCGAAGCTTGGAAGATAATAATGAACAATAACTCCATTTGGAAGATTAGTCCCTGCAGTTAATGATTTCATTCCACCACCACCTCTCATTCTATATGAATCTTTTGGCTTGTATAGTTTAGCCTCATCAGAAGATTGACTTAATTGATGCAGTACTGTTAGGTCATCTAGAATCCAAATACTTCTTCCTTGAGTTGCAACAATAAGTGAGTTATCTTTTATTGTTAAATCAGTAATTGGAACAATAGGTAGGTTTTTTTGAAATTTATTCCAACTATTACCCTTATCAAAAGAAATATACATTCCTGTTTCGGTACCTGCATAAAGAATATTTTTATTCACCTTATCTGACCTAACTACTCTTGTAAAGTGTTCGCTCTCTATTCCAGATGTAATTAATTTCCAATTTTTTCCATAATCCTCAGTTACATATAAATAAGGTGTAAAGTCACCTAGCTTGTATCTCGTTCCTGCTATGTATGCAGTCCCTGTATCAAAAGAAGAGGCGTCAATACTATTTATCATCATCCAGTCTGGCATTTTCTTTGGGGTTACATTCTCCCATGTGTTCCCACCATCTTTTGTTAAATGGATTAATCCATCATCACTACCAACCCAGATCAATCCTTCTTGAATTGGAGATTCATCAACTGCAAATAAAGTAGCATAATATTCTACTCCGGTATTATCTTGAGTAATAGGACCACCAGATGAAACAAGTTTTGTCTTATCATTTCTTGTTAAATCAGGACTGATTGTCTCCCAGCTTTGCCCCTCATCAGTAGAAAGATGAACATGGTTAGAAAAAGTATAAAGTTTTGACGAATCATGTTTACTAAAAGCAATTGGGAAATTCCAATTAAATCTATATTTCATAGCTTCGGCACCTTCACCAAGAGTTGTAATTGGCCATACATTAATTACTCTAGAAGTATTTTTTTCATGATTTCTTCTTTCTAAAAACCCTAAGTAACTACCTCCATAAACAATTTCATTATTATTAGGATCAATAGCAATATGACCTGACTCTCCACCAGCAGTACTTTCCCAATCATTATCACTTATGCTATAACCTAAACTTCTATGTCTTACTCGTTGGGTAGAATTATCTTGTTGAGCAACATAGATTCTGTAAGGAAATGAATTATCAGTAGTTACTCTATAGTACTGAGCTGTTGGTTGATTATAATAAGTACTCCATGTTTTTCCTTTATCATAAGTTACTTGAGCACCTCCATCATCAGCAATTATCATCCTTGAATTATCTTCAGGAGCAATCCATAAATCATGATGGTCTCCATGAGGAGCATAACTTGACTTAAAAGTTTTACCTCCATCATCTGAGAAGTGATATGCAACATTCATTACATATACACCGTCTATATCTTGCGTATCAGCATATATCTTTGAATAATACCAAGCTCTTTGTCTTAGAGATCTGCTACTATTTGTATAAAGCCAGTTTTCACCTCCGTCATCAGATCTATATACACCTCCCTTTTCTTGATTTTCAACAATTGCCCAAACTCTTTCTGAATTAACTGGTGATACAGTTACTCCAATTACACCAATCGTTCCAGTTGGGAAACCATTATTTTTACTAATCTTAATCCAACTCTCTCCACTATCAACACTCTTCCATAAATCAGAGCCTTCACCTCCACTACTTAAACTATGAGATGTTCTTTGAACTCTCCATGTAGATGCATATAAAATTCTTGGATTATTTGGGTCCATTACAATTTCAAATGCTCCAGAAAGGTTATTTGCAAAAAGAACTTTTTTCCATGTTAATCCTCCATCTACAGATTTATAAACTCCTCTATCATTTGTTGGTTTATAAATGTTACCAAGAACAGCAGCATAGACTATGTTATTATCGTTAGGATCAATTACTATTCTAGGAATGTGTCTAGAATTTGGTAATCCAGAAAACTTCCATGTTTTACCAGCATCAACACTTTTAAATACTCCATATCCAGATGAAACATTACCTCTAATTGTAACCTCACCACCACCAACATATATTACATTTGAATCATTACTAGCAACTGCAATTGAACCAATACTTCCACCAAAGAAACCATCTGAAATATTTTCATAAGTTTTACCTCCATCCTCTGTTTTCCATACTCCACCTCCAGTAGCACCAAAATAATATAAGTCGGGTTGTCCAGTGACTCCAACAACTGCTGCAGATCTTCCACCCCTAAATGGCCCAATTTCTCTGTATTCAACTGACTCATGAAGAGCCTGATCAAAAGTTATACTATTTTTTGATTTTTTTTGTGAGTATAAGTTTGTATTAGATAAAAGAATAGTAATACAAAAAATCGTTATAAGATTTAATATTTTTTTTAACGTCATATTTGATATATTTATAAAAGCAAAGTAAAATAAAATATTCAATTTTCATATAGAATTATTGAGTATTAAATAAGGATGGATACATACGCAAACATACTACTGATTACTATTCCTATTTTTTTAATATTAATTACTATTGAAATATTATATGGCGCTTGGAAGAAAGATCAACAGCACTCGTTTATGGATACCATATCAAGTTTAAGTTCAGGTTTTACTAATTTACTTGTAGATATTCTTGGATTAGGTATAATAATTTTTTCATATCCATTCTTTTACGAAAGACTTAAAATTATTGATCTTGAAGAGAGTATTCTTCTTTATTTTATTGCTTTTGTTTGTATTGATTTTGCAAGTTACTGCCATCATAGACTTAAGCATTCAATCAATATTTTTTGGAATATGCACGTAATTCATCATAGCAGTGAGGAATTCAATCTTGCCTGTGCCTTAAGGCAAAGTATAACTAATAATTTAGGTATCGGAGTATTGTTCCTAATACCTGCAGCATTCTTAGGTGTACCTCCACAAGTAATTGCTATTTTAGGACCACTTCATCTCTTTGGTCAATTTTGGTATCACACAAAGCATATAGGAAAGTTAGGTTGGTTAGAATATATTCTTGTAACTCCTTCACAGCATAGAGTTCATCATGCAATAAATAAAGAATATATTGACAAGAATCTTGCAGCAATTTTTTGTGTTTGGGATAGAGCCTTTGGGACTTTTCAAGAAGAACTTGATGATGTGCCATGTGTGTATGGAACATTAAAGCCTGTCGAGACCTGGAATCCAATTTGGATAAATTTTCAGCATTTATGGTGCTTAATTCAAGATGCTTGGTATACAAATAGTTTAAAGGATAAGTTTAGAATATGGTTTATGCCCACGGGCTGGAGACCAGAAGATGTAACAAAAAAATTACCTAGAGCTAAAGTTGAAAATGTATATAACCAGGAAAAATATAAACCAGAGTATAAGTTGATTCATAAAATATTTGCCGGATTTCATTTTGTTGTGCAAAATATAATTCTATTTGTGTTTTTAACTTCATTTGCAGATATATCTGTAGCTGATAAAACTGCATATTTAATCCTAATCTTTTCAACTATTTTTAGTTCTACATCTGTTATGGATGGATTTAAATGGTCAACTACATTTGAATTCTTAAGAATATTTATCGGAATAGCAATTATTGTTTTAAGTCAAGAGCTTAATCTTACATATAATTTAACTCTTGCTACTTTCTTATTATCATATTTTGCTGTATCTGCAATCCTTAATTTATTGCTTATTAAATCAGTACCTCTGCGTAATATTCAAGAAATTTCATAAATATATTTTTTAAAGAAAAAAATAATTTAAATTTGCAGCTAATTGGCCTATGGTGTAACTGGCAACACGTCTGGTTTTGGTCCAGAAGAGTCTAGGTTCGATCCCTAGTAGGCCAACAATTTTATTATATCAATAATTTATAATAAATTTGCCAAGCATTTTGAAAATTTCAGAGGCGACATTATGTCCCTCTTTTTTTTTAAATAAAGTTAAGAACATGGAAAATATATCATTATTAGAATCTTTTTCGGAATTCAAAGATGAAAAGTTAATAGATAGAGTAACATTAATGGTTATTCTTGAAGAAGTTTTTAGAAATTCACTTACAAGAAAATTTGGAACAGATGAAAACTTTGACATAATTATAAATCCTGACAAAGGAGACCTTGAGATATGGAGAAACAGAATAGTAGTAAAAGACGGTGAGGTTGAAGACCCAAATGCTGAAATAGAAATAACTCAAGCAAGAAAAATAGAGCCTGACTTTGAGGTTGGTGAAGAGGTTTCAGAAGAATTCAAATTAATTGACTTAGGAAGAAGATCTATTCAAGCATTAAGACAGAACCTTGTTGCAAAAGTTTTTGAGCATGATAGCAACAATATATATAACCAATTTAAAGACAGAGTTGGCATCATGTTAGAGCTAGAGAGGTGATTCTTTTAGATGATGATGGAAATGAATTAATTATGCCAAAGGATAAGCAGATTCCAAAAGATTTCTTTAGAAAAGGAGATAGCGTTAGAGGAGTTATTGAAAATGTTGAGCTGAGAGGTAACAAACCCAGAATTATATTTTCTAGAACATCACCGTTATTCCTGGAGAAATTGTTTGAGCAAGAAATACCTGAAGTTTTTGATGGTCTAATTACTATAAAAAAAGCAGTTAGGATTCCTGGTGAAAAAGCAAAAGTTTCAGTTGACTCATATGATGATAGAATTGATCCAGTTGGAGCTTGTGTTGGTATGAAAGGATCTAGAATACATGGGATAGTAAGAGAGCTTGGCAATGAAAATATTGATGTAATAAATTATACAAACAATACTCAGTTATATATAACCAGAGCTTTAAGTCCTGCAAAAATTAATTCATTAAATATTGATGAAGAAAAAAAGACTGTTCAGGTTTATCTTAACCCAGATGAAGTTTCTAGAGCAATTGGAAAAGGAGGTCATAATATCAGATTAGCTGGAAGGCTTACTGGATATGAAATTGATGTCTACAGAGAAGGTGCTGAAGAAGATGTAGAACTAACTGAGTTCAAGGATGAAATTGATGGCTGGGTAATTGAAGAATTTAGAAAGGTTGGATTAGATACTGCAAAAAGTGTACTTGAGTTGGAAGCAGAGGATCTTGTTAAGAGAACTGATCTTGAAGAAGAAACAGTAGCAGATGTTCTGAAAATCTTAAAAGAAGAATTTGAAGATTAAATTATATGTCAACACCTGTAAGGTTAAATAAAGTTTTAAAAGAATTAAATATCTCTCTTGATAGAGCTGTTGAATTTCTTAGTTCAAAAAAAATAGATATTGAACCAAGGCCAACCTCTAAGATAGATCAAGAGACTTATGGCCTTCTTCTTGCAGAGTTTCAAACTGATAAGTCAGATAAAGATAAGCTTGAGGAAATTAATACTCAAAAGAAAAAAGAGCTTGAAGAAAAACAAATTATTGAAGAAAAACTTCAAGAGAAATCTGATGAGAAATTAGAAGTCGAGGAAGAAGCATCAAAAGAAAGTGAATCTAAAACTGAAATTTCTAAACCAGTCCAAAAAGAGTTAGAAAAAGAAGAAGAAAAGAAAGATCCTGAAGATTCATCAAAAATTCAAACAAATTTTCAAAAATTAACTGGTTTAAAAAAGACAGGTGAGGTCATTGATTTGGATTCAATCAAGAAAAAAGAAGATCAAGTTGAAGAATCTAAAAAAAGAAGAAGGAAAAGAATTAGTAAAGATGTTTCTCAACCCAAAGACCTTGCAAATAAATTTAGTAAGGATAATAAATCAAAAAATTTAAATCAAAAAGTTGAGCCAACTGATGACGAAATTCAAAAACAAATCAGGGAAACTCTAGAAAAACTTCAAGGTAAATCTTCAAAGTCTAAGGGAGCCAAATATAGAAAAGACAAAAGAGATCAACACAAACTTAAAAGTGAAGAAGAGTTGGCTCAACAAGCTGAAGAAAGTAAAAAAATAAAAATTACAGAATTCATTACCGTTGGAGAGATTGCTACTTTAATGGAAGTTAGCTCAAATGATATAATATCTGCATGTATGAGTCTTGGAATTATGGTAACAATGAACCAGAGACTTGATGCAGAAACTCTATCTGTTGTTGCAGATGAATTTGGATTTGAGTTAGACTTTGTGAAAACTGATATTGAAGAAGAGAAAGAAGAGGTTGAAGAAGAAGATGATTCAGAAAACCTTAAAGAGAGATCTCCAATTGTAACTGTAATGGGGCATGTAGATCATGGTAAGACTTCTCTACTTGATTATATAAGAAAATCTTCAGTAACAGAAGATGAATCTGGTGGAATTACACAACATATTGGAGCATATTCTGTATCTGTAAATTCAAAAAAAATTACTTTCCTTGACACCCCTGGTCATGAAGCTTTTACTGCTATGAGAGCAAGAGGTGCTCAAATAACAGATATAGTAATTGTTGTAATTGCAGCAGATGATAATATTATGCCTCAAACTAAAGAGGCTATTAGTCATGCTCAAGCGGGAGGAGTTCCTATAATTTTTGCAATTAATAAAATTGACAAAGAAGGAGCTAATCCTGATAAGGTTAAAGAATCTTTAGCTTCTATGAATTTAGTTGTAGAAGATTGGGGTGGTAAAATTCAATCACAAGATATATCTGCATTAAGCGGTAAAGGCATAGATGAACTTCTTGAAAAAGTTCTTCTTGAAGCAGAAATAATGGATCTAAAAGCTAACCCAGATAAATTATCAACTGGAACTATTCTAGAAGCTTATCTTGATAAAGGGAGGGGATATGTTTCAACAGTTCTGGTTCAAAATGGTTCACTTAAAATAGGAGATTATATTTTAGCAGGAAAGACAAGTGGAAAAGTTAAAGCAATGTTTGATGAGAGTGGTAATTCTCTAGAAGTTGCTCAACCATCAACTCCTGTTTCAGTTCTTGGTCTTGACGGTGCTCCTCAAGCTGGAGATCAGTTTAAGGTTTTAGAAGATGAAAAAGAAGCAAAACAAATTGCAGCTAAAAGAACTCAACTAGTCAGAGAACAAAGTGTAAGAACTCAAAAACACTTAACGCTTGATGAGATTGGAAGAAGAATTGCAATTGGGGACTTCCAAGAATTCAATGTTATAATTAAAGGTGATGTTGATGGATCAGTTGAGGCATTAACTGATTCTTTTCAAAATCTTTCAACTGAGGAAATTCAAGTTAATATAATTTTTAAAGGTGTTGGTGCAATCACAGAATCAGATGTGCTTCTTGCCTCTGCGTCTGATGCAATAATAATTGGATTTAATGTAAAACCAACTCAAAGCGCAAGAAAATTATCTGAAAAAGAACAAATTGATATTAGGTCTTATTCGATTATATATGATGCAATTAATGACCTAAAGGATGCAATGGAAGGAATGCTTTCTCCAGAAATGAAAGAAGAAAATACTGGTGAAGCTGAGGTTAGAGATACGTTTAAGATTTCAAGGATTGGGACAATTGCTGGATGTATGGTTACCTCAGGAAAGATTCTTAGAAACTCAAGTGTTAGGGTTGTAAGAGGTGATGAACAAATATTTGAAGGCAAATTACTCTCACTAAAAAGATTTAAAGATGACGTTAAAGAAGTCGCAAAAGGATATGATTGTGGAATACAAATAAATGATTTTAATGACCTTGAAGTAGGTGACCTAATTAAATGTTATCAAGAAATTGCTGTAAAGAAAAAATTATAAATCTGAGAGTTTTATAATAAAAGATCCAGGATAAATTCTTCTAATTTTCTCTAGGCTTTGGGATGCAACATTTATATCCTTGTATTCTCCTATTCTCACCTTATAATTTGGGGTTTCAAATATTAGTTCAGATTTAACATCTTCATAGTTTTCTCTAAAATCATTATGAATCGAATCTGCCTCATTCAGACTACCATAAAAAATTTGGATTGTATAGTAGGTTGATTCAAAAGTTTTCTTGCTGAAATCTTTTTTAATTTGAAAGAATTTTTTAGTTAATGTATCATTGTAATATACATCTTCATCTTGGGCAGAAATATCCCAGAGTGAAAATAAAAACATGCAAACAACTATTGAAAATTTAAAGTTTTTCATCACTAATTTCATCAAATTTAACAAATTGCGATAAAATCTTATTTAGAATCGTTATAAATTAAATAATTGTTCATTTTAGAGTTCCTAAAATGGCGTTTATGATGTAAATTTGTGCTGTTAAAAAAAGTGGCTAAAAAACACTTTAACGTCATGACTAAAAATTTAATTGCCCCCTACGAATGTTACTAATAAAAAGAATATTTTTAGTAGCACTCCTTCTACCTTCCTTAAGTATTTCTCAAGAGGCAGATATTCAGGCTGGAAAAAGTTTATTCAATGCTAATTGTGCAGCTTGTCATAAACTTAACAAGAAAGCTGTTGGGCCTGCATTAAGTGGTGTTACAGAAAAATATGATAAAGAATGGTTGTACAGTTGGATCAGAAACGGTACACAAATGATTAAAGATGGTGACCCTCAAGCTGTAGCAATTTGGGAGGAGTATAATCGTGCGGTAATGACAAATTATCCTCAATTCTCAGATGAACAGATTGATAATATTTTAGCCTATACAAATTTTACTCCACCTCCTCCAACTAACACTACTGCAGTAACTGCAGAGTCATCTAGTCAGGGCTCTAGTATTTCTCTAAATATAATCTTAGCTGTTACCATACTGATATTTACTATTCTAATAGTAATGCTTTTCTTAGTCCAAAGAACACTAATAAAAATTGCCAATGCAAGTGGAGTTAAAATTGAAACAGAAACAAAAAGAAATATTACACCTTTATGGCAAACAATTGTTAAGAATCAATTTTTGATATTTATTATGGTTGTAGGGTTCCTACTCTCAAGTGCATATTTTACTTATGGTTATCTTATGCAGGTCGGGATAGATCAAGGTTATGCACCTATTCAGCCAATTCATTATTCACATAAGATACATGCTGGAGCAAACCAAATCGAATGTAAGTACTGTCACTCTTCTGCAAGAGTTTCAAAACATTCTGGTATACCTTCGTTGAATGTATGTATGAATTGTCATGAATATATTGCTGAATATAATGGTGAGGAAGACCTTGAAAATGGATATACCAGAGACTTCTATACTAATGAAATCAAAAAACTTTATTCTGCTGTTGGATGGGATGAAGAGAATCAAGTCTATACAGGGAATACAAAACCAGTTAAATGGGTTAGAATTCATAATCTTCCTGATTTTGTATACTTCAATCATGCTCAACATGCGCAGGTTGCAAAAATTGAATGTCAAACATGTCATGGGCCAGTAGAGGAGATGGAAATTATGTATCAGTACTCTCCATTAACTATGGGATGGTGTATTGATTGTCACAGAGAAAGCAATGTTGATAAGGATAATGAATACTATCAAAAAGTTCATGATGAGCTTTCAAAAAAATATGGTGTTGAAAAATTAACTGTAGCACAACTTGGTGGAATAGAGTGTGCAAAATGTCACTATTAAAATGAAGAGTAAAAAATTATATTGGAAGGGAATCGAGCAATTAAATAGTGAAAGTACTATAGTAGAGGGGCTTGAGAATAATGAATTTGTTGAAAAGCTTCCTGTTAATTCAAAAGAAGAAAATGATGGTGCTTCAAGAAGAGACTTTTTAAAGTATGTTGGGTTTAGTTCAGCAGCAGCTGCATTAGCAGGTTGTGAAGGACCTGTGATTAAATCTGTTCCATATGTTGTTCAGCCTGAGCAAATTATTCCAGGTGTTGCTAATTACTATGCAACCACAATTGCTGATGGTAACGACTTTAGCAGTATTTTGGTTAAAACTAGAGAAGGAAGACCAATCAAAATTGAAAGTAATAAAGATGCTTCAAGCTTTGGTGATGCTAATGCAAGAGTTCATGCTTCTGTATTATCTCTTTATGATGCCAATAGAATACAAGGTCCAAAAATTTCAGGTGAATATACTGACTGGGATACAATGATTAATCTCGTTAAAGTTAGCTTACAGAATTTTAAAGATCAAAACAAAAAAGTTGTATTACTAACTCAGACATACCCTAGCCCTACTACTAATAATATTATTAAAGAACTTTTAGATGAGTACCCTAATGTAAGTCATGTGATTTATGATACTATTTCAGATTCATCTGTTTTAGATGCCTTTGAAAATATCTATGGTATAAGAGCTATGGCTGACTATGACTTTTCAAAAGCTGAAAATATCATTTCTATTGATGCTGACTTTTTATCTGATTGGCAGGGTGGAGGATATTCTGCAGGCTACACCAAAACAAGAGTCCCAGATAAGTCTAACAATAAAAAAATGTCATACCATCTTCAATTTGAATCAAACATGACATTAACTGGTTCAAATGCTGATGATAGAGTGCCTGCTAAACCTAGTGAGCTGAAAAAAATTGTTGCAAGAATTTATTCCAGACTAACAGGTAATGGTGATATAAAAGGCTCACTTACACCAGAAATTGACAAATACATTGACTTATCAATTGAAAGAATTCTTAGCTCACCAAATAAATCGGTAGTTGTATCTGGAATTGACGATGTTGAAATTCAAGAACTAATACTTCAAATAAATAGATCGATTAATTCTGAAGCTATAGATATTAATAATCCAAGGTTGATTAGACAAGGCAATAACACCGAATTAAATGAATTTATATCTGAATTAAATTCAGGTGAAATCTCTGGAGTTATTACATCAGGTGTGAATCCACTCTATTCACTTCCAAATTCAGAATCAGTAAAACAATCTTTTGAAAATCTTGAGTTTTCGCTTGTTTTTTCTGAAAAAGAAGATGAGACAGCAAAGTCTGCTATGTATGTTGCAGCTTCTAATAATTATCTTGAGTCTTGGGGAGACTATGAGTTTAAGAAAGGTAATTTTTTCCTTGCCCAGCCTACAATTAGACCTCTTTTTGATACAATTCAATTTCAAGACTTTTTCTTAAAACTCTTAGGATCAAATGTAAGTTTTTATGAAAGGATTAAATCAAATTGGCAGAATACTATACTTAAAGGTAAAACATGGGGTAAATCATTACAAGATGGTTATTATAATGATTTTACAAGTTTGAATTTAAGACCAAGAAAGTTGTCTGCAAGCATTTCTTCAATAAGTGAAGATAGACCCGAAGAATTTTCTCTTGTTCTTTATTCTAAAACTGGAATTGGAGATGGTTCTCAGTCTTCTAACCCATGGCTTCAGGAATTTCCTGATCCAATAACTAGAGTTACTTGGGATAATTATTTGACCATGTCAGCTTCTGACGCCAATAAACTTGGCTTGAAGAATTATAATGTATCGAACGGTGCTTTAAATGGTAGTTATGCTAATATTTCTGATGGTGAGAATCAATTGAAAGTCCCTGTTTTGATTCAACCTGGTCAAGCAAATGGTACAGTTGGTCTAGCATACGGATATGGAAAGACTGAAGGTATGAAAGATGTTATGAAAGTAGGTGTTAATGCATATACCTTTTATAATAACTTCTCTAAAACTCAAACGATTAGTATTTCCAAGGTAAAAGGTGATCATGAGTTTGCATGTATTCAGCTACATAATACTATGATGGGTAGAGATGAGATCATTAAAGAAACTGATATCGATACATATAACTCAAAAGAAAAGTCTTATTGGAATCCTACTGTTATGGTATCTAAAAATCATATTGAGACAAAAGTTACATCAAAAGAAGTTGATATTTGGAGAGAATTTGATAGATCCACAGGTCACCACTTTAACTTATCTATTGATTTAAATGCTTGTAATGGATGTGGTGCATGTGTTATTGCTTGTCATGCAGAAAACAATGTTCCAGTTGTTGGTAAAGAAGAAGTAAGAAAATCTAGAGATATGCATTGGCTTCGAATTGACAGATACTTTTCATCCGAGGATACTTTTGAAGGAGATGTAAAAGCCAAAGAAGGAACATCTGGATATAGAGAATATAGGGCTACCCAAACTAAATTGGAAACTGCTGCTGAAAATCCTAAGGTTGTTTTTCAACCAGTAATGTGTCAACATTGTAACCATGCTCCATGTGAAACTGTATGTCCTGTTGCTGCTACATCTCATGGTCGACAAGGACAAAATCAGATGGCCTATAATAGATGTGTGGGAACTCGTTATTGTGCAAATAACTGCCCATATAAAGTTAGAAGATTCAATTGGTTTGCATATGCAGAAAATGATGAATTTGACTATAATATGAATAACGATCTTGGAAGAATGGTTCTAAATCCTGATGTAAATGTTAGGGGAAGAGGTGTAATGGAAAAATGTTCTCTTTGTATCCAAATGACTCAGAAAACTATACTTGATGCAAAAAAAGATGGTAGAAGAGTTGTGGATGGAGAATTCCAAACAGCATGTTCAAACGCATGTAGTGATGGTGCAATTGTTTTTGGAGATATTAATGATAAAGACAGTAAAATTTCTGAATTAAATCAAAAAGATAGAGCATATAGACTCCTTGAGAGTATAGGAACAAAACCTAATGTTTTATATCAAGTTAAGGTAACTAATAGTAAAAAAGTATAGTATATGTCATCACATTATGAAGCTCCTATAAGAAAACCTTTAGTCCTTGGAGACAAGAGTTATCATGATATAACAGAAGATATTGCTAGGCCAATAGAGACCCCGCCTAATAAGGACTGGTGGATTGCATTTGGTATATCTATGGCTGCATTTATGTGGGGTGTTGGATGTATAATTTATACAATTGGAACTGGAATAGGAACTTGGGGTCTTAATAAAACAGTTGGTTGGGCATGGGATATTACAAATTTTGTTTGGTGGGTTGGTATTGGTCATGCTGGAACTTTAATTTCTGCAGTATTATTACTATTTAGACAGAAATGGAGAATGGGTATTAATAGATCTGCAGAAGCAATGACAATATTCTCAGTTATTCAAGCAGGACTATTTCCTGTAATTCATATGGGTCGACCTTGGCTTATTTATTGGTTTTTTCCAATCCCTAACCAGTTTGGATCTCTGTGGGTAAACTTTAACTCTCCTCTTTTATGGGACGTCTTTGCCATTTCTACTTATTTAACAGTTTCATTAGTATTTTGGTGGACTGGTCTACTTCCTGATTTTGCAATGATTAGAGATAGAGCTGTTAAACCTTTTCAAAAGAAAATTTATAGTTTAATAAGTTTTGGGTGGTCTGGAAGAGCAAAAGATTGGCAAAGGTTTGAAGAAGTTTCTTTGGTGTTAGCAGGACTTGCAACTCCTCTTGTTTTATCTGTTCATACAATTGTATCGTTTGATTTTGCTACATCTGTAATTCCAGGTTGGCATACAACAATTTTTCCACCATACTTTGTTGCAGGTGCAATATTTTCAGGATTTGCTATGGTCCAAACATTATTGATTATTATGAGAAAAGTCTCTAGGCTAGAAAGTTACATTACTGTTCAGCATATTGAGATGATGAATATTGTAATTATGATTACTGGTTCAATTGTAGGTTGTGCATACATCACTGAACTTTTTATAGCTTGGTACTCTGGAGTTGAATATGAGCAATATGCATTTTTAAATAGAGCAACGGGTCCTTATTGGTGGGCTTATTTTTTAATGATGTCATGTAATGTTGTATCACCACAGGTTATGTGGTTTAAGAAAATCAGGACAAGTATAATATGGTCATTTGTAATTTCAATAGTTGTAAATGTTGGGATGTGGTTTGAAAGATTTGTGATTATTGTTACATCTCTTCATAGAGATTATCTACCATCGTCATGGACAATGTTCTCACCAACTTTTATTGATATTGGAATTTTTATTGGAACCATAGGATTCTTCTTTGTATTGTTTTTGCTTTATGCTAGAAGTTTCCCAGTTGTTGCTCAATCTGAAGTAAAAACAATTCTTAAATCATCAGGAGAGAATTATAAAAAATTAAGAGATAAAAAATGAGTTCAAAAAGCTTACATGTTTTGTTTGATGATGATGATATTTTACTAGACGCTGTAAAGCAGATAGTAAAAAGTAAAATTCATATTAATGAAATATATACTCCATTTCCAGTTCATGGACTTGATAAAGCAATGAAACTTAAGCCAACTAATATATCCATTGCGACATTTATATATGGATGTATTGGTTTCACTGTCGCTGTAATGATGATGAATTATATTATGATTGTTGATTGGCCTCAAAATATAGGTGGAAAACCAAGCTTTTCATACATTGAAAATATGCCTGCATTTGTTCCAATTATGTTTGAGATGACAGTATTTTTTGCTGCTCATTTAATGGTAATAACTTTTTATTTGAAAAGTAAATTATGGCCATTCAAAAAGGCAGAGAATCCTCACCCATCAACTACTGATGATAAATTTTTGATTGATATGGAGACGGGTACAAATGTTGCAAAGACAAAGACTATGTTAAAAAAACTTGGTGCAATTTCCATAGATGTAATAAATAACGATGAAGATGAGAAATAGTTTAATTTTAATTTTTTCCATAAGTATTCTACTTACATCATGTTTTGATCCATCAAAACCTAACTTTCAATACTTTCCAGATATGTATGAGTCTTTAGCATATGAAACATATGCTGAGTCTGAAGCCTTTTCTAATGGGATCGAAGCTCAGCTTCCACCAGAGGGATCTATAGCAAGAGGATGGGAACCTTATGATTATGAAGATTCAAATGAAGGTTATGAACTTGCAAAAACTCAACTAACATCTCCTCTGGAAGTTAATGATTATAATAGAAGCCAAGGTAAAGAGCTATACGAGATTTATTGTTCTGTATGTCATGGAGATAAAGGAGATGGAATGGGGATCTTAGCACAAAGAGAAAAGTTTTTAGGAATACCTGCATATATAGATAGAGAAATTACTCCAGGTAGTATTTATCATGTACTTATGTATGGTATAAACGCAATGGGTTCTCATGCAGGACAGGTCAATGAAGAAGAAAGATGGCAGATTGCACAATATGTAATGGAACTAAGAGAAGAACAAAAAAGTAATTAATGTATAAAGATTATAAATTTTCAAATCAAATTAAAGTACTTTCTATTAGCTTAATTCTAATTGGACTTCTTGGAATTTTATATGGCTTTTATGCAGCCCCTTCAACTGTTGAAGAAGCAAAAGAAATTGTTGCAAGTATGAGTCATGATTCTGACCATGGAGGCTCTGGTTATGGAGAGTCAGATCATGGAGATTCTGGTTATGGAGAGTCAGATCACGGAGATTCTGAACATGGATACGAATCGAGTGGTCATGAATATGATCATGACAAACATGTCTTTAATCAGTTACATAACAAGCCATGGGCAGCAATTTATGTACCCGCATTATTCTTCATGATGATTTCTCTTGGAGTATTAGCTTTCTATGCTATTCAAAGAGCTTCTCAAGCTGGTTGGTCTATTGTATTATACAGAATAATGGAAGGAATTACAGGCTACCTATTTTTAGGATGTGTATTCGTTTTAATTATTCTAGGTTTTTCAGCATTGAAATTTAACCATCTTTTTATATGGATGGATCCAGAAGTGGTTGCACATGATGAGATTATCAGAAATAAAATAGGATATCTAAATATTCCTTTCTTTTTTATACGAGCAATTATATATGTAGCAGGTTGGGTTATTTACAGAGAGATAACAAGAAGACTTTCACTCCAGCAAGATGAGAACAATGACATAAGTGTTCATAAAAAATTATTTAAGTTTTCTGCTGGATTCTTAGTGTTCTTTTTGGTTTCAGAGTCAATGATGTCATGGGATTGGATCATGTCAATTGATCCTCATTGGTTCAGTACCCTTTTTGGCTGGTATGTTTTTGCTGGTATGTTTGTTTCAGGTATAACAACTATCGCGTTAATTACGATTTATTTAAAATCAAAAAATTATTTAGAGTTTGTAAATAATAGTCATATACATGATTTGGCTAAATTCATGTTTGGTGTAAGTATTTTTTGGGCATATCTATGGTTCTCTCAATTTATGCTTATTTGGTATTCAAATATTCCTGAGGAGGTAACATATTTTATAACTAGAATTGAAGACTATAATTTCTTGTTTTTTGGAATGGTAGTGTTAAACCTTATATTCCCATTAATTGTTCTTATGAATAGTGATTTTAAGAAGACTAACTTTATTGTAATTTTAACAGGTATTGTAATTATAATAGGTCATTATATAGATGTTTATAACATGATTATGCCGTCAGCTGTTGGAGATATGTGGTCATTTGGGCCTGCAGAAATTGGTGGATTTATGTTCTTCCTTGGTGTATTTTTGTATGTAGTGTTTAGAGCCATTTCAAAAGCACCAATTCTGGCTAAAGGTGATCCGTTTATAGAAGAAAGTAAAACATTCCAATATTATAATTTAGATTAAAATGACAATATTACTAGTTCTAACATCATTAATTTTAATTTCGATTGCAGTTTGGCAACTTACCAAAATTTTAGAGCTATCTAAACCTGCCGATTATGATGATAGCGAGATTGCATCTGATAAGGATAACGATATGCAAGGAAAATTAATGTTCCTTTTCTTAATATTTATTTATGCATTAACTATTTTCTCTTTTTATCAGTGGGGTGACGTTATGCTTCCTGAATCTGCATCTGTTCATGGAGAAAACTATGATAACTTACTATGGTTTTCATTTGCTGTTATCTTTTTTGTTCAAACTATTACTCAAGCTTTACTCCATTACTTTGCATTTAAATATAGAGGAAATAAAAAAAGAAAAGCTTTATTTTTTGCAGATAGTACATTTCTGGAAGGTGTCTGGACAATTATACCAACAATAGCTCTTGCAGGGTTAATATTATACGGATTATTTACTTGGGTGGATATTATGACAATTGAGGAAAATGATGATGCTCTTGTTGTAGAATTATATGCTCAACAGTTTAATTGGAAAGCAAGATATGCAGGAGAAGATGGTGTTTTAGGTGATGCTAACGTTCGTTTCCTTCAAGATTTTGATGGAAAAAACCTGGTTGGTATTGATCCAACTGACAGAAATGGAGATGATGATATTGTGGTTCAAGAACTTCATCTTCCGGTAAATCGAGAAGTTGTATTTAGAATTAGATCTCAAGATGTACTTCATTCAGCATATATGCCTCATTTTAGGGCGCAAATGAATGCAGTACCTGGAATGATTAATCAGTTTGCATTTATTCCTAATGTAACAACTGAGGAAATGAGATTACGACCTGAAATTGTTGAAAAGGTAAGAAAAATCAATAAGATAAGATTTGATAAAAGTGAAGATTTAGTTGCAAGTGGTGACTTTCCACTTGACCCATATGAATTTGATTTTCTACTTTTATGTAATAAAATTTGTGGAGCTTCTCACTACAATATGCAGATGAAAATAATTGTTGAAACTGAAGAAGAATTTAACAAGTGGTTAGATGATCAACCTACATTTAAAGAATTTGTTCAATAGAAATAAAACGAAATGGCAAACAAAGGTAACAGAAGAGCTAAAATAGTTGGAACAGATATCGAGCTTGATATTACTGAAAAAAAGGATATTGTTATTGAATCTCATGATGATGATCATGGTCATGATGACCATCATCACAAGGAAACTTTCATAACTAAATATATCTTTAGTATCGATCATAAAATGATATCGAAACAATATCTAATAACTGGATTGATAATGGGTATTGTTGGTATAGCTATGTCACTTTTATTTAGACTTCAGCTTGCTTGGCCAGAAGAATCTTTTGGAATTTTTGATGTATTACTTGGTAAATGGGCTACAGACGGTGTAATGGATCCTAATGTTTATCTAGCATTAGTGACTATACATGGAACAATAATGGTATTCTTTGTATTAACTGCTGGATTAAGTGGAACATTTAGTAATCTTCTCATTCCTTTACAAATAGGTGCTAGAGATATGGCTTCAGGATTTTTAAATATGATTTCTTATTGGTTGTTTTTTATTTCTTCTGCATTAATGATCGCATCACTATTTGTTGAGGCAGGACCTGCTGCTGCTGGTTGGACAATATATCCACCACTTAGCGCATTACCTCAGGCTCAGCCTGGATCTGCAGCTGGTATGACTTTATGGTTGGTGTCAATGGCATTTTTTATTGCATCATCTTTACTTGCTGCATTAAATTACATTGTTACTGTTTTAAACTTAAGGACAAAGGGAATGACAATGACAAGACTTCCTTTAACTGTGTGGGCATTTTTAGTTACAGCAATTATAGGTGTTGTGTCATTTCCAGTACTTTTATCTGCGGCATTATTATTAATAATGGATAGAAGTTTTGGAACTTCTTTTTTCCTATCAGATATCTTTATACAAGGTGAGGTACTCCATTACCAAGGTGGTTCTCCAGTTTTATTTGAGCACCTTTTTTGGTTCCTTGGACACCCGGAAGTTTATATTGTACTTTTACCTGCTCTTGGAATTGCATCTGAAGTAATTGCAACAAATGCTCGTAAGCCAATTTTTGGATATAGAGCAATGGTAGGATCAATACTTGCTATTGCATTTTTATCAACGATAGTTTGGGGTCATCACATGTTTGTAACTGGAATGAATCCTTTCCTAGGATCGGTATTCACATTTACAACTTTATTAATTGCTATCCCATCTGCTGTTAAAGCATTTAATTACATAACTACAATATGGAAAGGTAATATTCAATTCAACCCTGCAATGTTATTTGCTATTGGACTTGTTTCTACGTTTATAACAGGTGGTTTAACTGGAATTATTCTTGGAGATAGTGCTCTGGACATCAACTTACATGATACATATTTTGTTGTAGCACACTTTCATTTAGTAATGGGTATTTCAGCTCTTTATGGTTTATTTGCTGGTGTATACCATTGGTATCCAAGGATGTTTGGTAGAATGATGAATAAGACACTTGGATACGTTCATTTTTGGATAACTGCAATTAGTGCCTATGGAGTATTCTTCCCAATGCATTTCATTGGTATGGCTGGTCTTCCTAGAAGATATTATACAAATACAAACTTTCCATATTTTGATGATGTTGCAAACATTAATGTTATAATTACACTGTTCGCACTTTTAGCAGGTGCTGCACAAATTATTTTCTTATATAATTTTATAAGCAGTATGTATTATGGAAAGAAAACTGAACAGAATCCATGGAAGTCAACAACATTAGAATGGACAGCTCCAATTAAACATATCCATGGAAACTGGCCAGGTAAAATCCCTCATGTTTTTAGATGGGCTTATGACTATTCAAAACCTGGTTCCAAAGAGGATTATATCCCACAAAATGTTCCATTAAAAAAAGGTGAGAAAGAGCTTCAGCATTAGTTTTCGTCATGATCTCAAATTACACAATTAGTGTATATTTGATATAATGGATATTAATCAGGAAAAAGATAATGAATTTGATAAGGCTTTAAGGCCTCTAAAATTTTCTGATTTCATTGGTCAAGAGTCAATTATTAAAAATCTTAAAGTTTTTGTAGAGGCATCTAATCAAAGAAACGACGCATTAGATCATACATTATTTCATGGACCTCCAGGTCTAGGGAAAACTACATTAGCTCATATTTTAGCAAATGAACTTAATGTTGGTTTAAAAGTTACATCTGGTCCAGTTATTGACAAGCCTGGAGACTTGGCTGGATTACTTACAAGTCTTGAAGAAAGAGATATATTATTTATTGATGAGATTCATAGATTAAGTCCTGTAATTGAAGAGTATTTATATTCTGCAATGGAGGATTATAAAATTGATATCATGATTGAGTCTGGACCAAATGCAAGGACAGTTCAGTTAAATTTAAATCCATTTACACTTGTTGGTGCAACTACTAGATCAGGTTTTTTAACTAATCCTATGAGAGAAAGGTTTGCCATTTCAAATAGACTTGAGCATTATGAGGATGAGCTTTTATCAAAAATTGTTGAGAGGAGTTCAAATATTCTAGACTTATCCATAGATAGTGAATCTTGTTTTGAAATTGCTAGAAGAAGTCGTGGTACTCCAAGAATTTCAAATTCTTTACTTAGAAGAGTTAGAGATTTCGCGCAAATTAAAAGTGATGGAAAAATTAATCTTGAGATTACAAAATATGCTCTAAGTTCTTTAAATGTCGATAAAAATGGTCTTGATGAAATGGATAATAAGATTCTAGAGACTATTATAGAAAAATACAATGGAGGTCCAGTTGGAATTTCAACATTATCTACATCACTATCAGAAAATTCTGAAACTATTGAAGAAGTCTATGAGCCTTTCCTAATTCAACAGGGATTTATTATAAGAACACCTAGAGGAAGACAGGTAACAGAAAAGGCCTACAATCATCTTGGAAGAAATAAAAACAATCAGAATAATTTATTTAATTAATAATTTATATTTGATTATAATTCATCTTTATGGCAAAGAGAAGAGATAGAAGAGAATCATTAGTTTATCACGCAAAGCCAAAACCGGGAAAAATTGAGGTTGTACCTACAAAAAAATACAATTCACAAAGAGATTTAGCTATTGCATATTCACCTGGTGTAGCAATTCCATGTCAAGAGATTGAACAAGACCCTTCGAACGTTTACAAGTATACTAATAAGTCAAATTTAGTTGCCGTTATTTCAAATGGAACAGCTGTACTAGGTCTTGGTGATATTGGGCCTGATGCATCAAAGCCTGTTATGGAAGGGAAAGCACTTCTGTTTAAAATTTTTGCCGATATTGATGTTTTCGATATTGAGATTGATGAAAAAGATCCAGATAAGTTTATAAGTGTTGTTAAGTCAATTTCTACAACTTTTGGAGGAATTAACCTTGAAGATATTAAAGCGCCTGAAGCTTTTAAAATTGAAAGAGAACTTATCAATGATCTTGATATTCCTGTTATGCATGATGATCAACATGGGACAGCAATTATATCTGCTGCAGCTTTATTGAATGCACTTGAATTAGTTAATAAAAAAATAGATGATGTAAAAATAGTTGTATCTGGAGCAGGTGCAGCTGCAATTGCTTGCACTAAGTTATACATATCCTTTGGAGCCAAACTTGAAAATATTGTAATGACCGATAGTAAGGGTGTAATAAATCAATCCAGATCAGGTCTTTCTGATGAGAAAAAGCTTTTTATTACAAAAAGAAAAATTAACTCTCTAGAAGAGGCAATGGAAAATTCAGATGTTTTTATTGGTTTGTCTATGGCTAACATTTTGTCGGAAAAGATGCTCGCTTCGATGTCAAAAGATCCTATTGTTTTTGCAATGGCAAACCCAGATCCTGAAATTGATTATAATACTGCTATGTCTGTTAGAGATGATATAATATTTGCTACTGGTAGATCTGATCTTCCAAATCAAGTAAATAATGTTCTTGGCTTTCCTTTCATATTTAGAGGAGCTCTAGATGTAAGGGCTACTAAAATAAATGAAGAAATGAAAAAAGCTGCTGTGATAGCACTTGCTGAACTTGCAAAAAAACCTGTCCCCGAGCAAGTTAATATTGCTTACGACGAAACTAAACTTCTTTTTGGAAAAGACTATATTATACCTAAACCATTTGATCCTAGACTTATCAGTGAAATCCCTCCTGCTGTAGCAAAAGCAGCTATGGAATCTGGTGTTGCTCAAGAACCAATTACGGATTGGGATAAATATACCCAAGTTTTAGAGGAGCGGTTAGGTAACAATCAAAAATTAATTAGAATAATTCATAGACGTGCTAGAAAAGCCAAAAATAAAAAACTTGTATTTGCTGAGGCTGACCATATGGACGTATTAAAAGCTGCCCAGATTTGTTTTGAGGAAGGGATTGCAGAACCAATTCTCTTAGGTGGAAAAAAAATTATTGAAGAACTTATGGAATCCCTTGAGTTTAATGAAGATATTGAAATAATTGATCCAAAAGATAAAATTAATAAGGACAGAATTGAAGAATACTCACTAATTCTATTTAAGAAATTAAAGAGAAAAGGTAAAACATTAGATGATGTAAAAAGGCTTTTAAGGGGAAGAGATTATTTTGGAGCAATGATGGTAGAAAATGGTGATGCTGATTGTATGCTTTCAGGGTATTCAAAAAGTTATCCTTCTGTATTTGTTCCTCTTATAAGATCTATTGGTAAAGCAAAAAATGTTCAAAAAGTTGCAGCTACCAACCTAATGATTACTAGAAAAGGTCCTTTATTCTGTTCAGATACTTCTTTAAATATTAATCCTACACATAAAGAGATTGCAAGAATTACTGTTGATACTGCAAAAGTTGTAAAGAGACTTGGGATAGACCCTGTAATTGCAATTTTATCTTATTCAAATTTTGGTTCATCAGATTTTGATGAAGCAAAAAAAGTTTCAAAGGCTGTTGAAATTCTTCATAAAGACCACCCTGAGTTGATTGTTGATGGTCCTATTCAATCAGATTTTGCCTTAAATAGAGAAATGTTAAAAAATAGATTCCCTTTTTCAATTCTTAATGGCAGAAAAGTTAATACATTAATATTTCCAAACTTAGACTCTGCTAATGTCACCTACAAAATAATTAAAGAATTGGACAGAGCAGTTTCGGTTGGACCTATTCTTATTGGCTTAAATCAACCAATTCATATTTTACAATTAGGGGCATCAGTTGATGAGATTGTAAATATGGCTGCTATATCAGTTATTGATGCAAATGAAAGAAAAATTAAAAAATAATGATCACATACATCAAAGGAAGACTGATTGAAAAAACACCTACAAAGATTATAGTTGAATCTAATGGAATAGGTTATGAAATAAATATATCTCTGAATACTTTTGAGAGTATTCCAGATGAAGAGAACATTAAAATTTTCACATATCTTCAAAGAAAAGAGGATTCTGATATATTGTTTGGATTTAGTGAAGAATCCGAGAGAGCTATATTTCAACAACTAATATCTATTTCTGGAATTGGTCCTAGTACAGCAAGAACAATTTTATCATCAATTTCTCCAAAAGAAATTCAAGATGCAGTATGGTCTGAAGATGTTGAAAGAATAAAATCTATTAAAGGAATTGGATTAAAAACTGCTCAGAGATTAATAATAGAATTGAAAGATAAAGTAGAATTATTTGATAAAAAAGATTTAGATTTATCTGGCGAAAGTCATGACATAAAAAAAGAAGCTTTACTTGCTTTATCAGTCTTAGGTTTTAATAAATCCAAATCAGAAAAAATAGTAAGTAAAATCTATTTTGAAAATAAAGAAATAGAGCTTCAAGAATTAATTAAACAATCACTAAATAAATTATAATATGAAAATTCCAGAGGAACTTAGATATACAGAAGAACATGAGTGGGTTAAATTAGATGGTAATGTTGCAACTGTAGGAATTACAGATTTTGCTCAAAGTGAACTTGGTGATATTGTATATCTTGAAATCGATACATTAGATGCTGAGATTAATTCAAATGATGTATTTGGAACAGTTGAAGCAGTTAAAACAGTTTCAGATTTATTTATGCCTGTAAATGGTAAGGTTATAGAAGTTAATTCTTCATTAGAAGATAATCCTGAAGTAGTAAATGATGATCCATATGGAGATGGCTGGATTATAAAAATTGAAGTATCGAATCCATCTGATATTGATGCTCTTATGAGTTCTGAAGAATATAAAAATTTAATAGGTAGTTAAAAAAAAATAAAGAATTAGCTAACTATATGAAATAATTATATTTTTTTATAGATTAGCACTTTAAAATTGATTAATGCAACCAAAAAAGAATCCAAAAGCTGATTTAAATAAAGATAGGAATCTATACTTTGTAATAGGTCTTACACTTGTCCTAGGTGTAACTTGGGGTGCGATTGAGTATAGAACATATGAGAAAGTTTTTGATCTTGCTGCGCTAGATATGCTTGAAGATGATGACGAGGATATTCCTATCACAGAGCAGTTAAAAACTCCTCCGCCTCCACCTCCACCTCCACCTGCTCCAGAGGTAATAGAAGTTGTTGAGGATGAAGAGGAAGTTGAAGAAACTGTGATTGAATCAACAGAAACTGATCAAGATGAAATTATAATTGAAGAAATTGAAGTTGAAGAAGAATTTGAAGATATTGATGTTCCCTTTGCAGTGATTGAGGACGTTCCGATTTTTCCTGGTTGTGAATCTGTTGCTAAGTCTCAAAGAAGAGCTTGCTTTCAAGATAAAATTAATCAACACATAAGAAGAAATTTTAGATACCCTGAAATTGCTCAGGAAATGGGTATTCAAGGAAGAGTTTACGTCAACTTTATTATTGCTAAAGATGGTTCAATCACTAACATTAGAATGAGAGGACCGGACAAGAACCTTGAAAATGAAGCGCAGAGAATAATAAGTAGACTACCTCAAATGACACCTGGAAAGCAAAGAGGAAGAGCTGTAAGGGTTCCATTCAGTATACCAATTACATTCAGACTTCAATAAAGGATATTTCCTAAACATAAATTAATGTCTGACACTTTAAATATAAAGCAATCGTCTTTATTTTCTCAAACTCTTATTTTAATAAAACACAGACTGTCTTTTAGTGTTGTTTTTTCATCAGTTTGTTCATATTTAATTGCCTTTGATGTATTTTCATTAACTACATTTTTACTTCTTATCATAGGTGGATTTTTTGTAGTTGGTTCATCAAACGGTTTTAATCAAATAATTGAAAGAAGAAGAGATGCATTGATGACGAGGACATCTTCTAGGCCACTTCCTAGTGGAGTAATGACAGTTAATCAAGCACTTATTATATGTTCTTTTCTTAGTCTATTAGGACTAACCATGTTATATGTTATCAATTTTAGAACAGCAATCTTTGGGCTGATATCAATGATTATTTATTTAGCTCTGTATACACCTTTAAAACCTATAACTCCTTTATCTGTATTCTTCGGAGCTATTCCTGGAGCTATTCCTTTTATGTTAGGATGGGTTGCGGTTACTGATAGATTTTCAATTGAAACAGGAATTCTCTTTATGATTCAATTCTTTTGGCAATTTCCTCATTTTTGGGCTATTGGATGGGTTTCACATGATGACTACAAAAATGCTGGCTTTAAAATGCTGCCAAGTGGAAAAAAGGATAATGCTACTGCCTTTCAAATTGTATTTTACACAATCTGGATGATTATTGTTTCAACCCTTCCTTATTTTAGTTTTACAGGAAAACTATCAATAGGTATTTACTCTTTAATTTTAATTTTAGTTTCAGGAAGCTTAATGTTGTATCAAGCTTTGAAGTTAATGAGGTATAAGGATAAACAAAATGCTATAAGACTAATGTATGCTAGTATTTTTTATTTAAGTTTTATTCAAATTATATTTGTCATCGATAAATTTTTATTTCAATGAGTGAAGCACATACAATAGAGTCAAAGACTGCAAAAGCTAAAAAGATGATGTTATGGTTTGGTATGATAAGTATCACAATGACCTTTGCTGGTTTAACAAGTGCATTTATTATTAGTAGTTCAAGACCTGATTGGTTAGATTCTTTTGTTTTGCCATCATGGTTCACTGTAAGCACTATTTCAATTATACTTAGTAGTGTATTTTTTCAGTTAGCAAAAATTAAACTAGATCAATATGTTAGAGTTTCACTTCCGGAAAATATAAACATTTACCTTCAAAGAAATAATGTCAATATTTTTCTTGGACTTACTATTTTAATGGCTGTAACTTTTGTTGTTTCTCAGTTTTTAGGCTTTGGTGAGATTATATCACAGGGCTATTATTTTACAGGCCCAGAAAGTTCTGTAACTACTTCATATATATACATTTTAGCATTTTTACATTTAGCTCACTTATTTGCTGGTATTATTGTTTTAAGCGTTGTTACAACTAGATTTAATAAACAAAAATATGAGAAGAATAAACTAGGATTTGAGATGGCTTTAATTTTCTGGCATTTTCTGGGAGCTTTATGGATATATTTATTCTTTTTTATTAAATACTTCAGCTAAAAATTAATAAATTTGTACTCAAAATTGCCCTAGATGCAAGCATCTTCATTAACAAAAACAAAAAATAATTCTTGGGGAGGAGGTGGAATTAAACCACTTGATGCAGCTTATGGAAAACTAATGATGTGGTTTTTTATAGTATCGGATGCCCTAACATTTTCAGGATTTTTAGTTGCCTATGGATTTTCAAGATTTAAGAACATAGATTCCTGGCCCATAGCTGATGAGGTTTTTCATCATTTTCCATTTTTACACGGAGTAGACGCTCCAATGTATTATGTGGCTTTGATGACTTTTATTCTAATTTTCTCTTCTGTAACAATGGTTTTAGCTGTTGATGCAGGTCATAATAATGATAAAAATAGAGTTGCTTTCTACATGTTATTAACTATAATTGGAGGTGCGGTTTTTGTTGGTTCACAAGCATGGGAATGGAAAAACTTTATTAAAGGAGAGTACGGGGCTGTTGAAATTCAAAATGGAGAGATACTCCAGTTTTATGATATTAAAAAAGATAAAAGAATTCCTATTGACGATTTTGCTGTTCTACAATCTCAGGAGAGAATAACCCATGATGATAATGTTGGTATATGGTATCAAAGTGAAACTAAGCTTCCTGAAATTACTCTATCCGAGGTTATGGAGGGTTTTAAAACTAATGCCGCTATCACAGTCAGAGTTGAGAAGTTAGATGAGAAAGGTCAAAAAATAATTCTTTCAAGAGAAGACGCAGAAGATAAACTTTCTTCAGCAACAAGAGTTGTAAAAGGGGCTAATTTAATTAGAAATGAGTATGGAAACCCACTTTTTGCTGATTTCTTTTTCTTCATTACTGGTTTTCATGGTTTTCATGTTTTCTCAGGAGTTATAATTAATATTATAATATTCATAAATGTCCTTTTAGGAACTTATGAAAGACGAGGTCACTATGACATGGTTGAAAAAGTAGGACTATATTGGCACTTTGTTGATTTAGTCTGGGTATTTGTATTTACATTCTTTTATTTAGTATAAACATGGCAAAGCACGAACATAAATTAGAAATTTTTAGAGGCTATTTAAAGTTTAAATCCAATGTCCAAAAAATTTGGGGTGTTTTAATTTTTCTTTCAATTGTTACTGCGATTGAAGTTGCACTTGGAATCTTGAAACCTCCAATTTTAATGAACTACTTTCTTGGTCTTAAATTAATAAACTGGTTGTTTATTATTATGACAATAATAAAGGCTTACTATATAACATGGGACTTTATGCATGTTAGAGATGAAAAGCCGTTTCTGAAGAATACGATTATAGTTCCCTTGCTTATTCTAATACCATTTTTACTTTTTATTCTCCTATGGGAAGGTTCTTACATCTTTGATGTAATGCTAGATGGCTTAAAAGAATGGGATTTTGATATTTATTAATGACTAAGAATCTTAAAAAGTATTTAATTCTTGGCTTTCTCTTTTTTTTCCCAATTTTCGTATATGTTTTTTTATCCACTGGGATAAATAATTTTGCCAAGTTACCAGTTTTAACTTATGGTGTAAATGATATAGTTGACTTGGAAGGAAATCTATCCAAAGTATCACTAAAAGACAATATTTCAATAGTTGGTTTTTGGGGTGGAGATATTGAGAACAAAAAGTCTGAAGCACTTAACTTGAATCAAAAAATTTATAAACGTTTTTATGAGTTTCAAGATTTTCAATTTGTATTTCTATATAATGTCGAAGAATCTAAAGCAATTGAAGATTTAAAATTGGAATTAATTAGTGGTGTAGGTACAGATCTAAAAAAATGGAACTTTATTCCAACATCACAATCGAGTATCAAAGATGTATTTAATAGTTTTAAAACTAATATAGAATTAGATGAAAATTTTAGTACTCCATATGTATTTATTGTAGATAGAGATTTAAGTTTAAGGGGAAGAGATGATGATGAAGATACTGGAATGTTATATGGTTTTAACTCTCAATCTGTTGCTGAAATAAATAATAAAATGGTTGATGATGTAAAGATTATTCTTGCAGAGTATAGATTAGCTCTCAAAAAAAACGATTCACTATTTAATGAATAATAATTTAAAATATATTGGATTACTGTTAATTATAATTCTTTTTGGGATATTCTCACTTCCAAAAATATATGAAAGGGTAATCAACTCTGACATTACAGATTCAAATAGACTTCACAGTAATGAGAGACTTTCTTATTTGACAATTTCAGATGAAAAAAGAAAAGCCCCTGATTTTATTCTAACTAATCAAGATTCTATTTTGATATCAAATGAGGATATGAGTGGAAAAGTTTATGTGCTAGAATTCTTTTTTACGAGATGTCCAGATATATGTATTGAGATGAATCAAAACATGAAGTTACTAGATGATAAGTTTGCTGAGACAGATGAATTTGGAATAATTTCAGTTACAATTGATCCTAAAAATGACACTCCATCAATCTTAAAAAAATACTCTGAAGCTTTAGAGATTAAATCTCAAAACTGGCATTTTTTAACAGGTGAAAAAGATTATATATATGACTTAGCAAATAATGGCTTTAATATTTTTGCTAATGAAAATACAAGTTTTGCAGGAGGCTTTGAACATCAGGGTTATTTTGCACTTATTGACAAAGATGGGTATATTAGGTCCAGAAAAGATAGCTTTGGCAATCCAATTATGTACTATCTGGGGATAACTGATATTAATGCAGACCAGCAGGGAATAGAGATGTTAAGCTATGATATAAAAAAATTGATTGATGAGTAAAATTGAAAATTCAGGTCAAACTTTGAAATATAAATCTTTAATAATTGTAGTCTCAATTGTTATTCCATTAGTGGTTTTGATATTATTTAACATAAGAATAACATCTTTGCCACCATTAACATTTTTGCCTCCTATATATGCTACAATTAATGGAATTACAGCTATTCTTTTAATAGCTGCTCTTTATAGTATTAAAAACAAAAAAATAAAGCAGCATGAATTGCTAATGAAGACTTCAATCTTCCTTTCACTTGTTTTTCTAGTTATGTATATACTGTATCATATGACTACAGATCCAACTCCATATGGGGGAGAGGGTATAATAAGAACTGTTTATTTCTTTATTTTAATCTCACACATTGCACTTTCTGTATTTATTGTACCAATGGTTTTAGTTACATATGTAAGAGCTATATCTAAAATGTTTGATAAGCATAAGAAAATTGCAAGAATCACTTTTCCAATTTGGCTTTATATAGCTGTAACAGGTGTTATAGTCTATTTAATGATTTCACCTTACTATGTTTATTAATGAATAGAATTATACTCATATTATTAATTTTTGTTCTGTCCTCAACAGAGTCTTTTGCTCAATGTTCCATGTTAAGCGCAATAATGGAGACTGATCAACAATATGAAGCTGCTAAAGGACTAAATAGGGGTATAGTTTATTTAATGTCAATACCCTACATACTTGTTGGGTTAATTATTTGGAAGATATATAGGACTAATAAAGCATCTAACTAATTTTTTTAAAAAATTTTTGTGTAACGTTTGCTTCTCATTAAAAAAAATGATAAGTTTGCGTTACATTTAAAAAATTTAATTATGAACATAGGAGAACTTGTACCTATATTAGGTATTTTAACAGGAATCATTGTCCCTATTGCTGTATTTATATGGTTATATCATGAAAATAAAAACAAGTATAATGCAGTTATTGAAATCTCTAAGAATCTAGATGATCCATCAAAAGCTGAGGAATTGATAAAAATTTTTGAGGAAAGAAAAAAAGGACCATTAGATTATAGAAGAAGTGGTGTTATAACTCTTTTCGTTGGTATAGGAATTTATCTCGTTGGATATATATCATTTGGAAGGCTTTTTGAAGCGGCTGGAGCGTTAGTTGCTTTAATTGGAGCAGGCCAGATAATAGCAGGCTATTTATATCCAAATACAGGTAAAGAATTAACAGATGCAGTTGAAGAATACGAAAAAAAATAAAGTTTGGGTAGAAATCATCAAAAACTTAATAACCGTCTTGAGGAGCTTAGGAGAAAAGCTGGCTTAACTCAGCAAGAACTATCTGAAAAAGCTGAGGTTTCTAGAAAGAGTATAAACGCAATTGAAAATGGAATATATGTTCCTTCAACTGTGCTTGCTCTTAAAATTGCCAACACATTAAAATGTAAAGTTGAGGACTTATTTAAATTGCCATCTAAATAACAACTATTGTTTTTTTAAAAGTTTTTTCAGTACTTTGTATTACATAGTACCTAATATTTATATAAACTTTACATGAGTTTAACGTTCTAATAACTATAATTTAGGTAATTTCGCAAATGATATGATTGAAATTAAAAATTTACATAAATCCTACGAAATAGGGGCATCCTCATTGCATGTTCTTAAAGGTATTGACTTTTCTGTTGAAGATGGAGACTTAGTTGCAATTATGGGATCTTCTGGTTCCGGTAAATCAACACTGCTAAATATTCTTGGTATGTTAGATACTTCAGATGCTGGGACATATGATTTAGATAAGATTAGAATTGCAGATATGAATGAGAAAAAAGCTGCTAACTATAGAAATAAATTTCTTGGATTTGTTTTTCAGTCATTTAATTTAATTAATTATAAAAATGCTCTTGAAAATGTTGCCTTGCCATTATACTATCAGGGAATATCTAGAAAAGAGAGACAAAAAACAGCTTTAAACTTTCTTGATAAAGTTGGCTTAAAAGACTGGGCAGATCACCTTCCAAGTGAACTATCTGGTGGTCAAAAACAAAGAGTTGCCATAGCTAGAGCGCTGGCATCAAATCCTAAGGTTCTTCTTGCAGATGAACCTACAGGTGCACTTGACTCAAAAACATCACTTGAGGTCATGGCACTCATTCAAAAAATTAACAATGAGGGTAAAACAATTCTTGTTGTAACTCATGAACATGATATTGCAAAAATGTGTAAAAGAATAGTTCATTTAAAAGATGGTGTAATAGTTGAGGATAAAAAAATTAAACAAAACATTATAAAAAATGTTTAATATAGAACGTTGGAAAGAAATTTTTCAGTCTATTCAGAAGAATAAACTTAGAACTGCATTGTCAGGCATGACTGTGTCTCTAGGTATATTAATTTTCATAATACTATTTGGACTAGGAGAAGGTCTAAAAAATTCTTACAGTGATCTTTTCTTAAACGAAGCTAATAACGTAATCTATATCTATCCAGGAAAGACAACTAAACCCTATGGAGGGTTTAAAACAAATAGGAGAATTGAACTTAAAAATGAAGATGTTGCTGCTCTACAAAATGAATTTTCAAAGTCTATAGAATATTTAAATCCAAGTTTATTTGTTAGTGAACCAATCAAATATAAGTTAGAATCATTTCAATTTGAGATTAGAGCTGTTGCACCAGCAAATCAACAAATTGAGAAACATGTTTTGATGAAAGGAAGATATATTAATGAAAAGGATGTAGAAGAAAAAAATAAAGTAACAACCATCGGAAGGCTTGTCGCTAGAGATATATTTAAAGGAGAAGATCCAATAGGTAAATTTATTAATCTTGGATCAAGAGCATTTAAAGTTGTTGGAGTTTTTCAAGATACAAGTGGAGATACTGAAGAAAATAAACTAATAATACCTTATACTACAAGACAGCAGATTTTAAAAGGAACTGATGTAATTGGCAATTTAGCTTTAACCTTTGATCAAAGTATTGGTGGATCAGGTGCTGTTAAACTATCAAATGATGTAAAATCTTTTCTAAAAAAAAGAAAATCTGTTGATCCCTCAGATCCAAGTGGAATAAGAGTAAGGAATGTAGCTGATGAACTTGAAAGATCTATGCAATTTGCTAATGCTCTTCAAATTATTGTCACTTTTGTAGGTATAGGTACTTTAATTGCAGGTATTATTGGTATATCTAATATTATGGTATTCATAGTTAAAGAAAGAACTAAAGAGTTAGGAATTAGAAAAGCTTTAGGTGCACAGCCTAGTGAAATTATTAAAATGATTTTGACAGAATCTATTTTTATAACAGCTCTTTCAGGTTTTCTGGGTATGATTGTAGGTATAATAATTTTAAATTCATTAGACTCAAGTGCATTGCAAGATTATTTTATTACTAGGGCTGGAGTAGATTTTAGTATTGCCTTAAGTGCAACAGTGATTCTAATTGTATTTGGTGTTGCAGCTGGATATATTCCTGCTAAAAGAGCAGCAAAGATTAAACCAATAGTAGCTTTAAGAGATGAATAGTTTGAAGAAAATATTTGATAGAGATACTTGGGATGAAATTTTTGAGTCTATTTCAAAAAACAGAACTAGAACAATAATTACATCTATAGGTGTTTTTTGGGGAATATTTATTTATATAGCACTAGCTGGTTCTGCTACTGGTCTTGAAAATGGTTTTGATGATGCTTTTAGCGGACTTAGTAAAAATTCAATGGGAGTTTGGGTTCAGAGAACATCTATTCCATATAAAGGCTTTGAAGAAGGTAGATATCCTGTTTTTAAATTGAATGATGTAGACTACTTGAAAAGTAGAGTTCCTGAAATTGAGTATATAGCCCCAGGTCTTCAAGCAGGTGCTTTTACAGGATCTCCTCCCTTAGTTGTAAGGGGACTAAAATCAGATAACTTTAATGTATTTGGAAATTTCCCTGTATATGCAAAAATTTCTGTAATTAACATTTTTGATGGTGGAAGATATATTAATGATGATGATATAAAATATGAAAGAAAAGTTGCAGTAATTGGTGAAGGTACTCAAGAAAGATTATTTAATGTAGGTGAAGATCCAATAGGTAAATACATAAGAATTAATGATGTGAATTTTATGGTTGTTGGAGTTACAAAATTTACAGAAGGTAGTGGGTTTGGATCAGACTCTGACATAACAATACCATATACAACTTTTGCTAAAATGTATAATAGAGGAGATCAATTTGGATTTATGTTTATCTCAGGTTATGAATATGTTAATCCAAACTACCTAGAAGAAACAGTATTAAATACACTAAGAGTAATGAAAACAGTATCCCCTGAAGATGATAGAGCTTTTGGAACATTTAATATTGGTTCTTTATTTGAAAGTATAATAAAATTCACGAGAGGTATGGTCTTCCTTTCTCTTGTAGTTGGAATTGCAACAATTTTTGCTGGAGTAATTGGTATTGGAAATATAATGCTTATTGCTGTAAAGGAAAGAACAAACGAATTAGGTATTAGAAGAGCTTTAGGTGCTACACCAGGAGAGGTTAAGGTTCAGATAGTTTTAGAATCTGTATTTTTAACTATTGTTGCTGGTATTATTGGTATAACTGTTGGTGCTTTTTTATTATTTGTAATAAATATAGGTACTTCAGGCTTGGAAGATTTCCCTTTTACAAACCCTACGGTTCCATTGGCTATAGTATTTGGAGCTTTTATAACAATGATTACACTTGGTACTCTAATTGGATTAATTCCTGCTGAAAGAGCAGTAAGTATTAAGCCAATTGAAGCCTTAAGAGAAGAATAAATAATTTAAACTAAACAAAATGAAACTAAAAAATATCGGAATTATATTATTAATATTAGGTTTTCTATTTGCTATTGCATATTTCGTGAGAACAAATAGTAAATCTGCTATTGAATATGAAACTACTACACCATTTACATCGAGTATTCAAAAGACATCTGTTGTCACTGGAAAAGTAATTCCAGAGGATGAGGTAGAAATAAAGCCTCAACTTAATGGAATTATTCAACAAATTCTAGTAGAAGAAGGAGACGTAGTTCAAAATGGTGATTTGATTGCAATCATTAAAGTTGTTCCGGATGAAAGATCTGTATATGGAGGTCAATCTCAGGTAAATTCTGCAAAATTGAATGTTCAAAATGCAGAAAAACAAATGGAAAGAGCAAATGAATTATTTTCTAAACAAATAATCTCACAACAAGAGTATGAAGATTTTGAGCTAAGGTTTAATACAGCTGTTGAAAATCTAAGAGCTGCTGAAAATGATTTAGAGATTATAAGGGAAGGTTCTGTATCAGGATCATCAACTGCTAATACCAATATTAGAGCAACAGTTTCTGGAACAATATTAGAAATACCGGTTAAATTAGGAGATCAGGTAATTGCTGCTAATAATTTTAATGCAGGTACCTCAGTAGCAATTATTGCAGATTTAAATAAAATGATATTCGAAGGTCAAGTAGATGAGGCTGAAGTTGGTAAATTAGAAATAGGACAAGAGTTAAAAATAAATATGGCTGCAATTCCTGATAGAGAGTTTGATGCTAAATTAAAGTTTGTTGCACCAAAAGGAACAGAACAAGGTGGAGCTGTTCAATTTAAAATTGAAGCAGACGTAACACTTGATGAAGACTCATTTGTTAGAGCAGGTTATAGTGCTAATGGATCTCTTGTAGTTGATAACAGGCAGGATATAATGGTAATTGCAGAGGCTCTTCTTCAATTTGATAGAAGAACTCAACAGCCTTTTGTTGAAATTGAAATATCAAATCAAAATTTTGAGAGAAAAGATATAGAAATTGGTTTATCAGATGGAATTAAGGTTGAAATAATATCAGGTATAGAGATGACTGATAAAATTAAAATTTGGAATAAAACAGAGCCAATAAAAATTGAACCAGAGGAATCTGCATTTGATCAATTTAGAGAGGATTAAAACAAATGAAAATGATAAAAAAATATATAATAATAAGTTTATTCTCGTCTACATTAATTTATGCTCAGACAAATGATAATGTATTAACTCTTCAAGATGCTGTTGACATGGCTATTGAAAAGAATATAAGCATTAAACAATCTGAACTAAACTTACAAAACTCAGAATTAGGAAAGTCTGATGCTATTGGAAACTTTTTACCAAGGGTTTCTGCATCTGCAAATCATCAATGGAATATTGGACGAGGAATTAATATTACTACCAATGTTATTGAAGATATTACTACATCATTCTCATCAATGAGTGCAGGAGTTGGACTAGATGTGTATAATGGTTTTAGAAATATTTACCAGCTTCATCGAGCAAACCTAGAAATACTTGCATCACAATATCAGTTAGATGATATGAAAGATGATATAAAACTATTGGTTGCTAATTCATACTTGCAGATAATGTTTAACAAGGAAATATTAAAAGTTCAAAAGTCTCAACTTGAGATTACTAAAGTTGAGTATGAAAGGACCAAAGATTTAATAGAAATAGGGACATTTTCTCCAAGACAAATCTTTGAAATTGAAGCAAGTCTTGCATCTCAAGAACAGAACGTAGTTCAAGCAGAAAACAATTATAGGAATGCAAAGTTAAGCTTGGCTCAACTTCTCCTAATTGATGATTTTAATAGTTTTGAGATAGCAAACGAAGACTTTAGTATTCCATTTTCTGATATTCTAACTAAGAGTCCTAAAGAGATACTTAATAAGTCCATGACTTTTAGAAACGATATTAAGTTAGCTGAAACTAATATTTCTATAGCTGAAAAAGATATTCAAATTTCAAAATCACAACTTCAACCATCAGTTACTTCCTTTTATCAATGGAATACAAGAATTTCATATCAGGATAATCTACCTAGTTTTGAAGATCAATTTGATCTAAATAAAGGACAAGGATACGGGTTAGCTTTAAATATTCCAATATTTCAGGGTAAACAAATAAGAAATAATGTTGAAAGAAGTAAAGTGAATCTTGATAGACTAAAAAATCAGTATGAGCAAGAGAAACTTAATCTTGAGAATTCAATTAATCAAGCATATAATGATCTTACAGGTGCTATTAAACTATATGAAGCCTCTAATAAAACATTAGCTTCTCTTAAAAGTGCTTATGAAGATACTTCTGATAGATTTCTACTTGGTGCAGTAAATTCTTTTGACTTTATTCAATCAAAACAAAGATATGAGTCTGCTCAATCTGAAAATATCAGAGCTAAATTTGATTATATATTTAAATTGAAAGTTCTAGAGTTTTACTTTGGGTTACCTTTATCAATCCCTCTATCTAATTAAACTCTTTTAAGATGTCATTAATTTTAAATTTTGAGACATCGAGTAAAAACTGTTCAGTTACTCTATCTTCAGAAGGTAAGCTTATATCAAATTTTGACTTAGAAGATGATAAATATCGTCACAGTGAACTTTTAACAAGTACAATCAAAGATATTTTAACTCAAAATAATATAAGTGCCAAAGAACTATCCGCTGTAGCCATTGGTATTGGTCCAGGATCCTTTACAGGGCTTAGAATTGGTTTTTCTGTTGCAAAAGGTCTATGCTATCCACATAAAATAAATTTGATTGGTATTTCATCATTAAAAATTTTGGCTAATTCTATAAAAAATGACAGTGGAGATATTATACCAATGATAAATGATAAAGGTAATTTTTACTATTTATCAACTTTTGAATATGGATTAAATGAAGTGGGTACCCCATTAATAGATCAAGTTGATTCCAACTTTATTAATAGAAATATCAAAGAAAACTCTACAATTGTAGTTAATAATAAAGAATCATTTGAGTATATCAATTCTATTATCAATGATAAGGTTAAACTACAATATAAGCCAATATCATCTATAAATATGATTGACTTATCATATGCATCGTTTATAGAACAAAAATTTGAAGACTTAGCCTATTTTGAGCCTCTGTATGTAAAAAAGCCTTACGTAACTTAAATTTCTTAGAATCCTAGCTCTTTCTTGACATCTGCTAAAAGATCTTTTCCATCTGCAAGTATGATTCCTCCATTTGGACTTGAATCAATTACGTAATTAAAACCTTGCTCTTTTCCTACTTTAGTAATAGCATCTCTAGCTTTCTCTAAAAGAGGAGTCATTAGATCCATTTGCTTTTTTTGTAACTCTTGAGCTGCAGAGTCTCTAAACTCTTGTAAGTTTGTCTGCATACTTTCAAGCTCTTTTTGTCTTGCCTGATTTGTAACATCAGTTTGGTTTGCAGCATCTGCAGAATAAGATTGTGCTTTAGTCTGAAATTCTTTGAAAGCATTATCTATTTGAGTAGTATAGTCTTTCTCAAGTTTTGCTAACTCATTCTGAGCAGCAATTACCTCAGGCATCTCACTTATTAGTTGTTGAACATTTATGTGTGCAACATTAGACTGAGCAGAAGCAGAAAGTGGTGCTAAAGTCAAAAAAGCTGCAGTGATTAATTTTAGTACTGATTTCATAATCTATTAAATATTTCGAATTGCAATATCGTAATTTTTATTCAAATATTGCCTAAAATTGTTGACCTATTACAAAGTGTGTTTGCCATCCAGAAGGTTCAAAAGTATTTGAAAGATTTGTGCTATCAAATCCATAACCAAAGTCAATACCAAGAAGACCAAAAGCAGGCATGAAAACTCTTACACCAATTCCAGCAGACCTCTTAAGGTCAAATGGACTATAATCTTTAAAATCATCAAATCCATTTCCAGCTTCTAAGAAACTTAATGCAAATACTGACGCACTTGGTTTCAAACTTATTGGGTAACGAAGCTCAAGAGAAAATTTATTATATATTATCGAACCATCTCTACTCGATAAAGATTGATTTTCGTATCCTCTTAAAGCAATTGTCTCTCTTCCATCTAAAGCATACTGCATCATTCCATCTCCACCTAGAAAAAATCTTTCAAAAGGTATATTCCCTTTATTTTTATTGTAAGTACCTAAAAATCCAAAGTCAGTTTGAGCTTTTAATACAAACTTCCCAAACAATCTTGTATACCAGCTTCCATCAAATTTTACTTTATAGAACTCTAACCATCTAAACTTTGCCTGATCAATTTCGGCCTGAATTGGATTACCATTTCTATCTAAATATTCAGGTCTTTCATCTATATCAGAGAAATCATCTCCAGTAATTAAAGAATATGGTGGAGATAACCTTGCACTTAAAGTAAATTTTGATCCACCTACAGGGAAAATAGGATTTGTAAATGTATTATTTCTTGATAATGCAATATTGTATGCAATGTTATGAGACTCTCCGTCACCAAATGTAAAAAGTCCTGTATAGTAGTTTTTTAAATTATAATATTGATATGAAATGGATTGAGATAACACAAAATAATCGTCAGGAACTCTTAATCTCTTAGCTATACCAAGGTTAAAACCTTTAATTTGAAAAGATTGACTTTTATCAGCTCTTCTTGTAAAATAATCATATCTATACTGAGTTGTAGAGGACAATGAAGCAGAGAATTGAACAGGTTCTCTTCCTCCAAACCAAGGCTCAACAAAACTAAAACTAGTTGTATTATAGAATGAACTAGTTTGAAGTCTTATAGCAAGGGTTTGTCCATCACCACTAGGGAATGGTTGCCAAGCTTTTCTATTACGAATATTTTTAACAGAAAAATTATTGAAAGCTACACCAAATGTACCCATGAATCCACCTCCACCATATCCACCTTGTAATTCTAGTTGACTTGCTCCAGCTTCAATTACTCCAAGTTCTATATCTACAGTTCCTTGATTAGGGTCAACATTTTTAAAATCTGGACTTATCTGCTCTGCATCAAAGAAACCTAGCTGTCCAACTTCACGAATCGTTCTTACAACCTTATCCTTACTGTAGAGCTCTCCAGGTTTAATCCTGAGCTCTCTAAAGATTACATTATCATTAGTTTTGGTGTTACCAACTACTGAAATTTTATTAAAACTTGCGAGCTTACCTTCATTAATTCTGATTTCAAAATCTATAGTATCATTTTCAGCACTTACTTCAACAGCATTTACAGATGAGAATAAATATCCATTATTTTGATATAAGTTAGATATGTCAGCTGCATCAGGTTGCTCATCCTGAATTCTTTCTTTCAGTAAAACACCATTATAAGAATCCCCTTTTTCTATTCCTAAAATTTGATCAAGTTGAAAATTAGTAAATGAACTATTTCCTATGTAGTTAATGTCTCCGAAATAATACTTGTTTCCTTCATCAATATTTAGGTTAATATCAATTGTTTTTTCGTCGTTTATAACAACTGTATCAAATTCTACACGAGCATCTCTATATCCCTTCTCTTTGTAAAATGAGATTAAATTCTCCTTATCTGCAATATAATCTGAATCAATAAGTTTAGATTTTTTCCAGAATCTAAGTGGAAATTTTTTCTTAGTCTTTTTTAATTTGGATCTGAGCTTAAAGTCTCCATAAATTTCATTACCAGTAAAATTTATGTTTTTTATTTTAATTCTTTCACCTTTATCAATGTTAATATCTAAGTTGATCCTATTAGAACCTATAGAGTCAGGAACGGTTACTAGTTTTACTTCAGAATTTAAATAACCATCTTTCTTTAACTCATTCCTTATATAGTTTTTTGTATTTGTAAGAAAGCTTTCAGATAATCTCTTCCCTTCAGATAATTCTGTCTCCTTTTCATATGTTTCTGCTTTACCTTTTTTTATACCATTAATTCTGTACTTTAACAATGTTGGTAATTCTTCTACATTGATCTCCAATTTGATGGCTCCATTATTTATGTCAGTTACATAAAGATCAACGTTACTAAATAGCTCTAAATTCCAAAGTTTTTTTAAAATTGCGCTAATCTCTTCTCCAGGAACTTGAATTGACTGACCTTGCCTTAAGCCACTATAAGTAACAACAGTTCTATCACTAAAGTTTTTAAGCCCTACGACAGTAATAGTATCTATAGTGTAAGTGCCACCCTTTCTGTAAACATCTTGAGAATATAGAAGTCCTGAAGTTAGAAGCAGGACAGCAAGAATATTAAAGGTGTTTGATCTAAAGTTGTTTACTAGTTTTTCCAAATCTTCTCTCTCTTTTTTGATATTCGATAATTGCATCTGTAAAATCTTCTTCGGAAAAGTCAGGCCAATATGTTTCAGTGAAATATAATTCAGCATATGCTATTTGCCATAATAAGAAGTTACTAATTCGTTGTTCACCACTAGTTCTAATTAGCAAATCTACATCTGGTAAATTTTTTGTGTAAAGATGGTCATTAATGATGGAATCATCAAAATTATCTAGACAAATTATCTCATTTTTAACTTTTTCTGAAATCTCTTTGACAGCCTTAAAAATCTCCTGTTTTCCCCCATAACTCAAAGCTAAGGTTAATGTCATTCCTGTGTTGTCTTTAGTGTTATTGATAATATTGTCTAATTCATATCTTACTTCGTTGGGAAGTGATTTAACATCACCTATAGCATTCAATCTTATATTATTTTTAAATAAATCCTCAAATTCATCTCTAAGAGTCTCTACTAAAAGCCTCATTAATGTTTCTACCTCATAACTAGGTCTTTCCCAGTTCTCAATAGAGAATGCAAATAATGTTAAATACTTTACTTTATGCTTATTAGCTTCCTCAACAATTTTTTTTACAGACCTAACTCCATTTTGATGACCAAATTCTCTGGGCATTCCTTTTTGTTCGGCCCATCTTCCATTTCCATCCATAATTATCGCTACATGATTGGGTGTATTCATCAGTCGCTAATTTTATTATTTCTCATATCTTGTCCCCAAAAAAGTTTTTCTCTTAACCTTTTATAAAAGTTATCGTCATCAAGTTTAATTGTCTTAATAGTGAATTTTGATTTTGATATCTGAATTTCATTTTTTGATTCAAACGAATACATTCTAGAGTCCAAAGATAAATTAATATTATCAGTTCCTTCAACTTGAATTTTAACTTCTGAATCATCAGGGATTATTAGAGATCTCATATTAATATTATGTGGTGCAATTGGATTCAATATAATTACCTTGGACTCTGGAGAAACAACTGAACCACCATTACTTAGAGAATAACCTGTTGAACCTGTAGGAGTTGATATAATTAATCCATCTGACCAATAATTTGTTAAATAATTACCATTAATTGTACACGATATGTTTAGAAGAGATGTAGTGTCTTTTCTTTGAATTGTAACTTCATTTAGTGCATACGAAAAAAGCTTACTGGATGAATATGACTTTACCTCCAGTAGCGTTCTATCTATAATGCTAAATTTGTTTTCTTTTATTTTATTTACAGCTTCACCTATATTCTCTTTTTGTATGCTAGTTAAAAAGCCAAGCCTTCCTGCATTTATCCCTAATATTGGAACTCCTGAATCTTTTACGTATGTAATTGATCTCAATATTGTTCCATCACCACCAACTGCAAAAACATAGTCAATATTATTATCAATAGGGTCTGATGAATCAAAAAATGAAAATTTACTTTGTAATTCCTTACTAAGCTCATTCTTAATTTTTGAGTCAATAATTAAATCATTTTCTGCTGATACAATATCAATAACTTCCTTACAGCAATTAACTGAGGAACTATTATTAAATGCTATGTATAGAGCAATTTTCATATAGCTAAAATACAAACTTTAAAACTTTATTAAGTACTATATTTGCATTTAAGTTTAATGAATTGAGATGACTAAATTAAGTGTAAACATTAATAAAATAGCAACTCTTAGAAATGCTAGGGGAGAAGATTATCCTAACTTAGTAAAAACTGCTAAAGACATAATCAAATTTGGCGCTGAAGGGATAACTATACACCCTAGACCTGATGAAAGACATATCAAATACTCTGATGCATATGATTTAAAACAAAATATTTCAACTGAATTAAATATCGAAGGGAATCCATCTAAAAAATTTATAAATATGGTTTGCGAAGTAAAACCTGATCAAGTTACTTTAGTCCCTGATGAATCTGATGCAATTACCTCTAACTCAGGTTGGGATACAGTTAAAAATTTTAATTTTTTGAAAGATGTAGTTGAGGAATTTAAATCAAACTCAATAAGAGTATCAATATTTATTGATCCTGACTCTAAAATGCTTGAAGGAGCAAAAAAAATAAATGCAGATAGAGTCGAATTATTTACTGGTCCATATGCCAAACAATACATAAATGATAAATCAAATGCTATAAATAGATACATTGATTGCTCTGAGATTGCTAATAAAATTGGAATGGAACTTAATGCAGGTCATGATCTAAATCAACAGAACCTTGAATTTTTTAAAAACAATATTGTAAATCTTAAAGAAGTATCCATAGGCCATGCACTAATCTCAGAGTCACTTTATTATGGACTTGAATCTACAATTAAATCCTATTTAAATATTTTAAATTGAATCTGCTTCACTCTAAAATAGTTGGTGATTCTGATAAGAATATCATTATTGTACATGGTTTTCTTGGTATGGGAGACAATTGGAAATCTCATGCAAATAAAATTGCTGAAAGTGGATTTAAAGTTCATCTTATTGATTTAAGAAATCATGGAAAAAGTTTTTGGAGTAATGAATTCAGTTTCGATTTAATGGTAGAAGATATATATAAATATACCTCTTATCATAATATCTCAAATTTTTACATGATAGGTCATTCAATGGGAGGAAATGTTACAATGCTTTTCGCCAAGAATTATCCAGAGCTACTTAAAAAAATTATAATTGTAGATATAGTTCCCAAAGCATATAAACCTCACCATGATTATATACTTGAAAGCTTAAAATCTCTTGACTTTAAAATAATAAAATCAAGAAATGATGCAGACTCTCAACTTTCAAAATTAATTTCTGATGAAAGAGTTAGACAATTCTTGTTAAAAAATCTTTATTGGAAAGACCAAGAAACCTTAGGTCTAAAAATTAATCTTGACATATTATATGATTTTAAAAATAAGCTTTCATTAATTTTGAAAGAAGACTTTTCTTTTAATAATCCAACCTTACTTATTCATGGTGAAAATTCTGATTATGTAAATGAATCAGATTATGATTTAATGAATTCTTTTTTTAAGAATCTTGAAATAATAAAGGTCCCATCTGCAGCCCATTGGGTTCATGCAGATAATCCTAAATTTTTTCTTGAAAAAACGATTAATTTTTTAAATTGAATTATGGTTAATACTACAATTAGAAAGGCTAATTCAGGTGATGTAAAAGATATACTTAGATTATTAATTGAACTTGCTGTATATGAAAAAGAACCAGATGCTGTAAAAGTAACTGAACAAGAATTAATTAGAGATGGATTTGGAAAGAATCCAAAATATCAATGTATTCTAGCTGAAACTGATAATACAATTGTCGGACTTGCATTCTATACACCAAGATATTCTACATGGGTAGGAGACACCCTCCATCTTGAGGATCTAGTAGTTACAGAAAAAATGAGAGGTAAAGGAATAGGCACACTTCTTTATAAATCATTTCTAGAGGAAGCTAAAAGAAGAGATGTAAATAGAGTAGAGTGGTCTGTTCTTGATTGGAATAAGCCTGCTATTGACTTTTATAAAAATACGGGAGCAATAATTGATGGTCTAGATCAATGGAAAATTGTTCGAATGAACAAACAAATAATTGATGATTATTTATCTAGATAATTCTCTATAAAGTTCTTAATAAACTTCTTTATTTCATTTCTAGCTTTAATAAAATGGTCCCCATATTCACCGTTTTTAATTTTTGTAGGGTCAATAAAGTTTTTATGTATTTTAACTAATGATTCACCTGGAAAAACTGGACATGTCTCATTAGCGTTATCACAAACAGTAATGATAAAATCAAATTTAATTTTTTGGTAATCGTCTACTAAATTTGAAGTATGATTAGATATATCAATTTTATCCTCAAGCATACAACGAACGGCATTTGAATTTAACCCATGTTTTTCAATCCCTGCACTGAATACAGATACAGAATTATCAGTTAAATGATTCAAATATCCATGGGCTATTTGACTTCTGCATGAATTACCAGTACAAAGTACAAGAATTTTTTTCATTAAAATCCTAAAGAAATTTTTGCTATATAAAAGAATAAGAAGATTCCAAAAATATCGTTAGCAGTAGTTATAAAAGGCCCTGTAGCTATAGCTGGATCAATACCTTGTTTATCAAGAATTATAGGGACAAAAGTTCCAACTAGTGCTGCAATTATTATAACTCCCATCATTGACCCAGCTATAGTAAGACTCATAGATAAATCTTGATTGACTATTTGACCAAAAATTATTAAAATAACTGAAAGAGCAAAACCATTAATTAGACTAAGTCCAACTTCCTTAAAAAGTCTATTTAGTAATGAGCCTTTTACTAAATCATTTGCTAAACCTTGAACTATAATTGCAGAAGATTGTACACCAACATTACCAGCCATAGCTGCAATTAAAGGAGTATAGAAAAATAAATTTCTAAGGTCAGGCTGATTCATTATTTGTTCAAAATCTTTTAAAATAAAAACACTTCCAAGCCCACCTAGTAGTCCTAAAAATAACCATGGTAATCTGGCTTTAGTTAATTGAAAAATTGAATCATTCACTTCAACTTCAGATGATATACCAGCAGCTAATTGGTAGTCTTTTTCAGCTTCATCTTTAATTAAATCGACAATATCATCAATTGTAATCCTACCAAGTAATGTTTTTCTTTTATTTGTAACTGGAATCGCTTCCAAATCATATTTAGACATAATTTTTGCAACATCTTCTCCCTCTTGATCAACAGTAACATAATCAACATTTGGAATATAAATATCCCTAACTTTAGATCTAGACTTAGCAGTAACAACATCTTTAAGTGAAAGTCTTCCTTTTAATCTGTTTTTTGAATCAACAACATAAATGGAATGAACTCTAGTTACATTCTTTGCTTGTTTTCTTATTTCATCAAGACATTTGGAGATACTTAGATTCTCATTAACACTTACTAGCTCTTTAGCCATCAAACCACCAGCTGTATCCTCATCATATTTAAGTAACTCTTTAATATCATCTGTTAACTCAGCATCTTTAATTTGAGAGAATACTCTCTCTTGTCTCTCCTCGGTTAATTCAGAAATAACATCTGTTGCATCATCAGTATCAAGCTCAACAATTTTTTCAGCAATTTCTTTAGCAGATAATTTCTCTAAAATTATTTCTCTTAAGTCTTCATCAATTTCTGCTAATGCATCTGCAATTTTTTGCTTATCAAAAATTTTAACTAGAAAAATTACTTCTGTTGTTTCTAATAATTCAAAAATTTCTGCTAAATCTGCGTAATGAATATCTGCTAGACTAGATAAAAGCTTATCTCTGTTGTTGTCTTCAATAAGCTTTTTAATCTTACTGATTAACTCATCATTAATTTTAAATTGTTTCATTACTGATTTTTTGTGTTAATCTAATAAAGTCATTTACAGATAGTTGCTCAGGCCTTAAACCAAAGATACTATCTTCTAGAATATTTTCCTTTATATCAAGTTTTTTTAAAGAGTTTTTTATTTTCTTTCTTCTTTGCTGAAAACTAAGTTTTACTAATCTATCAAATAGCTTTAGATCAAAATTAATATTAATATTCTTCTTTCTGGTCATTGAAATAACTGATGAATTAACTCTTGGTTTTGGAAAGAATACGTTAGGTGAAACATCAAACAGAATTTTAACATCATATAATAACTGAGTTTTTACTGAGATTATTCCATATTCCTTTGAGTTAGGTTTACTAATAATCCTCTCTGCAACTTCTTTCTGAAACATTCCTATTAGATTATCTACTAATAAATAGTTTTCCAATATTTTAAAGATAATCTGTGATGAAATATTATAAGGAAAGTTACCTATTATTAAGTTCTTACTAGTCTGAGACAAAACATCCTCCAAATTATATTTTAAAAAATCTTGTTTAATAATATTTGGGTTGTGTTTTTTAAATGAACTTTTTATAAATTCAACAGACTCAGAATCATATTCAATAAGAATTAATTTATCACTAAACTCAAATAGGTATTTTGTTAAAGCACCTTTTCCAGGTCCGATTTCAACTATTTTATCAAATTCTTTTAAGCTAAAAGAATTAACAATCTTTTTTGAAATATTTTCATCAATAAGGAAATGTTGACCCAGGAATTTTTTTGGACTAACATTTTCAATCATAGGATTAGTTTATTATATCAAATCCAGTATATGGGACTAAAACATCAGGAATTATAATTCCATTTTCAGATTGATTATTCTCAATTAATCCAGCCATTACTCTGGGAAGAGCCAAAGAACTACCATTTAGAGTATGTAATGTGTAGTTTTTACCGTCTTTATCTTTAAATTTTAAATTAAGACGATTTGATTGATATGTTTTAAAGTTTGAAACTGAGCTTATCTCAAGCCATTTTTCTTGACCCTTTGAAAAAACTTCAAAATCATATGTTATTGAAGATGTAAAACCAAGGTCACCCGCACATAAATTTAAAATTCTAAAATCAAGTTTAAGTTCGGTTAGAATTTCTTTTATATGCTCTTTCATTTTAATTAATGCATCATCAGACTTGTCAGGATGTTCAATTCTTACTATCTCTACTTTATCAAATTGATGTAATCTATTTAATCCTCTTACATCAGACCCATAACTTCCAGCTTCTCTTCTAAAACATGGTGTATAACCAGTCATCATAATTGGGACTTGGTCAACTGCTAAGATTTTATCTCTGTATATGTTTGTTAAAGGAACCTCTGCTGTAGGAATTAAATAAAAGTCATCATTGATAACATGATACATTTGACCATCTTTATCAGGCAATTGGCCAGTAGCATAAGCAGAGTCTGAGTTTACCAAGTGAGGAACTTGAAACTCATTGTATCCTGCAGAGCTATTTCTATCTAAAAAGAAGTTAATTAATGCTCTTTGAAGTTTGGCACCTTTACCTTTATATACTGGAAATCCTGATCCTGTTATCTTACTTCCTAATTCAAAATCAATAATGTCATATTCTTTTGATAAATCCCAATGATTTTTTAGATCATATCCAGACTCTTTAAAATTAGAGCTTCTAAATACTTCAATATTATTTTCCTCAGAAAGTCCATCAGGTACTTTTGAATCAGGAATATTAGGTACTGTAGTTATTAGATCCGATATTTTAATTTTAACTGTATCTAATTCTTCTGCTAAACTCTTTGACTTTAATTTTAAATTTGACGACTCAGATTTGAGACTATCAATGTCAATATCATTATTACCTGATTTAAATGCTTCAGCTATGTCTTTAGAAATTGTATTAGACTTAAAAAGAATATTATCAAGTTCTTGCTGTATTTTTTTTCGATTATTATTGAGCTCTATTATGCTATCTAATACATCTAGATTCTTGAAACCTCTTTTTTTAAGGCCTATAATTGCGTCATCTTTTGAGTTTGTGATGTAATCAATTGAAAGCATAATTATTTTAAATCAAAGATAAAATTTATTTGTTGATTAACTGAATACAATAAGTTTCATCTTTTTTTAATTGCTCTTTTAAGGCTTCAATTGATGAAAACTTTATCTCATCTCTTATTTTTAATAATACATCAACAGAAATAGTTTTATCATAAATGTCATTATCAAAATCAAATAAATGAACTTCTATTGATTTTTTATTTTCACCTATTGTAGGTCTATGACCAATATTCATCATTCCATGGAATTCATTATCATCAATTAAAGTCTTTATAAAATAGACACCATCTTTAGGAATAATCTTATAATTTTCTTCAACATAAATATTTGCAGTTGGATAATTAATTTGTTTTCCCAAACCATCACCTTTGACAACTTTTCCAGTTAATTTAAAAAATCTACCTAAAAATTTTGCTGATTTATCAAGTTCACCACTATTAATTGAATCTCTAATTTTAGTTGAACTTACAGCTATAGATTCAACCTCATGTGCTTTAATTTCTTCAACTATAAAATCAAAACTTTCTCCATATTTTTTTAAATCATCTACTGATGCCTCTCTCCCTTTACCAAATCTATGATCATACCCTATAATTATATGATTAATTTTTAATTTTTCAATTAAATAATCTTTAATAAATTGATCAGCAGATAATAATGAGAAACTTTTATCAAAAGGATGTATAATTAGATTTTCAATCCCTAACTTTTCAAAAGCTTTAATTTTTTCATCTAATGTATCTATCATTTTGACTTCATTATACTTATTTAAAATAATCCTAGGGTGAGGAAAAAATGTAAGGACAACAGATGATAAATTCTTTTTTTTTGATGAAGAAATTAACTTATTCAAGATTTTCTTATGACCTTCATGAACTCCATCAAATGTTCCAATTGTTAGAATGGTTCTTTGATTTAAATTATAATCTTCAATACTCCTGAAAATTTTCATTTAATAAAATTTTTCTTGTTGTAGAGATTCATTGTCTCTTCAATACCAGTTTGAATAAATGAGAAAATAATCTCAATTGAGCTAATTGTAAGAGTATTTATATTAGACATCTCATAGCTACTCCACTTTCCTAAAACATAATCTGATTTGGGAATCTTATTGTTATTAGATATTCCAACCCTTAACCTAGCATAATTAGAAGTTCCAAGATTATCTTCAATGTCTTTTAAGCCATTATGACCTCCAGACGTGCCATTTGGTTTTATTTTAATATTTCCAAAAAATAAATTTAAATCATCACAAACAACTAGAATGTTTTCAAGTGAAACTTTTTCTTTTTTTTGCCAATACAATAATGATCTTCCTGAATTATTGACATAATTGTTTGGTTTTATGATAATTATCTTTTTTCCTTTGAAACTTCCTTCTGCCCTTTGAGCTAGTTTTACAGATTCAAACTTGGTATCTAGATTTTGAGAAAGTTGATCAACAATTTCAAAGCCTATATTATGCCTAGTATCATCGTACTCGTTACCAATATTTCCAATACCTAGAATAAGATATTTATTCATATCAGATTTATTATTTAAACTTGAGAAGATCTTCTTAAGAAAATTCATCATTATTTATTAACCTAATAAAGTTAAGATTAATTAAATAACGCCAAATATTAAGACTCTTTAGACTCATCCTTAGGAGCTTCAGTATCAGAACCTTTTGCTTCTGCACCTTCTGCACCTTCTGCACCTTCTGCACCTTCAACACCTTCTTCACCTTCAACACCTTCCTCTTCTTCTGGTAGTGCCATTGATGCTCTTGATGTTCTAACTTGACAGATTACAGTATTATCTGGGTGAAGTATTTCAAAGTCCTCGTCATCCACTTGAGATGTGTAATATTTATCCCCTAATTCAAGTGAAGAAATATCTACATCAATAGAATCAGGAAGATTACCTGGAAGTGCTTTTATTTTAAGCTTTCTTTTATTTCTACTTAAAACACCACCACTATTCATGACTCCAGGGGCTGATCCACTAAGAATTACCGGTATTTCCATTGTAACTGGCTTATCATCAAAAAGTTCATAAAAATCAGCGTGTAATATTTTATCAGTTACTGGATGAAATTGAATATCTTGAAGAATAGCATTCACTTTTTTATCCCCAAAATCTAATACAACAGTGTGAGCAGCAGCTGTATAAACTAGGTCTTTAAATCCTATTTCTTTTGCAGAAAAATGTACTACTTCATTACCTCCGTACAAAACACATGGAACATTACCTTCTTTTCTTAAAGAATTTGTGCTTGTTTTACCAGTATTTTCCCTGTTGTTACTTTTAATTTCTATTGATTTCATTTTTATTTATTTATAAATAGCTTATCAATTGATTTGTTATGATGAACATTATACATTGCCTCAGCAAACATTTTTGAGCAAGATAAGTGTTCAACTTTATTAGATTCTTTTTTAATTTCAATTGAATCGCTTGTTATTAATTTATTTAGTTTAGATTTTTCAATTTTTTCATACGCATCACCGGAAAGCAATGCATGTGTACATATTGCTATTACAGACTCTGCACCTTTTTCAATCATCAAATCTGCAGCCTTTGTTAATGTTCCAGCAGTATCAACCATATCGTCAATTAAAACAACATTTTTGCCAGTAACATCTCCTATTAACTCCATATGTGTGATAATATTACCTTTTGATCTTTGCTTATAACATATAACTACGTCTGAATCTAAAAATTTCGAGTATGCATAAGCCCTTTTAGAACCACCCATATCAGGTGATGCAATTGTTAGGTTATCTATATTTAAAGACTTTAAATATGGAACAAATATTGATGATGCATATAAATGATCAACAGGTTTTTCAAAGAATCCCTGAATTTGATCAGCATGAAGATCCATTGTAATTATTCTTGTAGCTCCTGCTGACTCTAATAATTTAGCAACTAATTTTGCACCTATTGGTACTCTTGGTTTATCTTTTCTATCCTGTCTTGCCCATCCAAAATATGGAATTACTGCAGTAATATGTCTTGCAGAAGCTCTTTTTGCAGCATCCAACATAAGAAGCATTTCCATTAAGTTATCTGTGGAGGGGTTTGTAGATCCAATTATAAACACTCTTGAACCTCTAACTGACTCTTCAAAAGAAGGTTGAAATTCTCCATCGCTATATCTTTGAAAACTAACAATACCAAGATCTTGTCCAAACTCTTTGGCAATTTGCTTTGAAAGAGTCATACTCTGGGTACACGAAAATATCTTTACAGGCGTTTCCACTATCATTTAATTGGAGTGCAAATTTATAAATAATTATTGTTCAGTATAATTTTATCATAAATTATTTAATATCCTGGAATTTATTAATTTTGAGGCCCTTAGCTTCGGTGGCGAAACTGGTAGACGCGCTGGATTCAAAATCCAGTTCCTCTGGGAGTGTGGGTTCGATTCCCACCCGAAGTACTTTTTTTAAAAAATCTAAAAAATTATTTTATTAATTGGTCATAATCTGTATAATCATTAATTGATTTAATACAGCCGGCATTATTTAAAATATCACTCGAACTACTTGATGTCACACCAATTACACTAATGCCAGCATTTACTGCAGCACCAACCCCTTCAATAGAATCTTCAAAAATTATGCAATTGTCTTTCTTTAAGTTAAACCTACTTACAGTCTTATCGAACATTTCAGGATTGGGTTTTCCAAAACTTACTTCATCACCACATATAATACTGTCAAATAAATCATGAACACCTAATTCATTTAGAGTAAGAGTCACATTTTTTCTAATGGCATTACTTGCTAGTCCTACTAGAATTTTTTTTGATTTTAAGTCAAAAATAAATTCTAGAAACCCTTCAATTGGCTTAATATTTCCTTTGTATATCTTTCTGAAGATAACTTCTTTATCATCACTCATTTTTTTTAACTCATCTATGGAATAAATATCTCCATATACAGCTTTCATTAAATCAAGTGTTCCCCCTCCCTTATATCTTTTTAGTTTTTCAGAAAAATCATCAACTTTATTTTCTTCAAAAAATATTCGCCATGCATCATGATGGTAGGGTAGACTGTCAACTATAGTTCCATCCATATCAAATATTACCCCTTTTATCATTTTGTATTTAAAAAATTATAAATTATTTTAATTAAAAATATGAAACCGCTATGAACTCAAGAAGAAACTTTATAAAAAAATCATCATTAATTACATTAGGAGCTTTAAACTATAATTTTTCTCCAATTATAAAAGATATTAATGGTATAGATATTTCAGTAATTACATATTCATTTAACCCAGGTGTTGAGGACATGAACGTAATTATTCAAAATTGTATTGATACAGGTTCTGATAATATTGAACTAATGGGTAATCATATTGAAAGATCAATGGGTATGCCTAGATCAGGTAGGTCACATGCTGAATGGAGAGCTAATATATCTATGAAAGAATTTAGGAATGTGAAAAAACAATTTCAAGATCAAGGAATAAATATTTTTGCTTATAAGCCTTACTGTATGAATCCAAATAATAAAGATGAAGAAATTGAGTACGCTATGAAAGCAACAAAGGCACTAGGTGCAGACTATGTTACTGCCGAGCTTACTTCTGAAGAAAATACTAAGAGAATATCTCACTATGCTGAAAAAAATAAAGTTAATGTTGGTTATCATGCTCATCTTCAGGCATCTGACACTGCTTGGGATTTTGCACTAAATGATTCAAAAAATAATTTTATTAATCTTGATATTGGGCATTACATTGCAGCAGGTAAAAAAAATACTAAAGAGACATTGTTAAAGTTTATAGAAAAAAATCATGCTAGAATATGTAGTCTTCACTTAAAGGATAGACAGTATGCAAAAACTTTAAATGTTATTGCAACAGATAATCAAATTTGGGGTGAAGGAGATACTCCTATCACTGAAGTGTTGAGACTAGTAAGAGATAATTCTTATAAATTTACTTCAACTATAGAGTTAGAATATAGAATTCCAGAGGGTTCTAATAGAATTAAAGAAGTCATAAAATGCTACGATTACTGTAAGCAAGCACTTATTTCATAATTAGATGTATAGGCCCATTTTAACCTGTGCATTCTTAGTGCTTACTTCATGTATATTTTCTCAAAATTTTGGAAGTTTAACAGGGAAGGTCATTGATAATGAAACTGGGTTTCCGCTAGAAGGGGCAACAATTAGAGTTGAAGATTCAGATTTTTTTGCAGTCTCAGATCAAAACGGTTTCTTTCAAATATTAGATCTGCCAACAACAAGTTATAACATAACAGCAAGTTTTATTGGTTTTAAATCTCAAACAAAATTCAATATAATCGTCAAATCAGTTGGAAATCAAAGTTTAGAATATACCTTAAATCCTTTATCAGATATACTTGATGAAGTTATTCTAACAGAATCTCCATTTAAGACTTCAATTGAGACTCCATTATCAACTCAAACTTTCTCTGCAGTTGAAATTGAGACATATCCTGGAGGTAACAACGATATTACAAGAGTAATCCAAAGTCTTCCTGGTATATCTCCATCTGTAGGAGGTTTTAGAAACGATATTATAATAAGGGGTGGAGGACCAAACGAAACTGTATACTATATAGATGGAATTGAAATACCAAACATTAATCATTTTTCTACTCAAGGTAGTTCTGGAGGTCCTGTTGGATTAGTAAATATTTCATTTATTAAAGATGTAACTCTTTCAACATCATCATTTGGAGCAGAATATGATAATGCTTTGTCAGGAGTATTGTCGTTTATTCAAAAGGATGCAAATCCAGATAGATTATCTGGAAACTTTCGAATAGGATCAAGTGAAGCTGGAATAACATTTGAAGGACCTTTGAATGAAAAAACTTCATTTATATTTTCTGTAAGAAGAAGCTATTTACAATTTTTATTTAAAGCCTTTGGATTTTCTTTCCTTCCAGATTATTGGGATTATCAGATGAAAATAAGCCATAAAATAGATGACTATAATTTCATAAATTTTGTAGGAATTGGTTCAATTGATAAATTAACTGTAAATGAACCTGATGAATATGATTTTGAGAACCAATCAACTATTGAGCAAATACCAATTATTAATCAAAATACAAGGACATTTGGTGTATCGTGGAAAAGAATTTATAAACAAAATAATGGTTTCTTTAACTTATCACTAAGCACCAATAGACTTAAAAATGATTTTGAAAGATTCCAAGATAACGTAAATAAAAGTGATAAAGTTTATTCTAATATTTCCCTAGAAGAAGAGACAAAATTGAGATTTATAAGTAGTCAAAACTTTAATGATTATAAATTTTCAATAGGTGGTAATATTCAATATTCAAATTACTCTAATAATACTTTATATCCTTTCTACGAAATAAATTATAATACTTCTGTTGATTTAATTAAATATGGCTTGTTTGCAAAGTCAAATAGAAGATTTTTTAATGACAAATTAGGGGTTTCACTTGGAGTAAGAGTTGATCAAGATAATTTTACGATAGATAATAATTTACTCAAAAATTTTTCACCTCGGATGGCATTATCATGGTCCATTTCTCAGGATAATAGATGGAAACTTAATTTTGCAGCAGGAAGATATTTCAAGATACCAACATACACAATACTTGGGTTCAAGGATCTAAATAATAATTTTATTAATAATGACTCTAAATATACAAGAAGTGATCATCTTGTTTTTGGAATAGAGTATAACAACTCAGAATCATCTAGATTCTCTATTGAAGCTTTCAATAAAAAATACTTTAACTATCCAATATCTGTTAACGATATGGTTTCACTTGCAAATAAAGGAGGTGACTTTGAAGTTTTAGGTAATGAGAATGTATCTACATCAGGAAGAGGTAAATCATATGGAATTGAATTTTTATATCAACAAAAGCTTAAAAACAATTTTTATGGAATACTTTCTTATACATTTTTTTACAGTAAATTTTCAGGATTTGATAAAGTTTTCCTGCCCTCTGTATGGGATAATAGGAATCTAGTTTCATTCACTGGTGGTTATAAATTGAAAAAAAATTGGGAGTTTAGCTCAAAACTTAGATTTACTGATAAAACTCCTTATGCTCCTGTTAACACTCTGTTGAGTAGTCAGTCTTATCCGGAAATAGTTTTTGATTATTCTCAGCTCGGTAATTATTATCTAGATCCATTCCTTAAACTTGATGTAAGAATTGATAAGAGATGGAACTTTAAAACCACATCTATGAATTTTTATATTGATATTGAGAACCTATTACTAAATGAAATTCCAGTTCCTCCTGAATATGGACTCGAGAGAGATAAAAATCAGAATATATTATTTCCTAGGAATTTGATTGAGGTTGAAAGTGATAATAGAAACTCTATAATTCCTAGTATAGGTTTTGTTTTTGATTTTTAGAAGGCATTATGGCCTGTAATTTCATTACCAAGAATTAATAGATGAATATCATGAGTACCTTCATAAGTTATAACAGACTCAAGATTCATCATATGTCTCATAATACTAAAATCTCCAGTAATACCCATACCTCCTAATACTTGCCTTGCCTCACGCGCAATATTCATTGCCATATCAACATTATTTCTTTTCGCTAGAGAAATTTGTGCCGAAGTTGCTTTATCTTCATTTTTTAGCTTACCAAGTTTCCATGATAAAAGTTGAGCTTTTGTAATCTCAGTTAACATTTCCGCAAGTTTTTTTTGTTGAAGTTGTTTTGCTGCAATAGGTTTTCCAAATTGCACTCTTTCTAATGAGTATTTTAAGGCAGTATTATAGCAATCCATAGCAACACCAATTGCCCCCCATGAAATACCATATCTTGCAGAGTCCAAACACATTAATGGAGCTCCAAGCCCTGATTTCCCAGGTAAGATATTTTTCTTTGGAACTCTTACGTTATCAAATATAAGTTCTCCTGTTGAGGATGCTCTAAGGGACCATTTATTATGAGTTTCAGGAGTAGTAAACCCATCCATACCTCTTTCAACAATTAGACCATGAATCCTCTTATTCTCATCTTTAGCCCAGACTACAGCAATATCTGCAAATGGAGAATTTGAAATCCACATTTTTGCTCCATTCAGTATTACATCATCACCATCACTTTTAAAATTTGATATCATTCCGCTAGGGTTTGAACCATGATCTGGCTCTGTTAAACCAAAGCATCCCATGATTTCACCAGTTGCAAGCTTAGGTAAATATTTTTCCTTTTGCTCATCACTTCCGAATTTCCATATTGGATACATAACTAATGAGGACTGAACAGATGCAGTAGATCTAATTCCACTGTCTCCTCTTTCAATTTCTTGCATCATAATCCCGTAGCTTATTTGATCAAGTCCAGCACCACCATATTTTTCAGGAATATAAGGTCCAAAAGCACCTATTTCTCCAAGCTCTTTGATAAGATGGCTTGGAAACTCTGCTTTTTGAGCATACTCTTCAATAATTGGGCTAACTGATTTTGAAACCCATTGCCTAGTTGATTCTCTTATAAGCTTATGTTCTTCAGATAGAAGCTCATCAATATTATAAAAATCTGGAGAGGTAAAATTTTCACTCATAATTTGGAACTTATATAACAAAAATATGAATTATATATTCAATTATGTAATTTCTAAAAGTCCATCGGGTATAACTATGTGAATTGACTTTTTTTCTTTATCTATTTTTTCAATAAAATCATCATGGATTGGTACCATAAATTTTTTGTCATTAATTAATATTTCAAAAACAGGTTGGGGAAGTTTATCATTAATATTAACAATCTTACCAATCTTTTGGGAATCTTTAAATACGATGAAATTCAATAGTTCGTTGTAAAAAAAACTTTCTTCATCATTAAAGTTAGAGTGTTTTTTATCTAAATAAACATTTTTTAAAATTACTTCAGAAGCTTCTTCATCACTATTTAACTCTTGTAATTTTAAAATAATTGAATTATCAGTTGAAGAAGTTATATCATCTACTTTAAAAGGTACAAGACATTTATCAATATCAATAAAAATAAAGTCAAAATCTAGGTTTCCTTTAAGATTTGATGATAATAGATTTATTTTGATTGAACCCTTGTAACCATGTTTTGAAACTACAGTTCCAATTTTAACATGATTTGTATCCATAAAATTTATTATTTATCCTCATCAGCAGGAGCCTCATCAGCAGGAGCTTCTTCAGCAGGAGCTTCTTCAGCAGGAGCTTCATCAGCAGGAGCTTCATCAGCTTTAGCTTCTTCAGCTTTAGCTTCCTCTTTTGCCTTAGATTCTTCTAATTTTTTCTTTCTATATTCCTCTTCTCTTTCTCTTGCTTCTTTTTTATTTGATTCAAGCGAGGCATTAACATCTTCAATTTTCTTTTGAATTTTTGCACTCTTTTCTTTCATCCACTTATCAAATCTTTTCTTTGCTTCAGCTTCTGTGAAAGCACCTTTCTTTACACCTCCATCGAGATGTTTTTTAAGAAGAACACCAGAGTAAGATAATATCGCCTTAGCAGTATTTGTAGGTTGTGCACCTTTTCCTAACCAAGAAATTGCAGAATCAAAATTCAAGTCAATTGTTGCTGGGGATGTATTAGGGTCATAAGTACCAATTTTTTCAAGGTATTTACCATCTCTTTTAGATCTAGCATCTGCTGCTACTATCCAATAAAAAGGTTTTCCCTTTTTTCCGTGTCTTTGTAATCTAATTTTTACTGCCATAATTTTAATATTTTGGGTTCACGACCCAGGTTACTAATTTTTGAAAGCAAATTTAACAAAATATATTATACCTAATAATCTTTAATGAAGTTCTATAAGTATTTATCGATTAGTAATAAGGTAAATAATTGGTATATTTTTTTATTTAGATATGTATTTGATTAATTTTGAGTTTAAAATTTATCAGATGGATTATTCAAAAGAATTTAAGAAATATGCTACAAAACATCATGGTGTAAGCTCTACATACTATGATAAGATTATAAGCAGTATGACTCCTTATATTATTGAAGAGAGACAATTAAATGTAGCACAGATGGATGTTTTTTCAAGATTAATGATGGATAGAATTATGTTTTTAGGAACTGCTATCACAGATAGTGTTGCCAACGTCATTCAGGCTCAATTACTTTTCTTGCAGAGTACAGATTCATCAAGAGATATCCAAATGTATATCAATTCTCCTGGTGGTGGAGTGTATGCAGGCCTTGGAATATATGATACAATGCAATATATAAAGCCAGATGTTGCTACAATTTGCACTGGATGTGCTGCATCTATGGCTGCAGTTCTTCTGTGTGCAGGAAAGAAGGGAAAAAGATCTGCACTAAAACACTCAAGAGTTATGATACACCAGCCTTTAGGTGGAGTTTCTGGTCAAGCAGCTGATATTGAAATTACAGCAAGAGAAATTCTTAAGCTTAAAGACGAATTATATAAGATTATTTCAAAACATACTGGCCAAACTTTCAAAAAGGTAAATGCTGATAGTGATAGAGACTATTGGATGAAAGCAGATGAAGCTCATAAATATGGTATGGTTGACGAAGTATTAAACAAATAATATGAGTGAAGAAGAAATCTTGTGTTCTTTTTGTGGTAGATCAAAATCTCAGACAAAATTATTAATAGCTGGTTTAGATGCCCATATATGTGATATATGTATATCTCAAGCAGATATGATTCTTAAAGATGATGAATCTAGTAAAGATCCATCTGATTTTGCTGTTGAGCTAAAACCTCCAAAAGAAATTAAAAAATTCCTAGATCTTCACGTTATTGGTCAAGAAGATGCAAAAAAAACTTTATCAGTAGCAGTTTATAATCATTATAAGAGAATTAATCAGAAACATTTACAGGAAGAAATTGAAATACAAAAAAGTAATTTAATTCTTGTTGGACCTACAGGTACAGGTAAAACTCTATTAGCTCAAACTATATCAAAATTTTTAAATGTACCTATTGCGATTGTTGATGCGACAGTTCTTACTGAAGCAGGCTATGTTGGTGAAGATGTTGAAAGCATTTTAAGTAAACTTCTGCAGGCTGCTGATTTTGATGTAGATAAAGCTCAAAATGGAATTGTTTTTATAGACGAAATTGATAAAATTGCAAGAAAAAGCGATAACCCTTCTATCACTAGAGATGTTTCAGGTGAAGGAGTTCAACAGGCTTTACTTAAGTTACTTGAAGGAACTACTGTAAATGTTCCACCTAAAGGGGGAAGAAAACATCCAGATCAAAAATTCATAGAGGTTGACACATCTAATATTCTTTTTATTGCAGGTGGTGCTTTTGATGGAATTGAAAAAATAATTAAAACTAGATTAAATCTTCAATCTATTGGATTTAAACCTGCAAATGAAAAAGTAGTTAATGAAAATGAAGAGAATGTTTTAAGATATATAAATCCCCATGATATAAGATCATATGGGCTAATACCTGAAATCATTGGAAGATTACCTGTTATGTGTCACTTAAACCCTTTAACTAAAGATGCATTGAGAGATATTATGACAATTCCAAAAAATGCTTTGATAAAGCAATACACCAGGCTTTTTGAAATGGATGATATTAACTTTTCAATTACTCCAGGCGCAATTGACTACATCGTGGACAAGGCATATGAGTTTAAGCTAGGTGCAAGAGGATTAAGAACGCTATGTGAAGCAATTTTAAATGATGCTATGTTTAATTTACCAAGTTCTGGAGAGAATGAACTAAAAATCACAAAGCTTTATGCAGATGAAAAGCTTCAAAAAATTGATCTATCCTACTTAAAAGCAGTTTCCTAATTCATAGAAATTAATTCCTCAATAAACTCTCTTGAATTTGATAACCTTGGAACTTTATTCTGTCCTCCAAGTTTATTTTTAGATGAAAGCCAATCATAAAAAAGATTCTTTCTTGCAACAACTAGTTTAGGTAGCTCGAGTGTTGAACTTTTATACCTCTTGGCTTCATAATCAGAATTCAGACTTTGAAGATTTAGATCAAGTATTTCCATAAATTTACTAAGATCATCAGGCTGTTTATCAAACTCAATTAACCACTCATGTGAGCCTTTAGTCTTACTGCCCATAAAAACCGGGCCTACCGTGTAGTCAGATATTGAAGACTTTGTTAACTCTGAAGTTAAGGATAACGCTTTTTCTGCATTCTCAATTACCAGCTCTTCACCAAAAACATTTATAAAATGTTTTGTCCTCCCTGTTATTTTAATTCTGAATGGATTCAAGCAAGTGAACTTAACTGTATCACCTATTTTATATCTCCACAGACCAGAATTTGTTGTTATTACCATTGCATAATTTACATTCAGTTTAACATCAGCTAATGAAACAATTTCTTGCTCTGACCCGTTAGCTGGATAAAATTCGTAGAATATACCGTAGTCTAACATAAGTAGTAGTTCACTTGATTCATTTTGATCTTGAATAGCAAAAAATCCTTCAGAGGCATTATAAATTTCAAAATATTTGAAATCTTTTGATGGAAATAATTTTTTGTAGAGGTTTTTGTAAGGCTCGAAACTTACTCCTCCATGGAAATAAACTTCACAATCATTCCAAATATCAATAACGTTGTTTCTACCAGTTTTTTCAATTACTTTTTGAAGTAACGACAACATCCAAGAAGGAACACCTGCAAAGCTTGTCACTTTTTGACTTAAAGATTCATTTATTATTGCTTCAACTTTTTCTTCCCACTCCGGAATTAACGAAACTTTTGAACTAGGTGTACTGCTTAGCTCAGCCCAAAAAGGTAAGTTATCAATTATAATAGCAGATAAATCTCCATAATAGCTACTATTATTTTCATAGATATCCTTTGACCCTCCTAGTCTTAAACACTTTCCTGCAAGTAATTGTGAATTTATATTATTATTAAAGTACAACGACAGCATATCTTTTCCAGCCTTGTAATGACAATCTTCCAAAGACTCAAAACTTATTGGGATAAATTTACTTTTAGCGTTAGTAGTTCCACTTGATTTTGCAAACCATTTTATAGAAGTTCTCCAAAATATGTTTTGCTCACCTTTTCTATTCCTTTCAATATCAGCGTATATATCTTCATAAGATACAATTGGAACTCTTTCTTTAAAATCATCATAAGATGCTATTGTTTTAAAATCATTCTTTTTTCCAATTTCAGTATCAATAGAATAAACGACAAGTTTTCTAAGAACTTCTTGTTGAACTTCTATAGGATAGTCTTTAAATAATTCTATTTGACTTATCCTTCTTTTTAAAAAAAAGGATGCAACAGAATTAAAAATTGGAATTGGCATGGATTACATATATTTAGCATAAAAATAGTAAACAAAAAATTATGTTTTCAGGAGTAATAAAAAAAATGATTTCAATACATGATGATCCTATTCGATATATGCTAGATTTTGAAAATGATCTTTTATTTCTTAATCAGTTCATAGGTAAAAATATCAACTTGAAAAAGACAGGTTATTGTTGTCTGTCATGCTCTGAAAATATTGAAATTTTTGCAAACGGTTTTTGTAAAAAATGCTTTTTTGAGTCTCCAATGTCTGGTGATTGGGTAATGAAACCTGAGTTAAGCAAAGCTCACTTGGAAATTGAAGATAGAGACCTTGAATATGAAAAACAAATTCAAATTCAAGATCATATAGTTTACCTCTCAAAAACAAGTGAAACAAAAGTTGGTGTTACTAGATCAAATAATAAAACTACAAGGTGGATTGATCAAGGAGCTATTGAAGCTATTGAATTAATTAAAGTTCCTAATCGATATTTGGCAGGGATAGCTGAGGTAAAATTAAAACAGAAATTTTCTGATAAAACCAATTGGCGTAAAATGCTTACAAGTCAAATTAATGATTCAAATTTAAAAAATGATAAAGATGAAGCGCTTGAATTCCTAGGTAAGGATTTTAAAGATTACTTTTTGATAGATACTGAAGTAATTAAATTTAATTATAGAATAGATAATTCAGTTGACTCAGTAAAATCTGTCAGTCTTAAAAAGTCTGATGAAATAAATGGAAAATTAATTGGAATTAAGGGACAGTATTTAATTTTTGAAGATTCAAGTGTATTTAATGTTAGATCTAATGAAGGGTATTTAATTGATCTAACTATTGATTAAATAATTGTTTTACCTCATCTTCACTCAAATCTCTATACTCTCCAATATTAATATCTAAATGAATATTCATAATTCTAGTCCTTTTTAGTTTAGTTACTCTGTAACCTAAAACCTCACACATTCTTCTGATCTGCCTATTCATTCCCTGGGTTAGAACAATTTTAAATCTATTATCATTAATCCTCTTTACATAACACCTTTTTGTCATTTTACCCATAATCCTGACTCCCTTCCTCATCTTTTCAATAAAATCTTGTGTTATATTTTTATTTACCCATACCATATATTCTTTCTCCTTCTTGTTTTCTGCTCTTAAAACATTATTTACAATGTCACCATTATTTGTTAGCAGAATAAGACCTTCACTTTGTTTGTCTATTCTTCCAATTGTAAAAAGCCGCTCTTTGTGATTAATAAAATCAATAATATTATCCTTCACTTTTGGGTTTCCAGTACATTCAATTCCAATAGGCTTATTGAATGCTATGTATACTCTTTTTTTATTAGTATTTTGAATTATTTCACCATCAACTTTAATCTCATCATCCATATTCACCTTAGATCCTAACTCGGCAACTTTACCGTTAATATATACTCTGCCAAGGGAAATATACTCATCGGCTTTTCTTCTTGAGCAGAATCCAACTTCACTTAGGTACTTATTAATTCTTTTTGATTTCAACCTAACTAAGTTTGATTTCTTCACCGACTTTTAAATTGAATTTCTTTCTAAAAATCCATACAAAAAGATATAGAAGAGGTGTATCTAATAATGCAACAATTACCTTAAATAAGAACCCAGAAATAATTAGAACTAAAAATTTATCCTCTGGAAGAATTCCAAAAAGAATAAGTAATGATACAATTGTAAATGTGTCTACAAATTGTGATGTAAAAGTTGAAAAGTTATTTCTTAACCAAAGGTGTTTTCCTTTGGTAAGCTTTTTCCAAAAATGGTATATTCTTATATCTATAAATTGAGCGAATAAGTATGTTAACATAGATGCC